>Ga0187782_10004589_pt1 | contig 10337 bp, 10 predicted proteins | sample 0715_SJ02_MP15_2_FD_132454 | JGI IMG/M metagenome (GOLD analysis project Ga0187782, IMG submission 132454) | Tropical peat soil microbial communities from peatlands in Department of Meta, Colombia - 0715_SJ02_MP15_20_MG | ecosystem: Environmental > Terrestrial > Soil > Wetlands > Peat | place...
CGTCCTCGATATTCTCAACAGCATGCCGGAGCAGCATCGGTTCATTCGCGGCATGGTGAGCTGGATCGGGCTTCGGCAGGTGCCGCTCGCTTATGACCGTGGCCCGCGGCAGTCGGGTACAAGCAACTACTCAGTCGCCAAAATGGTGGGGCTGGCGTTCGATGCGCTGACCTCGTTCTCGATCATGCCGCTGCGGCTGGCGTCCTATCTCGGGTTGGTGCTGGGCACCCTGAGCCTGCTCCTGCTCGCCTACACTTTTGGCAGCTGGGCGCTCGGGCATGTCGTCACCGGCTGGACCAGCTTGTTGACGGTCGTGCTCGTCCTGGGCTCTGCGCAACTCGTTCTGTTCGGTCTGCTCGGCGAATATGTCGGCCGCCTTTACCTCGAAACCAAGCGCCGGCCGCTGTTCGTCATCGATCAGGTTCTCACGCAAAACGCATCTACATCCACACGGTATCGCGCGGTGAGCGAACACTCGACCGTTCCCAGCGATGTTGTTAGGTAGGATTCGACTTGCGCCGCGCGAAGACGGTCGTTGGGCGCTAGTATCACAATGGCCCGTCACGGCGAATTTCGCTTTGAGAATCGCATTGGCATCATCGATCCCCGGTGACGCACGGAAACGCCCGGGCACTTGCCTCATTTCCCCGCAAATTCGAGCAGAGCGGTTCGAGATTAGTGCCCAACTGCATTTGACATCTTCTCGGACAGCGGGCAAGAAATTGGTTCAGCATGGCCGCTACATTGCCAGACCTTAACGTAAAGCTGTTCACGGACGGCGCCGATAAGGCGCAAATCCTCGAAATGACCAAACAGCCTTGGATCAGGGGCTTCACCACCAATCCATCGCTAATGAAAGGGGCGCAAGTGACCGACTATGTGCCGTACGCGCGAGAACTCGTCGCGGTCGTGCCGGAACGTCACATTTCCTTCGAGGTATTCTCCGACGACATTGCGGAAATGGTGGAACAAGCGCGCGTGATCAACACCTGGGGATCAAATGTCTACGTGAAGCTGCCGATGACGACAACGCGAGGCGAGCCGCTCTTTCCGGCCATTCGTGCACTCTCGCATGACGCCATCACATCCGACGGCAGTCTTCACTGCGGAGCAGGTGGCGAACGGCGTCGAAGCGCTCTCCGGCGGCGCTCCCGCTTGCGTGTCGGTGTTTGCCGGTCGTCTTGCCGACGCCGGCATCGATCATCGGCCGATTATGCGCGAGGCGGTCGTCCGGGCACGCAAGACGACTAATGTTGAGATCATCTGGGCATCGACGCGGGAGGTCTTTGAACGTGCTCGAGGCTGACGGAATAAAATGCCACATCATCACCGCGCCGGCGGCCGTACTCAAAAAGCTGCCATCGCTTGGAACCAAGACGGCAACAGAACCTTGGCCGGAAGCCGTCAAGGCATTCCGCGAAGACGCCTTGTCGGTCGAACTAACGCTGCGCGTCGGCGCCCTAGCCACTTGACTGGATCAGCGAATCATAAAGCGATCGTGCACCGATAAGCAGAGCGGGTATCGATAAAGGCATGTAGGGCGCCGCGCGTCACGACTGCGACGCAAGGGCGTGGCCTCTGAGGTGACGTGAGCATCTAAAGTTACATCCCTCCACTTTCTGGCAAAGTTCGATGGCTACGAGCTTCGAAAGAATAAGCCGGCTCATGGGAGCGGCACGGCGCCGTCTAGCAGCGGCTCTCGCCGATGATGCCGACAGAGCGACGTTAGTCGATCTTGTCTACCGACATTGCTTGGGACGTGAAGTCGATCCTGTAAGACTGCGGCATTTCACGGCGCAATTGCGCAAAGGTGTGCCGATTTCGCGCGTTTTGCAGGAAATTGAGGCGAGCTCCGAGGCTCAACAGGGCCGGGAAAATCTCAAGCGAGATCTTGAGCGCCGCGAAACCCTCCAGAGAGATCTAGCGCTCAGTGTCGAGGTTATCTTCCAGCATTACTGCGGACGAGCGGCCGATCCTGAGGCGCTCCGGTTTTATACAGAGGCTCTGCGGACAGGGACGCCATTTTCTCAGATCTTACAGGACGTTGAGAGGAGCCCCGAGGCTCAACAGCGCCGGCGAGGCGTGGTCGGAGACTTCGATGAAATTTCGGACGGAGAATTTAGCCTGATCCTGGCGGAACTGTTATTCGAGCACGGCAGCGCAACGCCTAAGAAAATTGATCACTGGAGGAAGTTCCTCGCGGGGGACCGGGCCAAGCGAATCGAGCTCGTTCGCATCCTTATCAACGCCTATATTGGCGGACTGCGTCGCGAGGCAGCGGAGTTATGGGATCCGCAGAGATGCGGGGTTCTGGGAACTGAGCGCTTTCTAACGACGGCGGTTTGGCAGGAAAAAAGGGAAGAACTCCAGCTAGCGGAAGCGGAGGAGCGATCAGCGTCGCCGGTCCGAGCGCGGCGGCCTTTCAAACATTCTGGAAATTATATAGTTACTGCCATAGCAAGTCTGTACAAAGGCCAACGCTTTATCGAGAACTTCCTCGACAACATCACCTCGCAAACGATCTTCGACTGCTGCGAACTAATCATCATTGATGCAAATTCTCCCGAGCGCGAGGAAGAAATCATCGCCGACTACCAGGAGACATATCCAAATATCATCTACAAGCGGATCAATTACCAAATCGGCGTCTACGATGCGTGGAATATAGCGGCGCGGCTCGCGCGAGGAAGATATCTGACAAATACCAATGTAGATGACTTACGTAGACGTGACTCATTTCACATACAGGCGAGCGCTCTCGACAGAAACCCATCCGCGGACGTGATCTATCAGGACTTCTTCTACTCTTTGGATCCCTTCCTTAATTTCGATGAAGTAGCGCGGCTAGGCTTTAAGAGCGAGCTGCCTATCATTACACCGAACAATCTGTTGGCGTTCAATTCGCCGCACAACGGGCCGATGTGGCGAAAGGCACTTCATGAAGATGTGGGTCTGTTTGATACGTCCTATAAGTCTGCCGGAGATTGGGAGTTTTGGCTGAGATGTATTTGGAAGGGAAAGAATTTTCTCAAGGTCAATATCCCTCACGTTGTTTACTATCAGAATCCCGATGGACTCTCGACCCGGCCCGATACAAGAGGCCTAGATGAATCTAGACGGATTCTACGCCTATATAGCCGCCGATTGATCTCCAACCGGCTATTGCTTTCGAGTCAGGGATTCGCCGACCTGCTTGGTATTTCTCCGGATTGGGACCAGAGCTGGTCCTATTATGACGTCGTGCAAAGGGAATTGAGACGCTTAGGAGAATGCGACAGACTTGCGCTCACTGATCATTGTCATTCGACGTGATCGATGCCGCGTCTATTGTATCGGATCTCTCGCACGTTCGCGTTTGTAAGCTCTTCTGCACGGCATCGCTTGCAGAGACGGGAATTAATTCAAGCCGGCTCGATGCTGATCAGCATGAACGCGAGGTGGCGGTGATCGGGCCCCATGCCGCAGCGCGACGGCACAAAGGCGCGAGATGCTTTGACCTCGAACGATAGGGGTACTACGCGATTGTTACCCGCATCCTCGAACTCGATTTCAAATAGACCCGGTCTCACGGCCTTGCGGGCGAAAACGGCACCGCGAGACTCGACCGCAATGACCTGGCCCCGCAATTCAGAAATTCCCTCGGGCAGGTTGCCGCAGATGCGCACCGGCCCGGGACCAGCTGGAAGCATGTAGCGAAGGCGGGGCCCAGCCCAGCCATCCGGATAAAGGCCTTGAGCGTCCCGATGTATCTTACCGATTGCCGCACTGAAGATTGGATCCATGGCCCGCTGGATGACCGGAACTGGGATTAGCGTCGAAAGTTTACGGTGGAGCGTGTCCAATCCATACGTCAACATCCCGGGGGCAAATTTGATTTGACCATGTCGACGCATGATTGCCGCCAATTCCCGAATCCGTCGGAAGCCGCCGGAGAAGGACTTCGCTGTGTCGTACTCGCGAACCGAGCCCATGTATTCCGGGATATAGGCCATCGGATATTTCTTGCCGATGCGAATGAGTAGGTCCCAATCCATTCCCCAATTGAGCTGCTCGTCGACATAACCCACATCGTCGACGACGCTGCGGCGGAAATAGACCGTCTGCTGCAGGATGTAGTCGGAGAGATAGACTAATTTCCACAAATTGAACGGCTCGGTGGCGGCGAAGCGTCCGGTGACGTTGCCGTCTTCGTCAATCGTATACCCCTCGCCGTAGACTGCCCCAAGCCGCGGGTTGCCGGCGAGAGTGCGCACCGCATGGCCTACAGCGCCGGGCAGAATGATATCGTCGGAATTCAGCCAGCTGACGATCTCACCCCGCGCCATGCGGAATCCCTTGTTGATGGCGTGCGATTGGCCGCGGTCCGGCTCCGATATGAAGGTGAGCCTTCCCTTATATTCGCCGGCGATCGTATCGGTTTCGTCGGTCGACCCGCCGTCCATGATGATATATTCGATCGCGGGATAATCCTGGGCTAGCACGCTTTCAATGGTCGCCCGAATAAATCGCCCCTGATTATAAGACGGCGTAACGATCGTGACCAAAGGCTCAGGCATAAGAAGCAGTCCGCATCGTGCTATGCCGATTACCGGGTTTGGAGCTGCCGCGACCGATCAAGTCGCGACGTCTACTTCGGCTTGGATATAACGTAACCTTTTCCAATGGTCGAAAAAACTTCTCATTGCCGCAGTCTCGCGCTCTTCATGAGCACTTTTCAAAAGTCCGTGAAAGCCCTGCGTCATCGCATCCCAATCATAGAGGGACGCCCGTTGCAGGCCTTTTTCTATCAATTGCGCTCTATGCGCGACCTCGCGCACCGACATCATTGCGTTGCGCATTTCGCTTTCATCACGGCCTGAGATAAAAAGAGCCGCGTCACCCGCTACTTCGCGTAACGACCCATTTTTCGTGGTGATCACCGGACAGCCGCAAGCCATGGCTTCGACGACAGGCATCCCGAAACCCTCGTACAAAGCAGGAAACACCAGTGCTTCAGCACCGGAATACGCACAAGCGAGCTCAGCATCTGTCAGGTCAACTCGGCGCGCGGATACATTGGCCGGAAGGCCAAAAAGCGTATCCGGATTGATGTCTTCTTCTCCGCCAACGCACAAAAACTCAAACGCGAAGTCCCGCATTTCGCGCGCAGCGTTGAACGCGTGGATTGAATTTTTGTATCCATGGTCCTCCTCCCGGGAACCAACGAGCAGGAAATACGGTTTTGAAAGTCCAAAGCGCTTCCTGAAATCGTCCACGCGGGAACGATCCTGCGGTCGGAAAATGCGATGCTCTACGCCGCAATGCGTCACGCTCGAGCGCTTCGTCGTTGCAGGGTAGTGTCGGCTGAGGTCCGATCTGGTATTTTCTGAAATACACGCGTAGTAGCTCGCGAAGCTGATTGCCAGTTGCCTCTCCTGCCAAGTTCTACCGGCTGTATTAAAACCCATCACCTCCGGAATCATGTCATAGACAATCAGCACCGACGGCGTGCTCACCGGCGTCGTATAATATGTCGAAGAGAACACATCGGCGTTGAGGTCACCGCAATACTTCTCAATGAGAAGGGAATCAGCGGCTGTATAGGCGTTCATTGTGTACGATGGAAAGTCGACCCTTTCGACGCGGTCAAATGAAGGACAGTTGCCACGATCCAACAGGACTATTTCTACGTCTTGATAGTGTGCGAGTCGCGGTAGGACCGACGACCACACGCGAGCAATTCCAGTGTTCGCCAGCTGAAAGAAAACGCCGTCCACGACCAGCTTCATCAGCATTGTCTCCACTGTAACTCTCGCGGTGACGGATGTCGGCCGCCGGCGTGTCCACCTGTATACCGCGAATTTTTGGACTGCCATGGCCGCTTACAAGTGAATGCTAACATTGCGGTTTTCCTCTTGCAATCACACGTAGTGATCGAGGCCGGCCAAGAAATGAAAATAAGCGGTTTTTTTTTCGAAAAAAAGCGGGAGCGCGGTACCAGCAGCGATGTCTAGCCGGCGATGCACGCGGCGGCCCCGCCCTACTAGCGATCCCTGTGGAGGATTGGTTGAAGGCGACATCAACTTGCCCCCCCCCAGAGCCGATCAGCATCCTTAGCGGAGATAAGCGGTGAGCTGCGCCATCGCGGTATAGTCGTCAATTCCAAGAAGATCCGCCGTCTCATGCGCGAGAACGACTTGCAGCCCAAGCGGCGGAAACGGTTCGTAGCCACGAGCGACAGCGACCATGACGGTCCGATCTTCCCCGACCTCGCCCGCCACAGGATCCTCGACGGCCCGAACCAAGTGTGGGTGGCGGACATTACCTACATCGCGATCGCTGCCGGCTTCGTCTATTGGCCATCGTCCTCGATGCTTGGTCATGCCGGGTGGTCGGATATGCGGTCAGCCGCTCAATTGATGCCCGCTTGACCGTTGCTGCGCTGAAGGCAGGCATCCGACTTCGGCAGCCACCGAAGGGCTGTATTCACCCCTCGGATCGCGGCTCGCAATATGCGTCTGAGGTTTACCGCCGCCTGCTCTCCGCTCACGGTCTCGTTGGTTCCACGGGGCGGCGCGGGAACCCCTACGACAACGCGAAGGCAGAGAGCTTCATGAAGACACAGAAGGTCGAGGTCGTCTATCTGATGGAATACGAAACCTTCGACGAAGTGACCGCTGATCTTCCCCGCTTCATCGACGAGGGTTTACAACACTCGCAGACTCCATTCCGCGCTCGGCTACCTCAGCCCAGCCCAGTTCGAAGACCACCACGCCCGGCACACGGTCAAAACCGCCGCCTAATCTTGTCCGGCTCTAGGAGCGCACTCCAGTTCGCGCTCTGCTGGCTCGGGGTTGCCGTCTGGTTGACCTAGCGCTGTTGCGGATCGCATCGTGTTCCGTTAGGACAGAGATGCCGGCACGCTTTCCACGACATAAAACCTGGGGCGGCATCATTCGTCGCACCACTTTGACTTAGTGACGACCAAGGCACTCGATGGCGCGCCGAAAATGGAGCTAAAAGGATACGGCGATGCCTGATCATTCAAACCCAGTCTTTTACGACGTCAAGCGGGAAGAGGTGCCGACGGATGTCGAGTTTTTTGCAATGGACCAGGATATTGCCGCGCAGCTCCAGGAATCGGAGATTGACCGCGCCGCGAGGCTAGAAGTCATCCATGGCTTGGTTGCTGAGCGCGATACTTTGCTAGCTGAGCGCAGCAGCTTGGTTTCTGAGCGGGACGCTTTGCTTGCTGAGCGCGCTGCCTTGATTGCTGAACGCAGTGCCGTGCTCATCCGAGCAGATACTGCCGAACGGAAGCTTGGCGCGATAAGACGCTTTATTCCTTGGCAATGGATTCCCGGATGGATCAGGATGAGGATCGGGCGCCTGATCGGGCTATCATCGTAAATGTGCTCACCGCCGCAGATAGGGCATTTTAGAAAAGCTTGCGCAGGGCCGATGACGCAGCGAGCGAAGAGCGCCCAAGCTCGCCTCGGAAGCGGAATTCAATAGAAAATCATGAGAACGCGAACGGCCCGCTCCACTGTAGTCCGCCCCCTAGAATACGCTTTGGCTCCAGACTTGCGCCTGGAGCTGCAACTTCGGCGCGCTGCGCGCCGGTCGATAGACCATGTTATGGAAGTCATGACGCGCTTCGTGAATTGACCGAGATTAGTCGCGTCGGCCGGAGAAACGTATGCGGGTCGGTATTGTTCGGAATGCGGCCGACGTCGGTGGTGGTGGCATTTTTCAATACGAAAAAGCGTTCCTCGAGGCGCTGAGCGAGATTGCGCCCGGTTTTGCCGCAGAATTCCTGTGTCTTACTAGTCGGCAAAGCGATCTTGCAGCGCTCGCGCATTTTGGCGGGCTCAATTATCGCGGCTTGACCATCCACATGCTCGATAAACCGCCACCTCGGCAACTGCCTCCCGACCGCTACATCCGACTGCAGCCGACAGCGCTACCGCCAGACCCCGATCCGGACCACGTTTATTTCGATCGTAGAGGCGCGAACCTCGTCCGCGATGCGGATGTCGATTTGATCGTTCAGCTAAGCCCTGTCGCGAATGCTTTCTCACTCCGGATGCCCTTCATCGTGCCGATCTTCGATCTGAATCACAGATTGCAGCCGGAATTTCCCGAGGTCAGCGCCTTTGGCGAATTCAATCGTCGAGAATATTTCTATATCAATACGTGCCGGTTCGCGACCCTGGTTCTGGTCGATTCTGAGGTAAGCAAAGAGGATGTGCTCCGCTTCTATGGCAATTTTATCAGCGCTGAGCGCATTCGCATCCTGCCGTATTATCCGCCTATCGTGCGCAATCCCGTGCCCAGCCCGCAGGAATGTGCTCGCGTCCGAAAAAAGCATGGCCTCCCCGAGCGCTATTTCTTCTATCCGGCGCAATTCTGGCGTCATAAGAACCACGCCTTGATCCTGCGGGCGATCCGGTCTATCGGCGACGAGACAAACCAGGCAGTGCACGTTGTCTTCTGCGGTGCTTATTCGGATCATGTTCGTGCGGCTAATTTCAAGGAGGTCATGGCCCTCGTCGAGGAGCTCGGCGTCGGCGACCGCGTGCACTATTTGGGCTTAGTACCCGAGGAGGACATGCCGGCGCTCTATGCGGCGTCGGTCGCGCTGGTGATGCCAACTTTTTTCGGGCCCACTAATATTCCGCCATTCGAGTCCTGGCACTATGGCCGGCCGGTTATCTCATCGGACATAAGAGGAGTGCGCCAGCAAATCGGCGACGCGGGTCTGCTTGTCGATCCGCGTTCGTCCATCGATCTCGCGCAAGCGATGCTGAGTGTGCTGCGCGATGATTCGCTCAACGAAAAGCTCGTCGCTGCCGGCCGGCAGCGTCTCGCCAGTTACACGTGGGCCACGTTTGTGGGCCGGGTCACCGACATCTTGGCGGAGGCGTGCGAGTGCGTGAGCGCGGGCCGGACGCCAGCTTACCCTGAGATTATCCTAGCGGGGTAATTCCGGAAATGAGTGACGATATTGAGCGGCTGTTACTTCTGCAGGGCAATATCGCCGCCAGAATGATTCCCAGGGGCCGGATCAATAATTTGTCGGGCGTTGAATTCTGCGTCTCTTCGCAATGGGGAGAAGATGGAATTATCGAATGGCTCGTGGGTCAGATAAATCCGACCAGCACTGAGTTCGTAGAATTCGGTGTTGAGAGCTTCCAGGAATCAAATTGTCGGTTTCTGATGCAGTACAGCAACTGGAAGGGGTGTCATCGATGGAGACGCAGGTTTAATTTCCAAAACTGCACAGGAAGAGCTATTATTGCATCTACCAGCTCGCGTCGGAGGTGGCGTTCATCACAACTGAAAACATAGACTACCTTGTAACTCAGGCCGGATTTGATGGACCCATTGGCTTGCTCTCCATCGACGTCGATGGGAACGATTATCGGATTTGGCGGGCCACTTCGAGTTGTCGGCCCGATATCATCACTTGCGAGTACGATGGCGTATTCGCGATCGCGTACCTAGACGATTCCCTACGATCCTGCGTCAAGAGGTTTAAGGCCCACTGCAGCGGTCAATACTTCGGCGCCTCGCTGCCTGCACTCAAATTGCTCGCGGCCAGAAAGGGCTACACTTTCATCGGGACCAACTTGAACGGCATAAATGCGTTCTTCGTCAAAGATACGCTCGCTCCACCGATACTTGCCTTGCTCTCAGAGCCGCGTGCATTTCCAAAGCGCTTGCGGGTCGGTCGGGACGAAACAGGTGCGCTCGTTTTTCACAGGCGGATTCAAGATATGTACGCCTTGATCTCCGATCTCCCGGTTCTCAACGTGGGCGCACGAAATCTGTCGCGTGAGGCAAATGTAAGATTTCGGCCGCAGATGGTGGCGATCGGGGATATCGCCGTGCTATCACTCGGCGGCTGCTGAGGTTGACTTTGCACAAGCTCGAAGCGCTTGGTTCCGAGCTCGAACAGGCCGTGTGGTGCCCTAAAGCGACGCGTACCGATGCCAAATGGCAGCGTTTCATCGTTTGAGTTTTCGCGAGGTCGGCGTACAGAAATGGAGCAACAAATCGAGCGGGTCGTGTTCGACGGTGTGGAGTTCGCAATCATTCTTCGCAGCGGCTTCCACGAACCCGGCATCCATTTCTTCACGGACGGACATTTATCGCAGCAGCTGGCCTACATGCGGCACCCCGAGGGCTATGTCATTCCACCTCATGTGCATAACCCGGTAGAGCGGGCCGTGCAGTATACCCGTGAAGTCCTGTTCCTGCGGCGAGGGCGGCTGCGGGTGGACTTCTATACCGATAACAGGACCTATCTGGAAAGCCGCGAGCTCGGGCCCGGCGATGTGATTTTGTTGTCCGTC
>Ga0187782_10004590_pt1 | contig 10336 bp, 8 predicted proteins | sample 0715_SJ02_MP15_2_FD_132454 | JGI IMG/M metagenome (GOLD analysis project Ga0187782, IMG submission 132454) | Tropical peat soil microbial communities from peatlands in Department of Meta, Colombia - 0715_SJ02_MP15_20_MG | ecosystem: Environmental > Terrestrial > Soil > Wetlands > Peat | place...
CTCGGGGGACAGCGAATATCTCCTCAACGGAAAACTGTGCCGTTTGCGCGACATTCAGGAATTGTTCATGGGCACCGGGTTGGGGTCCGAGTCCTACGCGCTTATCGAGCAGGGGCGCATCGGGCAGATTCTAAGCAGCCGCCCGACCGATCGCCGGTCGGTCATCGAGGAAGCGGCGGGTATCACGAAGTTTAAGACCAAGAAGCGGCTGGCGGAAGCCCGCCTGGAAGACGCCAAGCAAAATCTGGCCCGAGTGAATGACATCTTCGAGGAAGTCACTCACCAAATGAATTCGCTGAAGCGGCAAGCCTCGAAGGCGGAGCGCTATGCCAAGTTGCGAGAGGAAATGCGAGCCAAGCTTCGCCTCGTGCTGGCCAGCAAATTCGCGCAGCTCGATCTCGAAGGGATCGAACTGGAGCGGCAGCTTAACGCGACGTCCGACGAGATGCGGGAGCAAAGCGGGAAGATTCAAGGGTTCGAGGCGGAGCAGACTGAGCGAAGACAGCGCGGCTACGGTATCGAGACGGAAATGCGGGAGAACCGCGAGCGTTTGAGTCAAATCAAGCTCGAGGCCGACCGCGCCCAAGCCACCCGTCGCCACAACGACGAACGCTGCCGAGAGTTTGAATCCCGCGCAGCCGCCGAGCAAGCCGACCTGACTCAGATCCGTACCCGGTTAGCAGCCCTAGAGGCGGAGCGCGACGCGAATCGAGGCGTGCTCGACTCCGCTGCCGCTGACCTATTCGCTGCACAGCAGGAACTCGCCGCCTCCGAGCAGGAGATTCGGGATGCTACGGACCGCCTGGCAGCACTCGAGCACGGTCAGGAGGACTCTCACAGCGCCATTCTGGAAGCGGTAAACTCGGCTGCCAACTTGCAAAACCAGCTGACCCAGGCAGCCGAGCGCATGGCAGCTATCGACCGCCAAGCCGAGCGGCTGCGGACAGAAATAGCCCACGCGGATTTCGAGGTAAAGGCCTTCGGAGGAGAGCGGGGACAACTCGCACTCGAATTCGAGACCGTGTCCGAACGCGCTGCCAGACTGGGTGAAAAATGCATCGAGGCACGCCAGCTGCTTGAATCGAAGCGGCACGAAGAGTCGGAAGCGAAACGCCGCCTGGACAGTTTGCGGGCTGAGTACGCGTCGGTGGCGGGCAGAAAGTCTTCCCTCGAAGCCGTCATCGCCGAACATGGATACTCGACCGAGTCCGTCCGGCGACTGTTTCAATCCGGTGCGTTCAACGGCGGCCTGGCTCCGGCCGGGGTGCTGGCCGATTTTCTCGAAGTCGAGCCTCGCTATGAGGGCGTGGTCGAAGACTTCTTGCGCGACGAGCTCAATTACATCGTCGTAAAGTCCTGGGATGCCGCCGATGAAGGTCTGCGCCTGCTGCGTACGGACGTGGATGGGCGAGCCACCTTCCTGGTACATCCCGAGGACGCACAGGCTAGGTTTTCCTTTGCGGTAGATGACACGGCGCACGCCGCCACAGATGCCTCCGTGGTTCCGCTGAAGCACGCGATTCGCGTGCTGAATGGCTTTGGCCGGTCGCTCGAGGTGATCTTGCCCAAGCTGCGGAACGGATACATTGTCCCCGAACCGAACGCGGCGCGCGAGCTCGCACTGGAAAATCCGGATGCGTTTTTTCTCTCGCAGTCTGGGGAGTGCTTCCACAATGTAACCGTGACCGGCGGAAGACAACGGCAGGAAGGGCCGCTCTCCATGAAACGCGAACTGCGGGATCTCCTCCGGCTGCTGACGGAGCTTGAATCCAGCCTGCGCGAGGAAGAACTTCGCGTGCTCACCCTGGGACGCGAGCTGAAAGATCTCACTTCCCTGCTCGATCGCTTGGAGGCGGAAAAGCGGGAAGCGGAGAAGCAAGTCATGACCTCGGGGCATCTGCTCGAGCAGCTCGATTCGGAGATGGGCCGGGCGCGCGAACAGCTGGACACCGCCGGAAAAGAACTCGAGCAATTGCTTCGAGACCGCCAAGAGCAGGAGAGCATGATCGGCTCCCTGCAGGCGGAACTCAGTCAGATCAAGCAAAAGCAAAACGAACTCGAAGTTCTGGCGGCCAGCGCGAACCGACAATTGGCCGGTTTACGTCAAGAGCGCGACCGGGTGGCCCAGCAGGCATCGCAGCATGTAGGGCGTGTCGCCGCCCTGGAGGAACGGCACCGATCGTCGGTCGCGGGGCTCGAACGGATTGAGTCCATGATGTCGGAGGTGGCCGAGCGAGCCGAATCCCTGACTCGCCAAATCGTGTCTTGGGCGGAAGGAAAGCTCGAGCGCGAAAGGGAAAACCAGCAAATGGCAACCTTGCTCAACGATTTAGCTGCGGAAGCAAACGCCTGCGAGACTCGAGAGGGTCTGTTGCAGTTCGAATCGGATCAGGTGAGGACGCGCCTTTCCGTCATTGACGACGAGCTACGCACGGCGCGGCAAGAGCTCGATCTGGCTCGGGACCATCGAGCCGAGCTTTCCGCAGCTGCCGCGAAACTGGAATCTGACGCGCACTACATGGCCGAGACCTGCCTCAATGAGCTGGGAATCGAACGCCACGCATTGGCGGCCGATACCACCATTCCGATGGTTCAGGGAGAACAGCTTGCGGCCGAGGATCAAGCGTATCGCGAGATGCGTGCGCGCTTGGACGGGATGGGCCCAGTCAACATGATGGCGCTCGAGGAATATAAAGAGACCAGCGAGCGCCACGCGTTCCTTAATACCCAGAGACAAGACCTGGTCGAGTCCATCGAGAATACCCAGGCTACCATCCGGGAAATCGACACCTTCTCGCGCCAGAAGTTTGAGGAGGCGTTCCATAAGATCAACGAGAACTTTCAGGCGACCTTCAAGAAGCTGTTTGGCGGTGGTCATGCCCTGATGCGTCTGACCGACGAGGAAAACAGCGCCGAGAGCGGTATCGACGTCGTGGCCTCGCCACCGGGAAAGAAGTTGCAGAACGTGTTACTGCTTTCCGGCGGGGAGAAAGCCCTCACCGCGTTGGCTCTGCTCGTGGGCATCTTCCAGTACCAGCCAAGCCCCTTCTGCATCCTGGATGAGGTAGACGCACCGCTCGACGAAGCCAATGTCGGAAGATTCACTGAGCTCGTCAAAGAAATGAGTGTCGAGACCCAGTTCGTGCTGATCACCCATAGCAAGAAGACCATGGGCATCGCGCCGATACTCTACGGGGTGACAATGCAAGAGCCGGGTGTGTCGAAGCTGGTCTCGGTGCGATTCGGAGCCACGGCTTAGCGAGGGCCGCCCTTCGCATCTGGTTCTTCGAGGAGCGGGTTTCCCATATCCTCGCGACCCACGGAACCGTGACTCACGCCGACGGGCTCACGATGCTGTTCGCCACGCGCAATTTCAGCGCCAACGGCGGAACGATTTCATCCTTCTTTTCCTCGACCATCCTCAGCTTTTCCACAAGTATGTAGCTGTCAACTCCCATCTTGCAGTGTCTCAAATCGCGTTCCGCGAGCAGATGCAAGGAGTTCCCATGCCGAAAGACCTAGACGTTGACAAAAATTTCTGGCGAATTAGAATACGCGACGTTTTCTGTCTATAAAATTGTGGCATGAGCTCCCAACTTCTAGCACCCGTCCTTCTTCATACAAACATTCCCAAACTCGAGCTACACGTCAGCGGAAAGGTGCGCGACGTTTACGATTTGGATCGCGAGCACCTTCTGTTTGTCGCCACCGATCGCATCTCGGCATTCGACTACGTCTTGGCGACGGGCATTCCACATAAAGGTCAGGTCCTCACGCAGATTTCCCTGTTCTGGTTTGACTTCCTGCGCGACATCGTGCCCAACCACCTGGTGACCGCCGATGTGGATCGCTATCCCGAATCGGTGCGAAACTATAGCGACCAACTCCGTGGACGTTCGATGATGGTTTTGCGTGCCGACATGATTCCCGTAGAGTGCGTGGTACGAGGCTACCTCTCAGGTTCGGCATGGAAGGAATACAAGACCGGCGGTTCGGTTTGCGGTATTCGTTTGCCTTCGGGCCTGAAAGAATCGGATCGCTTGCCCGAACCCATCTTTACCCCTGCAATCAAAGCCACCACTGGACACGACGAAAACATCCCCTTCGAAAAGATGGCCGAGATTGCCGGTGCGGACGTGAGCGTCGAGTTGCAGACTCTCTCCCTGAGGATTTACAGTGCGGCGGCAGAGTATGCTCGAGAGCAGGGCATCCTTATCGCCGATACCAAATTTGAGTTCGGCAGGACGCCGAAGGGGATCACCTTGGCGGATGAAGTCTTGACCCCGGACTCGTCCCGCTTCTGGCCGGCGGACCAGTATCAGCCGGGTCGAGCACAAGATTCGTACGACAAGCAATACGTTCGGGATTACCTGGAAGAAATTCACTGGACGAAGCAACCACCCGCCCCGGCTCTGCCGGTGGAGGTGGTGCGTAAGACCAGCGATAAATACCTCGAGGCATATCAGCGGCTCACGGGACACGGGTTGGATGTTTAACCAGCAGGCGATCGCCTGGAGAAGGCAGTGAGCGGCGCCGACTGGGTCATTGTTGCTGTGATTTTCCTGTCGGTCATCGAAGCTGCCAGCGTCGGGTTTTTTCAAGGAGGGTTTGCAATCGCGGGTTTGGTACTGGGATATTTGCTGGCGGCCTGGAACTATCCCAGCCTGGCGAATCGGTTTCGAGACTACGGCTCTGCATGGCTGGTCGAGATTGCGGCGTTCCTGGTGATTTTGACTGCCGTTATGTTGCTCGCAGGGATCGCCGGGCGAATTTCTCGCTGGATCATGCGGGAAGCGGGGCTGACAGTTGTGGATCGCATGCTGGGCGGCGCACTAGGCTTGTTGCGAGGTTGTTTGACGGTCGCATTGGTTCTCGTCAGCATGGCCACATTCACCCCCACCTCGAAGTGGCTCCAGGGTTCAGCATTGGCACCGTACTTTCTGGTGGTTGGAAGGGCGGCGATCTGGGTCGCCCCGGCCGAATTGAGAGCCCGTTTTTATCAAGGTCTTGATTTGTTGCACCGGGAAGGGCACCAAGGACACTGATCAGGCCAGTGAAGTCCGGGCTTGAGGCTTGCTCTTCGATCGCGGCAGCAGAGCTATTCTAGGTTTTAGGAAAGAGAGAAACCGTGAAAGACCAACTCGAAGCACTCATCATGCAGATGTATAAGAGCAACATTCTATACTCCGAGGCGGTGCGCGAGTTTAAGAAGCGGTTCATCGTGACCGTACTCCAGGAAAATCAAGGCAATCAGTGCCGAGCCGCTCGTCAGCTCGGCATGCATCGCAACACTCTCAGCCGAACGATCTCTGATCTGAAGATCGACGTAGGCCAACTACGGGCAGGTGCCAAGCGGCCTCCCCGCAGCGCCCGTCCCCTGGCCTACGAAAAGAAGGCCTTTCGCTGACATTCTCCTTGCCTGCCGGCTTTCGTCCTCGAAAGAAAACCGGGCAGCGAGGGAAAGCGCTGCCCGGGACTCGAAGGAACCTGAGCTTCTTTGCTACGTGCCAGGGCGCTTGTGGACCGGCGGTTTCTTGGCCGTAAGCAGCGCTCCCTTCTCCATATTCATTACGAAGGGATTGGACGTATAGGAAACTGGTGTGCCCTCAAACTGAAGATTGGATCCTACCTTGGGCATCAGGCGGTCCGGGATCGTCCCCGACATCGTAACGATAATATCGGCTCTCTTCTGATCAATATCGTCCTGGCTTTCCGCAACTTGAATTTCCGTGGGGGTCGCCGCGATCACCTGGCCTTCCATCTGCAACGGGGTTCCCTTGATCGCATTCCAGACCTTCTGCTGATCCTCCGGTTTACCGGCCGAGAGCACCAACTCCCAATCGGCAAAGCTCATCTGCTTGATGTCATTCGTAGTTTTATTCTTCACCAACTCGGAGGCCTGCTCGGCGGGTGATGGAGGAACATACTTCGAAATGGTGAACCCCGCCGGGGGAAGCGGATTGGCCTTCGCCGTCGCCAGAAGATCCGTCCATCCCTGGTCGGAACCGTGAAATTTTGTGTACTGGTTCTTACCATAGGCTTCGATTTGCGCTTGCCCGGGAGAACCTGCGGCTAGGTTCGCTGCCCGTGCGATAAAGAACAAACCTTCGACCTGATTGGGTGGAGTTCCGGTGAGGTCGGCCAAAGCCAGCGGGTAGACGTTGCGCAACTCCACGGGATCGCCCTCGACCGCAGCCTTGAGATTGGCCTGGGCTTTGGGGTAATCCTTATTCTGCAAGGCATTAATTCCCGCGGCACCATTGAAGATCACGCTGGCTTGGGTCTTGAGCTTCTCGAAATCCGCATCGGACATCCCTTCGGGCTTCGTAGCCGTCTTCAAAGCTTCGAGACCCTGGTTCGCATATTGGCCGGCACTGGCGAGGTTCTCCTTCGGACTTTGACCGGCCTCGGCCGCCTGTCGCTTGGAAAAGACCAGCAGGGCCAATGCCCGCAGGTTATTGGGATTAACCTGCAGAACACGCTGGGCCGTCTCGAGCATCTTGGCCTGATTCCCGGCTTGCTGGTACGCACTCATCAGTACTTCGAGTGCATCCTCCTTCATTACGCTATTGGGGTACTGGGTGAGAAAAGCTTCGAGGCCACTGATTTTGCCAGCGGGGTCTGACTGCTGAACGGCTCCCACATAGGCGTTATATTCGGCTGGATCCTTAATTTCCTTCTTTTGCGGTGGTGCCTGAGCTTGCGATGGGGCGGATTGCGCCGCTTGTGCTCCTTGGGTTTGCGGTTGCGTTGTCTGCTGAGCCCAGGCTAACGCAGCAAACGTGATCACAATCGCCACTAGACTGGTCTTCATTTCAAATGGCTCCTTAGAACGTGGGAAATGGCTGCTGAAATCACTGCTCACCCAAATTCGCCGCCTCGCCGATTCTCGAGAACATAAGCTTCGCGAGTCCATGCCGCACGACGATACCTGTTTACTCGCTCTCTAACACCTACTTCCGGTTAGCGGATTATAAGGATGTAACTTAACGAAGGCAAGTTCGCAATTTGACAGTTGGCAATTTGATAGTTCGATCCCGTACTGTAACATGCGGGAAAAAGATTCTTCTGCGACTTGAACGGCAGAGTTTCAAAGAAGGGTACGGATGACCGACAGACATGGGATGTCACTCGACGGTCAAGTGGCGATTGTTACCGGCGCGGGAAGGGGCATTGGCGCTGCGATCGCCAGGCGACTGGCGGCGATGGGGGCGGCAGCGGTTCTCTGCGGGCGAACGCGGACAGCTCTGGAAGCGACGGCCGAAACCGTACGAAAACAGGGTGGCCGCGCCGAAGTTATCGAGTGCGATGTAACCGATCTAGGATCGGTGGAGGCCATGGCGGCGCAGGTAAACGCAGCCCTGGGTCGGATCGACGTCCTGGTCAACAACGCGGGCGTTGCCACCCATGAAGGTCCTCTCCACCAGCTCCCCCCGGACCGCTGGGAGCAGATGCTGAACACGAATCTGCGCGGAGTTTACTACTGCATCCGGGCCTGTGTGCCGGCGATGATCCGTCGACGTACGGGACAGATCATCAATATTTCTTCTCTAGCCGGTAAGAACCCCTTGCCGAACGGTGCGGCGTATGCTGCCTCCAAATGGGGTTTGAATGGGCTCACTTATTCCGTGGCCGAGGAGCTGCGTGGTTACAACATTCGAGTGGCAGTTGTTTGTCCGGGATCGGTGCACACAGAATTTAGTCCGCATACCGGGAAAGACCCGGGGAGAATGCTACAACCCGAGGATGTGGCTCACATCGTGGCCATGCTGGTTACCCAGTCGCCACAATCCTTCGCCAGCGAAGTGCTGTTGCGTCCGAGTCACAAGCCATAGCGCAGTCAAACCAGGTCCAAACCTGGCCTCCCGGACTACAACCAGCCCTCTCGAGCAGCGAGCCCGAGCATCTTCCGCTGCCATTCAAACCTAACGGTCAGCTTCGTCCCCTATCCTATTTCTTGAAAAGATTCTCGAAAGCTTGCCGTGCATCGGTGGGGCGCACGGCGCTCGGTGTCGAGGTCTCTTTTTCCACTCCGACGCGCATAGAGTAAAACTCGCACTGGTTGCGTTCATCCTTGCGCGCGATGCGCTCACGGATGGCCTGGGTGCATTCGAATCGGCTGGAAGTGTCGAAGTAGGTGCACTGACGGCAGGAATGGAGTTCAAAACCACATTTTGGACATTTGGCAGTAGCCTCAATTCCCATCGGGAGCAGCGTTCCACACTGCGCGCAGCGAGACACCATGCGCGTGCCCGGCATTTGCAAGGGTCGCGGTCCAAATGTGTCTTTCTTAACCGGCTTTCCTGGCTTGTCCGATGGCTGCTTTTGCCGTTCGTCGCCCCGGTCCTGATATCCGCGTTGGCGGTACTTTCGATCTGACACAACAACCTCCTGCTGGGCTGACATTGTCTCTCTCGGAAGCGCTCCCTACAAGTCCCAACTCCCAAGAAGGCTATCTCTGAGGTTTCGGAGCCACGGTCGGACGATTCTCCGTGCGCCCTGGTAGGCAGGATCGGGTATGCTTCAAGGGAATGTGCAATTTGTGCTGAGTCAACGTCCGCAATCGGTGTAGGATTCTCCCTCGAAAGAGGAGCGCGCCACTATGCCTCGAAATGACTCCCGTATGGGAAGCAGGTCTTCCCGTGTCAGCCCCAGAATCGTGCCAAGCCAGAAAAGCGGTGAGAGTCCGAAGAACTCGCGGTTGATTTCGGTGCTTCTGTCAACTCTGTTGAGCGCGATTCCTCTTGCCGCCCAAAGTACACCCTCCACCGCATTGCTGGTGTTGTCGAAGCTGGACCAGACTTTGGCCATCGTCGATCCAGCATCGCTCCAGGTGGTCACGACCGTGCCCTCGGGGCCGGATCCCCACGAAGTCGTGGCCTCAACGGATGGAAAGGTGGCGTTTATTTCGAATTACGGCGGGGGCGAGTACAACACGATCTCGGTCGTCGATCTAAGCGCGCAAAAGCCGCTCGCGCGCATCGATCTCGGCGCTTTGCACGGGCCGCATGGGCTCGCGTATGCCGGCGACAAGGTCTACTTTACCGCTGAGATCAACAAGGTGATCGGGCGGTATGATCCCGCGACTCAGAAGATTGATTGGGTGCTCGGTACAGGGCAGAACCGGACGCACATGATTGCAGTTTCGAGCAGCCTGGATCACATCTTCACCTCGAATGTGAACTCCGGAACCATCAGTATCATCGAGAGTCGCCCCGGTGGAGGCGGGCGAACTGAGCCAGACTGGGATGAAACCGTGGTTGACACCGGCCGCGGTACGGAAGGCTTTGACATTTCCCCGGATGGAAAGGAACTCTGGTCAGCGGAGGCGCAGAAGGGCACGATTTCTGTGATCGATTTAGCCACAAAAAAGCGGGTCCAAACCTTCGAAGCCAACGTCAAAGGAGCGAACCGCCTCAAGTTCACCACGGACGGCAAGCTGGTATTTGTCTCCAGCTTGTCCGGGGGTGGGGGTCTCGCGGTGTTCGATGCAGCTTCACGCCGAGAGGTCAAGCGAGTGAACGTCGGACATGGTGCGGCCGGTATCCTGATGCAGCCGGATGGCACCCGCGCCTTTGTGGCTTGCAGCCCGGATAACTACGTCGTGGTCATCGACCTAAGAACCCTGGAGATCACCAGCCGTATCAACGCCGGCCACCAACCCGACGGCCTAGCCTGGGCTACGCGACCGTAGTTGGGCGGGTTCGGTCCAGGCCTGCTTCCTGGCTAGCCGCTACCTTTCGCGCTTCAAAGCGAGAATAAGCGTCCGAGACTTGTCCCCGGAGTGGCCATGCGCTGCGCCTTGCCTCGCATCCTGTCGTTGGCAACGGTCAGGCGAAGCGGTAAGTCAACCTGAGTAGGGTATCGTCCGTGTCGTCGGCCGCAAAGGTGAGGTGACTCCCTTCGAGTTGGGCGTCATAAATATGCCCTGGATTCTGCTTGTCGAGCGGACCGGCTTGTCCCGAAATTCGCTCTCCCTCTCGCCGCAGCACGACACGCTTTACGGCCTACGAAGCAGGTAGGAAGGGTGCATCAGCCCCGTGGGTGGATATAGTTCGTCATGGCTACGAACAAAGCCAAGCCTCAAGAGTAATTCCCGGGATGCCTGGTTCAAGGGGTGATGACCAGCGAACAGCGCCTTGGCCCCGAGTGTACTGAAGGCATAATCAATAACCACGCGGCCCGCTTCCATTGCCAGACCCTTTCTCCAGAAGGTGCGGCGCAGATGAACTCCGAGTTCATACAGCTCTTCCTCCATTCGATAGGGGCGAAGCCCGGCACAGCCGACGTGCTGGTCCCTATCCACCAGAAAAATTGGCCAGTATTGCATGCCATA
>Ga0187782_10004591_pt1 | contig 10335 bp, 7 predicted proteins | sample 0715_SJ02_MP15_2_FD_132454 | JGI IMG/M metagenome (GOLD analysis project Ga0187782, IMG submission 132454) | Tropical peat soil microbial communities from peatlands in Department of Meta, Colombia - 0715_SJ02_MP15_20_MG | ecosystem: Environmental > Terrestrial > Soil > Wetlands > Peat | place...
GGCAACAACTAAAGGAGCCGGCACAACTCGACGGCTGGCTCCGCGACGGCTCAGCGGCTTATGTCGAATCGTTGTGTGAGTTCTAGTCGAGAGTTGAGAGTTGAGAGTCGAGAGTCGAAAGTCGAGATCTGAGAGTCGAGAGTCGAGAGCTGAGAGTCGAGAGTCGAGAGTCAAGAGTCGAGAGTCGAGATCTGAGAGTCGAGAGTCGAAAGTCGAGAGTCGAGAGCTGCGAGTCGAGAGTCGAAAGTCGAGAGTCGAAAGTCGAAAGTCGAAGGTTGAGAGGTCGAGGTTTCTGGAATTTGAAATCTGAAATCTGAAATCTGAAATCTGAGATTTCAGAGTGCCGTTCCCGTGCGCTTTGGGCGCGTCCCCGGCCCTTCGTTCGCGCTCCCCACCGCACACTGACCTGCCCACCTGCCTACCTTCCCAGCTTCTCATCGAAAAACTTGGCCATCAGGTCCAGCGCCTCCTCGGTCTCCGGCAAGTGATAGTCATACCAGAAAGCGTGCGGGAGCGCTTCGAACACCACAAGCTGCGCGTCGACGCCCGCCCTCAGGAAGGCGCGGTGCAGAATAGTAGTGCCGCTCAGCAGCAGGTCGCGCGTGCTGGTCACGAAGAGGGCGGGCGGGAATCCATGCAGGTCGGCATAGAGCGGCGAGAGCACGGGGTCTTTGGGATCGGTGCTGCCCACGTACTCCGAGGCGTGCCGGGTCTTCGACGGGGGCTCGAGATGCCCTTGCCATCCCGAAAGAGTGAATACCGACCTCGAATCCTCTGGCTGGCTCAAGTCGCCTGTCCCTGAGAAAATGCCCAGCGCGGCGGGCAACGCCACTCCGTCGCGCCGCAAGCGCGAGGCCACCTCAGCCGTGAGAATAGCTCCCGCCGAGGTGCCGAAGAGCCCTACGTGGCTGGGTTGGTAGGTTTTCAAAAGCTCCTTGTAGACCGCCTCCGTGTCGTCCACCGCGGCGGGGAACGGGTGCTCCGGAGCGAGTCGGTAATAGACTGAAACCACGGTAATGCGCGTGAGGTAGGCAATGGGGATACCTTCCACCAGCGAGCCGGAGTCGGAGTTGAACCCGCCGCCGTGGACATTGATCAAGACGCGGTCCCGCCGTGCCGGAGCGCTCCTCGGCTCGGCCGGCGTGATCACGTCACAGCGCACGCCTCCCAGGGTTTTCTCCTCGATGTTCACCGGATAGAGCTTGCGCGCTTCCTCCGCCCGGCCCTTCCGGAAAGCGTCGGTGAAGGCGCGCCGTTGCGCCAGCGTCGGCTCCGGGCCCGACGGGCCCGGGTTGGAGATGAACCTCTGCGCCTCGGGACTGATCGTCCCCGGCACCGGAATCACTCGCGTGACGTGCGCCGTGCCATCCGCATCCACAGTGCAACTATCCATAGCCGGAGCCGGCGGCGGCGCATTCTGCTGCGCCCAAACCCGCGAAGCCGAGAGCCACGAGAGAAGTCCAGAGTGAAAAGCCGGCGGCAGACTCAGCCAGAGCGCCCCCGCGATCAGCGTCAGCAGGCCCTTCGAACACCCAAACCTCTCAACTCGCATGTGCGCCTCCCGCCTCGAGAATGGTTTCTGAAAGCACTATAAGAGCACAGCGCGGCCCGTTGCCGCAACCCGACGCACTCTGCTCCGCCCATCCTCTCGCAAGACTCAGGACCCGTGCCTCCCCGATCGGGCCGGCGCTTGGCAGCCGGTCCCTTGGCCCTCGTTCCGCTTACCGAAGAATCTTCTAATTTCTGACTCATCCATGTTCGGCGTCCAGCCGAAGATATAAACATCCGCCCCACTGAGGTGTTCGGAGCAAACCCTGTGGCTCACAGGGCGGAGCTTTACCCTTTTCAGCATTCCTGGATCTAAAGGAGCCGTGCAATGAGCGAGCTGATCGACGATCTGGCGCGAATTGTGGCCAGCCCCGTCCCACGCCGGCAGGCTTTCCGCCTGCTCGCCAAAGTCGTGGGCGGCGGATTCTTGGCTTCTTTCGGCTGGGTGAGGCCTGCCCCCGGCCAAGTCGGGCCGGCCAGGCTGTGCAGCGACGGCCAGGCGCCGTGCGGCTGGACATGTTGCAATTCCTCGGAAATGTGTTGTGGCGGAACTTGCTATGGCGCGGAGGTGAGCGCCGCCTATAGCTGCTGCGGCTACGCGCTTTGCCACAAGGCTACCGAACAGTGCTGTACAAACCACTGCTGCCCGAGCCACCAGAGTTGCTGCGGCCGGCAGTGCTGCTGGCCCGGCCAGACCTGTTGCCGTAACCAATGTTGCGCGCCGGGCGAGGTCTGCTGCGGGTCGGCCTGCTGCCCGCCGGGCCAGGTTTGCTGCAGCAACCGGTGTGTGCCGGCGCGGTTCTCAGAAAGCAGTCCTTGCACTGCCTGAGCGGGGCGACAGGGAGGAGGACGGGGGCGAGAATCAGCCACCAGACTCTTCGCCAGAAAGACTTCCAGGCGACTAGAAGCTACTACTATGGCCCTCTTATTCCGGCGGTTAGAGCATCGGAGCTTACCTTCGCTTCGAATGGCTAGGCGCGCGGCTGCGCTCGCTTCCCTTATCTTTGTCTGTCTGGCCGGGCCCGGATGGGCGCAGACGCCGGGCGCGCCTCAAGCGGTGGCGCCGCTCGCCCTCCCCTCTTCGGATAATCCCGGCGCCGCTCCGGTCAACCACGCGGGCGCGCGCTACGTGATCGCCAGAGACGATCTTTTGAACGTCGATGTGGTCGGCGTGCCAGAGCTTTCGCGCGAGTACCGAGTGGACGGGGATGGCATGGTCACGATTCCCATGCTGCCGCGGCCGGTGACCGCGGCGGGTCTCACCCTCAGCCAACTCTCGCAAGCTCTTCGCAAAGAGTTGCTGGACGCCGGACTGTTTACGGATCCCCAAATTACGGTCGCGGTGAAATCTTCACCTTGGAACACCGTGGTGCTCTCCGGTGCGGCCAAGAAAACGGGCGTTTACCCGGTGTACGGCCACACGACGCTGCTCGAACTTCTCACCCAGGCGGAGGGCCTGAGCGATGATGCAGGCAGCAGCGCGATCATCACCCGTGCGGAGCTGGGCGGCGCGCCGGGGTCAAAGTCCGCGGCGGCGGGGAACGCTGCGAGCCCACGCACACTGACGGTGGACGTCTGGCGCTTGTGGCAGAACGGCGATGCGAGCCTGAACGTGGACTTATATCCCGGCGATCGAGTGACGATCCAGCGGGCGGGGATCGTCTACGTCCTGGGAGCGGTCAACAAGGCGGGAGGCTTTCTGCTTTCGAGCGACCAGGAGCAAATGACCGTGCTGCGCGCGCTGGCCTTGGCGGGCAACTTCACGCGCGAGGCCAGGCCCGCCCAAGCCGTGATCATTCGCAGGATGGCGAGCTCGGCCGAAGGAAAGCAGGAACTCCGCGTCAACCTCAAGAAAGTGCTCTCCAACCAAGCTCCGGACCCAAAATTGATAGCCAGCGACATCCTGTATGTGCCCGAGAGCGGCGCCAAACGTACGCTCGACACGGTTGTCAACTCGGCCGTTTACACAGCTCTTTGGCGGCTCCCGTACTAGGAGGTTTCCTAAATCTCGATGGCCGAAAATGACAAGCTGATTCCGGCTCCGAGCGCTTCTTCCGATCGTCTGGGTTACGCCGGCTACCCGGTGGCGGACCTCGAGCCCTCGAGTTCGGACGCATACTCTTTCCGGAGCTACTGGGAGACTCTCAGGAAACGCCGGAGCACCGTCTTCACCGTGGCTTTCGTGGCTACCCTTCTGGTAACGATCGTCGTTTATCGAATGCGGCCCGTATACCGGGCCACGGCGCGCATGGAGGTGCAGGCGGAGACGCCCGCTCTCCAAACGCTCAACGAACTCAATCCCAGTGCCGCCGCGGACGCGGCGTATCTCCAGACCCAAGTCGACCTTTTGCAGAACAACAACCTGGCTTGGCAAACCATGCAGGAGCTGAAGCTCACGGCGGCGAATGGGGGGTTGGAAGTGGGAGTTTGGGGCAGTCCGTGGAGCGCAGACTCGTACCGCGTTGCGACTCCCTCCAATCTCATTCGCGCCTTCAAAAAGCACTTGCATGTCGAATTGCTGAATGAGAGCCGCTTGGTGGAGGTCAGCTTCGAGAGCGGGGATGCGAACCTGGCGGCGCAGGTGGCCAACGCCCTGGTAAAGAACTACGTGGAGTCGAACTTTCGCTCCAAATACGAAACTACCCGGCAAGCTTCGGCGTGGATGGAGCAGCAGCTTGACGAACTCAAAGCCAAAGTGGAGAAAGCGCAGCAGGCGCTGGTGGACTACGAACGGGAATACTCGATTGCGAACCTGGGAGACAAAGAGAACGTGGTGCAGCAACGCCTGGCGCAGCTGAGCAGCGATCTAACTGCCGCCCAGGTCGACCGGACCAACAAGCAATCGGTCTACGATTCGGCGCGCAACAGTCAGGCGGGAGCGGCCGCTCTCGGTGACGATCCCTTGCTCGCGCAGTTGCAGTCAAAATCTGCCGAGCTGCACACGGACTACGCCGCGGCCACTTCGCAATACGGTCCGAACTATTCGAAGGTCAAGGAACTGGCCAATCAGATCAAAGAAGTTGAGGCCCTGATGGACGCCGAGCGCCGGCGGATTTCGGACCGGATCGAAAACGACTACCACACCTCGGTGCGCCGCGAGCAGCTTCTCTCCCAAGAGGTCGCGTCGCAGCGAGCCCAGGTGGAAAAACTCAACCAGTTGCTGATCAAGTACACCATTCTGAAGGGCGACTTCGAGACCAACCAGCAGCTTTACGACGAGCTGCTGAAACGCCTCAAGGACGCCACCGTATCGGTCAGCCTGCGTGCCACCAGCGTTCGCCTGGCCGACGAGGCTCTGGTCCCCACCACCCCCGTGCGGCCCGACAAGCGGCTGGACATTGCCGCCGGAGTTCTGGTGGGCCTGATCTTGGGCGTCACGCTAGCGTTCATCCGGGACGGTCTGGACCGCACTCTCAAGACCGCGGAGGACATCGAGAGCGAGATCACGGTTCCTACCCTGGCCGTCATACCGCTGGGCGTGAGGTCGCGTGGAAGGTACGGCCGCTACTTCGCTCGCGATGCCCAGAGAGCGCCCAGCGCCAACAACCTGGCGCAGGCGATTCTCAAGGCGCCGGGGTCGGAAATGGCCGAATCTTTCCGGGTGCTGCGCACCTCGATTCTGCTCTCCAGCGCGCCCCGCCCGCCGCAAGTAGTGCTGGTAACCAGCGCGCACCCGAGTGAAGGGAAAACCTTCGCCTCGGTGAACCTCGCCTTGGCGTTGGCCCAGCGGGGCGGACGCGTGCTGCTGGTCGACGCGGATTTGCGCAAGCCAAGCATCGTGAAAGCCCTGGGACTGCCGGACGGTGAGGGTAACGGACTGAGCAGTCTACTGACGTCGGCGCACAGCATCGATCAGGCCCTGCAGCCATTTTCCGCGCAGCCCAACCTGTCGGTGCTTCCCTCCGGACCCATTCCATCCAACCCCGCCGAACTGGTTTCATCGCCGGCAATGGAAGGACTCTTGGGCGACCTCCGGCAACGCTTCGAGCACATCGTGCTCGATTCGCCGCCCTTGTTGCTGGTGACGGACGGGATCGTTCTTTCCACCATGGCGGACGGCGTCGTAGTAGTGGTCGAAAGCGGAGGCACCTCGCGCGGCGCCTTACGTCGGGTTCGGCAAATCCTGGATCGCGCCGGCGCGAATACCCTGGGTGCAGTCCTCAACAAGCTGGACGATCGAGTCGACGGCTACTACACCTCGCGGTACCGGTATTACAGCTATTACTACACTCGAGAATCGTCGGCTTTGAAGATGCCTGACCCGGGTTCGCCGCACGACCAGCCACCCACCTTTACCGCGAGGTAACCCGATGCTGATGCGCGATGTGGCGGTGATCGGAGCGGGGCCGGCGGGATTGTACGCGGCTTATCGACTGGCACCGCAGTGCCATCCTGGCCTTAATTCGAGGCTTGTTCGGGCCGCTTGCCGGAGCCCGATAACGATATGCTGAAACGGGGATTTGACATTCTGCTCTCCGGGTTGGGTCTCGTCGTGTCGCTGCCCTTGTGGGGGCTGATCAGCCTGGCGATCAAGCTCCAGGACGCCGGGCCGGTCTTTTACCGTCAGCAGCGGGTGGGAAAAGATGGCTTTGTGTTTACGGGATTGAAGTTCCGGTCCATGGTTCCCGACTCCGATCAGAAGTGGGGCGCCGTGCCGGCGGCGGCCGACGATCCGCGAATTACCAAAGTTGGAAAGGTCCTGCGGGCGACGGCGATGGATGAGCTGCCGCAACTCTGGAACATCTTGCGCGGAGACATGAGTTTTGTGGGCCCGCGGCCGGAATGGGTCGAACTGGTGAAACGCTTTCGCGCCGAGATTCCGCGCTTCGATCTGCGCCACCGCGTGCGGCCCGGCCTCACCGGGCTGGCACAAGTCTACGGGCATAGCGAGATGTCCCGGCGGAACAAGCTCCGCTACGACCTGCTCTACGCGCGCCGGCAGAGCTTCTGGCTGGACCTGCGCTTGGTGCTGATGTCGTTCGCGGTGACTTTCACGGGCCGCTGGGAGCTGCGGCAGGCGAAATTCTCGCGGCCGCGCCAACGGCGCTACGCGAAGCTGCCGCCGCCGGCGGCAGCTTGGCGTGCTCACTCGCCGCTCTGAAAATGCCTGCGCCGAAGGCGCCTTGGAGTGCGGCGGCTTGACGCCGCCTTTTGACCGCCTGTACGTACCTGGCAGGCTGTGGCGATGCCAAGGCGGCGTCAAGCCGCCGCACTCCAAGGCGCTTCGCGCTGTTATCTGACGGGCCACGACCCTCAGCCTGAGCTTTCACCCCCATGACCACTCTACCCAATCTACCTTGCGCGCGCGTTCTGGGAGTTCCCGTGCATGTGCTCGGGCTGGAAGAGGTGATGCGGCGGATGGAGGATTGGATCGAGAGCGATGCGTGCGGGCGCTGGATCGCGGTGACCAGCTCGCACGGCATCATGGAAGGATTCGAGCACCGGGAGTTCAGACGGATCCTCGAGTCGGCCACGCTCTCGGTTCCCGACGGCAAATGGACGGCGCGAGCCGCCGCGGCGCACCTCGCACTGGAGCCGAAACAGGTGCGCGGAGCGGACCTGATGTGGGCGTTCTCCGCTCTGGCCGCGGAACGAGGCTACAGCAGCTATTTCTTCGGCGATACGGAAGAAGTCCTGGAACGGCTGACGGCGAGACTGCGTGGCCAATTCCCCGGCCTGCGAATTGCCGGCGCTTATTCGCCGCCTTTCCGGCCGCTGAGCGGGGAGGAGAACGACCGGATCATTCAGCGCATCAATGATGCCCAGCCTCAGGTGCTCTGGGTCTGCCTGGGCTTACCCAAACAAGAGCGCTGGATCTTCGCCCACCGCGCGGAGCTTCGCGTCCCCGTGGTGATTGCCGCCGGAGCCGCGGCCAAGTTCGTGAGCGGCAGCGTCGCCCCGGCGCCCGCCTGGATCAGGGAGCACGGATTCGAGTGGCTGTGGCGGCTGGCCCGGGAGCCAAGGCGTTGCTGGCGGCGCTCGATGTTGTATGGCCCCCAGTTCGCTCTGTTCGCGCTACTGGAACTCGGCGGCGTGCGGAGGTTCGGCGATGCCCCCGCGAGAGCGCTCGGCGCCGAAGCCGCCAGCCCGCCGCACCCAGATTAGCGCCCCAGCTTGACCCGGAGGGCGGTTCATGCCGCCCTCGGTCGAACCAAGTTTCCATACCCCCTCGCAGCCGAGACTCTGCCGAGTCCGCGTCCGAAGCGAGGCCCTAAGCCGGGAGAAGACGAGGCGGAACGCGTCCCACCGTGTCGAAACTTTCCAAGAACATTCTCTATAACGTCTTCGGCCAGGGTTTGTCCCTGGTCGTCAGCTTCGTCGCTGTGCGGTTTGTGTTCCGCGGGCTGGGCGGCGACGCGTTAGGGCTGATCTATTTTAACCAATCGATCAGCGTCGCTCTGGCGGTGGCGCTCGAACTGGGCATTTATAAGACCACAGTCCGCGAAGTAGCTTCCCACCACGCGGACAATCCCCAATACATCCGGCAACTGATTGGGACGGCCACCTCGTTTTACTGGTCGGCCTACCTGCTGCTGGCGGCCTTCGCCTACTTCGCAGCGCCCGTCCTCATACGCCACTGGGTCCATCTCGAAACTCTCGACCAGATCACCGCGACGCGAGTGATGCGCATTTTGATTCTCGGCACCTTGTCGAATCTGCCCAGGGGGCTTTACGACAGCCTGCTGCTGGGCGTGGAACGGATGAGTTATACGAATCTCCTTCGTCTCAGCATGGCCGGCGTTCAACAGCTCGGGATCTTCCTCGTGTTGCTGCTGGGCGGCCGTCTGTACGCCGTAGCGTACTGGATTGCGTTCACCTGCTTTGCCGGCCTGGTGACTTACTTCCTGGTCTGCGCGCGATTGTTTTCCTGGGGTACCGTGTTGCCGCGTTTCAGTTCCCAAGTAGTCAAATCGAACTGGGCCTTCTCGCTCCACGCCTCGGCGATCACCGTCTCCGGGTGGTTTCTGGGCGAAACCGACAAGTTTGTAATCAGCCGCCTGCTGCCGCTCGGGGTCATGGGGTCGTATACCGTTGCCAAGGGGGCCGTTACTCGCTGCTCGATGCTTACGGTGGCCATCAATGAGGCCACTTACCCGCACTTTTCGGCCCTCTTCAAGATGCAGGACAAGGAGAACTTCCAGAAGCAATACAAGAAGCTGCAAGACTTGGTGTGCCTCGGAATCCTTCCCCTCTACGCCGCCTTGCCTTTTATCTCGCCTCCCGTTTTTTCCTTCATGTTCACTCCGCAAGTATCGCGCGTGTTGTTGCCCCCCATCACAATTTTGGCCCTGGGCAGCTATTTGTACGGGACTGTCACGATTCCGAACGTCGCGGCGCTCGCTGCCGGCAAGCCGGACATTGTGGCAAGGCTGAACAGTTTCGCGGTGCTCATTGTGGTGCTGGGCTACATATCGTTCATCCGCTGGTTCGGCCTCACCGGGGCAAGTCTGGGCTGGGTGCTTTACCCCTTGCTCGCCTATGCCTATGCAGTTCCTCGCACCTGTCGAGAATGCCTCGGGGTCTCCGTCAGCGCCTGGTTTGCGCAGGTATTGAAGCTCCTCGGGCTGGGTGGCGTCACCTACGGTATGGCGTGGCTCTTTGTTTATTACCGAGGCGCGCTGACCTGGGTCTGGCTCTTTCCGGCGTATACACTTGCCACGATTGCTTTTCTGCTGGCGGCCGGCCTGAGCATGGATGCGGATTTGCGAGGAGCACTGCGCCGGCTGTCCAGCCTGTCAGGTCTCAGGAGCGCTGAGGCTGGTCAACACCTGGAGGCGGCATGAGAGAGGCTCCAGGACAGAACCGCCCTCTTAAAGTCGCCATTGTGCATCCTCGCCTGGCTTTCGGTGGCTCCGAAGCCCCGGTGGTTTGGGCGGCTGAGGCCTTGAAAAAACGGTACGCGGTTTCGCTGATCACGGGCGGCGACGTCAGTCTCAAAACGCTCAACGAGTATTACGGGACGGCACTCGAGACCGGCCAGGTTTCCCTCGTCACTGTCCCGTTCCCCTCCGGCCTGGGCGGAACGAACAAATTCGCCGGATTGAGGTGGCGGTTTGTGCAAAGGTTCGTCAAACGGCTGGCGCCGGAGTACGACGTTCTGATCGGGGGCTACAACCCCTGTGATTTCGGCAAGCCTGGCATCCAGTACGTTGCCGACTTCTCGTTTATGTACGAGTGGCGCACCACGCTCGACCCGGCCCTCCAGGGCTGGAGAAGCTGGTGGTACGGCGACACGCTGCTTCGCAATGGCTACGACAGACTCTGCGATTACATCTGCCCGATCGACCCTGGAGCGTGGGGGCGGAATCACACCCTGGCCACTTCGGGATGGTGCGCGGAGTTGCTGGATAGACGGCTCGGCCTGCCAGCCAGGGTCCTGTACCCTCCCGTGTCGTCCGGGTTTCCAGCGATTCCTTGGGAGAGACGAGAGCAGGGGTTTGTTTGCATCGGCCGGGTGGTCCGCGAAAAGCGCATCGACATGGCCATCCGGATCCTTCGTAATCTGCGCGCCAAAGGACATGACATTCACCTTCACATCCTCGGGTCCCTCGACGATTCCCCTTTCGGCAAACGATTGCAAGCGCTCTGTGCCGAGAATAGCGGCTGGGTGCGGCTGGAAGGCCGGGTATATGAAAAGCAGAAGAAAGAACTCATCGCTGCGCACCGATTTGGTATTCACGCACGAGAGAACGAAGCGTTTGGGATTGCGCCCGCGGAGATGATTAAAGGCGGCTGCATCACCTTTGTTCCCAAGAGCGGTGGACAGACCGAGATTGTTAATCACCC
>Ga0187782_10004592_pt1 | contig 10333 bp, 7 predicted proteins | sample 0715_SJ02_MP15_2_FD_132454 | JGI IMG/M metagenome (GOLD analysis project Ga0187782, IMG submission 132454) | Tropical peat soil microbial communities from peatlands in Department of Meta, Colombia - 0715_SJ02_MP15_20_MG | ecosystem: Environmental > Terrestrial > Soil > Wetlands > Peat | place...
CAGACATCGAACAACCGGAGAGCTACAGGGGTACGGCGCTGTACACGTACATGGATGGCGGGGCGGAGTTTTACATGAAGCACGGCTTTTCCGTGCTCTATGTCCGACGATATGGTTCGGGCAGTGAGCGCTTCATTCTAGAGCTCTTCGAGATGAAAGATGCCTCGGGCGCGTCGCACGTTTACCAGAGTAGCCGGCGCCCAAATGCCGAGAAGGAACTCGCCAGCGGTTGCCTCGCCAGTGTCACCCCAACCGAGATACAGGCCGCCAGGGGCACCTACTACCTCGTGGGTCGCAATGAGGACCCGCTAGCGAGTCAAAGCGACGCGCTAATCGAGCTGTGCCGGAGCGTGCTGAACGGACTCCCGGGGCCGTGTGCGTTCGCCGCGAAGAAGTGAACTCACCAGTACGCGAGTCAGGGACGTTAAGCCCGAGAAAGACCGGCTCCTAATCTGCCCCGTACAACTTTTCTCCACACCCGCATCGAACAGGGTATTCTCCCAAGGTGACGAGGACCCCGAATGGCTAGCACCGCTACAACCGTACCTGCAGCCGCCGGAGCGGAAGCTGCGGCGAAAGCGGCGAAGAAGAAAATCAACTGGCAGTCGTTGCCGGAAATTTGGGCGCTGCTGCATCCTCGGCGGGGGATGTTGCTGCTGGGGCTTTTTCTGGTGGGTATCAACCGGGTCGCAGGGCTGGTGCTTCCCGGCTCCAGCAAATATCTGTTCGACAATGTCATCGACAAGCGCCAGGTGAACCTGCTCCTGCCCATCGTACTGGCCGTGGTGGGAGCCACGCTCCTTCAAGGTGCCACTTCGTTCACGCTCACGCAGCTTTTGTCCAAATCCGCGCAGCGCATGATCACTGACATGCGCAAGCAGGTGCAGGCGCACATCGGGCGCTTGCCGGTGAGCTATTACGATGCCAACAAAACAGGCGTGCTGGTCTCTCGCATCATGAGCGACGTGGAAGGCATCCGGAATCTGATTGGCACAGGGCTGGTGGAGTTCGTTGGCGGCCTGCTCACCGCGGTGCTGGCGCTGATTATTTTGCTGCGCACCAGCACGCTGATGACGCTTGTAGCCTTCGCCGTGCTCGTGGCGTTTGCGCTGTTTCTGAACAAGGCCTTCGCTTCGATCCGGCCGATCTTCCGGGCGCGGCCGAAAATCAACGCGGAGGTCACCGGGCGGCTGACGGAGTCGCTCGGTGGCGTGCGCGTTGTGAAGGGCTATCACGCCGAGGAGCGCGAGGAGCAGGTCTTCGCCGCCGGGGCGCAACGCCTGCTGGACAACGTTCTGAAGACGCTGACCACCACGTCCCTGATGAGCCTTTCGGGCGCGGCGCTGATGGGCTCCGTGAGCGCCGTGATCATGTACCTTGGCGCGCGGCAAGTGCTCGCCGGAACCATGACCAAAGGCGAGCTGATTTCCTACACCGCATACCTGGTGCTGATGGTTGCGCCGGTGTTTCAAATCGTGAATATTGGCACGCAGATCACCGAAGCGATCACCGGACTCGAACGCACGCGCGAAATCTTGAATGAATCCAAGGAAGACCAGGACCCTAGGCGAACCGTGCTGCTTGGCCGCATCGAGGGCCGCGTGGAATTTGACGACGTGCAGTTTGCTTACGAAACGAATAAGGAAGTGCTGCACGGCATCGGCTTCTGCTCCGAACCCGGCAGCGTCACGGCGCTGGTGGGACCCTCGGGTTCCGGCAAATCCACGATCATCGGGCTGATTTCCGCGTTCTACACTCCCAAGTCCGGAAGAGTGCTCGTGGATGGCACGGACCTTTCCACCGTGCGGCTGGATTCCTACCGCACTCAGCTGGGCGTAGTGCTGCAGGATACGTTCTTATTTGACGGCACTATTCGCGAGAATGTCTGCTATGCGCGCCCGCAGGCCACCGAGGAAGAATTCCTGACCGCCTGCCGCATCGCGCGAGTGAACGAATTTGCGGAATCGTTCGACAAGAAATACGACACGGTCGTGGGCGAGCGCGGTGTGAAGCTCTCGGGCGGGCAGAAGCAGCGTGTTTCGATTGCGCGCGCCATCCTGGCCGACCCGCGCATACTGATTCTCGATGAAGCCACGTCCAGCCTGGACTCCGAATCCGAAGCAGTTATCCAGGAAGGTCTGCGCTACCTGATGCAGGGGCGCACGACTTTCGTTATTGCACATCGCCTGTCAACGATCCGGCGGGCCGATCAGATTCTGGTGGTGCAGGATGGGCGAATTCTAGAACGCGGAACGCACGCTTCGCTTTATGCCGCGCAGGGACGCTACCGGGAGCTCTACGACAAGCAGCATGCGGTCGAGTCAAATCTGTTCCTGGCGCCGGGCGAAGGCGACAAGCCGGAAGAGCGGAGCGGAGAGAGCAATGGTGGAGGCGGAACCGCTGGCGCGTTGCCCGAGGCGCTTCGCATGATGCGTTCGCGCAATTCGTGAGAAGGCAGTCGGTAGCCAGTAGTCGGTAGTTTGTAGTCGGCAGTGAGTAGCCTGCAGGTCCGTAGCCCCCACACGAACATCGTCATTCCGAGCGGAGTCCGCGCAGCGAGGAATCTCTCTTCTGTTTACGGGGAGAAATTGTCTAGTTCGTAGTCTCAGACTTCTAACTACAGACTAGCGACTATCAAAGCGTGGGGCGGCGGAGCAGCGGCCTCTTGGCCTGAGCCGCTTGCGCGGGGATCAGCGTCGCCATCTTGCGAATCATGGCCAGCACCAGGCGCTTATCGCCGTCGGAAAGCGTGGTGCTGTACTTCTTGATCTCCGCCAGGAAGCGAATCTCGTCCTGGGAGAGTTCGCCTAGCATTTTTTGGGTTTCTTTGTCGCGGGGCGTTTCCGTCCCCGGGAAAAAATCGGCTAGGGAAATTTCCATGGCTTCGGCGATCTTGGCCAGGGTTTCGAGAGACGGCACGGTGTGGCCGTTCTCGACGCGCGACAGATAGCAGCGCAGCAGTCCGGTGCGGCGTTCGATATCGCCCTGCGACAATCCCCGCTGGCTGCGATAACTCTTGATGACTTCCCCGATGTTGACCTGTGGTTTCTCTTTAGGCACGGTTTCCTCCGAGCGAAACAGTAGCATAGTCGCTAACAGTAGGAATGGCAAGACGGAACCCGCCGGGAGGCCCGGCGTGTGGCTAAAGGGTTACCGGCCTGAGGAAAAGTGGCACAGACACTCTTGTCTGTGCGGGTTCCCTACGTAGCGGCGGGTTTATCCCGCCGGGGCAGCGGCGTAAAGCCGCTGCTACCTCGGGAAGAGAAGACCCCACATGCAAGACCGGCATGTTGGGCACCCAGTGCAGGGGTTAGGGCGTGACGGTAGCGGGCGCGATGTTGTAGCCGTCGAGTTCGAGCGCCGGAGACTTGCCTTCGGCATCGGCCGGATCGTATGTGGCCGCAACGGTCTTCTCTTCTCCAGGAAGGAGCGAAAAATAATTGTCTTCCCAGAAGATGGGCACCAAGTCATCACCGCCCTTGCCCTTGGTGAGCCTCAAGTGCACCTGAAAGGCCACGCTGGCGCTTGGGTTTTTCACCTTTACAGTGACGCTTCCCTTCCCGTTCGCTTGCTGTACCGACGAGGACACTTCCAGCTTCACTTGCGGCAAGGAGTTGAGCCCGGTCAGATCCGCAAATTCTTTTTGCGGGGTGTAGACCGTGTCTTTGCGCCTGGCCCAATCGATAGTGTCGAGCTTTGTGGACAGCCAGTAGAAATTGTCGCTCAGCAATTTCCCCGAAGCGTCGTACAGATCGAGCTTCAGGAAATAAGTGGTGGAGAGATTTGCGGGCTTGGGCGCATCGAAAGCCTTGGCCGCAGCATCGGCGCCGACGTCCAGAGTGCCCCCGTGCGAATCCACCAGCTTGCCGTCAATGTTGTAGACCTTCGCGCTGACCTTCAGCGCTTTGATCGGCTCATACGTGCCGTTCACCACGGCAACGGAGTTGTCATCGTAGCCGTACTGCACGTGAATGAGTTCCGTGGCTTTCTTGGTGCCGAAATAGCCGCCCGCGGGCACCAAGTAGTAGTCGTACAAATGCCAAATCAGCGAAGGCCAGGCGTTGTTCAGCATCCACTGAATCACGCCCGTGGACTCGTACTTCTTGCGCCCGTACGCCTCGAACATGGAGCGCTGATTGTCATAGTCCGTGGCCTGAGCCTTGCGCAGGAAATCATCCAGCGATGTCGGCTGCCCATAGCGGCGATTGATGGCGTCGACGATCACATTGATGTTCGCGAAACGCTCCAGCCCCGCGTGGAAGTTCCAGTATTCGTCGATGGGCCAGAGATGCTCTTTAGGAATGAACTTCTCCAGGCTCTCTCGCGGGGGAATCGCGGGACCCGGGCTAGTTTCCGTGTTGTAGCCCCAGGCGCCGCCTGCTTTGGTGTCCGCCAACCAGTAAACCGGCGGAACGTATTCATACGGTCCGGTCATCTTCACGCCGGAAGGGCCGGTGACCTTGGTTTTTTGCTCGGCGGCGGAAGACACGGTAGGATTGGGCCACTCCAAATCCTTCAGGATGCCCAGGTACATGTTCTCGATGTCCGGCGGCGGCGGATTGTCGCTGCCGTAAAGCCACACGAAAACGCTGGGGTGATTGCGCAGGCGCGCGATCTGGTCGGTGAGCGAAGCCGCAGCGATGGACTTCGTTTCCGGCGTCCAGTGGCTCCAGCGCTCCCAGGCATCGCAGCAGCACCAGCCGGGCATGACCAGGATGCCGAGGCGGTCGGTCTTGTCAAAGAATTCGTCACGATCCACCTTGCCTTCCAAGCGAATGGCGTTCAGGCCCATATCTTTCGTGTACGCCAAGTCCGCGTCCAGGCGCTTCGACGACCAGCGATACAACATATCCGGAGCCCACGCCGCGCCGCGAATCAAAACGTTCTTGCCGTTTATCTTGAAGAGCCGTCCGCCTTGCGGCGTCAACTCCGAGGTGACTTCGCGGATGCCAAACTGGACTTTCGAGAGGTCGGATTGCTGGCCGTTGGTCTCCACCCAAAATCTCGCGGTGTACAAATAGGGCTCGCCCATCTGATACGGCCACCAGAGATGCGCAGACGCCAGCTTCAACTGCGGAAACTCTTCCGGCGTAAGCTGCACGGTCTTCGATTCCTTCGCCGCCAGCTCGACAGGTTGGCTTAAGTCGGCGCCGGCGAGGTCGACATGCAGAACCGCCTTCACCGGATGATCGGTGGCGTTCGTCAGCAAGGCGCTCGGCGTCAGCGCGGCCGACTTGTAATCCTGCGCGAGTTTGGCATTCACGAACGGCCGCCGCAGCGTAACCTCGCCACTCCCGGACAGAAACACCTCGCGCCAGATGCCCATGTCCTTATCCGGCGGCGTCGGATTCCAGTCGACCCAAGTCATTCCCAAGTCGTATTTCTCTGGCGCAAAAACCTCCACGGCGAGCGCGTTCTTTCCACTCTTGCTCAGGACATCGTCCACGCGAAACTCGAAGCCGCGATACGCGCCCGCGACATCTGCTCGATCGCCGATCTTCTTGCCATTCAGCCAAACGTTGGCGCGATAGTTGATCCCGAGAAAATGCAGCCACGCCGCGGATTTGTTCATACCTTCCGGGGTCGCAAACTCGGTGCGCCACCAGAACGAGCATTTGTACGGGCTGTCCGCAGGCATGTCGCGGTCCGCGAACGGAATCCGCCCTTCGGAGAATCCCGGAGTTTGCTTCAGGTTCAGGCCGTAGTTGGGATCGGGCAGCGTCTTGTCTGTGACCAGCGCGCCCACGACCGTTCCAGGCACTTCGGCCACGTGCCAGTGGGAATCATCAAAGCCGGGCGTGGAAAGCTGCTCGCCTTTGGCCTGCACCTGACACGAAGATTGCACGCGCCAGGCGCCGTGAAGATAGTGGCGGTCCACCGGAGTCTGTGCCGCCAAAGAGGAACAAGCCAGGAGTAGAACGACCAACAACCAAACGGAAATTCGGAATGCGCGGAAGGAAGACATGGAGTTGCCTCGCAAAGATTCGGACAGCTTGGAATGATGGCAACGACAGCAGCAAGTATATATTAAATCGATTCAATATTGAACTATCTTCTTAGCGGCGCATGCAAAAAACTCGCCATCGTGTCATTCCGAGGGCGGGGTCAGCCCGAGGAATCCGCTGTTTCCTGGTTTTGGCGAAAAGCAGATTCCTCGCTCCGCCCGCCTGCGGCAGGCAGGCTCGGAATGACACATTTTCTGACCTTTGCGGCAGGAACGACTAAGCAGCTTGTTTTGCTTTAGCGATCGAGGGCGGGAGTTTTCAGGCGGAGGCGGCTTTTGCAAGCGTCTCGCGCTCTTCGAGGATGATCCGGCGCAACCTTCGCAAGTCCTTCAGCAGACGTTCGCTCTTGGCGAGATGGGACGCGAGCCGCTCCAGCTTGTAGTCCACGAGTTTCAGTGCATCTTTCTTGCGCGCCAGCCGGGCTTCTTTCAGGCGCGCGATTTCGGTTTGCACCTGTTGCCGCGTTTCGCCGCAGGCCTCCAGCAGGCAGGTCACATACTCGAGAGCGCCTTCAATGCTCTCGAATGGGGCGACCTCGGGTGTATCCTCGCGGGGCACGGCGCGCTCCTTCTCTGCTTCAAACTCTCTTTTGTAAGCAGCGGCAATCCTTTTACCACTGTCGGCGATTGGGAGTAAAGGGCTTTAGCGGGGTATTTCGGAATAACCCTGCAACGCAAGGCCATGCCGCTTCACATTTTCGCCAGGGCTTTCGCGTGCGCTGCGTCACGAAGGAAATGTGCCTGCGTCACACAGCCGCGCACGAGCTCACCGGGAGGTGAACTTCCGCGAAGCTGCAAAACGCGGTGCTAAAATCCCCACAGCAGAAAGGAGTGTCACGGAATGGCTACTCTCAAAGAGAGGTTGGGCTATGGGGCGCTCGGAGCGGCGCTCGGCGCAGCGCTTGCGCTTTTCGCCGTCTACCCGTGGCTGAAGGAGGCAAGAAGGGAGCAGCAGTGGGGACTGCTCTTAACCCCGGAAGATGTGAAGAGCGCATGCGGAAAACCGGAAAGCGATGACGGATACAGGCTGACTTACACAATCGGAGATCGGTACATGGAATTGAACTTCTTCGAAATGAATCACCGAATGTTCCTCCGGAAAGTGAAGTTTCACGCCGTTCCTCAAGGTGTGCCAACCGGGGACATCTATCAAGTGACACGAGAGCAGATAAGCGAATACGTCAGGAAGGAGTTCCTGCCAACCTGCATGGAGCAGGCGGTGCAGTAGACGAGAGATTCTCGCTGTCGGGAGCACATGGCATAGTCGCTCGTCACCCGCTCAAATTGGGAAGGGAAAACTGGTCCCGGAGGAGGGAGTCGAACCCACACGGGGAGTGATCCCCGGCAGATTTTGAGTCTGCTGCGTCTGCCAGTTCCGCCACTCCGGGAGAACTCTCTTGAAAATAGCATACCTGCGCGGACAAATGTAGCGGCGCGGCTCCCGTGAATTCATCAGGGGCTAAAGCCCTGCATTATTGGAAAGACTTATGTCGGAGGTTAACGCGCGTCCGCGGGACCTGAAGGTCCCGCTCCCCCGACTGAAGTCGGAGGCTTCCACACCCTGAAGTCGGGGGCTTCCACACCCTGAAGCCGGAGCCTTCTACAGCAACTTACGGCACGGCTAAAGCCGTGCCCTGACGCGGAACCTTAGTTCTCGCACAAACTCTAAGGCGGCGGGGTCTGCAAGCGCGCAGTGGAAGAGGCCCGCCTCAGAAGGCGGCCGCCACAAGAGGTGCCTGGCGGCTCTGGCTTGCCTGGAAGACGCCTGCCTCCCGCATCCGCGGGCAGGCAGAAGGCGGCCGCTACACGTCAAGCAGGAGCACCTGCGCGATAGACGGGAGAAGCGGTACGTGCGACGATGGGTCGCGGCAACTCTGCTGCAACTCATCTGTATGAGCGCGACGCAAGATCAGCCATGAGTGGCAATCCAATCCAGCCCATTGTTCTGGATGCGCCCGCAACTCCAGCCACACCTGCCCAGACGCCACCTCGGAAAGGCTCCCTTCGATCCTTCGTTCGATGGTTTGTCCTCGGAGTGGCGTTTCTTGTGGCGCTTCTTTGGTCGTTGGCTGCGCTAATGCTTGTGGCTGCGCGGTGGATCGACCCGCCGACCACCGCGGTGCACATGGAGCGCCGCTGGCAGGCGTGGATGCAGCACAAGGCGTATCACGAACGCTACGAATTTGTTCCGCTGAGCCAAATCTCGCCCGATTTCCAGCATGCGGTGATCGCCGCGGAAGACGCGCGCTTTTACCAGCATCATGGATTCGATTGGCAGGCCATACAAATCGCCGCAGAAGAGGATATGGAAGGCGGCCACCGCCTTCGCGGAGGGTCCACGCTTACGCAGCAACTGGTGAAAAACTTGTTCTTCGGCACGGGCCGCTCGCTCCTCCGCAAGGGCGCGGAGTTCACGCTTGTGCCGGTGGCCGAATTGGTCCTCGGCAAGCAGCGCATTCTGGAGCTGTACCTCAACGTCGTGGAATGGGGCCCGGGTGTGTACGGAGCGGAGGCGGCGTGCCGGTATTACTACCGAACCTCGGCCCGCAATATCGGGCGGCAAGAGTCGGCGCGGCTCGCGGCCATTCTGCCGTTGCCCCTGAAGCGGCGGCCCGAGTATATGAATCGCTACAGCGAGCTCATCCTGGAGCGCATGCGCGAAGTGGGTTGGTAATCGCGCAACACCTTCTTGACGTTTCGAATCGAGCGGAGATATTCAGTCCTCCAGGATGCAACCGGAGCATATTGCAGATTAGGAGAACCGGCATGAGAGTTGGCGTATTTACACCATTATTGTCGAGCCTTTCGCTGGACGAAGCGCTTCGCAAGCTGACCCGGCTGAACATCCATGATCTCGAGCTGGCCACCGGAAACTACGTAGGCGATGCTCATTGCAAGTTGTCGATGCTCGAGAGCGGCACGGAACTCGGTGAATTCAAAAAGAGGCTGGAAGACCACGGCGTCACGATCAGCGCGCTCAGTTGCCACGGTAACGCGTTGCATCCGGACCCTCAGCGAGCAGAACAGCACCGCGAGGTCAGCCGCAAAACCATCCTCCTGGCCGAGAAACTCGGTGTACCCGTCGTGGTGGACTTCAGCGGTTGTCCGGGCGACAGCCCTGGCGCCAAAGCTCCCAATTGGGTTACCTGCCCCTGGCCGCCTGAGTATCTCGAGGTGCTTCGCTGGCAATGGGAGGAGGTGGTTTCCCCGTACTGGACGGGGCATGCCAAGTTCGCAAAGGACCACGGCGTGAAGATTGCCGTGGAAATGCATCCCGGGTTTGTCGTGTACAACCCCGAGACGCTGCTGAGGCTGCGCTCGATCGCAGGCCCATCCATAGGTTGCAATTTTGATCCGAGCCACCTCTTCTGGCAGAACATAGACCCGATCGCCGCCGTGCGCCTGCTTGGCGACGCCATCTACCACGTTCACGCCAAGGACACGCAGCTCTACAGCAACAATCTTTCGTTAACGGGCGTGCTGGACACCAAGCCGTACACGCAAGTGCGGGAGCGCAGTTGGCTTTTTCGCACCTGTGGCTACGGGCATGGCAGCGAATGGTGGCGCGAGTTCATTTCTGCGCTGCGGATGTATGGGTATGATTATGTCCTCTCCATCGAACACGAAGATGGCCTGATGTCGGCAGAGGAAGGGTTAACAAAGTCCGCGGCATTCCTGAATGAGATGGTCATGCGCGAAAAGCCAGGCGCCGCTTGGTGGGTATAGAGCGATACCCTGACTCGCGGGTGATCGTGCCCACTTTTCCAACAAGCGCGTTAGCCAGGCGTTGCTTTTCTCATGGGCAGAGTCATTATCACAGAACGGGATTCGGCGTTGTAGGTTCAACGGCAGGGGTGGGGCTCAGGGCAGCCACTCTAGGCACCAAGGTCACGCGAAAATCTCCGAACTCCTCGTCAAGGAGCCCCGAGTAGATAACGAATGAACCTACGGCAGCGTCAATGAGGACCTGGGCGATGAAGGGTACCACCAATGCACCTATTTTGCCTCCTATCTCAGTGAGAATCCCAATTGTCAACCCTAGCCCAATAGACCCGGCGAATTTGAAGACCACCGAGTAGACAATAGCGCGCCAGATGAATGCCCACCAAACGCGAAGAGTTCGTTCTAAAGTCCGCGACAGAGGCTCCGCACCAAGAGGAGCATCGCGGGGCAGCAGAGCGATGTAGAAAGACCGGAATTTCTTTCCCAAAATGCGGTGGATACCGAGCATCGAAACCACAAAGATGACAGCATATGGCAAAATCCGATTAGCCCACAGAACAACATGGGCGGAAACCATTGCGTTTTCCCAAGCCCGGCGCAGAAGGA
>Ga0187782_10004593_pt1 | contig 10330 bp, 8 predicted proteins | sample 0715_SJ02_MP15_2_FD_132454 | JGI IMG/M metagenome (GOLD analysis project Ga0187782, IMG submission 132454) | Tropical peat soil microbial communities from peatlands in Department of Meta, Colombia - 0715_SJ02_MP15_20_MG | ecosystem: Environmental > Terrestrial > Soil > Wetlands > Peat | place...
CACGCAGCACAATCACCTGCGCCTGCGGATCCTCAACATAGGGCTCCACATAATCCCCATAGCCCCAGTATCCGAGTCCGTAACCCTGCCGGCGGTCGAACCTCGACCCGCGAGAAAATCCACGGCCCACGAGTCGAACGCGAGCTCCCGGCAGACCTCCGGTTAACGGCGGGAGAGTTCCGAATCTGGCGCCACCACGTCCGAGGCCACCAAAACCGCCACGAGCCTGGACCACCGGGCACAGAACAATCGCCAGCAGGGATGCAGAGATGAGCAGAGGTGTACGGGTACTCATATGTCACAATCCCTCGCCTATATCATACTCCTTCGCCGTCGGTTGCATCCAAATCTTAAACCAAACGTTGCACGGAACTGCGCTCTGCCCTCCGCCAAGCATGGCTGCCCTCAGCGGTCGATGAACGCCTGGTAGTGTTCGCTGTATCTCGGACCAGCCACCGCTTCCGGCCGCAGCGTAGCATCGAGCTGTTGCATATCGGCCGCGCTCAGTTTGACCTTCGCCGCCCCCACGTTTTCCTCGAGATAGCTTCGCCGCTTGGTGCCGGGAATCGGAACGAGGTCGTCGCCTTTGTGCAGCAGCCATGCCAGCGCGATCTGTCCGGGGGTAGCGTTTTTGCGCGCCGCCATCTCGCGCACCGTCTCGGCGGCGCGCAGGTTGCGATCGAAGTTCTCTCCCTGGAAGCGCGGATCGCCGCGGCGGTAATCGCCTTCCGGATATTCCTCTGCGCGCTTGACCGTTCCCGTCAGGAATCCGCGGCCTAGTGGCGAAAACGGCACCAGGCCGATGCCCAGCTCGCGCAGCACCGGCAGGATGCGTGGCTCCAGGTTCCGTTCCCAGAGCGAATACTCGCTCTGCAACGCCGAGATAGGATGGGTGCGGTGGGCGCGCCGGATGGTGTCTTCGCCGACTTCAGAAAGCCCGAGATAGCGGACTTTGCCCTGGCGCACCAGCTCCGCCATAGCGCCGACCGTATCCTCGATGGGAACGGTGCGGTCGAGGCGGTGCTGGTAGTAGAGGTCGATGTGGTCGGTGCCGAGCCGGCACAGCGAGGCTTCCGCCACTTCCTTCACGTGCTCGGGCCGGCTGTCCGTGCCGACAAGCTTGCCGGCCTCGAAACGAAACCCGAACTTGGTGGCGATGATTGCACGGTCGCGCCGGCCCTTCAGAGCGCGTCCCAGCAGCTCTTCGTTGGTGAAGGGGCCATAGGCCTCGGCCGTATCGAAAAAGGTGATGCCCAGTTCAAGGGCGCGGTCGAGCGTGGCCAGCGACTCGGCGTCGTCCGCGGCGCCGTACGCCCAGGTCATCCCCATGCAGCCCAGGCCCAGCTCGGAAACCTCCAGGCCCTGGCGGCCCAGTTTTCTTGTCTTCAGCATGACATGCTCCGTTCGGACGCTTCTATTGGATGATGCCGCATCCGCAAAGATGGAGCATTCGGCGGGCTTTGTCCAGCCTCGGAAATCCACTAAATATAAATCGCTTTACGATATCGTTATACGATATACTAAAGCCGCTAGAGGGAATCCCTCTGTGGAGGTGGCTTATGGCGGTGCTCTTCTGGATCACTCTCGGGTTGTTGGTGGGTGCGATCGCAAAGCTGGTGGTGTGGGACAACGAACAGTCGCACTGGACGGCGGTAATGCCGCTGGCGGTGGTGGGTGCTGTGGTGGGTGGCCGGATTGCCGGCCGGCTCTTCCCCGGTTCGGACTCGCCAGGATTCGATCCCGGCACCATTTTCTTGGCGCTTGCGGGAGCGGCGTTGTTGCTGGCGCCCTACGGGATCGTTGTCGCCCGCCGGCGGACCGCGACCACGGTGGAATTCGAACGGCCGCGCCGCGCGGCTTAAAGACCAGTCCCAATGCTTGTGAAGGGGCACGGCTTGAGCCGTGCCGACATGCGATGCGAATGAATCGGCCTTTCGGCCATGAGGCCCGTCCCCTCAGCGGCTAAAACCGTAGCCTAGGGCAGCCCCTTACGGCACGCCTGAAGGCGTGCCCCTTCACTTGTCACAAGGACGGAACCTCTTTGACCTCCCTTAGCTGGCGGTTCGGCGCCGGCTTTTTTCTTGCCCGGCGGGAACCAGGGCCGCCCTGATTTGGTCGGTTTGGTTCGATACTCTAGAATTGGATCGTGCGCGTTTGGCGGGGCTGTAGCTCAGATGGATAGAGCAAGAGTTTCCTAAACTCTAGGTCGCCGGTTCGACTCCGGCCAGCCCCTCCAGCATTTACCATACCCCACAGCGCCGCTGCTTGACCGCTGTCCGCCCCTGCGATTAAACTCCCATCCTCTCCCCGGATCATGGAATCCCTCATCGGACAGACCGTTTCGCACTATGCCGTGGTGGGCAAGCTTGGCAGTGGCGGTATGGGCGTGGTGTATGAAGCCGAGGACACCAACCTCGGCCGCCGGGTCGCTCTGAAGTTCCTGCCGCATGAACTGGCGCCGGACGCTCACTCGCTGGAGCGCTTCCAGCGCGAAGCGCGCGCCGCCTCGGCCCTAAATCATCCCAATATCTGCACCGTCTACGCCATCGAGCAGCATGAGCGCCAGCATTTCATCGTGATGGAGCTGCTGGAGGGGCAATCGCTGGCGCAGATGATCGGCAAGCAGCCGTTCGAGATCGAACAACTGCTGGGCATCGCCATCCAGATTGCCGACGCCCTGGAGTCGGCGCATGCCAAGGGCATCGTGCACCGCGACATCAAGCCGGCGAACATATTCGTCACGCCGCGCGGGCAGGTGAAGATTCTCGACTTCGGCCTGGCCAAGATGGAGAGCTTGCGGCCCAAGCCCGGGCCCACGGGCTCGGCTTCCCAACTGGAAACCATGGGTCGTCCCGAGGATCTGACCCAGCCGGGGACAGCCCTCGGCACCGTCTCCTACATGTCGCCCGAGCAGGCGCGCGGGCAACTGACCGATTCACGAACCGACCTGTTCTCCCTGGGGACGGTCCTCTATCAGATGGCGACCGGGCAGCTGCCATTTCAGGGCGACACCTCGGCGGTGGTGTACGAAGCGATTCTCAATCGCGACCCGGTCGCGATGGTCAAAGCGAACCCAGCTTTGCCGCCGGAATTTGCGCGCATAGTCGACAAGTTGCTGGAAAAGGACCGGAACCTGCGCTACCAGACTGCGACCGATCTTAAGACTGATCTCGTGCGCCTCAAGCGGGACATCGATTCCGGGCAGAAGCACGCTGCCCTGAGCGACTCGCGCAGCGGAATCGCCAAGCCCAGCGTGAAGTCGGTTGCCGTGCTCTACTTCGAGAACCTCAGCGGCGCCAAGGACGACGAGTACTTCCGCGACGGCATCACCGAAGACATCATCACCGAGCTTTCCAAGATCAAAGGTCTGAACATTTTTTCGCGTCCCACTGTCCTGGTTTATCGCGACAAGCAGGTCACGCCGGCGCAGATCGGGCAGCAACTGAAAGCGGCTTATGTGCTGGCCGGCAGCCTGCGCCGCTCCGGCAATCGTTTGCGCATCAATGCCCAATTGGTGGACACCAGCACGGATTTTCCCATCTGGTCTGAGCGCTATGACCGCGAGATGAAGGACGTATTTGAAGTCCAGGACGAGATCGCCAGCAAGATCGCGCAGGCGCTGCGCATCACGCTGTCTCCGCAGGAGCAGGAGGCGCTTGCCGCCAAGCCCACCGACAACCTGCAGGCGTATGACCTGTATCTGCGGGGGACAAGCTACGCTCGCCGGCGGCAGCGCCAGGACCTGGAATTCGCCCTGCAGATGTTCGAGAACGCCGTCATCCTGGACCCGAAATTCGCCCTCGCCTATGCCGCCATTGCCAACGTTTGCGCCCAGAACCACTACAACTACGGACGCGATCCGGTTTGGTTGCAACGCTCCATGAAGGCATCGGAGACGGCGGTTGTCCTGCGTCCCGATTTGCCCGAGGTGCAAGTGGCCCAAGCTTGGATCCTCTACGCCAATGGCAAGTATGATGAAGCGATCGCGGTCGCGCGGAAGGCCATCGAACGCAAGCGTGATTGCGAGGGAGGGTACTACATCCTAATGCGTACGTTGTTCGCTTCTGGGCATTATCAAGAACTCGCGAGCATCGCGGATGCTGCTGTAGAGGCCAGTGGTGACGATTTCAATATTTACATCCCGATGATCAACTCGTTTGGAGCCTTGGGCAAGCCGGAGGCGGTTCGCAATGTGCGGCAACGGTTCACCGCCGCGCTCGAACGCCATCTCCAGCAGGTGCCCGAAGACGCTCGCGCACGCATTCTTCTGGCGGCGAATTATGCGGAGATGGATCGGTTGGAAGAGGCGGCGCGGGAAGCGAACCTGGCGATGACGTTGCGGCCTAATGAGGCCACCGTCCTTTACAACGCCGCCTGCGCCTTCTGTTTCATGAAGAAGAAGGCGGAAGCCATCGACGCCCTGCGCAAGGCGTGGGACGCTGGTTTCAAAGATGCGGATTGGGCGCGCCGGGACCCCGACCTCAGCATTCTGCACGGCGACCCCGAATTCGAACGCCTCTACCCTGAGAAGCCGGCGTCCAAGGCGAGCGCGTAGCGGTGCGCCCACCAACCCTTGTTCATCAGCCGGTGCGAGCCCGCGTTGGCCGCCTACAATCGCTTGATGATCACCGCGGTCAGGTCGTCCTGCTGCTTCGTACCGTTTGAGAATCTGGTGACGGCATCGTAGAGTTTGGCAATGATCTCGCGGGAGTCCAAGTGTTTTGAACTGCGAATCACATCCTCCAGTCGCTCGGTGCCGAATTGCTCGCCTCTGTCGTTTTGCCATTCGAAGAAGCCGTCCGTAGCCAGGACGACCATGTCCCCTGTCTGGAGTTGCAGATGTGTTGCGGGGTCGGAGCGGAAAACAGGCCGGATGCCAAGCGGTATAGCGTGGGCTGCCATCTCGGTGAAGCTGTCCGAGGCGCCAGAGTAGATAAAGAGCGGGCCGTGGCCTGCCGACAGCATGTCGACCTGGGGAGTTCTTGACCCACAGACGGCGGCCACGAAGGTGACAAAGCGGCCGGACGTGAGGTCGGCGCTGAGAGCGCGATTCATACGTTCCAGTGCGGCGGTAAGGCCGCATTCAACGCTGAAGCTGGAGCGTGCATAGGCATGGCACGCGGCCGCAAGCAGCGCGGGGCCGATGCCGTGCCCGGTGACGTCGGCCAGGGTCACCACCAGTTTTCCGTTGGGGAGAATGACCCAATCGAAGTAATCGCCGCCGGTGTCGTCGGCAGGCTGGTTCCATCCGGCGATGTTGAATCCCGCAATCGTGGGCCGCTCCCTGGGGAGAAGCGACTGCTGGATGGAATGCGCGACCTGCAAATCATGCTGCACAGCCTCCAGCTTCCGTTCGGTTTCCGCTTCGCGAAGGGCGGCCTGCACGTGGTTCCGGATTTGCGTGGCGACAGCGCCCGCGATAACTCCACCGCCGAAAAGAATAAGGGCGTCCAGGATGACGTCACTGTGCGCTGTTGGAGCCGGCATGGCAAAGGTGGGAGACCGCCAGCCGAGGTACAAAGCATCGGCAATGTAGGTAGCGCTGGCAACGGCTCCCGACAACCAACAAATCCAAGGGGTCAAGCGCAACGTTGACAGAATAATAAAGAGGAAAAAAGCCAGCAGAGCGGGAGATGCTAATGGATTGCCGCCGTCAAGCTGCTCACCGCCAAAAAAGGCAATCACTAGGGCCGGAATCGAGGTCTCCAAGACGGTACTCAGGGCCCAGAACCGGGTAGGGAGACTCCGTCCTTCTTTAAGGGCAGAGTTCACGCGATGCAACATCCAGAGCTCGTAAGCCACGATTGCGGATGCCAACACCAGCCGCCCCGCCCAGTTGATTGTGTTGGGCGCCGCGCGAAGCAGAAACGCTCGCCCCAGCGTTATCACCACAAAGACGGCAACAGCCCCCAACAAGCCATGGATGCGAACGCGTTCACTCAGCAGCTCCGCTTGCTGAAATGCAGCGGATTCGATCTGTTCATCGCTCATCAGGGGAAAGATTATCTCACTTCGATTTCTGTACGCCGACAGACGTTCCCCGGCGGGCCAGAGCCCCGGTCGGCCTAGGATACGGAAGCGGCCCGCACTCTGACGCTATGTTTCGAAGCCGCTCCTCGCTCGGCCGGTAAACCTGCTACCATGCTTCACTCAACACTCAAAGAGGAGGACGCCATGGCCATCGCCGCAAGAAAATCCATCAAGGCTCCGAAGCCTGTGCGCCAGGTAACCCTGAGCGCGAGCGACGCGAAGCAATTCCTGAAAAAGTACAAGCAGGCGTGGGAAACCCGCGATGCCGACCTAGCAGCGAGCCTCTTCACTCGCGACGCCCGCTACAAAGAGAATCCCTTCGGGGAACCCATCATCGGCCGGGAAGCCATCCACAACTACTGGGCTGCGGCCACCGCCCAGCAGGAAGACATCCGCTTCACGGTAACCAACTTCCTGCATACCGGCTACATCTTGATCGCGGAATGGGGCTGCCAGTATCGTGATCGCGCCAGCGGCCGGTCCCGCGAACTGGCGGGGATGTTCTTTGCCGATTTCTACGGCAACCAGGTCCGCGCCTTTCGGGAGTACTGGCAGTCTCGCGGGCGCTAAGGGATCCCAGCATCGGCATCAAGCCGCCCGTTAACCTGCAGGGAACCTGTGCCCAAGAACGGCTTTGACATCGCTACCCCTGGCAGAGTACAAGGGGCATCTCAAATTTCTACCACTCTCCGTTTGTGTCGAGGCATGCTATGAGGAACATCTACGAAGTCCTGCGTCAGAAAGAGGCAGAGATTGAGCAGTTGAAGAGAGAACTGCAGGCGTTGCGCGTCGTGGTTCCCTTGCTGGAAGAGGATCTGGTGGCCGAGCCACAAGTGGTTCCGCCTACGGTACGGAGCTATCCGACGGTGCAGGCCAAGCCCGTCGCGGTGGCAGCTGAGACCAAATCAGTATGGCCATAAGTGGCCTGTAATCAGCAGGCTAATTTGAATACCTCGTCTGAATATTTAAGTTGAGTCTCATTGCCACGCATCCTGTCGGCAACGACAAGAAGCGCCAGTTTTCTCCGCTGAGGGGAGCGAACCGCTTGTCCCTTGAGACCCTGACCGAGCCACCGCGCCAGATCGTTAGCGATGTGGCCACCGTCGAGCACCGGCCTTCCGAACAGCGTCAGCATCAGCGCAGCCGGATCGCGGCTATGCGGCCGACAGTGGTCCATTTTGGTCGCCGAAACGCCGGGCTGCTGGAAGATCTGGGCTTGGGTGGAATGCGGGTGCGGGCCCTGGGCCGTCAGGTGAGTCCAGGCGCAACCGTGCGGCTCGGCTTCCAACTGCCAGGATCTCTGGAGCTCATGCGCACCGATGGGCTGGTGGCGTGGGTAAATGATGCGGGGGAAGTGGGCATCCAGTTTGTGAAGCTCCCCGAAGCCAAGGCACGCCGGCTGCAGGAGTGGGTTGCCAGAAACCAGATTTTGAACGCAGCGCGAGGATTCTTGCGCATCGCGGACGACTGGCAGCCGAGGCTGGACCTGATCGCGGAACTGACGCGCACGATCACCGGCGCCGGCGGAGTGGAGCTCGTGGTAGCCGGACACCATGCGCTCACTTGCGGTATTGCCGAAGGGCTGCCGATCCGTTCGACCATCACGGCACCCATCGAGGAAGGCGAGCGCATCATCGGCCATCTGGAAATCTGCTCGACCGAGTTCGGCGCTTTCGACGAAGCCGATCTGCGCGTCGTATCGGTCCTGGCCGCTGTGCTGAGCGAGATGGTGCGGCTACCGGCTGACGCACAGCAGGAGCCTCCACGCAAACCACCGCTTACAACCAGGATCGTCAATCGCATGGGAGGCATTTTCCCTCGGACTATCCGCGTGCGTGTGGTTTTCTGAGCGGCCTGTGCCAGCGCTTAACGGAGAGCTGCGGTCTTCGGCATGGGGCGGAGCGAATCGAGATCCAGATTCAATTCAAGAACATTCACTCGCGGCTCGCCCAGGAATCCGAGCTGCCGGCCGGCAGTGTGCTTGCGGACGAGCTGCCGCACCTGGTCCTCGCTCAAGCCGCGCTCGCGAGCTACGCGCGGAAGCTGAAATTCCGCCGCCGCCGGGGAAATATCGGGATCGAGCCCGGAGCCCGAGGTGGTAACCAGATCAATCGGCACCGGCTGGCCGGGATTCTCCTTCTGCAAGGCGGCCACATCCGTCTTGACGCGGTCCACCAGCTTCTGGTTGGTGGGGCCTAGATTGGACCCACCTGAGTTGCCGGCGTCATAGCCGTTTCCCGCTGCCGAAGGCCGAGTGTGGAAGTAGCCCGGACCGGCAAAAGTCTGGCCGATAATGCGTGATCCGACGATCTTCCCATCTTTCTGAATGAGCTGGCCACTGGCTTGGTCGGGGAAAAGCAGTTTTGCAAGTCCGGTCACAACCAGCGGGTAAATAATGCCCAGCAGCACGGTGGTGGCGATGGTCATCAGCACTGCGGTAATCAAGTTCTTCTTCATCGCTCTTCCCTCCTATGCCAGCCGCACGCTGGTGATCAGCATGTCGATCAGCTTGATGCCGATGAACGGTATGATGACGCCACCCACCCCATAGATAAACAGGTTGCGCTGCAAGAGGGCGGCGGCACCCATGGCGCGATACTTCACTCCGCGTAACGCCAGCGGAATCAGGGCCACGATGATGACCGCGTTGAAGATCACCGCCGAAAGGACGGCTGACTGCGGCGTCTTGAGGTGCATGATGTTCAGCGCATTCAGCACCGGGAAGGTGCCGGCAAACATAGCGGGAATAATGGCAAAGTACTTGGCCACGTCGTTGGCAATGGAAAAGGTGGTCAAAGACCCGCGCGTCATGAGTAGTTGTTTACCGATCTCGACGATCTCGATCAGCTTGGTGGGGTTGGAATCGAGGTCAACCATATTGCCGGCTTCCTTGGCCGCCTGGGTGCCGGTATTCATGGCGACGCCAACGTCGGCCTGGGCCAAAGCGGGAGCGTCGTTGGTGCCGTCGCCGGTCATGGCCACCAGCTTGCCTCCGCCCTGCTCGCGGCGGATCAGGTCCATCTTGTCCTTGGGAGTAGCCTGGGCGAGAAAATCATCCACGCCGGCTTCGTTGGCAATGGCCGCGGCGGTGAGAGGATTATCGCCGGTGATCATCACCGTCTTGATCCCCATAGCGCGCAGTTGCGCAAAGCGCTCACGGATGCCGCCTTTGACGATGTCCTTCAGCTCGATCACTCCCAGGGCGCCACGGGCCTTTTCCGCTACCACCAGCGGGGTTCCACCGGAACGCGCGATCTGATCCACCTGCGCACGCACCTCCGTGGGCAGTGAGGAACCGTTCTGCTGCAGGTATTGGGCGATAGCATCCGCGGCGCCTTTGCGGATCTCGAACCCGTTGAAGTTCACCCCCGACATGCGCGTCTGCGCGGAGAAGGGCTGGAACACCGCCTCGTGCGACGCCAATTCGCGTCCGCGCAGCCCGTATTTCTCTTTGGCCAACACGACAATGGAACGGCCTTCCGGAGTTTCGTCGGCCAGCGACGAAAGCTGCGCCGCACTGGCCATCTCTCCCGGCGTGACCCCGGGCGCGGGATAAAATTGCGTGGCCTGGCGGTTGCCCAAGGTGATGGTGCCGGTTTTATCGAGCAACAGCGTGTTGACATCGCCCGCCGCTTCCACCGAGCGTCCGGACATGGCCAGCACGTTGCGCTGGATCAGGCGGTCCATGCCGGCGATGCCGATGGCCGAGAGCAGTCCTCCGATGGTAGTAGGAATCAGGCAGACCAGCAGCGACACCAGCACGAATACCGTCTGCGGCGAGCCGGAGTAAATGGCGAAGGGCTGCAGCGTGACCACTGCCAGCAGGAAGACGATGGTGAGCCCCGCCAGCAGGATGTTCAAAGCAATTTCGTTGGGCGTCTTCTGCCGCTCGGCGCCTTCCACCAGCGCGATCATGCGATCCAGGAAGGTTTCGCCGGGGTTCGAAGTGATGCGCACCTTGATCTGGTCGGAGAGCACGCGCGTGCCCCCGGTCACCGCCGAACGGTCGCCGCCGGCCTCACGAATGACTGGCGCAGACTCGCCGGTGATGGCCGATTCATCCACTGAGGCCACGCCCTCAAAAATTTCGCCATCCGAAGGAATGAATTCGCCGGCGGAGACGATCACGTTATCTCCCGCGCGGAGCTTGGAGCTGGGAACCTGCTCGATCTGGCCGCTGGCGAGCACGCGATTGGCCGTGGTCTCCGAGCGCGCCCGCCGCAAGGCATCGGCTTGCGCCTTGCCGCGGCCCTCCGCCATGGCTTCGGCGAAGTTGGCGAAGAGCACGGTGAACCACAGC
>Ga0187782_10004594_pt1 | contig 10330 bp, 6 predicted proteins | sample 0715_SJ02_MP15_2_FD_132454 | JGI IMG/M metagenome (GOLD analysis project Ga0187782, IMG submission 132454) | Tropical peat soil microbial communities from peatlands in Department of Meta, Colombia - 0715_SJ02_MP15_20_MG | ecosystem: Environmental > Terrestrial > Soil > Wetlands > Peat | place...
GCTCACGCGCCACTTCGCATCCGGCCTAGGTTTTCAAGCGTCATACTGGTTTTCCAAGAGCCTCGACGACGTTTCCTCGTTCAACGTTTCCGGATCCGCTCCCACCGATATCTCCGGGGAAAACGATCTGGCGCAGAACCCGTCGGACCTCCGTGCCGAGTACGGGCCCTCGTTATTCGACGCGCGCCAGCGGCTCGCACTGAGCGGCTCTTACCAGTTGCCGCGGTGGACGGCCGGGCCGCGGGCGGCTCGCTGGCTGGTCAATGGCTGGCAGTTCAACGGCATCGGCACTTTCTCGACCGGAACGCCGTTCACGGTATACGACAGCGCGAATGTGGCGCTCCAGGGCGACGCGCCGGAGATTTCCGGATTCTATTCCAGCCGGCCGGATCTGATCGCCAATCCCAACGTGGGCCCGCACACCCCGAATCAATGGGTGAACCCGGACGCCTTCCTGCGCCTCAACCCTGTCACGCAAGCGGGACAATTCGGCAACGAAGGGCGCAACGTGGTGCGCGGTCCCGGCATCGCCGATCTCGACCTGTCGCTGTTCCGGAACTTCGCGTTTGACGAGACGAAGCGGCTCCAGTTCCGCGCGGAATGCTTCAACACGATGAACCATCCCAATTTCTATCTGCCGGAGAACGACATCGCCTCGCCCGAATTCGGCCAGATCCTGCAGGCCGGACCGCCGCGGCTGTTTCAACTCGCGCTGAAATTTGTGTTCTGACGCCGGCGCAATTGCGGCATTGCTGTTGGACGCGGCCGCCCGGCCTCATGCAGTTAGCGCTGCAGATTTTCTGCTGGCCCGCCAGCCGTTCGCGCTTCCGGGCTCGGCCCGTCGCGGCCGGCGTGATAAGCGGGTGATCAAGGGCGCACGGAAGAGAATACTGCTATGGGAATCGAGCGTAAACAGATTCGGCGCCGCGCGCTGCTCCAGGCGGCGGGACTGCTGGCCGCGGGCGGGGCGCCCGCAGTGGCCGCGAATCCAGCGAGAGGCGCTGGAAACGGCGGCCGACCCTGGTGGGTGAAACCGGTGGACCATCCCACTCTTGGCTACAAGAATGGCGCTCTCAAGCGTTTCTCGGGCAACAACATGTTCGCGCTTTACAAAGAGCTGAAGGAGCAGCGTGAGGGACCCGGCTCTTATGAAGCGGAGCAAACCGCCAGAACCGCGCGCTTCGCCGCCTGGATGAGGCAACCGAAGCCCGGCTATTCGTTGCCGGATCGTCAGTTGAGTGAGGCAGCCTGGACTCTGATGCACACCGTGCAGCCCGGCACGGGCATCCTCTCCTGGACACGAATCTCCGTACGGACGCCGGCTGAGATGGGCGTCGATCGCCATACCGCGCCCCCGGAGGAGACGGCGAATATCGTCAAGGCGGCCGCGCGGCTCTTCGGTGCGGGTCTGGTTGGGATCGCGCCGATGAATGAGGTTTACACGATCCTCCGGCAGTCGAACAAGGATATTGTCTTCGAGGATGTCGCCGCGCCGGCCATCACCGAGACGAAGTTTGTGATTCCTCGCAGCATGAGGTGGGCTGTGGCGATCGCGGTTCCGATGGACCTCGGACTTCTTTCTCGCGTGCCCACCGCGCTCGGGGATGCCGCGACGGGACTAGGCTACAGTCAGTCGGCCTTCACAGCCGGGTCGCTGGCGGAGTTTATTCGCGGACTGGGTTATCAGGCGATTCCCAGCGTGAACGACACGGCTCTGAGCGTGCCTCTGGCGGTTGACGCGGGCCTCGGCGAACTGAGCCGTCTCAACAAACTGGTCACCCCGGAATTCGGCCCCGCCGTGCGGTTGTGCAAAGTCTTCACCGACCTTCCGGTGGCGTGCGATCAGCCTGTGGACTTCGGCCTGGTGGAGTTCTGCAAGAGATGCAAGAAATGCGCGGAAGCGTGCCCGCCACGCGCTCTGTCGTTCGACGACGAGCCCAGCTTCAAGACCCGCGGCCCTTGGAATAACCCGGGGCACAAGGCCTGGTTCGAGGATTCCTACAAGTGCTTCCAGCACTGGCAGAAGGTCGGCGACGGATGCGGCATCTGCCTCGCGAGCTGCCCTTACACGAAAGGCGCTCAGGCCTGGATTCACGGTGTGGTAAAGGCCGCGGCCTCGATGACACCGCGAGCTGACGGCTTGTTCCGCATCATGGACGACGCCTTCGGCTACGGCAGGCAGCACGACCCTGAGCAATGGTGGACAAGGAATCCGCCGTCCCACTCAACAAGAGAATAGGCATGGCAAACAGCGCCGATCGCTTTACAATCACGGTCCCCAAGCGTCCGTGGTGGATGTGGGTTCTCAGCGGCTTGTGGCTGCTGGCGGAGATTCTGCTCGTGCAGACCGCGCTGGCCAGCTCGCGTGAGGGCGAGGAACGCGCCGCCGCCGTCAGTTGGATCGCGGTTGCCGTGCTGGCTGCGGTGGGAATGCTGGTCCGGCTCTGCCGGCGGCGCCTGGGTTCGAGCGAGCGGGGGATTCACCGCTTCTGAGAGTCAGCTAGACGCATCGACCAAGGCCCTGCCCTCATCAGACGACTCGTTGCTTTCGCTCGCAAGTGGCCGGAACACCCTCGGGCGGAAGGACGTCCTTTCGTCCCTATGTGAGGATCGCTCGCTACCCGGCGCTCATTGGAGATGTACCACGACTCGGCTCGAAGCACACTTAACCCGCCGAGCCTTCATCACATTCAGCACCATGCGGAAGGCTCGGCGAAATCACGGTCTCCGGCGATACGAGCGCCGACCCGCCGAGCCTTCACACATTCAGCACTTGGTTGAGGCCTTCGATTGGTCCTTGGCTAAACCAGGCCTACCAGAGCAGCTTGAGACCGAATTGAATCTCGCGGGCGTCGCGGGCCTGGGTGACCTGGCCGAAGTTGGGAGCGCCGACCGTGCTGCTGGGGTTCATGAACTGCGCATGGTTCCAGGCATTGAAGAACTCCGCGCGGAACTGCGCTCTCATGGATTCGCCGAGCCCGGCGTTCTTCTCCAGAGCAATATCCCAGTTGTTCACGCCCGGGCCGGTGAGGATGAAGCCGCCGGAGTTTCCGAAGAATCCCGCCGCCGGCGCGGCGAAACAAGCGGGATCGATCCAATACAAGCCGTTGGTGCGAAGATTCTGGTTCTGGAGGTCGGTTCTGCCGTCGCACAGCCGGTTCGGGCGGAAGTTGGTAAGCGGATCCGCCGTATCGTTGGGTGCATTTACCACGAATGGATTGCCCGAGGAGAACGTGGCGATCGCGTCGGCGGCCCAACCGCCGAGCACGCGGTTCCACACCGGGGACATCCCCTGCAGGAACCGCTTGCCTTTCCCGAAAGGCAGTTCCCACACGCCGGCGAATGTGAGCCGCTGCGGCACATTGAAGTCCGCCAGACCTTTGTCGCAGTCTAGGCAGGACCCCATCTGGTTCAGAGGCGTGTTCGCTCCGCCTTCCATGGTGTCGGTGAGGGCCTTCGACCACGTGTAGTTGGCGATAAAGTTGAAGCCGCCCGAGAATTCGCGCTGGAACTTGGCTGTGAGCGCCTGGTAACTGGCGAATCCAGCATCCGCCGCGAAGTATACATAGGAATACTGGGGCCATGGGCGGGCCGCGGAATTGCAAACCAGGGAATCGGGAGTCGAGCAATCGTCCACGTTCCACCGGATGGGAAGCCTACGCGACTCTGAGCCGACATAGGATACCCCCGCCAAAGTGTTTTTGAGGAACGTATGCTCGATGCCGAGGTTCCACTGCTGAGAATAGGGGGTCCGCAGGCCCTGGTCCAGCGCCAGGACAGTGCCCGTGAGGTTGTTCTCAAACTGCTGCGTGATGGGCACCTGCGACATCGGCGGAAACACGTTCTTCCCAAGCAGATACTCGGGTTGCGGGTTGTTGGGGCTGTTCGCAATCGATTGAACGATCGACACACCGGGTGCGGTAATCCCGAAAAGGTCGTAGAGGGCGCGTTCGGAGGAGTAATACAGACCAGCGCCGGCCCGGATCACGGTTCCGCTCCAAAACGCGGGTTGCCACGCAAGCCCAAGCCTGGGAGAGATATTCTTCCAATCGGTTGAGTATATCTCGGGGTTGATTTGATTCAGCGCGGCGTACAGAACCTTGCCGGTCTGGAAATCGAAGGCGTGGGGATAGTTTGCATCATTGCCCGAAGGATTGGGGGGCGTCCCCACATACCAGCCAAGGCCGAGATTGATAGTAAGATTCGGCCGCAGTCGCCAGGTGTCCTGCACATAGGGATCGCCCTCCGTCCAGCGGTAGTGGGTTCGGGGCATGGACGTGACGGTTCCACTGACGGGCATACCCAGCAAGAAATCGGCGAAAGAGCTGCCCGTGCCGGCCACCGGCGCCAATTGGCCCGTTGTGCCGGGAGCGAGCTGCGCGGTGAACACGGGGTTGAACACCAGCGTTCCCCGCGCATTCCAGTTTGCGCTTTCCTGCGTCGTGCGGATGTAGCGCAGGTTTGCGCCGATCTCGATCTCGTGCTTGCCGCGCACCAGTTTGAGCGAATCGTAAACCTGATAGTTGTTGTCGATATTCCCGATGATGCTCTGAGCCGTTCCAAAGGAGCTGAAGCCCCCCAGAGTGATTCCCGGGACTCCGTTAGTGTCAGCGGTTCCGGTTATACCGGCTTTCTCCTCAACCCCCGGCTGGCCGATTCCCCCGTAGAAAAGGAACGGCCTTGTCACCCCCAGATGGAGTTCGTTGACCAGGGACGGGGTTAGCGCGCTGGTCAATTGCGCCATGCCAAACTCGGTGTTCATGTGGTAGTAAAGCCCGGAAACCGGAAAGAGCGCCGGGTTGTCCACCGGTGATACCTCTTCCATGTACTGACCGAACAGGGTATTGGCCTTTGACAGGTTCGCATCAATACGCATCCCACCCTGATCCGAGGTTTGTGTTTGAACCGGGTTGCCGAACACATTCGACGGAATCATGTTGTAACTGGCGCCGGGGAGATAGTATGTCAATAAATCCTCCGCGACCGAGTTAATGCGGCTCTGCGGAATGAGGTTGCCGGGAAATGGCGCTCGTTGGCCACTCGCCGCACCGTAGTTGGCCGGGTCGTAGATTGTGGCCGGGAGGGCGCGGAAATCGCCCTGGAACATGGCTTCGGTGGGAGCGAACCCTCCGGCAGGAGTGGCCTCAACCTGGCGGAATCCTTCGTAATTCGCAAAGAAGAACACCCGGTTGTGCACGATGGGGCCCCCCAGCGCGGCGCCGAACTGGTTGCGCTGAAAGGGCCCGGGATGGGCCTCCTGTTCGAAGAAGTTGCGCGCATCCAGGTCTTTGTTCCGCAAGAATTCGAAAACCTCGCCATGAATGCTATTGCTGCCGGACTTAGTAACTACGTTCACGATGCCGGGATCCGGTCCCATGGCGGGCATGACGAATCCCTGCACTACCTTGAACTGATCGATGGCCGAAATAGAGACGTCCAGAGCTAGATCGCCCAGCCGCGTTCCCGCAACCGAGATGCCGTTTACCGTGTAACCGATCAAATCCTGCTCCACGCCGGCAATCGTAATATCCCGGTCCGGATGGCCCGTCTGGGTAGCCAGGAAGTCGGAACTGACGGGTCCGCCGTCTCCGGCGGCGCCGTAAAGGTAGCCGAGCTGCAGGTAGTTCCGGCCGTTCAGCGGGAGTTGCTGCACGCTGACCGGCTCGATCAATGTCCCTAACTCACTGGAGCTCGGCTCCAGGAGAGGAGCGGAATCCGCTGCTTCGACAGTTACGCTCTCAGTAAGAGGGCCCAACTGCAACTCAACGTCCACGGTGGCGCGCTGTTCCACCGTCACGCGGAAATCGGAGAGCTCGTATACCCGGAAGCCTTCTTTGGCGATCTTCAGGTCGTAACTGCCCACGGGCACGGACGGGAAGATGAAAATCCCGGCTTCATTGCTTTGGGTGCCGAGCGAGCCGCCTGTTTTCAGGCTTGTGAGGACGACGCGGCAGTCGCGCACTACTCCTCCGGATGGATCGGCGATGCGGCCTTCGACGACGGACGTATTGGTCTGAGAGGTGCCAACAGGCGCCAGCCAGGAGGCAAACAGTGCAATCGCGCAGAACAGCCGGAGCGCAGAAATCCGTTTTCCCTCGTATCTGCGGTATTGCGGTTGTTTCGACATAGGTTATTCAGTCTCCGGATGATGAAGTCTTCCGAACCGGCGCGGACGGAAGCACACGTGGAGGGCATCGCTCTCCCGATTTGTTCGGATGAGCCAGTATCGACAATAGACCCGAAGCAAATGTACTCGAAGTATGGAACAGAAGCGGCCCGCGGGCAATAATAGGTAAATATTATATTGAGACTTATAACTCCCAAAATACTGCGAAGACGGCCCCTGGCGTGGCGGGAGACATCGCATCCGCGAGCAACATGCGCCGGACATCGGTTACAATGGACTGTTTCCCATGAAACTTCCAGTTGCGATACTCACTGCGTGCCTGACCATTTTTCTGACCGGATGTTCCGAGGCGCCGACGCCGCCGACGGAGGCAAAGAAAGAGGAGGCCAAGCCGGAGCCGGTTTCGGGCGAGAGCGGTTTGTTCAAGATGTTCCAGGTAGCTCGCACCTGGGCTGCCGACGTAGCCGTGTTGAAGGTGGATAGCGTGCGGGTGGAGGGCGTGACGGATCAGCCCGGCAAGTCCGGCGGGTGGGAAGCGGTATTCACCTCGGCGCAGCGGTCATCTGCGCGCTCTTACACCTGGTACGCGGTCGAGCAGGAGCCCAACATCCACAAGGGAGTCTTTGCCGGCAGCGAAGAGAGTTATGCGGGCCCGCGCGGCGAGACGACGCCGTTTCTGATCTCCGACGTCAAAGTCGATACCGACGCGGCGCTGGCCACGGCCAAGAGCAAAGAAGAGGAGTACGAAAAGAAGCATCCCGGCCAGCCCGTCATTTACGTTCTGGAGAAAGACAAGGGGCGGGCCGATCCGGCATGGCGGGTGATCTGGGGCGAATCCGTGGGCACGTCCGGCTTCTCGGTCTTCGTGGACGCAACCACGGGCAAGTTCCTCGAGATCATGCATTAGTTCTCTCGCGGGCAGACTAAGGGTTTGTTGACAAAGCCTCGGCAGGCTGAATGCCTGCCCCATCAGCGTCAAGCGTTTGTAGAGGGTTGGTGGCGCAGGCGGTTTCGCCTGCGTCCGGCCCGCGAAGAGGGCTTGCTCAACAAACTCCTAAACCGCTCTGCGGTCCTGCTCCAATCGGGCGCGAGTGTGCGGGGCGCCCAATTCGAGCGCCAAGCGCAACCGGAGTGGTATGCGATGCGCGAGCGCGACAACCAACTTGTATTTCCACCCAGGCACGACGAACAGCGTGCGGGTGCGGAGACCGGCCAGGGAAGCATCAACCACGTCTTCGGCCTTCATCCAGAACGGCTTGGGCACCGCGGCGCGGTCCATGCCAGCGACATCATGAAATTCGCTGTAAGTGAAGCCGGGGCAGAGCGCCTGCACGACCACTGGCGAATGCGCCGATTTCAAATCCAGGTAAACGCCTTCGGTGAATGCGTTGAGCCAGGCCTTGCTGGCGCAATAGCTGACTGCGCCGGGGCTGCGCGTGAAGCCGGCAACGGAGGCCACGTTGATAACGGCGCCGCGGCCGCGCGCGACCATCGGGCCCAAAGCCGCGTAGGTGAGCCGCATGACAGCTCCGATGTGCAGGCGATGCATACGGAGCTGGTCTTCCAGCGAGGCCTCATAAAAGCGGCCCATCACGCCGAACCCGGCGTTGTTCACTAACAGATCGAGACGCGGCTCGGCGCCCAGGCGCGCAGCCACGCGGTCCACCTCCGACGCGAGGGATAGATCCGCAATGCACGGCTCAGCCTGAATGCGTTGCTGGCTCTCGAGTTCGGCGGCGAGCTGTTCGAGGCGGTCACGGCGGCGCGCAACGAGCAGCAGATCGTAGCCTTGCGCGGCGAGCTTGCGCGCGAATACCGAGCCGATACCGGCGGAAGCGCCGGTGATGGCTGCAAGGGGGTTGCTCATCGTTTCGACCCAGGCACGGGGGCGGCTACGGCTCGGCTTTCGCGGAAGCAGCGCCGCGAGGCGGGCGCGGCTTCTTGGGAGCACCGACGTAAGCGTACGGATCCTCGGGCGCCGGTGGCTCCGCGCGCTGGAACCAGCGTTTCAAAGCAGCCCATTTCTCCCGAATAGGATGGCGGACGCGACGGTGAGCCACAGCGACCCTCCTGGAACGATCATACAACGCCGGGCGCGCCGGCCCTTTTGACTGGCCCCGTAGAGTGGTTGCCGGTTCCGACGTGGACATCTGATTCAGGACGCTAGTCCGCTGCCGCCGGCGGGAGCAGCAACGCCCGCGCTTCGGCGACCAGGAACAGGGAGCCGGTGATGAGGATGACGTCATCCGGCCTCGCGACGGCGAGTAAGCGCAGAGCTTCTTCCAGCACCGGCGTGCACAGCAGGTTCGGATGATCGGCGACGGCGCGGAGCGATTCCGGAGCGAGGGCGCGCGACTGGCGCGGCGCGGTGACAATCACCTGCCAGGCCAGCGGGAAAAGAATGGCGGCGATTTCAGCGGCGGCTTTGTCGCGCATGATGCCGAAGATGAGGCGCAGACGCGCTCCGGCATAGAAGCGCGTGATGTAAGCGGCAACAGCGCGGGCGGCGGACGGGTTATGGGCGCCATCGAGGAGAATCAACGGGCGCTCCCGAATGCGTTCCAGCCGGCCAGGCCATTGGGCGGCGGCGATGCCGGTCTCAATCGCCCGGCGGCCGACGCCCGAGGCGGTCAACGCCAGCGCGGCCGTGACCGCATTGTCCGCCTGGTGCTCGCCGGCCAACGGGCACCGGATCGCGAGCGGCGCGTCGCCGGCAAGATCGAAGCTGCTGCCGCGCGCGTCGAGCGAGAGATGCTGTGGCGGTGCATCCGCTGCGCGCGTCACGAGGATGCCCAACTCCGCCGCGCGGCGATCGAGCACAGCGGTGGCTTCGGGGCGCTGGCGCGCGAAAACGGCGGGCACGCTGGGTTTGAGGATGCCGGCCTTCTCCGCTGCGATGGACTCGATGCCGCGCCCCAGGAACGATTCGTGATCGAAATCGATGGGTGTGATCACCGCGAGCGACGGGCGCACGACGTTGGTGGCGTCCAGACGGCCTCCCAGCCCGACTTCGAGGACGACGCGGTCCAACTCCTCTTCGGCGAAAATCACGAAGGCCATCGCGGTGACGGTTTCGAAGTAGGTGGTGTGAAAGTCGATCGCTTCGTGCGTCAAGAGGTCTTCCACCACTGCGTGGACGCGGTTGAACGCATCGGCGAATCGCGCGGCCGATACAGTCCCGCCGACGATGCGAATGCGCTCGGTGGGGGCGGCGAGATGAGGTGAGGTGAAGAGGCCCGTGCGGAGGCCCGCCGCGCGAAAGCCGGATTCGATCATCGCGCAGGTCGAGCCCTTGCCATTGGTGCCGGCGATGTGGACGATCGAGAGGCGATCCTGCGGATTGCCAAGTGCCGCCAGCACAGCGCGAATCCGCTCCAGGCCGAATTTGGCGGTCTTGATTTCGTTGCCGAGCGCGTAAAGGAAGTGAACCGAGTCGGGGTAATTCACTGGGCGCAGAAGAAGTCGAGCGCCCGCGCGATGTAAGCTTTCAACTCGAGGCGCGGCACGACGGCGTCCAACATGCCATGCTTGACCAGGAATTCGCTGCGCTGGAAACCCTCGGGCAGCTTCTGGCGGATGGTCTGTTCGATGACGCGCGGGCCGGCGAAACCGATCAGGGCGCCTGGTTCGGCGATGTTCAGGTCGCCCAGCATGGCGTAGCTGGCGGTGACGCCGCCGGTGGTCGGGTCGGTGAGCACGCTGATATAAGGCAGGCAGGCCTGGTCGAGCCGCATCAGCGCGGCGGAAATCTTAGCCATCTGCATGAGGCTGACGGCGCCTTCCTGCATGCGCGCGCCGCCAGAAGCCGACACGATTACGAGCGGGGAGCGCGCCGCGATGGCGCGCTCGATGGCGCGCGTGATCTTCTCGCCCACTACGGCGCCCATGCTGCCGCCAATGAAACGGGCCTCCATCGAGCAGATTTCGATCACGCGCCCCGCCAGTTTGCCGCGGGCCGCCATCAGGGCGTCGCAGAGTCCGGTCTCCAGGCGGGCGGCCTCCAGGCGCTTGCCGTACGGTTTGCTGTCAACGAAACCGAGCGGATCGGTGGAGCGCAACCCGGCGTCGAAGACCTCGTATTCGCCGTTATCGAGGAGCATGCGGACACGGGAAACGGCATCCAGGCGGAAGTGATGGTTGCACTTGGGACAGGTGTTCCAGTTCGTGGCAAGGTCCTTCTTCCAAACGATTTGCCGGCACCCA
>Ga0187782_10004595_pt1 | contig 10330 bp, 5 predicted proteins | sample 0715_SJ02_MP15_2_FD_132454 | JGI IMG/M metagenome (GOLD analysis project Ga0187782, IMG submission 132454) | Tropical peat soil microbial communities from peatlands in Department of Meta, Colombia - 0715_SJ02_MP15_20_MG | ecosystem: Environmental > Terrestrial > Soil > Wetlands > Peat | place...
ATTACGGCATCAAGGCCGTCGGTGGGATGGCGCTACTGAAGCAGAAACTCTCCTTCCTCGACGCCGAACGGCATGCCGCCACAGGCGGCTCAGGTTCCATTCTCTCCTTTGTCCCGGGCTTCAACTCGGCCTGGATGCCCCTGCTGACCTTCTGCGTATATCTGGGAATGAACTGGTGGGCCAATTGGTACCCCGGCGCAGAACCGGGCGGGGGGAGCTACGTGGCCCAGACGATTTTCTCCGCCAAGGATGAAAAAAACTCTCTCTGGGCCACCATGTGGTTCAACATCGCGCATTACGCCATACGTACTTGGCCCTGGGTGCTGACCGCCCTGGCCTCCGTGGTCCTTTACCCGCACCTCAAGGACCCGGAGATCGGCTTCATCAAGGTCTGGGTCGATTATTTGCCCGGAGCGTGGCGCGGCTTAATGCTTGCCGCCTTCGCTGCAGCTTTCATGTCCACCATCGCCACGCAGCTCAATTGGGGTTCCTCTTACATCCTCAACGACTTCTACCGGCGCTTTGCGGTGCGAGGCAAGAGTGAGCGCCACTACGTGATCGCCGCCAAGCTTCTGACCGCTTTTCTGGCCATCCTGGGAGCCGCTGTTTCATTGGTGATGACCAGTGTTGCGGGAGCCTGGGAATTCTTACTGGGCGTCGGCGCGGGCACGGGAGCGGTCTACCTGCTGCGCTGGTACTGGTGGAGAATTAACGCCTGGTCGGAAGTCTCCGCCATGTCGGCCGCCGCCATCATGACGGTGCTTCTCCACACGGTGATTCACATTCAGGGAACTCCCGCCAGCGTTTTTGCGAAGTCCATCATTCTCACCGTCGCGGTGACGACTTGTGTTTGGCTGGCCGTCACCCATCTCACGCGTCCGGAGCCCGAAGCCAAACTTCTGGAGTTCTACCGGCGTGTGAGGCCGGGCGTGGCAGGCTGGCAGAAAATCGCGACCCTGGCCCCGGAAGTGCCCCCCAGCCGCGACGGTTGGTATAATCTTATGGATTGGCTGCTCGGTTGCCTGATGGTGTATATGGCGTTGTTCGGAATTGGTAACTTGCTGCTGGGCTCAACGAGCTTGGGGGTCGTCTTCTTAGTCGTCTCCGTAGCGTCCGGCTACGCCATCTATTGGGACTTCTCGAAGCGAGGGTGGGAAACGCTCGGGAAATAGGGGCTAGAGGCTGGGGGCTGGGTGGTAGGTTCTAGGGACTAGGGCCTGGCAAGTGCGAAACCCGAGTCTGGCAGCGGAGGGTATTTTGCCCCAGCCCCCAGTCCCTAGCCCCCAGCCCCTTCGTTCTCACATGCGCATTACGGAACGCGAAAACCCGGCTTCCGCAGCCCTCGACACTAAACCCACCGCTGAGATCCTTCGCATCATCAACCGGGAAGATCAGCAAGTCGCTCCGGCCGTCGAGAAAGTTGTCGCACGGATCGGGCGCGCCGTCGACATGGCCGTTCAGGCGATCAGTTGCGGCGGGAGGATGATCTACCTGGGTGCCGGCACCAGCGGCAGGTTGGGAGTGCTCGACGCGGCCGAGTGCGGTCCCACCTTCGACAGTGATCGCGTGCAAGCAGTCATCGCAGGCGGGCGCGCCGCGATGTTGAAATCCTCCGAAGAGACAGAGGATAACCCTCGTGAGGCCGAGCGGGACTTGCGCCGCATCAAGCTCAGCAAGAAGGACGTCCTGGTGGGAATCTCCGCTAGCGGGCAGGCTCCCTACGTGTTGGGCGGCATGCGCTATGCACGCCGACTCGGCGCCAAGACGGTCGGCTTGACCGTCAACCCGGCGGCCCCGATGAAACCGCTGTCGGATGTCTTCATTGCGCCCGTCGTCGGCCCTGAGGTTCTTACCGGCTCCAGCAGAATGAAGGCTGGAACCGCCCAGAAACTCGTCCTCAATATGCTCTCCACCACCGTCATGGTCCGCCTGGGGCGCGTCTTCTCCAGTTGGATGGTCAATATGCGATTGACCAACCGCAAGCTGCGCGAGCGAGGCCAGCGAATCCTCACACGCGCTACTGGCGCGAGTCCAGCGCGCGCCGCCAGAACTCTGAAAGCCGCCGGAGGAAGCTTGCCGGCTGCTCTGCTCATGCTGCACCGCAAGCTAAAACGGGACGAAGCCCAACGACTTTTGGCCACCGGAAAGAGCCTTGCTTCGTTGCTTCGTTTGTAGGGGCGGCCCTCGCGACTCGCCTTTGAAAATCTGTGCGCCCATGGCACCCTGGAGTGCGGCGGCTTGACGCCGCCTTTCCACCACTCGTACGGACTTGGCGGGCCGTGGGTGTCGCAAGGCGGCGTCAAGCCGCCGCACTCCAAGGCGCGTCGCGCAGATTCGTGCTCAGAACGTCTCGCTCAGGGTAATCTCGTTCAAGGTATTATCCAGTTGCTGCGCGGCTTGCTCTCGCTTCCCGTTCAGGTCCGAGATCTGAGCGTGCAGGGCGGCGAGGCGGTCTTCCTGCGTATTCAGTTCGCGCGTGTAACGCTCGGTCAGGGCTTTCTCCTCGGCGGTGCCCTTGAGAGCTTTCATGTTCTCTCGCAGGCGGGCCTGGTCCTTGCCGATGGCGTCCAGCTCCTGTTGGCGGGTCTGAAGTTGCGCGTCAAGGGAAGCGATCGCGCTCTTCTGTTCGAGCACGCGGTGGAAGGCCTCCTCCATGGCGGGAGTCACCCGTTTTTGCTGGGTTAGGAGATCGACCTGCTCGCTCGTCAGGTTGGTGAGCGCGAAGGTAGCCATTTCGGGCTTGTGCTCCTCGACCACAAGCTCCGCGCCTTCCTTGGGTTTCACTTTAACCCGGAAGCGATAGAACGAAACCGACGACTCTTCGGGCTTCAGGTTGTCGACCAGCTTCCATTCGGGACGGGCCGGGTGCTCGATAACCACTTCTCGCGGGCTGGCGTCCGAATCAGAGATTTTGTAAGTCTTCTTAGAACGCTGCTCGCGGGTGGTCAGCATCAGGCCCTTGTTGATCACGATCTTGCTGATAGGCTTCTCGGAGAAGTCGGACTCGACCTTCACGCGCACCGCGGGATCGGGCGCGTAGGAAACCAGTCGCCTCTCGCCGGGGCGAACGGCCTCGAGCAAACCCTGACCGGCGAAGGTATCACCTTCGAGTACGTTGAAGCTGCCGGCGTCGAGAGTCTCGCCGCTCGAGTTGGTGAGCCAAAGGGCGCGCAGGGCCGCCGCGGAATCGGCGTTCCACAGCGTCACCTTCTCCGCGTCGATGTGCGCCTGGACGATCGGCACCAGCGCCGACTGGTTCTTATCAATGGTCACGGTTTGCTTGATATCGTACTCGAATAGGTCGCCGATTTCCTTTCCTTCGGCCTCGGACTGCTGCTCCTCTTCCATCCACCTTTTGGGCCCAGCGTCCGCTACTTCGGCAGCGTTAACTGCAACAGATTCGGTAGCGTTTCCGACGGTCAACGTTGGCCGCATTCGTGTCATCTTGCCCGCGAAAACGTTGAGACCGTTGCGAGTGGTGAAGAATCCCGGCGCTTCGACAGTGAGAGTTGAGTCCCCCGCCTGGGCGTTGTCGAATCGGTAGTGACCATTCGAGTCGGCGTGCAGGGTCTGGGACGAGCCGTTGGCGTTATTGGTCAGAGTCAGCCTCGCGTTCGGGATGACCGCGCCGCTCTGGTCCCTCACATACCCTTCCACGCCGCTCGTTCCGCCGCCGAGGACGCCACCGATTATGCCGCCCATTTGTCCCCCCGGGACGCCACCCGCGACGCCGACCGTGTACGCCCCTCCGCCGACTCCTCCTCCTCCTTCGCCGGGGCCGACGCCGGCACCTTGGCCTGATCCTACGCCGGCACCGGGCGCGTTCATCATCGCCATCTCATGTGTCTGCGGCGTCAGCAGCATTTCCTGCGCCAGAGCCACAACGGGCCGGCGGACGTAGTAAGGCTGCGAAATCTGCTGGATGAAAGATTGCGGAGCCCCGGCGACGAGCGAGAGGCGGACGCCTTTCCAATCCTCGCCAATCGTATTGTCCACCACGGCCCAGCCCTGGATGAGCGGCGGATCGTCGGGCTTGTCGGTCAGCAAGATGCGATAAGTGCTCTTCCACACCGGCACTTCGCTGATGTAACTCACGAAGACATCGCGCTCGCCCTCGCCGGTGGCCGAGATGGTCATGCGGCGCAGGTCCATGGCCTTGGCGGAGCCGATCAGGTTCAAATAGCGCCCCACGTCGTCGCTCAAATCCCGGTCGGCGATGCGTACCGAAGTCGACGGACGCATCTCGAAACTGCGCAGTTCGCCGCCGTCGGTGACGAGCGAGAGTTCAGTGATTTCCGCGAGTTGCTCGCCTTTGGGATTGAGGGTCTTACGCGTCTCGACGCTCAAGATCCGGCCTGCCCCGGACGCCGTGCCATCCCGCACTTCAACTCGAGTGCCTCGCAGGGCGTTGAGGAAATCGTCGCGCGACGTTCCCTCGCTGAGCGGCAGCCGAAGCGCTTTCAGCCGCTCGCTCAAAGGCGCAATGGAGTTAAAGCGCACCCCGGCGATCCGTCCGTTTCCGAGGTCCACGACGGTGAGGGAGTTGAGGACGTCGTTAAGCTGTGCCGTGGTAAAGTCGATGTTAAGCTCTTGCGTGCCGCGCACCCGCGCGGAGTGCTCGAAGTAGCCGACCCCGTTTTTGTAGAGCACCACGCGCTTCACCGGCAGGCGCTCCTGCGAATCGGAAGCCATATCCGCCGCCGTCCGCTGACTCGGCTTTTGCTGAGCGCTCGCGACCGTGGCGGCCAAGACCATTAACCCGCTTATGAATACCAGTCTTCGCATCGAATTCTCTCCTATGGTGGATCGTGTTGAAGCGGCGTGCGGGGCGAACACACGTCATCTGGCTTAGACACCGGCGCGGGGTTTCGGGTTGCCGAAGTTTCTCCTTAATCCATAGGGTCAGCGGCCCGACCTGTCATCCTGACTAGACATGGGCCTGGGGCCCACCCATGGAGCTGAAAGCGGCTGTCATTCTCGAAAGTCTGTCATTCTGAGCGGAGCGAAGAATCTGCAGTTGTTCTCGGTGCTAACAAACTACCGGGCTTCTTCGCTCCGCTCTCTCGAAAGTGCTGCGGAAGGGCGGGGCTTTAGCCCCGCCGATACGCAGGGCCTGGCTGAAGGGGCCTTTAGGCCCTGAAGGAAAGAGGCTTCAGGGGCTAAAGCCCCTTCCCAGCACGCGCGTTGGGCGGCGGGGCTGAAGCCCCGCCCTTCCGTCTCAATTTCGTCGCCATGGGTGGGCCAGAGGCCCATGACCACCCAGGATGACAAGGGTTGATTCTTCCGTACCTTGGCACTGATTCCGCTCGGACCTGTCCCTTCGAGACATCGCAGACCCCAAAACACGGGGTCTGCGCCAACCTACGGGCCTGACAGGGGACGGCAAGCCGTCCCCCTACAAAAACCCGGGAACTTTCCGGGCGCCTGCTGCGTTCCTAAGCTTATAGCGAGGAGGTGACCCAGATGATAAGGAAAACAGTTGGTGTGATGGCTGCTATGTTGGCCTTTGCCGCGCTGGCCATGCCGGCGGAGCGTTGGATACACATCCGGGTGATCGAGTCAGGCCCGGACGGGGACCACGTGCGTATCAACATTCCGCTGAGCCTGGCGGAAGCCGTCCTTCCCACGATCACGGCGGACAAGTTCTGCAACGGGAAAGTCAAAGTGGAGGGGCACGCCTTCGACCAGGTGGATTTGCGCGCTCTGCTCGAGGCGGTCCGCAAGGCGCAGGACAACCAGTTCGTCACCGTCGAGTCCAAGGATGCGAATGTGGAGGTGGCCAAATCCGGGGAGTTCCTGCTCATCAAGGTCCACGATAACAGCAAACGGGGCGCGAGGACTGGAGAGACTAAGAAGCCCCAGACTGTGGATATCAAGGTTCCCTTCAAGGTCGCCCAGGCGCTTCTCTCCGGCAGCAACGACGAGCTCAACGTGCTGGCGGCAGTTCGAGCCCTCGACGAGTACGGCAACGTCGAACTGGTGAGCGTGAAGGACGAGGAGAACAACGTCCGCATCTGGGTGGATACGAGAAATGACGCGGACTGAACGTAGGGGCACCCCTTGTGGGTGCCCACTGGGCGGCCACGAGGGCCGCCCCTACAACTGCCCAAGGGCACCCACAAGGGGTGCCCCTACAAGAGAGGCCGGTGACATATGACCGTGGGCATGACCATTCTCAGCGGGACTCTCGGCGTCATTGTCTTGGGCGGAATAGTTATTTACAACGAGGGCGCGGTGCGGGTCGATGTGCAGGAGAAGACGCCCAAGGGCGACCACGTTCATCTGATTGTGCCGGCGGCCATCGCGCCTGTCGCTGCCTTTATGGTCCCCCGGAGCAAGCTCCACGAAGCCCGGTTCAAGATCAGGCCTTGGCTCCCCACCATCAAAGCAGCCAGCGCAGAACTGGAGCGCTGCGCGGACGGGCCGCTGGTCGAGGTTGACAGCCGCCACGAGCACGTGCGCATCTACAAGGCAAGTGGATCGCTCTTCATCTACGTGGACTCGGACGAGGAAACCGTCCACGTATCCTTCCCGCTCGAGGCGGCCGCCGACACGGTAAGTGAATTGGCCAGATAGCGGGAATCAATTCACCGTCAAAGAAAGTTGCACGGTATGCGTAAGTGCGGAGGACGTGGCGTCCGTGGCCGTTACGTTCACCGTGTAAGTTCCCTCCGGTGTGCCCTGGTTGGGGGGCGGGGTAATGGTGGTGAGATGATTGCCTCCTCCCCCGCAGGCAGCCCATAGCACCACGATCAACAGGCAACCAGCGAGCAGGCACGCCGCACGTCGTTTCCTGGCTCCGGCCAGCGCCAGACTTGCCAGACCCAGCAACGCGTATAGCCAGAACATTCTTCCTAACCCCGGGAGGGTGGGCGGAAGCATCCGTTGCCCGGGTGGCGAGTGTGAAGGCGCCGTGGTCGAAACGGCCACCGCCACGGTTGTCGATGCCGAGCCATTTAACGTCACCGAAGTGGGTGTCAGCGTGCACGTCGACTCAGACGGAGCCCCAGTGCAAGTCAGATTCACCTTGTCAGAGTACCCGTCTTGAGGAGCCAGCGTCACAGAATAATTCGCGACTTGCCCCGCCGACACGGTCTGGCTCGTGGCGGTGCTCGAGATCGCAAAATCCGTGCCGGTACCCGAAAGCTGAACCGTTTGGGGGCTATCGCTGGCGTTGTCTGTCAGCGTCAGCGTGCCGGTTAGCGTCCCGGCGCCGGCGGGCGAGAATGTGACCTTGATAGTGCAACTGGCCCCCGCAGCTACGGAACCGGCGCAATCGTTGGTCTCGGCAAAGTTCCCATTGCGGGTAATTTTGAGCGGCGTCAGAGCGCCATTGCCCGTGTTCGTGAGGGTGATCGTTTGTGGGCTGCTTTCGATTGAAACCGTCTGCGCGGCGAAGGTCAAGCTTGTCGCCGAAAGATTGACCACCGGCGCGAGCGCCGTGCCGCTGAGCAGCACCGTCTGGGGGCTGTTGCTGGCGTAATCTGTAAGCGTCAGAGTGCCGGTTTGCGGCCCGTAGACGGTGGGTTGAAAGGTTACAGTGATCGTGCAACTGGCGTTTCCGGCGATCGTGGGCAGACAGCTATTGCTTTGTGTCCAGCCGCTCGAGACCGTCACGTTGCTGACGTTCAACGGCAACGAAGTGGGGTTCGAGAGAGTGACGGCTTGCGGGGCGCTCGAGGAACCCACGTCCTGCCCGCTGAAGCTCAGGCTCTTGGGGGAAAGATCAGCCGCGGAGATGACTCCGTTTCCATTCAGTGCAACGGTTTCAGGGCTACCCGCGCCCGTGTAGGTTATGGTTACCGCGCCGGTCCTCGTGCCGGTAGCCGTGGGGGAAAAGGTGACATCGACAGTGCAAGTGCCACTGAGCTGGCCGCCCGTGTAGGGGCAGGACGTGGTCGTAGTCACGAGCGAAAAGTCGCCGCTGGCCGTTATGCTGCTCAGGCTCGCCGCAGCGTTGGTGAGCGGGGCCAACGTAACGCTCTGCTCCGGGCTGGTCGTACCCCCCACAACCGTCCCGAAATTAAGGGAGGCAGGAAGGTATGTCATGGCCGGGGGCGGCGAGATCATGGCCACAAACGCGCCTCCGGGGCTTGACTGAAACGGGTTCACGGTGGGGAAGTCGTCCCCATCTTTTCCGGCTATATACGCATTGCCGGAAGAGTCAACCGCCAGGCCATTGGCATAAGCCACCCACGTTCCGCCGAGATAGGTAGAATACGCGAGCCCCGAGCCGGCTGCGTTCAGGCACGCTACAAAGCCGGTAGTGGCGTCCGGTTGGTCGTTCGTGTCGTTATTGCTCGACTGAATGGCGTTGACCGTAGGGAAATCATTTGAGGCGGTGCCCCCGGCCACGTACGCCACCCCGCTCGAGTCGATAGCGATGCTAAACCCTTCGTCACCGCAGTAACCCGGGCCTGGGTTGTATAAACAGCCGCTGCCGCCAAGGTATGTGGAATAGATGAGCGCGGAGCCGGCGGCATTCAATTTGGCGACAAAGGCGTTATCGGCCGCGTATTTCGACTGGTAAGCCTCGATGGGGTTTACGGTGGGAAAATCGCTCGACCATGTGGCCCCGGTCAGGTAGGCATTGCCGGCGGAATCAACGGCGATCCCATTGCCGCTTTCCGAGACACTGCCACCCAAATAGGTGGAGTAGACCAGAGCCGAGCCTGCGGCATTCAGCTTGGCCACAAAAGCGGTGCCATACATTTCGGCATACTCTCCCGCAGCCGATTGGAATGCGTTCACTGTGGGAAAATCAGTCGAGTTCGTGCTGCCGATCACGTACACGTTGCCGGCGGTATCGACGGCGATCCCCGCACCTTGATCCCAACCGCTTCCTCCCAGGTAAGTGGAATAGACAAGAGCCGTGCCAGCCGCGCTGAACTTGCAGAGAAATGCGTCCCCGCCGCCACCATAGCCCTGGATCGGATTGACGGTGGGAAAATCAGTTGACCAGGTTTCGCCGGTTACGTAGGCGCTGCCGGCAGAGTCGACCGCAATACCCGTGCCTTCATCGGATATGCCGGTCGTCCCGCTCCCACCCAGGAAGGTGGAATAGACAAGGCTCGTGCCGGACGCATTCAGCTTAGTCACAAACCCGTCGCAAGCACCCTTGAGGCTCGCTTCCAGCGGGTAGGCAGTGGGAAAGTCGCTCGAGCAGGTCGAGCCCGCAACATAGGCGCTGCCGGAGGAGTCAACGGCAATTGCTCTGCCTTGATCGCTCACACTTCCGCCCAGGTAGGTCGAGTAGATGAGCTCCGAGCCGGAGGCGTTGAATTTAGTCACGAAAGCCGTGCCGTTCTGGGCTTTGTTGGTCGCTTGGAACGGATTCACAATGGGGAAATTGGTCGAGAAAGTCGTCCCCGTCACATAAGCATCACCGGAGGAATCGACGGCAATGGCGTTAGCTTCGTCCTGGTCCCCGCCAAGGTAAGTCGAGTAGACGAGTTCAGGGTCGATTACCAAGGGCTTTGAGTGATCGTAGGGACCGAGCGCGAACTGGATGCGATTCTCGGCGTCGAGAGTGAAGCGGCCGTCAACCAGTGACGAGTGACGAGTGACGAGTGACGAGCCGGAGTCTGGCTGGTAAACAGTGGGCTTGTTGAAATGAACGTCACCGCCCCTCACTGCGATCACAAGGTTGCCGGCGGCGTCGATTCGTAGGGGCGACCCTTCTGGTCGCCCGCGGGCGGGCACAAGGCCCGCCCCTACCTCCAGCGCAATGGCGGCTGGGTCGGCGCCGGGGGCCACGACGAAGTCATACTCGAGTTGTCCGCTCTGGTTGCCGTAGTAGACCAAGTCCACGCCGGGATAGACGTCGCGGTAGCGCACCTTGGAGTAGGTGGGCACGTTGGTGCGCCACTTCTTCGGATCGTTGCCAAGGAAGTAATTGGATTTGCCCGGTAGCTCGTCGCTGCCCGTCACTGTGGCTTTCGGGTTGGCGCCCACAAGTCGCAGGCGGACAACCTGATTGTCGATTGACGATTGTCGATTGTCGATTGGAAAATCTGTCCGTGGTCCGTAGTCCTTGGTCCGTTGCAAGAGGCCCGGAGGTGTCATGCGGTTTGCTGAAAGCTGAGAGCTGAAAGCTGACGGCTTCTTGAGTTCCAGCACGGCCGCATCGCCGGTGAGGAATAACGCGTAGCCCCGTCCCCGCGCGAGGAAAATCACCTGCGGGCCGGCTTGACCCTGGTTCGCCTCAAAACTGAGCGGCAGCTTGCCATAGCTCTCGACCATCTTCGGATGGATCTGTCGAGCGGCGGAAGTCCCACGATCAACAGCCGCATTCTGCCGGGCCCTTGGAACACCACGAAGACCGAAGAAT
>Ga0187782_10004596_pt1 | contig 10329 bp, 2 predicted proteins | sample 0715_SJ02_MP15_2_FD_132454 | JGI IMG/M metagenome (GOLD analysis project Ga0187782, IMG submission 132454) | Tropical peat soil microbial communities from peatlands in Department of Meta, Colombia - 0715_SJ02_MP15_20_MG | ecosystem: Environmental > Terrestrial > Soil > Wetlands > Peat | place...
AGAGTGGTCGGGGGAGAAGGCTCCGGCGAGGGGAGCGGTGGGCGTAAGGCCGAGGTTGGTGTCAGTCGAGTCAGTGAGGGAGACATACCCGGGTTGGGCTACGGCTGTGCCGTTGGGTTGCGGCAGATAGTAGGGAAGCCTGGCCGCAGCGTTTGAGCCAGTTTGGGCGGTGTAAGTGACGAAGGCGATGGGAGCGGCGGTGGTGACCGATGCGGTGGAGGGTGCAGTGCCGGCGACGATTTGATTGACGGCAGCAACGTTGGAGACATCGTTGAAGGGAACGGCGCCGTTGAGCACAGGGCTGGTGGAGAGCGGCGGGCCCATAGTTTGCGGGGTGACGGCCCGGTTTTCAGGGCATTGAGCGGCGGGGATGGTGACGCCGATGTCGTCGAGGGCGATGCTTGAACCCGAGAGGGAAGCACCGAGGATGTGGCCGCCGTCGAGAGTAGCTGCGACGAGATCTTCAGGACGGTCGATGGAGTCGCTTTGCGGATAGAGGAGGAGGCCGGAGTTGTTGCCGACGATTCCCGAGGGGCACCAGGTGTGGGCGACGGCGGGATTGCCGGCGAGCCAGGCGCCGACGCCGGGAATAGCGATGGCCAAACTGGCGGCACCGTTCGAGGGCGCCGTGCCAAGGCTGGAATTGCAGACTGCCGGGGATGTATTGGAGGTGGAGCAGGCGAGCATGTAGGAGGACCAACCGGTGAAGGCGTTGTAGACGTAGAGGGTGTCGGTGTGGGAGACGCCGGAGGATTGGTTCTGCGGGAGGTTATTGAGCGCGGCGCTGTCGGCGATGTAGAGGGTGTTGGAGTCGGGCGTCCAGGCGGCAGCGGCGCCGAGACCGGGGAAGGTGGAGGCTGTGCCGGAGCTGGAAGCGCTGGTGTTGTAGAGATAGAAGAGGCCGCGCACCTGATCGTTGATGAGTGCTTGGGAACCGTTGGGCGAGACAGCGAGAACGACGCCGGGTGCGGTGGTGTCCTGCTTGGTGATGGTGTTGCCGGAGGTGGAAACCACCATGAGTTCGTGAGGGGAGCCGAAGTAAATATTGGTACCCGTCTGGTCCATGACCATGGAGTTGGGGACGTAGGGGAGGCGAACGAGGTTTCCGGGGACGCCGGTGAGCAGTTCGAGGGCATAGACGTATTGCGACTGGCCGGGGGCGGAGAACCAGACGAAATCGCTGCTGGTGCCGGGGACGATGATGGTGACGGGATTGGAGGCGAGGGACAAACCCGTGCCGCTTAAGCCGATCTGGTTGATGGGAGCGGGATTGCAAGTGGGAGGCTGGCAGGTGGCATAGATGGTAGCTACGCCGGGGAAAGTGGGAGAGATGGCGCCGGAGCTGGCGGTGATGTCGATGGGGTCAGTGGACTGGTAGTTAAGCGCAAGGCCGCTGATTTGAGCGCCCTGAGTATCGTAGACGGTGGCACTGAGGTTTTGCACGACACCCTGAGTGACGACACCGGATTTCGATGTATTGAGGTTAACGGCAATGGATGAGGGCGGGCAGGTGGAGAAATAGCCGGCGGAAGAAGAGGATTCCGCGATGGTGGCGGTGATGACGGTGGTGCCGGGCTGGAGCGCGGTGATGGTGGGCTGAGTATTGGTGGTGGTGGCGGGGCTGATGGTAGCGATAGAGGTGGTGCCGACGGTGAAGGTGAGCGTGCCGATGGAGGAACCGCAGTCGGGGACCGAGGTGACGCCCGGGGGCAGTCCGCTTTTGCAGGCAAAATTGGCGGAGGTGACGGAGGCGGGTGCGCAAAGCTCGTATTGGTTGGGGCCGCTGACGAAGCAGCCTTGGGCGTCGAGATCCGCCTGCTGATTTTGCGAGAAACATCCCTGTGTAGAAGCGCCGGATATGGGAGTGGTGACAAGGCTGATGCTGGAAACCGGCGCGTGGACATAGACGGTAACGGGATTGGAGGTGACGGAGAGCGCGGTGGCGGTGATGTAGGCGAGGCTGTAGGGCAGGCCGCCGGTGGAAGGCAAGGGGTTGGGGTAGTTGCAATAGGTGTAGTCGGCGATGCCGCCGCCGGAGTTGCGGTTCCAGGTTCCGGCACAGATGTTGCCGGTGGGCGAGATGTCGACCAACTGATTGTTGGTAGTGGCATAGCTAAAGCTGGTGGAGCCGACGGAGGCCGAAGCGCCTTTGCAGGTGGTGGCAGCGGGTGACTGGACCTGAACGGTCTGGCCATAGGCGAGGGAGATGCCTGCGATCAGCGGCTGAAGCGTGATGTTGGCCACCTGGTTGTCTTTGAGGCCGTAGCCGAGGCCGTTGCAATAGTTTCCCGCCGGGTTGCGCGTGCAGCCGGAGAAGGAAATGCCAGTTGGAATGGCTAAGCCGAGCAAGCAAACAAGGGTTAAGAACCGCCGCATGAATCCTCCCCGCCCGGCGCGATAGAACCGCGGGACGGTCTTAAAAAGCAAGTAAGAAAGATTGAGCTATAACCGCCCCATTGCAAAGCCGGGCCAAGCCGGCCAGTGCGCCAGAGCGAAGCCGCAAGCCCCCGGCGGCACGCTGCCGCATGCGGCCGGAGGGGCGAAACGCGCAGTAGAAACTCCAAGGAAAAAGTGTAACAGGAGGAGGCCACCCCGGATATGGAACGGGCGCGTCTGGAAGCACGATGGATAGACTTGGGCAGGGGTGAATGGCGAGCAGGCGCGTCAAGGGGAAGGCGGCATATAGCGGAAGAACCAATCGACGGTGCGGACGAGGACATCGCGGCGGTGAGCGGGATCGGCAAGGCCGTGACCCTCATTGGGATAAACGACCAATTGCGCCGGGACATGAAGATCGCGAAGCGCATGCCAGAATTCGAAGGATTGGGGCGCCGGGCACTCGCCGTCGCGGTCGCCGACGAGGGCGAGAGTGGGGGTTTGCGCCTGCTTGGCGAATGTGAGGGGCGAGCTTTTTTGGTAGACCGCGGGGTCGTCGTAGACGGAGGCGCCGAAGTAAGGGATCATCCACTGGTCGATGGAGTTTTCACCGTAGTAGGAAAGCCAGTCGGAGATGCCGGCCCCGGCGACCGCGGCGCGGAAGCGATGGGATTGGGTGACGGCGAACATGGTCATGAAGCCGCCGTAGCTCCAGCCGTCGATGCCGATGCGTTTGGGGTCAACGGGATAGGCGGACAGGACAGTGTCAATGCCCGAGAGAATGTCGCGAAGATCGCCATAGCCGAAGTCTTTGCGGTTGGCCTGGGTGAAGGCTTCTCCTTGGCCGAAGCTGCCGCGGGGATTGGGCAGGAGAACGAAATAACCGAGCTCGGACAAGACCAGCGGACTGAAGGGGCCGCCCACGCTCCAACGAGAGAGCGCGGCCGCAGCCGGACCGCCGTGCACTTCGACGATGAGGGGATACTTCTTCGAGGGATCGTAGTGAACGGGGAGCAAAAGCCAGCCTTGGATGTGGAAGCTATCGTTGGTCCAGGTGAGGGAGACGGAGTCGCCCCAGGAAGGTTTGAGGGAGGCGTTGAAACGGGAAAGCTGAGTGAGGGCGGGAAATCCGGTGGGGACGGTTGAGGCGGGCGGCGCCGCGGGACGGGCGGCGTAAATTTCCGGCGGGAGATTGAAGTTGCCGGCAGCAAAGACGAAGAGCGAACGATCGGCGGTGGTAGAGAGATCGCGTTCGAGGCGGTCGGCGGAAGCCAAGGCGGGAATGGTGAAGACTGGCGGGGAAACGCCAGTCGCGATGGCCTGGCCGGTGGGGCCGCTTTGCAGGCGGAAGCGAACAAGTTGGCAGTTGCCGCCCGCGAGCTCGTGAACGTCGATTTGGCCGTTGCCGTCCCAAGCGATCCATTGGGCGGAGGTGAGGCGGTTGGGAGTGAGGTCGCGAGGCTGGCCGCCGATGGATGGGACGATCCAGACATCGCCGCCGGTGGCGCCCTGGTCGCTCATGAGCCCGCCGATGAAAGCGATGGATTGGCCGTCGGGAGACCAGCGGGGCTCGGCGATTTGAAGGCCGTGGAGGGGGCCGGAGATGGTGGAGGGGTTCAGAACTTCATAGGGATTGCTGTGCAGGTGTAAGGTTACGGTCCTTGAAGTGCCAGCTGAGGCACTCTCTCCTGACCTGGCGTTCGAGGTATCCTCGGTCCAAAAATCAGGAGCTGGGGCATCCAGAATTTGGGTGTAGAGTTTGGCGAGCCACCAATTGTTTTCGCCGGGAGGGTCGGCAGCGACATAGGCAAGGGATTTGGAATCGGGCGACCAGTCGAACTCGTAGACATGGAGGCTGGGGGGAGTAAGGAAGCTGAAGAGTCCCCCAAGACATGAGCCCTGGGAGCCTTGAGGCCGCTTGTCAGGCAAAGCCGGAGGCTCGCAGTCGAAGGGTGAAGAGATTGCGATCTGGGCGACGCGCTGGACTTCGATATGGTCTTCGCCGATCACACCGGAAGGAAGGTCCATGGCGGCGAGGGCCCCGGCTGGACGTGTGGCGCCCTCGACGTAGAGGAAGGCGATGCGCTTGCCGTCGGGGGAGAAGGCGGGCGCATCGAGATAGCCATGAAGATGGGAGAGACGCACAGACAGATTGACGTCAAGATGCGAGAGATAGAGATCGGATTGGCCGCCCGGGTCGGCGCAATCGGAGAAGAACGCGATCGAGGATGAATCCGGCGACCATGTGAAATCGGAATCCGCACAGGATCGGCCCTCCGAGGCGGCGGTGACGGGCTGGCTGTGGTCGAGGTCGCCGAGCGGAGCGACTCGGATTTGGCTGTTCTGAGACCAGGCGAGGCGCTTGCCGTCGGGCGAGACTGCGACCTGGTTGATGAAACGGGCGCGGTTGATGCTTGAAAGGATCTCGTCTACGCGAGCCGCGGTTGGAGGGACGGCGGTAGCTTGGGCTCGCACGGAAAGAAGCGAGGGGACGCAAAGGACGAGCTGCAAGAATGCGAGCCGGATGGCGACGAATGGTGCGCCCGGCCTGGAATCTCCAATCGGAAGCTCGAGCATAGGGAAAATGCTAGCAGGCGCCGGCACGAAATAGTGCCAATGAGCAGGCAGCATTATCGGCAAGGTTGAAGTAAAAGCGACAAGGGTGGATGTTATCAGGAAGGGATAGGAGATGAGGAGGTTTGCGCACTCATTATGGAGGAATGATTACTTTGTCAAACGGCCGCGACGCAGCATTTAACCTAAGTTACTGAAAATACACTGCAAGTTTGAGTAGAGGGAGTTTGCAGGCAATTCGTAGCAATTTAGGTAAACTAAGAGCATCCGTACCGAAATGAGATTGACGGGACAGCCTAACTGGCTATTCCGACCTTTTTCGGGCCATCACTGCGAAATACACGGGTCGCATAGGAGAAAAGATACCGAAGGGGCAACTCGACAAGAGTTGCCCCTATCGTTTTCTGCGGCATGCCTTGGACAGCGGGAACGGTGGCCGGAATGGCGGAGCGATGAGCAGAAATGAACGAAGCGAATGGAAGCAGAGGAGAACTAAAGCGGCAAACGAGAGTGGCAAAGCTGGCAGGGCGACAAAACAGGAGGCCGGTAGAAGCGCCGAAAATAGCGAAATTGCAGGAGCGGATAAGGCCCAAAAAAAGGAACTGCGCAAGGCACTTAAAAATGCCGTTCGAGTTCAAAGCAAGGAAATCGCCGAGTCGCTGATAACTTCCGCCATGAATGGCGACATGCGCGGTGCGCAGGTGCTGATAAAGGCGGTAGCGCCGGAAAGAAAGACTCGAGCGGCGAAGAAGAAATGGAGCGGGCCGAGCGCGGCAGAGTTACTGGCATCGGAGCCGGAGTGGGAAGGCGATGAAGCCGAAGGGGCAGCCGGGATGGGTTCCGGTAGCCGAGAGCCGGAAGATTCCGCCAGTTAGCTGTCTGCATTCACGAGAATCGAGTAAGTAGGCGAGGAAGTTAGCCGACAAGTTAGTAAGTCGGCACGCGCGTGGAGCAGGTTTTGCATTATGGAGATGGAAAGGAAGGGGATAACGGCAGGGTTGTTCCAACTAAGACCCCGAATTCCGTGAAGGCGGCTTGGCGGAGTTTCCGCACCTGGCGGACTGATGTGAAAAGGATTTGCGCAGGAAGATTTTCGATGATTTCTCGATCCTTACGAAGAGTGAGGAAATGCAGCAGGAAGAAGGATGGGATGGGAATGAATCTCATGCAGGATAAGTGGCTGTGGGTTCGTGGACTTTGTGCGAGCTGGAGACTGGCGCCGAACGTCCGGGGGATATTGTACAGGTTTGCGCTGTGCGCGCCGGCTGTGGCGCTGGCTGCGGTGGCTGTGGCGCAGGCGGTGAGCACGACAACAGTGCAGGGCACGGTATATCTGGCGAACGGACAGCCGGGATCGGGGACGCTAGTGGTGAGCTGGCCGTCGTTTGCGACGGCGGCGGGACAGGCTGTTGCAGCGGACTCGACAACCGTAGCCATTGCGCCAGACGGATTTGTGAGCGTGAACCTTGCACCGAACGTAGGCGCGACGCCCGCGGGAGAGTACTACACGGCCGTCTTTTACATGAGCGATGGATCGACAACCACTCAGTATTGGATCGTACCCGCGGCAGCGCAAGCAAGCTTGGCGCAGGTGCAGGCGCAGGTGATGCCCGCAGCGCAGGCAGTGCAGTCGGTAAGTAAGGCGTATGTTGACCAAGCGATCAGCGAGATGAGCCAGAGTCAGCTAGCTGCATCGGGCGGGACATTGACTGGACCGCTCTACTTGAACGGAGATCCGACGCAGCCGCTGCAGGCCGCCGATAAGCACTATGTGGATGCGCAGGTTTCGACCGCGGTTCCCCTGGCCGGCGGAAATATGGCAGGCGCACTAACAACGCCCGCAATGAACGGCGTGGAGTCTCCGGCGGCGGCGAGCGCACAGACGACGCTACAAGCGGCGATGAACGCGGCGGGAACGAATGGGGCAATGGAGATCCCGCCAACTTACGCGGGGACGGATACGTTTACGAATCGAAATGGCGTGCGCGTGACGGATTTGCGCACGAGCGCCGCGCAGCAGACGGAGCGTAGCGTGAAAGAATTCGGCGCTGTGTGCGACGGCGCGACAGACGACACCAGCGCGCTGCAGTCAGCAATCAACTATGCCAACGCGCATGGCGTAGCGCTGACGATTCCGCAAGGGACGTGCAAAACCAGGACGCTGAGCTGGCACGGGGAGTCGATTGGAGGATTGGGAAAGCAGGTTTCGGCGCTGATGGGATTTCCCGGGCAAGACGTGCTGGAGAGCGGGCCTGACGCAACGAACATGCTGAGTTACACGCGGCTGCACGATCTGACGATCTATGTGGATCAGAGCGTCGACATATCGTGCACTCCGGCGGAGGGGCGCGCGGCGGCAGGAGGCTGCCAAGTGAACCGGCCGATGGAAAGCAACTCGATTTTTTCTTCCGGTGGTAACGGACTGGCGGGAACAGCGGGGACAGGAGCGGCGTGGGCTGTGGGTAATTGCGCGATTGCGATGACCGCGTCGACGGGCGTGGGCGGAAACGGACTGCGCGTGGCGGAGATGGAGAATCTGGAAATTGCGACAACCGGAACGGACCCCATGGCGGCACAGTACCCGGGCGCGCACTCGACGCACGCTTGCGGTATGTATTTGGCGCAATGGCCTCAATGGAGCGAGTTCCGGAACATTGACATTCGCGGGCTTAACACAGGGATTGCGATTCCGGCGCTGCCTGTGACGGCGCCAGCGGGATTGAATGCGGATTCGAACCGGTGGCAAAACGTGACCATTCAGGCGACACATGCGTTTTCGGCGGCGGCGGGATCGAACGACGTGCTCGACAATGTGGTGGCGATGGCCGGAAATTCTGCGGCGACGGGCGAGACGCCGACGGGGCTGGTGTTGGATTTGAGCGGGAATGCACAGGGATGGACGGTGCGCAACGCCGTGGTGATCCCGACGTGGGCCGCTGTGCAGCCACAATTGACGGTGACGGCCATGGGCGGGGCAGTAACGGCCGTTTCCGTGGGAACAGAACACGGGCTGGGATGGGATCCGTATGGGACGACTGTGGCGGTGTCGTTCAGCGGGAGTTGCACGGCACAAGCGACGGCAACGGTGAATGCGAATGGATCGATCGCAAGCGTGACCGTAACCCAGGGCGGGGTCGGCTGCTCGGCAACGACGACGGCAAGCGTGAGTGCCGCGGGGACTTGGGATACCGCGGCGCCGCTGAATTTGATTGGTGGACAGAACATGACATTCTTCGCGGGAAACTTGCTGAAGGGCGCCGGTGGATACACGGTGTGGACCGCGACGAGTTCCGCGAGCTACGGGACACAACTCAACGGAGGGGGCGGGACTCTTCCGGGAGGGGGAACTTACTCGGCGCTGGTAGCGAATAGCAAGGTGGGAGGCGCGTACCAAGTGGATCAGTTTGCCGGCGCGAATTTTGGAGCGCAGCTACAGGCGTGCTTGAACGCTGTGAATCCGAGCTACGGCGGAACGTGCGACGCGAGGAACTTTACCGGAGGCCAGTCGATGGGGGCGAATGTGACGCTCAGTACCGCCAATACCGCGGTGTTGTTGCCATGCGCGACCATTACAACTGCAAGCCAGATTATTGTGGCGGCAGGAACGCGAAACGTAGCCCTGCGAGGATGCGCGCTGCGCGGCGGAACGGCGGCGAGCGGAAGCCAAGGCGGGACGGTGTTTGCTTACACCGGAACGGGTGCGATGGTACAGGTGGGCGACCCGACCTACGCCACGGATACTCCGGGGTTCCACATGGACAATGTGGCGATCAATACAACCGGAACTGCGAGCGCGACTGCTCAGGGTTTGGTTGCGTACCGAACGCAGGAGCTTGACTTAGAGAGCTTGTATCTTCTTGGTAACTCGAACCAGACCGGCATGACGCTGGATGGAACGGGAAACTACACAGGCGGAACCTTTCTGGATAACCAACTTGACGGCTTTGGGACGGCTGTGAACGCGATAGGGCACCAAGTGTCAAACCCGGCTACGACGGATTGGCTGAATGCCAGCACCTTTGTGCGGTTACACATCGATTGCCCAACCACAAACGGGAGCCCAATAGGCGGGACTTACGGAATCAACTTAAGACAAGGCGACGGGAATACATTTACCGGAGGAGACGTAGAAGGATGCTCAACGGCACTGCACTTAGGACCGAATGCACAGAACAACACAATCGTGGGGCTACGGAACGAAAACTCCACGAACCAGGTAGTGGCGGATGCCGGGAGCTCATACAACAGCTGGATGACCGGCGGAACCATGTTTACCGGGCAACTTACGGACAACGGCACGCGCAACAGCTTCCTCGATACGTTTCACCGGAGTTTCAACGGCTTGAATGGTGACTGGTATGGAAGCCAGCAGGATGCCACGCTTACCAATCATTTCCGATTCGGAATCGGGACAGGGAACGAGCGCGGCCTGCTCAACGAGATTCAAACCGACTACGGGTACCGGTGGATTTATGGATTCAGCGACGGCACGAGCGGACAGCAGCTCTATCAGATCCAGGACTTGCTGAACAATGTATACCGGTTGCAAATCCAGCAGTGGAATCACGGGCAGAGCAGCAGCAGCAACCAGACGGCTCTAAATGCGGCGGGCACGGGGAATGTGTGCTTGAACTGCTCGACCAATTCGGGAACTGGCGGCGTAAGCTTCTCGAGCGGCGGAGCGGCGCCGGCGACGGTAGCGACAGTCGACAATGCCGGCGATGCACAATTCAACGGGACGTTGCAGGTGAATGGGACCTCACAGTCGGCGGGGACGATGACGGTGAGAAATAACCAGGATGCGGAGGTGGATTACTACTTATGGCCGGGCCTTACCGCGAGCCAGAAAGGCAGTTATACCTATAAGGACTGGAACGGAAACAGCCAGTGGTACATGGTAAAGGACGCGAGCAATAACTGGGCGCTCAACTCAGCGACCGGGGGACTAGACAGCTTCAAGGCCTATCAAAACACGAATAGCGGGGATACTTATATCGATACCAGCAATTCGGCGGGACATATCCGGCTGAACTATGAAACCGGATCAGGCGCGGAGACAGATATTTACTCTGGATCGAGCGCAAACCTGGACGCCGCATTTCTAGGGCCGGCGAGCATCAAGTTTCCGGGTTTGGCGGCTTTGTCGGGACACTACTGCCTGCAGGTGGATTCATCGGGGTATCTCACCAACTCGGGCTCACCTTGCGGTACAAGCTCAGGCAGTTCGAACGGGATCATCAATAACGGAACCACAGGGCAGGTTGCCCTCTACACAACGAACGGGAACACGATCGGGGGGACGAGCACACTTCCGATCGGCGCCGGCGGAACAGGTGCGAGCAGCGCGAGCGCGGCACTGGCAAGCTTGGGCGGCCTTTC
>Ga0187782_10004597_pt1 | contig 10327 bp, 6 predicted proteins | sample 0715_SJ02_MP15_2_FD_132454 | JGI IMG/M metagenome (GOLD analysis project Ga0187782, IMG submission 132454) | Tropical peat soil microbial communities from peatlands in Department of Meta, Colombia - 0715_SJ02_MP15_20_MG | ecosystem: Environmental > Terrestrial > Soil > Wetlands > Peat | place...
GCAAGTTCATGCCATGCTGGAACCGCGGCTGATACTCGTCAATCTGCTGATCAAGCTGGGCGTGGCTGCGGCCGTGTCGAGCGCGCTGGTGCGCTCCAAAGAATTCAAAGGCCTGCTCTTCCGTGAGCAACGTGAAACCCGGCACAAGATTTATCTGGCGTTGTGGATGGCAGTCCCGATCGCACTCGGCGTCTGGATACGCGTGAGTGTTAAGAGCTTCCTCGCTGGCGACCTGTCGCTTGAAACAGCGCTGCTGCTGGGGGTGGTGGGCGGGCGCTTGTCCGGCGGGCTTGGCGGAGCGCTGATGTCACTGCCTGCGGCAATGCACAGAGAGTGGGCCAGCATGCCGCTGAATGTGCTCGCCGGAATTATTGCCGGGCAGTTGCGCCGGGTCGCGCCCGAACAGGAAGATATCTGGTCGTTCTCGCCGTTCATCGACCTCACCCTCTATCGCATGATTCGCCGCAATCTGCCGCGGCCGCGCGTGTTCGATTGGCAGATTGCTTTTTTCGTGACCATCGTAGGTATTCGTTTTCTGCAGACGGAAATCTGGCGATACTGGCCGAACTCCATCTTCAGCCTGGAAAGCCCCGGTCTGTGGGTCAATGGCGCCCGTGGGACTCTGAATGGATATTTGGTGGAGAGCGCGATCTATCTGACCGTGGTCATGGTGGTGGGCACGGAACTGAAAATCTTCAACAGCGTCCGTATTCAGATAAAACTCGAAGAGCAGGAGCGGTTGCTGCTGCAGGCGCGCATGGTGGCGTTGCAGAATCAGATCAACCCGCATTTCCTGTTCAACACGCTGAATTCCATTTCGTCGCTGGTGCGCTTCGATCCCGACACGGCGCGTGACATGATCCTGAAGCTCGCCGCCATTCTTCGCCGCCTACTGCACAGTGCGGATTCGTTCGTGCCCCTGCGCGAGGAAGTGGAGTTCATCGACAATTATTTGGACATTGAAGTTGTGCGCTTTGGGCGGGACAAGCTCAAGGTCGTCAAAGAGCTCGATCCGGCGTCTCTTTTAGTCATGGTTCCCAGCATGCTGCTGCAGCCGCTGGTCGAAAACTGCATCAAGCACGGACTTTCTCCCAAAGTCGAAGGCGGCAGCATTACGCTGCGCAGCCGCCTGATCAACTCGCGCCTGGTGGTCGAAGTGGAAGACGATGGTATCGGCATGGGGGCAGCGCAATTGCTTGAGCAGCCCGATGGTTTGGGAGGCACCGGAATTGGCATGGCCAACGTTGCCGAACGTCTGAAGGTGCTCTACGGCGATACTGCCCAGATGGTGATCGAAAACCGCGAAAGCGGCGGCACGCTGATCCGGTTGCGGCTGCCCATTCTGCCTGATGCGGAAGAACTGATGATGACTATGACGGGCGCTCCAGCACCTTTCGGTAAAAGTCTTCGTAAAGCGGAATAATCCTGCTGGCGCAGAATTTCTCCTGGGCGGCGGCACGAGCCCGTTTCCCCATGGCGCGAAGGGCGGATTCATCGTTCAGCAGATCGATGGCGTATCGCGCCATGGTTTCCACGTCGCCCACATCGGCCAAGAATCCGGTCACACCGTGCTCGATCAGTTCCGGTACTCCTCCGGAGCGAGTGGCTATGGGGACGACCTCACAGGCCATTCCTTCCAGTGCCGCGAGGCCGAACGTCTCCAATTCGCTAGGCATCAGCAGCACGTCTGAGATGGCGAGTTTCTCGCGAACCTGATCCTGCTTCCCGAGAAACAGCACCTGCTCGTGAATACCTTTTTGCACCGCGAGCCATTCCGCCTGCGAGCGATCGGGCCCGTCGCCAATCAGTAACAGCTTGGAAGGAACCTTCTTGCGGACACGGTCAAAGATTTCGACCACATCCAAGACGCGTTTCACCGGGCGGAAGTTGGAGAGGTGCACTAATAGCCGCTCGTCGTTAGAGACATACTCGCTGCGCTTTTCCATCCATTCCGATTTGCGCAGATAGTCGTCGCAGTTCACGAAATTCGGGATGACTTCGATGTGGTTCTTGACGTCGAAAACTTTAAGTGTGCGGTTGCGCAGATATTGCGAGATAGCCGTTACGCCGTCACTCTGCTCTATGGAAAAACGTGTAATCGGAAGATACGAGCGGTCGAGCCCGACCAGAGTGATGTCGGTGCCATGCAGGGTCGTAACAAAGGGCAAATGGCGACGCGGCGGAGTTGCCGCCAGCATCTGCTTGGCCAGCATCGCGCTCACCGAATGCGGGATTGCGTAGTGCACATGCAGTAGGTCGAGTTCGTAGAGCTGCGAAACCTCGGCCATGCGCGTAGCTAAAGCCAGATCGTAAGGAGGATATTCAAACAACGGATAGCGCGTGACCTCGACCTCGTGATAATGAATGTTCGGTTCCGGTCCGGTGAGACGAATGGGCTGTGAATAGGAGATGAAATGAATCTCGTGGCCTCGGCGCGCAAGCTCAAGCCCCAATTCAGTGGCGACGACTCCGCTGCCGCCGTAAGTTGGATAACACGTAATGCCAATTTTCATGCGCCTCCCGATGCGAGTCTAACGATACCATCATTGGATTCGCGAGAAAGACTGGCGATGCAGGGAGCGGGAAGGCGAGTTGTGCTGGACTTTGGCCTCCTAATCTCGGCCTAGCCGTACAACGACTCCGGCGCCAAGCCGCAGATTGTTCTGGCGGTTGTTGAGATTATCGGGGATTTTGGTCATGAAGTACTCGGCCTGTACGGGGCGAACCGAAACGTGCCTGGACACTTTGAAATCAATGCCACCGCCCGCTGTCATCGCAAAATTATTTTCGGACCCCGAATGGCCAATCCCATCGGTTGTCCAAATGCCTCCGAAGAGGGTCTGAGCGAACGGCGTAACTTTGCCGTGCCTGAAATTCACCCTAGGCCCAAAAAGATACGTAAATGCTCCTCCGACCAATGCGCCGTTTGTGGTGGCGGTCGCACCATAGCCGGCCATATCTCCCACCACGCCGAGCCAGTTGTTGGCGTTGTATTCGAGCTGGACACCTCCGCCGTTGCCGTTGAAGGTTTCTGAAGGTCCGCCGCCGGCAGCGCTGGCATTTACATTAAAGCGCGCGTAGTAGTATCCGCCATACGCCTCAAGTTTTGAGGCTTGCTCCTGGGCGTTCATAGGCCGTGTAGCCGCAAATAACCCGAGCAATAGGACAACTGCAAGTGTGTTCTTCACCTGCGCTGCTCCTCCGTTTATTGAGATCGTGTTTATTGAGGTCGAACGAATTCTGTGAAGATAGCCCTAGTCCGAACTCGGCTTTTTCGGCGTCAGATCGCAGGCGTGTTTGACTCGATCCGTATCCAGCCCGCTGGGAGAAAACTCCGCGATCTGCCGGCCACTTCGCGTTGGGAGTTTCACATTGAAAACCTGAGCCCCGATCATGCCCCGAACGGTCCCTTTGTCCATGGATAGGAAGTGACCGCGCACCCAGTTCCAACCCTTGAAGTAGTGCGCATCGTCAACCCGGACCTCCACTTCCAACTGGGGCTGTCCCCAAAAGCCGGGGCGGTTCGGCGGAGGCAGCCTGACTCCGGGATTAAAATCGGCCAGCTTGAGCTTGCCGTCTTCGCAAAACAGATCCACTCTGGGCTTGTACTCCGGGTCTTCCTTAAAATAATTGTTTGACTGGATTTCGAAGCGCACTTTTTTTTTGCCCGTCATCTTGTCCGTGGATTGGAACTCCAGCCATTTTCCGCCGGCGCTGACGCCGTCCGATTCGCCTTGATAAGGAGTCATAGCGCCACCTTGGGCGCAAGCCCATGCCGCTGCGCCAATCAAAACGGACAAGAGAACGGCTTTCGCCGCCAACCCGAAACCGATTGCCGTACCAAACAAGCGCGACTTTTTCAAGATTTCCTCCTGCCAATCACACTCCTACATACTATTGAACCCGAAAGCTCCCGAAAAGTTGTATGGAATAGTGCCAAGAGTTTCGCACGCGATGCGCGTCTACAAAAGCTGAAAAGTGCTACCCCGACCTTAACCGTAGCGGGGACAACGGCGCTGCTGAGAACGAAAGCAGACTCGGGCATGGAAACGCCAGGTGCAAGACTTTGCACCTGCCCCTAATGATTGGGATTGTGATTCCACCGCCTCTTCCTGTATAAAAGGCTCCATACTTGTTGCAGTTTCCGTTATGTTCTTTGCTGTTTGCAGTAATCCCTTCCTGAGTTCCAAGTGCTATTGAACAAGGTAAACCTCGACTCTCGGCTGTTCTATTTGGAGGAGTAAGGCAATGCACAGCTTCTTGTCACCCCAGGTTTCGAAAATCCGTTCCAGCGCGGCTTCCCGAACCATTCATCAATTGACCATTCATCACTCAATGAATGCGTCGCCTGTCCGCAATCTTTGCCTGACTCTGCTTGTCGTCTATATTTTGCTGTCGCCTTCATTCGCACAGCAGCCTTTCCCCACCAGCCGCTTTGATAGCGCGCGCGATGGCGCGAATACCAACGAAACTCTGCTCACCCCCGCCAACGTCAACAAGAACGACTTCGGCCACCTCTTCAGCTTTCCCGTCGACCCTGGCGTGGCTGCGTCCCCCAACGCCGACGTGATGGCCCAGCCCCTCTACATGCCCAACGTGAATATTGCCGGTCAGGGTACCCACAACGTCGTCTACGTCGTCACCATGGCGGATTCGGTTTATGCCATCGACGCCGATACCGGCGCCCAGCTCTGGTACGCCAGCATGCTGAACGTCGGTGGCACGCCCGCCACTGTCAGCGACAACACTTTGCCCTGCGGTCTCGGAAACGGTTTCGACGAGGAAGGCATCGTTGGAACTCCCGTCATCGATCCGACCACCAATACCATGTATCTAGTGGCCAAGACTGCTCTGAATGGCACTGTCCGTCACCACATCCACGCTCTCGACATCACCAGCGGCAATGAGCAACCGGGCAGCCCCGTCCAAATCACCGCCCAAAGCACCAGCAATAAGGGGCACGTCACCGTTTTCAACAGCCTTCACCAGAAAAACCGCCCCGGCCTCTTATTGCTCAAGGGTGTCCTTTACATGGGCTTCGGGTCAAACGGCTGCAACGACGACAACAGTGGCTGGGTCCTTTCCTACAACGCAAGCGCCGCTATGGGGAGTCCTGAGTATCTGGCCCCGCTCGCGGTCTTCAACACCTCGCCCGACTGGGGATTGACTTCCATCTGGCAGGCCGGCACCGGTCTTGCCGCTGATGAGGCTGGCAACATCTTCTTCGAGACCGCCGAAGTCGCCGGCGCGGGCCACTATGATCTCCCAACCGGTGGCCAAACCTACTGCAACAGCGTGGTGAAGCTTTACCCCGATCTCACGGTTTACGATTATTTCACCCCGTGGACCGTGGCCTACCTCAACACCAACGATCTCGACTTGAGTTCCAATGGGGTTCTCATCTTGGCCGATCAAGACGACAGTCCTACTCCCCATGAACTCGTCGCCAGCGGCAAGCAAGGCTGGGTCTACGTTCTTGATCGCGACAACATGGGAATGTACGCTCCGGGGGGGCCGACTGATCCTCAGATAGTCCAGGAATTTCCTCTGCTGGAAAAAAGCGCCAACCCGGAAAATGACTACAACGTCCAGTTCGGCTCTGCCGCCTACTGGAACGGGACCGTGTACTTCGCACCCGACGCCTCCCCGGTATTGGCTTATACCGTATCCGGCGGAAAGCTCGTTATTCCTCCCGCCACCACTCGCCAGCAATATGTCGGCAGCCACTCGCCATCCATTTCCGCCAATGGAAACACCAACGGGATTGTGTGGGTGATCAGCGGTAGTGAACTTCTCGCCTTCAACGCTTGTACCGCGAGCGCACCATCAGGCACCTGCCAGAACCAGTACGCTCCCCTCGAACTGCTCTATACCTCGATTCAGGCCCCCAACAATCGCGACGTGCTTCCGCCCGTCGGCCATTTCATCACTCAGACCGTCGCCGACGGCAAGGTGTTCATCGGCACCCGGACTAGTCTCGAAGCCTACGGACTCTTTCCCGTCGTCACCGTTACCCTTGGCAACGCCCAGACGGCTACGGTCGGCACCGCGCTACCCAACCCCATCAACATCCAGATCGTCAATCCATATAACGGACAACCCGACGTCGGCGCTACCGTCAACTTCAGCGATGGCGGCAAAGGCGGCGTATTCTCTCCCTCCTCCGGCCTTGGCACCGGTTCCGTCATCACCGACGCCAACGGCAACGCTTCCATCAGCTATACCGTTCCGCAAAAATCTGGTATCTACACCCTGACGATCTCCGGGACTGGCTTCGGTACTGCTACCACCACGGCTACCGCTGCTGCCGGCGCCCCCATTAAAATCATTTACTACAGCGGAGCGAAGCAGACCGGTACTGAAGGTTCCATCCTCCCCAACCCTGTCGTCGCGCAGGCTCGAGACAGCTACGGGAACGGCGTACCCGGTGTCACCGTCAACTTCACCGCCAACAATGGTGGCGTTCCCAGTCCGTCTTTGGTGGTCACCAATGCCAAAGGCTTGGCTAGTACCACGTTGCAGTTGCCGGCCACCGTCGCCACTGTTACTGTCACCGCCAGTTCCGTCGGCTTCAAGAACGTCAACATCGTCGAGTACTCCGTGGCGCCGACTACCAACACTGGATTCGTCACCATCAACGCCGCTCCCAAGTAGCTGCGAGTGTGGACGCGCGGGCCACGCGCCCGCGTCCACCGTGTGCGCCGAATCCAATGTCACCTCGCCAAGCTATCCGACTCGGCTGAGTCCGTGGTCGTCAGTCGTCTCAATTTATCTTTTCTATTCAGGTTTTCCGCCCCGAGCGCCAAACAAGAAGGCGCGGATCGCGCTCGAAATTACAGAGTTACCCGGTTAGCAAATCTCTTCCCCAATTGACTTCCCGCGCATTTCGCGGGAAACTCGCCTCAGAGACCGAGAAAAAAGAATGCTTCCGCAACGTAAGTCGAGGTCCGAGTTCCGCCCGGACGATTCGCCCCTTGACCCGACCCTTGCGCTTGAGCAGCACCGCCTCGCCGGTTTTCCACCCGACCTCGCTCTCGATTTCGTCCTCAACACGCTCGTAGTCCGCGCCGCCGAAGCCATCCACGCCAACTCCGCCGCCCTAGTTCTCGCGAGCGGCGGCGAAATGGTCTGCCGCGCCGCCACCGGACCCCTCGCCCCAGACCTCGGTGTCACTCTGAACACCCGCGACGGTCTCTTCGGAGCGTGCCTCGAAACCCGTCAGGCCCAGCTTTCCGTCGATACCGAGTTCGACCCCCGCGTCGACCCCGCCCTCTCCCGCACTCTCGGGATCCGCTCCATCCTCGTCGTTCCCGTCTTCGACAGTAGCGACAAGGACGTTGTTACCGGAATCCTCGAAGTCTTCTCTCCTACCGCTGCTTTTTCCCGCTCCGACCAGAAACTGCTCGAAGGTTTCGCCGAGGAGTGCGCCCGCATTCGCGATGCCTCCATCGAACTTGGACAGCAGGAACCCGCCGCCGCAGTCGTCCGGCCCGAGCTTGTTCCGCCCCCCTCCATCTTGCCCAGCTTCAATGCAACCAGCCCTCTGCCCGCTCGCCGTCCTTCTTACGAGACCTGGACCCTCGTCCTTGGAGGGCTAGCCATTCTCGCCATCATCGCCTTCAGCTTCCTAATCGGTTCCCGTATCGGATGGCTCCGCCCGGCCGCACGTCCAGCCCCGATCTCTCAGCCCATCCCGGTCGAGCCAGTAGAACCAGTGGACGCGACAAAGGCGGCCGACGAGCCAAATTTCACCGAGGCGACAAAGTCCGCCAGGAAAAAATCAAAGCTGGCCGCGCCAGCAAAACCCACCGCCGCTCCCGCTCCCACTGCGGACGAATTGGTTGTCTATGAAAAAGGCAAAATCATCTTCCGCTTGAAGGGCGATTCCACCAAGCCTGACCGAGCGAAATCGCAATCAGCCAAACCCGATTCCAGCCAGCCCCGTTCCCCCAGACAAGACAGCGATTCCGCGGCCCCCAAGTAACCGGTCGCAATGCTGACCGTCAACTACCCAACGCCCGCAGTCTGACGTTATTGCGAGCCTGGAGCCTGCTAGGAGATAGCGGCCCGCTTTGAACTGAGTTTGCGACGAAGGAATCGGATGAACAGCCGGTCTGTTTTTTTGTTCGGTCGTTACGCCTCGGCGAGGAGCTGTGCGGCCTCGGCGGTGCGATGGCGCAGCTTATCGAGTGAGCTGCGGAGAGTCTCACTGTTTGCCTTCGTCTCCGGATGCTGACCGATGGTCAAGGCGAGCCGGTCTACGGCGTCAGCGAGGCGTTGGGCAAGATCGATGAGGACTACCAGGGAATCGGCGTGCAGCTTCCAGACAGAAAAGGAATTCCGCGAGCGCTTGAGTTCCTCCAGTTCGGTGGTCATGCGCGCAGTTACAGCGACCACGCGGAGCAGCATTCGCGCAGCGTCCGCCCGCGCCCCTGCGTGTTCGAGATAGTCGGCTGTGTAGGCCTCGATCTCGGCGGAACTAAGCATCAGGTTGAAATAACGCATGGGCACGATCTGGCGGAACTTGGGATCGGCAACCCGCACGAAGATGCGGATCGATTCTTCCACCCTCCGCAACTTGGCCTCTTCAACCGAGAGCGCCTGCGGCGTAATAGCGGGGGGAACATACTTCAAAGCGATCGCCGGAGCGGCAGCCGCTGCGCCGCCCGCTCCCACCGCGTGACCATGAGGCGTGGGGTCCGATTGGGCACGCCGGATTGGTGGCCTGCGTTCCAACTCTTTTTTCAGCCGGGAGACGCGGCGGAATTTCTCCAGCGCCGTGCTGTAGTCGACTTTCAGCAGGTTCTCCTGGTTCAGGGCGGCGACATGCTCCACGGTGACTTCGACGCCGTCCACGGTACTGAGGATGCTGCCCCCGAGTTCTTCAATGCGCTGGGCGTAATCCTTGATCTCTTCCGCGGCGCTGGTGAATAGCATATGGAAACGGTCGCCGAAAGCGGCATTGTAAGGCGCCAGCGTGGCCAGCACTCCGGGATGATAGATCGATTCGCCGAGCGCACCCTTCAACTCCCGAACCCGCTGGATGATGCCGGAGTCCATGAGCGCACTGAAGTCCTGGAACCGATTCGCCTGGTCGAGCAAGGGGCTGAATTCGCGCAGCAGTTGCACATCCGCTTCCGACAGTACCGGCACGTCGGACTCAGACAGGATTTCCAGCAGCGCAATTTCAAACGGAGACAGAGGAATCGATCCATCGAGGCCGTAGCCACGCTGCTCCCACTGGCCAGGCACACGAGGATGGCGAAACAGAAAGGTCGCGACCAGATCGGTTTTGTCGCGATTGGCGGCGGAATCGTCGCGGTGGCGCGCGAAGTAGCGCAGCAACGCTTCGGCAACCTCGGGATCAAGGTCAGATTGCACTCCTAGCCGCAACATGGCGGGAGTAATCGCCATATCGAGAAGCTGAATCCAGAGGTGCATTTGATCGAGGGTGGAGCGTACGTCGGCAGCGTGGCTGATCACGTCGGGGGCTAGGTTGGCGGGCGCGGGCATCTCTCCGCCAAGCTGGTCGCTCAGCAGCCGCTGGTAGAAGCTCTGGACAGTGGCCAGCAGCGCCAGTTCCCATTTGGGATCCTCAACCAAGGTCATCTCCTTCGAGATCGCGCGGCAATGCTTTTCAAATGGGTATAACACCTTAGTAAAACCGAAAGGGAGGGGCCGCGCAATTGGTTACCTGGTTACGGAAGTGGCTGCCCTAATACCCCTCTGTAGAGACAGGGCTTGTCTCGTCTCGTGTGCCAGAAGACACAAGAGCCGCGTCACTAGGGGAACCAGTGGCCCGAGTCGGGCTATTGAAAGACCACGGTTTTGTTTCCATACAGTAGGATGCGGTTTTCCGCGTGCCAACGGACGGCGCGCGACAGGACGACTTTTTCGAGATCGCGGCCCTTCTGGACCAGGTCGTCGACGGTGTCGCGGTGGTAGATGCGGACGACATCCTGTTCGATGATGGGGCCATCATCGAGTACTTGAGTAACGTAGTGAGCCGTGGCGCCGATCAGCTTCACGCCGCGTTGGAACGCCTGGCGGTACGGTTTGGCGCCGACGAACGCGGGCAGGAAAGAGTGGTGAATGTTGATGAGCTTCTCGGAGCCCAAAGTTGCGATGAACTCGTTCGACAGCACCTGCATGTAGCGCGCCAGGACGACGAGACTGCATTTGTGTTCGCGGACGAGTGCGATTTGCTTCTGTTCCGCTTCCCGCTTGTTTTCTTTCGCGACCGGTATGACGAAGTAGGGGACGCGGTGAAAGTCGGCGATGCGCTGGCTATCGGGATGGTTGGAAATGATCAGCGGGATGTCGCAGC
>Ga0187782_10004598_pt1 | contig 10324 bp, 8 predicted proteins | sample 0715_SJ02_MP15_2_FD_132454 | JGI IMG/M metagenome (GOLD analysis project Ga0187782, IMG submission 132454) | Tropical peat soil microbial communities from peatlands in Department of Meta, Colombia - 0715_SJ02_MP15_20_MG | ecosystem: Environmental > Terrestrial > Soil > Wetlands > Peat | place...
CGAGTATGTCCTCTATCAATTCTCAATGGGGGATGAAACATTCCTGAAAGGCATTCGCAAAGTGATGCCGGGCCATCTGGTCGAATTCGATCTCGCTTCGGGCGCGAGCCAATCCCGGTGCTATGAAGACATCTTCGCGCCGTCTGCCGGCTTCAAAGAGGCTGCGACCGCCGAATGGATGGAAGAAACGCGCGCGCGGTTGAAGCGTTCGGTCCTCGACTCGACTGTCAGCGACACGTCTTTTACCACTTTTTGCAGCGGCGGCCTCGATTCGAGCCTGATCACCCGCATCGCTGGTCCGGAGATCGCCTACCATTGCAATTACTCCGATCCCGATTGCAATGAAACCTTTTATGCGAAACAGGCCGTCGAGGGGACCCCTACACGCCTCTTCGTTGTAAACGCCGAGGAGTCCTTCGACCTCGTGGCCGCGCTTCAGGATATCGTTTCCGATTTCGACGAACCGACCATCGGCTCCGTGATCCTTCCGCTCGATAGCCTCCTTGCCCAGGTGAAGCGCCGGTACAAAGTGATCCTGACCGGCACGGGCGGCGACGAACTCTTTGCCGGATACGTTCGCTATCAGCTCGCGCTCGGCGAGTGTTACCAGGATTCTTATCGGGCGCTTTACGAACGTATGAAACATCTCAGCTCCGTCGAGGAACGGTTTGAGATGTGTCACCGGAAAGGAGATCCATCCTTCTACAAGTTTTTCGACTCGGGAGTGCAGCAAACTTTCTTCCGCGCCTACCAGCAGTGCCGGGCCGATGGCGGAGACCTCCAGGCCATGCTGACCTTCGATCGCCGTTACTTTCTTGCTGGCCTCCTGAACATTGACGACAAAATGTGTGGCCGTCATTCGCTCGAAAGCCGCCCGAGCCTCCTGCATCAGGATTTCGTTCGCCACCTGATGAAGCTCGACCCGCGCGCCTTTTTGACCAACGGTGATATCAAGCCCCTCTTGCGCCTGATTGCCGGGGGCATTCTTCCCCGTTCCATCACGCATCGCGCGGACAAGATGGGATTCACGACTCCCGTCGGCGCCTTCATCAACCAGAATGCCCACCGGATTCGCGAGCAGCTTCACGATTCGAAGTTCCGTCACCTGTACGACATCCAGAAAATGGACTTCACGGCCGCCACCAAGTATTCCCGCGAAGTCTTCGGCTTGCTGCTTCTGGACCTGTGGCTCAACCGCTACGCAACTGTTCCCGCGAAGGCGGACCGGACTCTGACCGCTGTCGTGTGAGCTCTCAGACCATGGAGGTGAAGTCTTGAACCATTTGCCCCCCAACGCAGCCGCCCTCGACGCGCACGCCCGGCAAATCCGCGCCGAAACTCTTCGGATGATTCACCGCGCCAGGAGTTCTCACGCAGGGTCGGCGCTTTCCATGATTGATCTGCTCGTAGTCTTGTACGAGAAAGTGCTGCGCGTCCGCCCGGACGAGCTCGACTGGCCGGAGCGCGACCGCTTCCTGCTCAGCAAGGGGCACGCCTGCGCGGGCTTGTACGCCGTGCTCGCAAGGCGCGGCTTCTTTCCTCTTGACTGGTTGAATGACTTCTACGGAGACAACGCTCGTCTGCCCGGGCATGCCACTCACGCTGGCATTCCCGGGATCGAGGTCTCGACGGGCTCGCTCGGCCACGGGCTGGCCATTGCCTGCGGCATGGCTCTGGCAGGAAAAAGTGACAACAAGTCCTACCGTGTATTTGCTCTGCTAAGCGACGGCGAATGTGACGAAGGTTCCACGTGGGAAGCAGCCTTGTTTGCTCCGCACCATCGCCTCGATAACCTCGTCGTCATCGTGGATTACAACAAGATTCAGAGCCTCGGAACGGTGAAAGAAGTTCTCGACCTCGAACCGCTCGCGAAAAAATGGGAATCCTTCGGATGGGCCGTGCGGGAAATCAACGGTCACGATTTCGGGGAGATCGAGCCAGCGCTCGTGAATGTGCCCTTCGAGTCCGGAAAGCCGGCCTGCGTCATCGCGCACACAGTGAAGGGCAAGGGAGTGGACTTCATGGAAGACAAGCTCCTGTGGCATTACCGGGCGCTCAACGATGAAGAATTTCATTCCGCGCTCGCGCAATTGGGAGAGCCTGCATGAGAGCTGCATTTTTTCGCGCCCTCCTGGATGTGGCAGAACAGGACCAGCGCGTCTGGCTGGCAACAGCTGATCTGGGCTTCGGCGTCGTCGAGCCTTTCGCCTCCCGGTTTCCCGATCGCTTCTTGAATGTCGGCGTCGCCGAACAGAATTTGACGGGGATTGCCGCCGGCGTCGCCCTGAGCGGCAAGATTGTCTTCACCTACTCGATTGCGAACTTTCCGACTCTGCGTTGCCTCGAGCAAATCCGGAACGATGTCTGTTACCACAAAGCGAACGTAAAAATCGTCGCCATCGGCGGCGGCTTCTCCTATGGCGCGCTCGGAATGACTCACCACGCCACGGAAGATCTCGCCATCCTGCGCGCGCTTCCTGAAATGACGGTGGTCGCACCGGGCGACCCGGTTGAAACCGAGGCCGCCACTCAGGCCGTCGCGGCGTGTCCAGGTCCCTGCTATCTGCGACTGGGCCGCGCAGGGGAACCTGTCGTCCATCAATCCAAATTCGACTTCGAAATCGGCAAAGCCATTGCCCTCCAGGACGGCGACGACATCACAATCATTTCGACCGGAGGAATGTTGGCCACGGCGCGAGAAGCGGCCGAAGCTCTCGATGCTCGAGGAATCTCGGCCCGCTTGCTGAGCATGCATACACTCAAACCACTCGATACAGATGCGGTTCTTCGCGCCGCCCGCGAGACCAGGGCCATCATCACGCTCGAAGAGCACAGCGTGATCGGCGGTTTGGGAAGCGCTGTCGCCGAGGTCCTGGCCGAATCCGCAGAGGAGAAAATCGCTTTCAAGCGATTGGGCGTTACCTCCGCCTTTTCCAGTGTCATCGGGAGCCAGGAGTTTCTGCGCGAGCATCACGGCCTTTCCGTCCGCGGCGTTCTTCGCGCTGCCGAAGAGCTGCTCCGTGCCACAGAAGGACAGCGTGGAGCGCGCGCCGAGCTGGCCAGCCGCGCCGGCGTACGCTGAATTTCAAGCAGGCGAGAGCGGAACCAGCCCTCCACTGTTCCGTGCTCCTGCCGAGAAAATTTTCCTGCATTCCTCGTTCCTGAAATCCAGACCACCCCCTTCGGAAAGAGCAACTCACCCGATGTTTTCCGACCTCATGTTGCGCTATCGGATGTGGATCATCGCCCTGTTTCATGTCGCGGCCACGTCCGCCGCACTTTTTCTTGCCTGGCTGCTGCATTATGAATTCACGCTGCCGCGCCCGGAAATTCTGCTGATTGCAGCTCCGATTTTGATTGTGGTTCGGCTCGGCGCACTCCGCCTCTTCCATCTCCATCGCGGATGGTGGCATTTTAGCGGAGTCAACGAAGCCCTCGATATTCTGAAGGCGGTCGTGCTGGGCACGATCGCATTCTGGTTGGTGATGACGGCTCTCGGCTTCCGTTTCTTTCCTCAGCCAGTCTACGTAGTCGAAGCGGTGTTCACCGCCGGATTCCTGTCCGGCGGACGCCTGCTTTCGCGCCTGCTGGCCCAATCTGCGCGCCAGAACGCCAGGTCCGCCGAGAAGGTAATACTCATCGGAGCGGGCTTTGCCGCTTCGATGGTCATTCGCGAAATCCAGCAGCTCGGGAGCCGGTATGCGGTTCTCGGCTGTCTCGATGACGATCCTTCGAAGCGGGGAATCCGGATTCACGGCGTTCCCGTGCTAGGTCGCGCGGATGAGTTACCAGCCCTGCTCCCGCGTTTTCCGGCTGACCAAATTCTGATCGCGATTCCCTCCGCCACCGGAGCGCAAATGCAGCGCTTCGCGCAGATCTGCCGGCAAGCCAGGGTGCCATTCAAGACCGTGCCGGCGCTTCGCGACATCATCAACGGGAAAGTCAGCGTCCGCCAAATCCGCGAGGTTCAGATCGACGATTTGCTGGGCCGCGACCCGGTGGAAATGGACTTGGAGCCCGTCAGGGCCGAGCTTTCCGGCAGGGTCGTGCTGGTTACGGGAGTCGCGGGCTCGATCGGCTCCGAGCTCTGCCGGCAAATCCTCCGCTACAATCCTCGCCGCGTCGTGGGGTTAGATCAAAGTGAGGGCGGGATTTTTTTCTTGCAGCAGGATCTCCTGGAAGCAAAGAACAGCGATTCGGCCGTTTTCCTGGTCGGAGATATCGGCGATTCCGAAAGAATGGACGCGATTTTCAAGGAGCATCGTCCCGAAGTTGTCTTCCATGCGGCTGCTTACAAACACGTGCCCATCATGGAAAGAAACGCTTCGGAGGCGGTGAAAAACAATGTCTTCGCCCTCCTCACTCTCGTGGATATCGCGGAAGCCAACGGTTGCCGCAATTTCGTCCTCATCTCCTCCGACAAAGCCGTGAATCCTACGAACGTGATGGGCGCGACCAAGCGTGTCGGAGAACTGATTCTTGCCTGCCGCAACTCCCGTTCGATGCAATGCGCCTCCGTTCGTTTCGGCAACGTGCTGGGCTCGAGCGGGAGCGTCGTTCCCGTCCTGCAAAAACAACTTCGCAATGGTGAGCCGCTGACCATCACGCACCCGGAGATTCGCCGGTTTTTCATGACCACGCGCGAGGCCGTCTCTCTGGTGCTTCAGGCTTTTGCCATCGGGGAGCACGGAGACATCCTGGTGCTGGACATGGGCGAATCCATTTCCATCCTCGAATTGGCGAGAACTTTGATTCACCTCTCGGGAAAAACGGAAGAAGAGGTGGAAATCCGCATCACGGGACTGCGCGAAGGTGAGAAGCTGAACGAAGAGCTTTACCTCGCTGCGGAGGAAGTGAGCTCCACCTCCCGGCCAAAGATCAAACGCGTTCGAGGCAACCCGATGGAATGGCCCCTGCTCCTCCAGCATCTGCGCGAGCTTCGCCATTCACTCTCGATAGATGGAGCAGCTCCCATCCGCGCCAAGCTTCAAGAGATCGTCCCCGAATACTCGATGATCGCGAACGGGAACCCACCGGATACAAGCTCGCCGGAGGCGGAACTCTACCGTCAAGTCGCGGGCCGCTCCTAGCCCGCAACTTTTTTTCGATCTATTCCTTCCTTCCTCCCTCCTGGAAACGCGTCAACTTGGCCCGCTTGGTCACATTCCGGAATACTGCTATATTGAACTCTCTGACGATCACAGTCGTGCCATGCCACATCTGGCCGGGCAGTCATATCCCAGACGAGAGGAATCAGGATGGGCGCGGAGCGCAAGCCGGAGTTCTTTGCAGGAAAGGGCGTCAAAATAGGCATCATCGGGTGCGGCTACGTCGGCCTGCCTCTGGCATTGCGATTCGCCGACGTGGGGCACCGCGTCACGGGTTTTGACACGGACCAATCCAAGGTCGAAAAGCTGAACTCCGGCCAATCCTACATCCAGCACATCCCTGCCGAAAAAATCCGCCAGCACGTGCAAGAAAAGCATTTCGACGCCACCTCAAATTTCACCCGCCTTCGCGAAATGGATGCGGTGCTCATCTGCGTTCCCACTCCTCTCGACGAGCGGCGCGAGCCCGACCTGAGCTACGTCGAGCAGACCGCCATCGCCATCGCCCCGAATCTCCAGCGCGATCAGTTGATCGTTCTCGAAAGCACCACCTACCCAGGGACCACCGAAGAGCTGGTCCTGCCAATTCTCGAAAAGGGTGGACTGCGCTGCCCCATCTCCTCCGGACCGGGCAGCGAAAATGCCGCCACCGATTTCTACCTCGCCTTTTCTCCCGAGCGCGAAGATCCCGGAAACAAGCAGTACGGCCTGGCGCAGATTCCCAAGGTCGTCGGCGGCGTCAATCCGCCGAGCGGACGCGCCGCCGCGGGACTCTACGCCCAGATCGTCTCGCGCGTGGTTCCCGTCAGCTCCACCCGGGCGGCCGAAATGGTGAAGCTGCTCGAGAACATATTCCGCTGCGTGAATATTGCGCTCGTCAACGAGCTGAAGCTTCTTTCACATCGCATGGGGCTCGACATCTGGGAGGTGATCGACAGCGCCGCCACGAAGCCTTTCGGATTCATGCCGTTCTATCCCGGCCCCGGCCTCGGCGGACACTGCATTCCCGTGGACCCCTACTACCTGTCCTGGAAGGCCCGCGAATACGATTTTGCGACGCGCTTCATCGAGCTGGCGGGTGAAATCAACACCGCGATGCCGTATCACGTCGTGGATTCTGTTGCCACCGCCCTCAACAACCGCTCGAAAAGCCTGCGGGGATCGAAGGTCCTCCTTTTGGGCGTGGCTTACAAGAAAGACGTGGACGATTTGCGCGAATCGCCTTCTTTGAAGCTCCTGCAACTGCTGACGGACCGCGGCGCACAGCTTGACTACAACGACCCCTATTTCCCCTCGCTCCACAAGATGCGCCATTACGATTTCTCGCAGCTGCGCTCGACGGACCTGACTCCCGGAAAGCTTGCGAGCTACGACTGCGTGCTCATCGCCACCGACCATTCGAGTTACGACTACGAAGCCATCGTCCGCGATGCCAAGCTCGTCGTGGACACTCGCAACGCCACCCGCCGCGTCAAGAACCACCGTGAAAAAATCGTAAGCTGCTGACCCCCGCCCCCCAATCCCCCTCCTCTATCCGCAGTCTGCCATCACGCAGCTCCACCCCCCCGCCTCTCCCCGCTATTTACTCGGAATCACCAATAGGAAGATAGTTCCATTGCCTCCCGCATTTGCTGGGACTATGGTGGGACTATCATGCCCGCACCTGTAACAACGCAAAAAGAGAAGGCAAACTGGACCCCCGATCCAGGACGCCGCCGGAGCATGCGCGTCCTCCTGAGCGTGCCGATTCACGTTAGCGGGAAAACCGCCGCGAATCAGGACTTTACGGAGGATACGCGCACGCTGGTCGTGAACGCTCACGGGGCCTTGATTGCTCTCACGGCGCAGGTGAAACCGGGCCAGAAAATCACTCTCTCCAATAATGCCACGCACCAGACCCTCGAGTGCCGGGTTGTCCACATCGGCGCGGGTCAAGGTGGGAAGACGCAACTGGGCGTCGAATTCGCCAAACCTTCGCCTAGATTCTGGCAGATTGATTTCCCGCCGGATGACTGGGTTGTGCCGGAAGACTAAGCCAGACGCCTTTCAGAAACTCCTCGGCTTATTGCGTAGCTGAGGTCAGCTCGACTCGCAAGCTCCCGAATGGCAGCTCCGCCTCCATGAGAACGGGGGTGCGCGCGGCATCATGCGCAAACCAGGCGGAGAAATTCATCGCCGACACTTCTTTTTCCAGCCGGAAGAGCCGGATAGACACGTGCGAAGCCGAAAATTTGCCCGCGGCGACCGAAACAGTCTCATCGGCCGCTTCGAGCCGCGCGCGAATCTCGTACAAATCGCGCCCGTCATAAACGGGCACACGAAATTCCGGCGTTTTTTGCCAATCCACCCCGCGCAAGGAGTACAGCGCGCCCAGGGGATCTCGTGTTCCGGGCAGCACGACGACACGCGGGCCTTCGCCGTGAGGCGCTTGTCCCTGTGTCTGCAGGTGGAACGATTGCTCTTGCTTTTTCCCATTCTCATTCAAGTACATCTCGTACTGGCGGCTTTCGAGCGTCACTGTGTCCGTGTAGGAGTCGAATTGATCGTCGATTGGATAGAGCGAGCGGACCGTGTTGGCCGTGTGCGCGGTGGCGCGAAAGTGCCAGGTCCCCCAGCCGGAAAGATCGCGCTTCTCCGGGACGGCCAATTGCACGGATGCGGCGCTCGAAAATGTCGCCCACCCAACCTGGTATTGCAATGTCTCGCCCGCCCGAAAAGGGACCGCAGCATCGTTCACCACAGGTTTCGTCGCGGCCTTCGTTTTGCTTGTCTTGTGCGTCGCCGACTGCGCCCGAGCCGTTGTGCCCGGCGGCGCGCCGATCAGGAAGCAAAGGATTGCAAGCAGGATTGCAGAAGCTAACCGTCCAATAAATCCTCTGGAATTGACGTGCAAACGGATCATGGCCGAAAATCGGAACCTTTCGTCCGCAAACAAATTTTCCTTCGAATACACTCGTCTTCGTCATCCTTGCCCGGCGCGAGCCGAACGGGCTATATTCAAGCGTACCTGAAAGGCGAAACGCCGGCCACTGGAACAGGTGGCGCGTCATCGAGCGGGCCCATCTCCTGCGCGTTCGCCCTCTCCCAAGGAGAATATAGAGGATGCGCTATCTGGTGACAGGTGGTGCGGGCTTCATCGGCTCCAATATCGTGGACGAGCTCGTCCGCCGCGGGCACGAGGTCCGCGTGCTGGACGATCTTTCTTCAGGCAGTGAGCGTAATCTCGCCCAGGTCCGCGGCAAGATTGATTTTCGCGCCGGCAACATCAAGGACCTGGCCGCCGCCCAGTCTGCCTGCCGGGGCGTGGATTACGTGATTCATCTCGCTGCACGCACGTCCGTCCCTCGCTCGGTGAAGGACCCTCTCGAAACGAACTCGGTGAATATTGACGGTACGTTGAACGTGCTCGTGGCTGCCCGTGACGCCAAAGTGCGGCGCCTCGTTTATGCCGCCTCCTCCTCGGCCTACGGAGAGACCCCCGAACTCCCCAAGGTCGAAACCATGCAGTCCTGCCCTATTTCTCCCTATGGAGTGACGAAGTACGTTGGCGAGCTGTACTCACAGGTATTCGGGCGCGTCTACGGCCTCGAAAACGCCTCCGTCCGTTACTTCAATGTATTCGGCCCGCGCCAGGATCCCACCTCCCAGTACTCCGGCGTGCTTTCGCGCTTTATGCTCGCGCTGCTTCAAGGACAATCGCCCGTGATTTACGGTGACGGCGAGCAATCACGCGACTTCACCTATATTGAAAACGTGGTGGACGAGACGCTGCGCGCTTGCGAAGCCCCGGGCGCGAGCGGAAAAGTGTTCAATGGCGGCACCGGCGCGCGGATCACCTTGAATCAAGTTCTCAAGCTCCTCGAAAAAATTACAGGAAAGAAAATTCAAGCGAAGTACGATCCCCCGCGCGCCGGTGACATCCGCGATTCCCAGGCGGATATATCGCTCGCGCGCCAGGTGCTTGGCTACGAACCGCGAGTTCATTTTGAGGAAGGACTCCGGCGCACTTGGGATTGGTACAAGGAAACCTACGGAAAGACCTAAGTCGTGACGTCGCGCGCGTCAAGGTGGGCAGGCAGTTCCGCCAGGCTATCGAGCATGAGGTCCGGCGGATACACTCGCAATCCTTCGGTTCCCAGCCCGTAGCTCACCCCGCAAGCCCAAATCCTCGCATTGCGTGCCGTCTGAACATCCACTTCTGAATCGCCGATGAGCATGGCTTCGCGCGGCGTCGCCGCCAGGTCACGCAAGAGAACCTCGACACCCATAGGGTCCGGCTTCTTTCTCTCGAAACTGTTGCCGCCGTAAATAAATCGGAAATATCGCGAGAGCCCTAAGCCTTCCAGAATCGCCCGGCTGAAATTCACCGGCTTATTGCTCAGGACGGCCATCGGATGATTCTTGAGAAGTTCCAGTCCTTCCCGCACACCCGGGTATGCCACGGTGTTGTCGAGCATATGGGCGCGGTAATAGCTGAGAAAATAGGCCAGCCCTTCGTTTGCCTCCTGATCAGTTGCGCCTTCCCCGAGCGCCTTGCGTACCAGCACCGGCGCGCCATTGCCGACGTAGCAGCAAATCGTCTCCTGCGCGAGCGGTGCGCGGCCAAAATGCTCGAGCATGGCATTGACCGAATGAGCGAGGTCGAGCTTGGAGTCAATCAGCGTGCCGTCAAGGTCGAAGATCAGAACTCGCACCGCCGAGAAGCGATTATTTTGGCCGGTCATTCGTCACGGTGTCCGTCGTATCCGAAATTCAAATCCCCATTTTAGGTGGAGGCAAAGAGATTGTCATTAGACCGTGGCGGCGGCTGCTACAATGTGTTTTCGCTTGTCGTCTGACTTTCCATCCGAGGCCCCATGGCTGATATCCATCCTTTTCGCGCCTTTCGATACGACACGAATCGAGTCAAGCTCGACGAAGTATTGACGCAGCCGTACGACAAGATTACCCCTGCGATGCAGGACCGGTATTACGCCGCCAGCCCGTATAACCTGATTGCGATTGAGAAAGGCAAAACGCAGCCGGACGATTCTCCGCAAAACAATGTCTATACGCGCGCGGCAAAGAGGCTCGACGAATGGATCGCGCAAAAGATCCTCGTCCAGGACAACGCTCCCGCGATTTACATCTACTCACAGGAGTACATGATCCCGGGGACGCACACGCAGCGAGTCCGCAACGGTTTCATCGCTCTTGGCCGGATTGAAGATTACGAC
>Ga0187782_10004599_pt1 | contig 10322 bp, 11 predicted proteins | sample 0715_SJ02_MP15_2_FD_132454 | JGI IMG/M metagenome (GOLD analysis project Ga0187782, IMG submission 132454) | Tropical peat soil microbial communities from peatlands in Department of Meta, Colombia - 0715_SJ02_MP15_20_MG | ecosystem: Environmental > Terrestrial > Soil > Wetlands > Peat | place...
CAACACGAAAGTCGAAGTCATTCCCGACGTGCCGATCGATGTGGCCATCAACGAGTATCACGCGATGGCGCTGTTCGGCGAAAAGTACGGCGACAAGGTGCGCGTGATCAGAATCGGCGATTTTTCCACTGAGCTTTGCGGCGGCACTCACACCGCGCAGACCGGCGAGATCGGGCTGATCAAGATTCTGAAAGAAGGCAGCGTATCGTCAGGCGTGCGCCGCGTGGAAGCGATCACCGGCGAGGGCTCACTCGCACATTTCCGCCGCGATCATCAGCTGGAAAACGTCGTGTCGGCGTTCGTGTCTCCCCACCCTTCGAAAAGCACGAAGGGTGGGGCACCCACTTCCGAAATAGATTCTGAAGTCGAGAAATCGTTCTCTCCCGCTGATGCCCTGAAAGCGGAGTTCGAGAAGAAAGATGCAGAAATCAAGCGCCTCACAAAAGAACTCGATCAGGCGCGCATGAAATCGGCGTCGTCTTCCACCGCCAATATCCAGGAAAAAGTCAAAGACGTGAAAGGCGTCAAGGTGCTGGCCCATCGCGTGGACAATCTGGAGCGTGCGCAGATGCGCACGCTGGTGGATCAATTGCGCGACAAGTTGGGCTCGGGCGTGGTGGTGCTGGGATCGGCGTCGAACGGAAATGTTGCGCTGATTGTCGGCGTCACTAAAGATCTAACGTCGCGCGTGCCAGCGGGCAAAGTCATCGGCGCGGTCGCGCAGAAAGTGGGCGGCAAAGGCGGAGGACGTCCCGACCTGGCGGAGGCCGGCGGAAAAGATGCTTCCGCGCTGGATGCCGCGCTGGACTCCTCTTACGGCGTGGTGGAGGCGCTGCTCGCATGACGAATGGTGCGAACGACGACCGCCTGCGCTTCGTCAAGCATAAAGGGCAGGCGATCTATCTTGTGGACTTCAGCCACTGCAAGGCGAAAGAAATGCTGCTCCTGCTGGAGCAGATTCGGCTGGTTGTGGCCCGCCAGGCGCCCGGCTCGCTCCTCACGCTTGGCGACTTCACGGGCGCGGAGATGGACAGAAATGTCGTGACACGACTGAAGGAGGTGCTCACGCTGGACCGTCCGTACGTGAAGCGGTCGGCGTGGGTGGGGTCGGAGAGCCTGCCGCACATTTTTCAGGAGCACATCAAGAATTTCTCGCAACGCGATTTTCCGACCTTCAAAACGCGGGAAGAGGCGATGGACTGGCTGGTGGGGGAGTAGTCGCTGGTCGTCGGTCGTGCTCAATCAAAGCGCTACGCGAGTTCGCGAGCGGCTGCGCCCGCGCCACACGTCCTCAACTTCTCCACTTCAGGGTGACTGGACCTCCCATCGGATGCTTCATCTCTCCGCCGGTGCGTTTGGCTTCCAAGTGTGCGGCCTTTAGCTGGAAATACCATTTGGCGGGGCGGTCGGCGTCGTCGATCAGCATGAGGTGCGGGTTGTGTTTCAACCCTTCCGCTTGCAGTTCCATCGTGCGGCGGTCCTGCTCGACAAATTTTGCGAAAACAAACTTCAGGAGCCCAGGAGCGAATGGAATCCAGCGGAAGAGATTCCACGCGGCAACCACATCGATGCGGCACTGATTGCGCGTGATCGGCGTGACCGTCGTCAGGCTGGAGAACCAGTATTTGCCGGCGCGAATGGTTTCGGTGCGGACGTTGGGCAAAACGAAATCGATGGTGGTGTTGATGGAATCGGCGTCGGCATAGAGGCGCAGAAGCTTGTAGGGCGCGGAGTTTGAGCTGGGCGTGTGCGCGCTCATGCGGAAACCGTTGGGGATGGGCTCGAAGTTCTTCTTCTTCTCGTGAATGCTGTGCTGCGTCCGCCACCACCAGGCTTGGTGGACGAACGGTCCGTGCGCCGGGTCCATGAGGCCGATGATGCCGTGGTCGATGCTGACCGGCATCTCCGCCTGCAGATAGGCAAGCTTGTATTTTTCGCTGAATTTGGCGATTTGTGGCGCAGCGTCGGGAGCTCCGGCCGGCGCGCTGAATCCCGCGCCCGGCAGTGGTGGATCGGGGATGTAGGCCCAGATGAATCCGTCTTGTTCTTCACAGGGATAGCTGCCGGCGTAGATGCGATCGACCTTCAGAGTCTGATCGGAAGTGAGCGACGGGATAAGCTGGCATTGCCCGTTATGTGCGTCGAACTGCCAGCCGTGATAGGGACACTCGAGGTTTTCTCCATCGAAGCGTCCGCCGTTGAGCGGCATGCCGCGATGCGGGCAGGCATCGCGCAGGGCGAAGGGCTGGCCCTGGCGGTCGCGGCCGATGACGAGGGGAATCTCGAGCAGCGTTGTCTTGTACAACTGATTGCGCTGGACGCGGCCGGCCGGCAGCGTGCGATACCAGAAGCCGGTGAGCATCAGCGTGTCGGTGGCTTGGCGTTGTGGAAGATCGAGTTCGGGCATGGCTTGCCAGATTGCCTGCAAATTTTCCTTCATTCTACCGACAGCGGCGGGCCGACAACCTCCATGCCGTGCGCCCGAAACAGATCTGGGGAGGCGGGGAAATCAGGGAGCTTTGCCGATTCATGAAAAAAGGCTTCCATTTGGCCTGCAGGCTGAAAAGCGACGATCATCTTTCCAGCATTTTCGCCGACGCGCGCAAAAGCGTGCGGAATCTCCCGCGGCGCCAGCAATGAATCCCCAGGGTGCAAGCGGAAGCGTTCCTTTCCCACTTCGGCGATGTACTCGCCCGCAATGACGTAGAACCACTCCTCCTGCGCATGATGCAGGTGAAGCGGCGGACCGCCTTTGCGCAGGTGAGTTTGCTCAAAAATGTACAGGCCTCCGCCGGTATCGCGGGTGGCTACCTTGCAGGCGAACAGGTTTGCGCCAGCCAATTTGAGGTGTTCGTTGAAGCGATCCGCACCTGCCTCCACGTGAACCGCAGAATCCGCGGCATGCGGACCGGATGATTGCCCGATCACAGTCAACGGAAAGACTGCGAGCGCTGCCTGCAGGAAAGAACGTCGTGGCATGTCTCCCATGGTTAGCACCTCCGTGGCAGAGTACTACACGGGCTGGCAAGCGTGGAAGTGTGGCGCCACTGCGCTTTGCACCGTGACTGTGCTAGCATCCGCAAGACTCGAAAGAATGACTGGGATGCAATTCGTTGGGCACTTCCGCAAACTGACTCCGGTGCAGCGGAATACCTTTGTCGCCTGCTTTATGGGCTGGTCGCTGGATGCGTTCGATTTTTTTATCCTCATCTTCTGCGTAAGCGCGCTGGCTACACAGTTTGGCAGGCAGCCATCGCAGATTCTGGAGGCCAGTTTTCTCACGCTGGCGATGCGTCCGGTGGGAGCGTTTCTGTTTGGGATGTTGGCCGACCGCTATGGCCGTCGCCCCACGCTGATGATCGACATCATCGCGTATTCGGTATTCGAACTGGCGTCGGCGTTTGCTCCCTCGTGGCATTTCTTCCTGATCACACGCGCGCTGTTCGGGATTGCCATGGGCGGAGAGTGGGGCGTGGGGGCTGCATTGGCATTTGAGTCGCTGCCGGCGGAGGGGCGCGGTTTCTTCTCGGGCTTATTGCAGGAAGGATATGCCACCGGGTATCTGATCGCGGCGGCGGTCTATCGTTACGCTTTCCCCTCTTTCGGCTGGCGCGGCATGTTCGTGATCGGGGCGCTGCCGGCATTCCTGGTCATCTACATTCGCACCAAGGTGGACGAATCGCCCGCCTGGCTACAGGGTAAGGTGTCGCGCGAAGCGGAGGGGCATCTCTGGAAGGACATCAGCGGGAACGTCGGGCTTTTTCTTTTTGTGGTGGTGCTGATGTTCTCATTTAACTCCTTCAGCCACGGAACCCAGGATGTGTATCCGACGTTCCTGCAGAAAAATATGAAGTTCACTCCGCAGACCGTTGGGTTAATCGCCATCGTTTACAACGTCGGGGCGCTGCTGGGAGGCATTCTGTTCGGATCGTTATCGGAACGCATCGGCCGCCGCCGGGCGATCGTGATTGCGGCCTTGCTTTCGATTCCGGCGATCCCACTGTTCGCTTTTTCTCACACGGCGCCGCTGCTGGCCGCGGGCGCATTCCTCATGCAGTTTATGGTGCAGGGGGCGTGGGGGGTGATTCCGGCACATTTGAACGAACTGTCGCCTCCGGCGGTGCGCGGAACGCTGCCGGGATTCGCCTATCAGTTAGGCAACCTGCTCTCCTCGCGCAATGCAGTGATTCAAGCTAGGCTGGCGGAAAGGCGCTACGGAGGCGCTTATCCGCCGGTACTCGGCTGGACAGTGCTGCTCGTAGCGAGCCTTGTGGCAGTGGTCACTTGGAGCGGGAGAGAGCGGCGGGGCGCCGATCTCTCGAAAACCTGGCGGGTGCAGACCGAAGTGATGGATAAATCGATTATCTAGCCAGTGTGCAAGAATTGGCACACTTGGGACATGGCACAAAGGAAGCATTGTCACAGAATGATTCCTGTGGTACGGTAAGGAAAAATTCACGCCTTCGTGTAATTGTGCGCTCGTTGGGTCCCTGGATAAGAAATGTTGTGCGAATGCGTGTAGTTGAGGGGCGCCGCCACAATGAAGGAAATCATAATGGATCCCGTACCCGCCACCGAGTCGGCCGACAAAGAAAACTTCGCCAATCGCAAGCTGATTCGGCCAACCCTTTCGCGCGCGGACAATCACGGCAACCATGCTCCCGGGCCCATGCCGGTGCAAGACCGGCGCGAAGATCGGCGCGAGCGCCAGGAGCGCCCCGACCGGCCTGACCGTCAGGAGCGCATGGACCGGCCGGAGAGAATGGAGCGGCCGGAGAGAATGGATCGCGGCGATCGTGCAGGCGGCGGCGGCGGCAAGAAGCCGGCTCCGCCAGAGCAGACCAATGCCGAGAATTTCTACTACCAAAAGCAGATGCAGTCGCGCACTCCCATGGTCATCGTCCTGCAAGATGGCGAGGAGATTCACGGCATCATCGAATGGTACGACCGCAACTGCATCAAGGTGAACCGCAACAGCGGCGAGCCGAATCTGATGATCTACAAGCCGGCCATCAAGTACATGTTCAAAGAAGGGGAAAACCAGCGGTAGCAAGTTCTCCGGCTGCGAACCTCGAAACCACTGGCGTAAATCCTTCAGTAGCTCCTCTTGGTGAATCTCTGAGCTCTGGAGGGCCGATGCCCGCCCTTGTAGTTTCCCGCAGAAGATTTCTGCAGTCGATGACACTGGCCTCGACGACTTCGCCATTTTGTAGTTGCTCAACATGCTGATGTGGGTGGGGCTGGAGATCAGCCTCCGGCGACGCACCTGCGGCCCAGCGACTGTGGAAATCCACAAAAGAAACTGGATTTGCTAACGAATTCACAGGGAAGGCTCTGCTAGACTCCGCTCCATGGAGCATTTGGCCGGAGCGAGCGTTTTGGTCGTGCCTGTCTACATCGAGGTTCCCAACGTTGCTCGTGCTGTCATGGCGCTCGAATCCCACCTCGAACGGGCGGGATATGTTTTCCATGTCGGCGATCCCATTGCCGAGACGTTAGAACAGGCCAAACAGAGAATAACGGGCACAAACGCGGTAGGATGTCGCAATAATGGCGCAGTCGGAGCGAGAGTATCTGCTTGAGTTGCGGCGCAAGAGCATCTGCCCGAATTGCGGCAAGCAAATCCCGCCTGGCACACTCGTCACATTCGGCGCAGGCGGATTCTGCAGCCTAGATTGCGTCGCTGGGTACAACCAGCAAGAACTGATTGAGAGAGCGAAGAGGATCGCGGAACTAGCTCGCCGGCACCGCGACTCATGAACCAGGGTGGAGGACCCCGTGGAGCTGCTGTTTGAATCCGTGGAATACGAAGCCGGGAAGGGTGTGCTTCCATCGCAAGAGATCAAAGACTTCATCAGGTTGGGCCGCATCCGTTCACCGCTGGAGATCGGCGCAAACCAGATTCAACCCGCCAGTATTGACCTGCGGTTGGGACCGGAAGCACTGCGAGTGCAAGCCAGCTTCCTGCCTGGGCAGTCGTCCACAATGCTCACCAAGGCACAAAACCTCCTGGTCAACAGAATTGACCTGACGCATCCCGATGGGGCGTTGCTCGAACCTAATGTCGTCTACGTGGTTCCATTGACCGAGAGTCTTGCCCTGCCCGCCGACGTGCGCGGTCTGGCAAACCCTAAGAGCACGACGGGACGCTTGGATATCTTCACACGCCTCATTACCGCATCGGGGGACGAGTTCGATCGTGTGCCGAAGGGGTATTTCGGCGAACTCTATCTCGAGGTTGTATCGCGCACTTTTCCGGTTCGCATCCGCAGGGGCATGACATTAAACCAATTGCGGTTTGTGCGCGGGAACCCGGCACCGACAGGTGACACCAGGCTCCGAGAGCTGGCCAAAGAAAATCTGCGCTTGGCGGGCGAAGAAGACACCCAGAACGATATCGATCGAGGTTGGCCAATCACCGTAGATTTGCAAGGCAACGGTTCCGATATCGTTGCCTATAAGGCGAGAAAGCACACTCGGCCGGTGGAACTCGACCAAATTAATCAATACGAGCCATCGGAGTTCTGGGAAGTGATTTCCCGCCCAATGTCCGGGTACATCATCTTGGAACCCGGGGGATTTTACATCCTGGCATCGAAGCGGAAAGTCCGGGTGCCGCCGGACTACGCAGCCGAAATGGTTCCCTACGATCCGGCAATGGGAGAATTCCGCGTTCATTACGCGGGATTTTTCGATCCTGGCTTTGGATACGGCTCTCGCGGAGAGATCGCCGGAACACGTGCTGTGTTGGAAGTCCGAGCCTATGAAATGCCGATTCTTCTGGAACACGATCAACTTGTTGGCAGACTGCTTTACTACAAAATGGCGGGGATTCCCGAGCGCGTTTACGGGTCGGGAATCGGTTCGTCATATCAGCAACAAGGACTTGCGTTGGCTAAACAATTCAAGCGTGTTGCGCCTGCCAGCGGCGCGGCTGCCTCGGATCTACCCAGGACTCCCATGGTTCAGACCCAATTGGCTGTGGGATAGAGAACGCGGTAGATAACCGCAAAAGCAATCGAACCGTTTACGGCCTGGATGCTCCCGTTGACAATCTCCCATATCTTCCTTAGCATCAATCACTTGGAGCATAATTCCGACGGCTCAAACGGGAGCACCGCGTGATCAAGCTCGATATCATCAACGAAGTGGTGGCCAAAACGGGAATCACCAAGACAAAAGCGGAACTGGCCGTCGAAACCGTTTTCGACAGCATGAAGAAGGCTCTGGCTGCGGGCAGCCGCATTGAACTGCGCGGATTTGGCGTGTTCAACGTGCGCCCGCGCAAAACCGGCATTGGGCGCAACCCGCGCACCGGCGCTGAGGTCTCGATCCCTCCAGGACGCGCCGTGCGCTTTAAGCCGGGAAAAGAACTGCAGTCGATCGACTAGGTCGTGCGGCGGCTCAAAGCCGCGCGCTGCAGCGCCAGTTTGCGGACCATCGGGTGCAGTTGTTTGGCTGCAGGAATAAAGGCCTTCCTCCACAGCCGAAACCAATTCTCCTTCAACACAACCGTTAGCGGACCGGGATATTGCACCGGGCGTGCCGAGAACATGCTCTTGAAGCGCGCCAGCGAACCGGGCCCGGGCCCCAGATTGTAGCGCTCCACGCCCATGCGATGCATGTCGCGCATGGAATGCCAGTGGAGAAATGTTGCCGACTTGCGATGATCGACGTGGAACGCGGCCAGCTGGCAATGCGCCGTCGTGCGGTCGCGGAAAATGAGCGCGCTTCCTACGATCCTCCCCTTCAGTTGAACCGTATACAGCCGCACCAGATGATTGAGGCGCGCTCCCGCCATTAGTTCCTGGTGGAACGAAAGTGGACGCTCCACGCGAAACTGTTTGCGCCGGGCACAATCCTGATAGAGCGGCCACACCGGTTCGAGCGCCTCAGGAGAATCATCCCAGCGAAATTCGTATCCCGCCTCTTCGGCGCGGCGCAGTTTGCGGCGCACCTCGCGATCGAAGCCGGCCAGGGTTTCCTCATCGTTCTCATACTGTTCGACGATGTAGTCCCCGGAGCCAATCGAATAGTCCACCAGGTAGGGGAAAACATCAGCATCAATACTGCGTTCGGAGGCTTCCGCCAGGCCGCGCAGGACCCCGGGATCGGAATGAGTGAAGCGCAGAAACATATATCCCTGCGTACGCGCCCACCCGAACAGCTGCACAAACATTTTCTTCGAAAACTCAGCCTCGGAGGTCAAGAGGGTGGGGCCGCGGAATACCAGGCCAATCTTCGCGGGACCGGCTCCTACCGTCAAAATCGTCGCCGCGGCTTTCGGCCTTCCCTCTCCGCCCCACAACACGTAGCGCGGCATCACGCCCAGAGGGCGGTAGGGTTCGTTCCAGAAGGGATATTGATAGATCGATGCAACAGATCGAAACAGAACATCGTTCCAGGCACACAAATCCTGCACTTGGACCTCAGACCAAGTGGCGGGGATCGCCTGCTGGAACGACTCGACCTTCGTGCCGGCAATTGAAGCGGCAAAGTCCATGGAAAACGCAGTCTTCGGGAAAGAATTCTGCTCGCGGGGGAAAAGAGGATCGCCGTGCAGCGGCGAGGCTCCCAAGTTAAGGAACCCCCGGCCCGGGAAAAACTCACAGGGTCCGCACGCGGCTTTCCTTAACTTGACCCCATTTTATTCACGCAGCACTTTCAGCAGAATGGCACCAATGGGCCATTGCTCAGATGCAGGCTCAGTGGGGCGGATTTCGCGTGTTCGTAGTAGCATCAAAGACATGGTCCCGAGCATGCCTCGGGCTAGAGAGCGCATGTCGGAACCCGATTTCTCCATTCCCACCTCAACGCTGGAGTACGTCCAGTCTTTGCCCCGGCCTGAGAGCCCCCCGCGCGAACGCTGGTGGCTGCACCTGTTGCTGCTGGCCGCGACTTGCTTTACCACCCTGGTGGTGGGAGCGCGCATGCAGTTCGACTTTCTGCACAACCTGCCGCCCCTGACAGACACCGGCGGGCACATTCCCTTTTTCCCGGTAGAGTGGGCGCTGGCGCGGCCTTCGCGGCTCTTGCTCGGGATTCCCTTCTCGGTCACACTGCTGGGAATTCTGTTTTCCCACGAGATGGGACATTACCTGTTCTGCAGGTACTATGGCGTGCGGGCGACGCTGCCATTTTTCATTCCTGCTCCAACTTTGATCGGAACGCTGGGCGCGGTCATTCGCATCAAAGCACGGATCCGCTCACGGGCCGCATTATTCGATATCGGCATCGCCGGACCGATCACCGGCTTCGCCGTGGCTCTGCCCGCGCTGGCCGTGGCGATGATGCTGTCGAAGCCACTAGCGCATGGGTTAGCTGCCTCCGACCTGCGGTTGGGCTTTCCCGAGATCTTTTTTCTCATGCACCGTCTTCTGCAGATGGCGGATCCCGGCTACGCGATTGCAAACTTGCCGCTGAGCCGCGTCTACCTGCATCCCACCGCGGTGGCCGCTTGGGTGGGCATGTTTGCCACGGCCCTGAACTTGCTGCCGAGCGGTCAACTCGATGGCGGGCACATCGTCTACTCGCTCACGCCGCGCTTGCATCGGTTGATTTCATGGATGACCGCGATCGCACTGCTATTTCTGGGCCATGCCAATATGACCTGGCGCGTGTGGGCGGGCCTGCTCATCGCCATGAACATCTTGACCTTCCGCGTGCAGCAAGCGCCGAAATTTCCCTTGCTTCCACCCAGCCGCTGGCTGCTGGCGATCCTGGCAGCGATCCTGCTCGCTCTCACCTTTACCGTCTCGCCCTTTCAGATAAGTTGGCGGTAAAGCGAAAGCACGCTCATCTTTTCCCGGAAGGCCGTGCCAACTGCTGGATCGTCTTGCCGCGCGCGGAGCATTCCATCAGCAGCGCCAGCCGTTTAGCTTTCGTTTCTTCTTTCTTCGCGCTGATCACCCAATAGGTGCAGGTCCTGCGATACCAGGCAGCCTGCGCCTGAAAGAACTTCCATGCCCCAGGCTGCCCGCGGAATTGCTTTTCGAATTCAGCGGGAAGAGTGGCAGTTTTTCGCTGCTCATAGGAGTAGATCGCCGAACGGTCACTCGCGCGTTTCTGAAATGCCGCCAGACCCAGAGGATGCATCAATCCCAACCGCGACAGTTCCTTCGCTCGTTTGATATTGACCGCGCTCCAGGTGCTGCGCGGTTTGCGCGGCGTGAAACGGATCTTGTAGCTGATTTCGTCAATGCTGTGGCGCACGCCGTCGATCCAGCCAAAGCACAGCGCTCCATCTACCGATTCCGCCCAGGTAATGCTCGGCCTGCCGGAATCGCGCTTGTAGAATCCCACCCAAAGTTCTTCCTTCCCGG
>Ga0187782_10004600_pt1 | contig 10321 bp, 8 predicted proteins | sample 0715_SJ02_MP15_2_FD_132454 | JGI IMG/M metagenome (GOLD analysis project Ga0187782, IMG submission 132454) | Tropical peat soil microbial communities from peatlands in Department of Meta, Colombia - 0715_SJ02_MP15_20_MG | ecosystem: Environmental > Terrestrial > Soil > Wetlands > Peat | place...
GCGGTGATCGCGGGATGCATCCCCTCCCTCATAGGGGATGATGTTGATGCAGTGGTACGGAAATTCCGGGACAAAGTGCCGATCATCTCTGTGAAAGCTCCGGGATTTACGGGCAATTCCTACCAGGGGTACGAGCTCTTCTTTGACGCTCTCATCGATCAATTCCTTACGCAGCAGCCAAAGGCTAAGGGCCAGGTCAATATTTTCGGGATCGTTCCCTACCAGCACCTGTTCTGGAAAGGAGATCTCGATGTTATCCGGGTACTGCTCGAATCCATTGGCTTAAAACCTAATATCATCTTTACCCGTTTTGACACACTGGAGGCTCTCAAAAGCATCCCTGCAGCAGAGTATAATATCGTCCTTTCCCCATGGGTGGGACATGGGATCGCGGAAAAACTCAAAGAGAAATTCGGGACGCCGTTTATTGCGTTCCCCGGTGTTCCGATCGGTCCCAAGCAGAGCTCGGAATTTCTCAGGGTTATCGGCAAGAGGCTCAATGTACCTTCAAAGAAGGTTGAGGAGGTGATTGCGGAACAGGAGCGGAGGGCCTACAGGTTCACCGAATATCTTGGAGATATCCTGATCCTGGTCCGGCCGCACTCCTATTTCTCGGTCGTCGCTGACAGCAGCACGGCCATCAGTATCACAAAATTTCTGGCAAACGAGCTTGGGTACCTGCCGGATATAATCCAGATAGCTGATGATCCACCGGAAGAAAAGCGCGATCTCATCCGCCAGGAGCTGACAGAGACCCTTGAAACCCCGGTAAAGCCCGAGATCGTTTTCGAGACGGATGCCCACCGGATCCGCCAGAACTTAAAAAACCGGAACTCTCTCTTCCTGTTCGCAAGTTCGCTGGAAGCCCCGATTTCCCTGTCGGAATTCGGCGCCATTCCCCTTACCGTGGCATTCCCCTCATTCGACCGCCTGATCCTCGAACGTACCTATGCGGGATACAAAGGGGGCCTTACACTTGCGGAAGACTTCATGAGCAAGTTTGCCGGGCCACTGTAAGCATTGCAGGAAAAAACCGGCACACATCTCTTTTTCATTCTTTTTTTACCCTGAAGATCTCCCCTCAGATCTCATACATCCGGCGCCAAGGCTGCCCGGATAAGAACGGCAGAGGTAAAAAGTGAGCACCCCCCGAAAGGGGGCGGGTGCGCAAGGAAGGCAAAGATAATTGGATCAGACGGTTGGAAAACGGTTTTCCCGGCCGGTGGCGGATTTTTTGCCACAGGGCCGGTTATACAAGGAACGTGCCGGCTGGGATCCGCATAGGACGCATCATGCAGCGACCACCTCTTCCTGCGGCTGCTGAGGGTTGAGGCCGTACAGGCTCTGCCGGGCATCGATGAAGTAATAATGTTCGATCAGGAACTTCTCGCTCTTGAGCCGGTTGAGCGCATACCGTACGGTCCGGGATGGCAGGGAGGTCTCGCGGATGAGATCCTTCTGCGTCAGCTTACCGTTGGTTTCCAGCACTTTATACACAAGTTTTGCCGAAGGGGGCAGATGCCCGATCCGTGCAGCGGGTCTTTCATTTCCGGTTGTATTTACGACAAAGACGATCCCTCATAGTGGATCACCATACCTAGGTGTGAATTCACAATTGTTAAGTCTTTCGCTTCCAACATCCCCATGATATGCCTGATCACGGGAAGGAAAATAGCCAATTTAATTTGGTTATTTCGATTTTGGACTGCGAAATGACCTGTTTTTGAACAGATTCACAAGCCCGATATTATGCTTAGTAATCATATTATTTTTGATCACACATTATTTGCGCGCATTAAACAGGTACGGGAAGTCAGAGGAAGTAAGGAAACGGAACATCAGTCATGTAAGGATTCCCCCGGGAGGCCCCCGCCGGGAGCAGATCCTTCGGATGGATTTACCGCAGGAGGGGATTACGGCTCCCCTGCTGGAAGCAGCGGCGGGGGTTATGGCAGAAACACTGATTGCAGTAAACCGTTGTCCGGTCCTGAAAAGAGAGCCGGGATATGCGGGTCCGGCGCGAGTATTTGCGGGATACGGATCGTACTGACACACGTACGTGTGAGCAGCGAACCCATATGAATTCCTGCAATTGAGCAAAAGCATCCGGCTTCTGCATTTTGTGTACAGATCGCGGCAACAGGTCAGCGCTCTCACTTAGATACTAAGAATAGAGGATTGACGGAATGCACTTTCCCGCAGAGTTCCCAGGGAACGTTACTGGAGGCCTGCAGTTGAGGCAATAGGCGGGCAGGACACTATCCGGCGGGATCCCAACTGGTACATTGTACATTATTCCTGGACGTCAGTTATTCTACAACGGATAGTTCGAACGTACCCTCAAGGCATGTGGTACAGAACGTCAGAAATTCTCTGAGGTTCTCCGACATTTCTTCGGAAAGGGAGCGGGAGATGTGAATAATGATGTAGGGCTTTTTGCTCCCGCTCTTGCGAAGCTCGAGATAGAGTTCCTTAAAAAGGGTGAGCACGGTCCGGAAATTCATCCGTTTGACGATGCGGATATGACCGACACCATCCGGATCGATCATTATCCGGTACGTATCTGCTTTCCGGAAAAACCCTGCCTGCGTTTCCATGTATTTTTGCCTCCCTTGTTCAGGTAACCATGGATGTCAGGCACCTGGCGGAGCTCCCGCGATTCCCCTTGCTGGGATACCTACCTTTTCTTGCGCGGAACCATATGAGTGTTCACTCCTCGGCAATGACAGTACCTATTCGCCATTTCCTGAAAGACCAGGCACAGGGTAGGGAATAGGACTCAGGAAGAGGGGACGGTTCCTGCCGGCATTCACACGTTTTGTTACTCCCATGGAAATCCCCTTTCATCAGGAAATCGAAAATATGGCCGGGATGCCCGGGCCAGCCTCTATTTATGAGACCCCTTCCGCCCCGGGAACAACACACTGGAGATCACAGGATGTACCTTTCTGCGCATCCCTTTTCTCCAACAATTTATCCGACCAGCTCTCTGCCCACTTTTTGAGACCTTCGGAGTCCAATGGTGCGGGCACGTACTTCTTGTTGTTCTTCACGATCGCCTTTGCAAGTTTCCTGTACACTTCTGCCTGTTCTGACTCCGGGGAATGCTCGATGACAGTCTGGCCGCGCAGTTCGCTCCGGGTAACGTCCAGCGAGCGCGGCACATATCCCGCGACCGTGGTCTTGGTATTCTTGGCGAAATCATTGATGATCTCTTTCTGGATTGGCTGGTTCATGGAGTTGGCAATGATTCCCGAGAAAAGGGCCCCGCCGCTGTTGGCGTACTTGGTGATGCCCTTAAACAGGTTGTTTGCCGCGTAGATCGCCATGAAATCAGAAGATGCGACAGTATAGACTTGTTCGGCAACCCCTTCCCGGATCGGGATAGAGAATCCGCCACAGACCACATCACCCAGAACATCGTAGATGACGATATCGGGGCTGAACTCTTCAAAGACCTTGCGCTGGCGTAAGAGTTCGATCGCGGTGATGATGCCGCGGCCGGCGCAGCCTACACCCGGCTCAGGTCCCCCGGCTTCCACGCAGAGGATCCCGTTGAATCCCTCGTGGATGATGTCTTTGATGGCCACGTTTTTCCCGCTCCTGAGTGCATCGAGCACCGAAGGGATCGATGCGCCCCCGCGCAGGTTGTTGGTCGAGTCGCTTTTCGGATCGCAGCCGATCTGCATGACATGGAGGCCGCTTTCCGACAGCGCAGCCGAGAGGTTCGACGAGGTCGTGGACTTGCCGATACCCCCTTTCCCGTAAATGGCGATATTGCGTATCTTTCCCACTGGTTTTCACCTGTACATACATGGCAAAAAGCAGATTTATACGGTCATAATCAAGCAATTCTTATCATTTCAATGCGGATTTTTCGGAAATTGCGGCAAGCTGATGGTTATTTTACAGGAACGTAATCCAGCCACCCGGGCTGGGTTCCCATGGGTACTGCAGTAAGGGTACCAGTACCTGCTTGGGAGATTTACTTCCGGTTATTTTCCTGAGGGAGAAAAGTGCAGGAATAGTACATCCTGGCGATGCGGGAAAGGGGCTGCATTCTGCATATCCCCCATCCCGGCCAGGCGGGTCCGGATAAAAGGGTCCGGTTGAGGAGTCAGTGTACCTGCATCGTGCGCCCGGCACACCGGGCATTCATGCATTTGGACATGCATTTCGATGCAGTTATCATGGTTGTCCGACGACAACCACTACTCTGTTTAACACCTGCTGACTTCATGAGGGGTCACTCCTTTTTGGGCAGGATCTTCCTGCCACGGGTGACGTTTTCCTGCCTGAAGACTAAAGGAGTCAGGTACAAGCAAATTTTGACCCTGGTCCCGGTAACCGGGAAAAATGCGGAAAAAATCACCGTTATCATGCGGGCAGCCACCCCGATGCATAAGGATTGTGCCTCCTCCCCATTTGCGGCAAAAGCTGCCAGCACGGGAGGTATTTAATAAAGCAGAATCGTATAAGGGAGATACGCATCACAATTGTGAACGAACAGTGCCAGGATGGCGGAAAGGCTACGCGGCTGACTGCAGATCAGCGTATCCCGGTTCGATTCCGGGTCCTGGCTTTCCAGGCAGGGGAAAAAACCTGCCAACTGTTTTCTGGTGACAGGCAATGGATCCGGGACTTTCTGCGCAGACAAAAGCCCTCCTGATAACCATCGGGAGCGCCGATATCGATGCCTCCCTGCTGCCTGAAGGCACAAAGACTACGGCAACCGCCGGGCCGGGTGCGGGAGGATCCTCCTTTTTTATCCGGTCCGGCAACCGCCGCGTCCGGCTATCCATAAAGAAGGAGTCGCCCCTCAAGGTGGTCCCCTGGAAGAACGGGGTCGCTGTCCAGAGGGACGGGCAGATCATTGCTTCGGGCCAGATCGAGCTGCCCCTCTGTCACTGCCCGGACCAGGCCTATATCACGGTCAGCGAGCGCTGCATCTTTGACTGCAAATTCTGCCCGGTACCGATCCTGAACGGCAGGATAAAAACCATCGAAGAGATCGATGCGACGGTAGCAACCGCTGCATCCCGGGGGGATCTCAAGGCGATCTCGCTCACGAGCGGCGTTGCCGAATCGCCGGAAAAGGAGGCGGAGTACCTGGTCCGGATCGTCAGGCACCTTGCTTCCCGCTACGATTACCCCATCGGGGTCTCCATCTACCCCACTGCAACCTCCACCCGGGACCTCCACGAAGCCGGGGCCTCCGAGATCAAGTACAATGTCGAAACCATGGACCGGGAAATCTTCTCGCGGGTCTGCCCGAACCTCTCCCTTGACGATATCCTTGCGGCACTCCCCGAAGCGGTGGACACCTTTGGGAAAAACCACGTGTCCTCGAATTTTATTCTCGGCCTGGGAGAGACAGACGAGTGCGTGGGAAAGGGTGTTGAGGTCCTTGCCGGCATGGGCGTCATCCCCAACCTGCGCCCGATCTCGCCGCACCCGCTCAGGAAGGGGCAGATCGACGTCGTCCGCCCGTCATCGGACCGGCTCATCAAGCTGGCCCGGATCAACCGGGCGGCCCTCGAACGGCACGGCCTTGACGTGCGCCTTGCACAGACCATGTGCCTGCCCTGCACGGGCTGCGATCTCACCCCCCAGCGGGACCTCTGATTTTTTATTGCCACACCCGTAGGGGATGGTACCGGTTTGCCCAGGTAAATTTTGCCGGGGGCTGAGAGGTTAAATAAATTCCGCATGAATGAATATTACCTAAACCCTGCCCCCTGATGAGGCAGCTTCTGGAGTGATGGAGGGCCAGGCGGCTGACCGCGGATCATCGCATCCCGGTGTGATACGGGCCCGGGCTCTATGGAGGAAAACGGGCATTCCCCTTCGTTTGGACCAGAGAGGGACTTTATGGCAAAACTCAACTGCTGGGAATTCAAAAAATGCGGACGCGAGCCCGGCGGTGCTAAGATCACCGAACTGGGAATCTGCCCGGCTGCTATTGAGGCGCAAACCGATGGCGTTAACAGTGGCAGGAATGGTGGCCGGGCATGCTGGGCGATCAGTGGTACCATGTGCGGGGGAAAAGTGCAGGGGACGTATGCGGCAAAGATCGGCAACTGTCTTAATTGCGATTTTTACCAGACCGTTCAACAGGAAGAAAAGCCGCGATTTGAGACCTCGGCGAGAATCCTTACCCGGCTTAAAAAGGATCAGTAAGTGTCGCCACCTTCAGCCTCACGCAGGAAGGCCCAGATATACTCTTTTCCAGCGTAGGTAAGATGGTGCGCGGTGATCCGGACCAAAAGATCCGTACCGTTATTTTGCCTCTGCCGGGTTTCCAGTATCATCGCCCCTTTCTCCCGGATCTCATTGAGATAAGCCCTCCATAACCGTGAGGGCTGTTTCCGGAAACGGCTGTCAATATCGGTCACTTTCATGGAGAGCATTTTGTCATACGTATACCCGAAAATGCTCAGTGTCTTTGCGTTCACGTACAGGAACCGTCCATCACGATTGACAAGATACGCGGCATCTACAGCGCAGTCAATGGCAAACCGGGTGAGGCCAAGGAGTTCTTCAACCTCCTCCCGTTTCTTTTCCTGCTCCATCATTTCGAGGGCAAACGAGAGATTGTCCGTCAGTTCCACGAGAAGCTGGACCTCCTCTTCAGAAAAGAACTGGGGTTCTGCGGCATAGAATGTCATCACCCCGACAAGGTTTTTTCCGATACGTAGAGGAAATGCCGCACCGGAGAGATACCCAAAGCGGGTAAGCAGATCCTTCCAGGGTGCGGCCAGAACATCGGTCCGGCTGTCGGCACAAATGTAATAGCGGTTTTCCTTAAGGCTGACATCTGTCGGGGCCATCTCAGGGGGCAGATCCCGGCCGGGCTCCGGTGCCAGCCCGGAGACGGGATCGGCACAGCTGCAGTGCGCAACCGGTTCGAATACTTGGCGGTTCCGTCGGAACAATCCCACCCAGGCCAGCCTGAAACCTCCTTCGAAGACCGCGATACGGCATGCCTCCGAGAGCAGATCGTTCATGTTGCGGAGGTACACTGAAGCCTCACCGGTTTTTGAGAGCACGGCATATAATCGCGCAAGATGCCGGATCTGCTCCCCCGATTGCCGCCGTTCCACGGCAATACGGAGTTTGTGGGCAAGCTCGGCAAACTGAGCCTTGGGATCCCCTCCTTTCTGGATATAGAAATCCACACCGTTGTTAATGGCGTCAATCACCACATCCTCTCTCCCCCTTCCGGTGAAGATAACAAACGGGAGGGCGGGATGTCGGACCCGTACCTCTTTTAAAAAGTCGATACCATTCATCACTGGCATATCGTAGTCGGAAAGAACCGCGCTGTACGAGGTCTGACTCAGCCTTTCGAGTGCCTCTTGGGCAGACAGGCAGGGTTCGACAACAAAATTGCCCATCCGTTCAAGAAAGAGCTTCCCGATCTCAAGCAGGGAGCAATCGTCATCAACGTACAGCACGGAGATCATGAAGGTACCTGGTGCGATAAGGAAGAAGAACCGACAATTCACAATTGTTGACTATAGAATATAGATGACAGGAGAGATCCTAATAACAATATCAATCCGGCAGTTCCTGCCGCGAAGTGAGCACATAAATAGGCCGCAGATATGCGCCCTTCCCGGCCACTATGGCAATCGTCTGCTCCCTAAAAGAGAGGCAGCTGCCACCCGTCTTCCACCGGGATATTATGACACAGCGCCAGTGCCGGGTTTTCTTCGCGGTCCAACCCCTTGCAAGAAAAACAGAAGGTTGTACCACTCCGGGTACGGGGATTTCGCTAAAAAATTACCACAGCGTATACATGGCGCGCGTATATTATACCCTTACTGCATAGAAATCCGGCAGCAAACCTGCGGGTTACCGCCTGAAAAACCAATCAGGAAAAAGGCGCCTGTTGGAGAACTTATATATAATCACGATTGTTACTTTGTATAGTCAGATTCACAATCGTGAATGTGATGCCAGGATGGCGGAAAGGCTACGCGGCTGACTGCAGATCAGCGTATCCCGGTTCGATTCCGGGTCCTGGCTTTTCGAGGCATATTCATGAGCATCAGAGTCCAGAAAACATTCGAGGCCCTCTTCGAACTTGAAGAGATCCGCGGGATCTTCCGCGATTCACTCCCCACCGGCCTCTCGGCCGAAGAGGAGGAAGCGTTCCGGCAGAAAATCGCCAGTCTCAAGGCAATTGTTGCGGATCTTGAAGCCGGCACCGGGACACCGAAAGTAACCAAGATCGCAGGAACCCTTGATGTCCGCTCACGTGAGGAGCAGTACATCAACATCCATCCCATCCAGGCCGCCGGCAGGCTCACAACCGAAGCCCGCAAGGCGATCATCTCCTATGGGGATGGTTACTCTACCTGTGATGCATGCCGGAAACCGTTCCGGCTGGACAAGATCTCAAAGCCGGGAATCGCTGAGTTCCATGCTGATCTTGCCAAGTGGCTCAACATGGACCACGCCCGTGTAGTGCCCGGCGCCCGGCGCGGCTTCCAGGCCGTTACCGGGACGCTCGTGAACAAGGGCGATTCCGTGATCGTGTCGGCTCTTGCCCATTACACTGAATTCCTTTCGGTGGAAAATGCCGGAGGGGTGATAAAGGAAGTGCCGCTGAACGCCAAAAATATCGTCACCGGTGAGGCCACTGCACAGAAGATCGAAGAGGTCAAAACCGAGACCGGGAAACTCCCGGTGCTGGTCATGATCGACCACTTCGATTACCAGTTCGCAAACGAGCACGAGATCCGCGAGATCGGAAAAGTTGCCCACCAGTACGATATCCCCTTCCTCTACAACGGTGCCTATACAGTCGGCGTCCAGCCGGTGGACGGCAAGAAGATCGGGGCCGACTTTGTGATCGGCTCCGGACACAAGAGTATGGCATCGGTCGCACCGTCCGGGGTACTTGCAACGACCGAAGAATGGGCGCCAAAGGCGCTCCGTACTACCGCGATGGTTGGCGATCTCACGAAGAGGAAGTTCGGGATCAAGGAAGTGGAGCTGCTCGGCTGCACGCTGATGGGCGGGACACTCCTTTCCATGATCGCTTCCTTCCCGGCAGTTAAGGAACGTGTCCTCCATTGGGACGAGCAGGTGAAGCGCTCGAACTTCTTCATCGACCGGCTTCTCAGGATCTCCGGCAGCAAGGTGCTCTCCGAGTACCCGCGCAAACACACGCTTACCAAGGTCGACACCACCGGCAGCTTTGACACGGTAGCAAAGACCCACAAACGCCGGGGGTTCTACTTCAGCGACGAACTCTCGTCCCGCGGGATCGTGGGGGAGTTTGCCGGTGCCACCCGCACCTGGAAACTCAATACCTACGGCCTGTCTGACCGGCAGATCCATTACCTTGCCGACGCCTTCACCGAAATCGCCGAAAAATACGAGATTCCGGTGGCAAAATAGGCAAAAATGCCGCACATCTCCTGAAATATAAACCAGTATAAACCATCGAAAAAGCCAGAGCGATCAACCATGTCATCAAAGAAAATCAACCTTGGCACGCTTGCCCTCCACGCAGGGCAGGTCCCGGACCCGACCACGGGCGCCCGGGCAGTACCGATCTACCAGACAACGTCGTATGTGTTCCGTGACACGGAGCACGGTGCAGCCCTGTTCGGGCTGCGGGAACTGGGGAACATCTACACGCGTCTCATGAACCCGACGACGGATGTGTTCGAGAAGCGCATTGCCGCCATTGAAGGCGGAACGGGAGCGCTTGCCACGGCCTCAGGCCAGGCAGCGATCACCTATGCGCTCCTCAACATCACCCGCCCCGGGGACGAGATTGTTTCCGCAGACAACCTGTATGGCGGCACCTACGAACTGTTCCACTATACCTTCCCCAAGCTGGGCAGGCACGTGATCTTCGTGGACTCTTCAAAGCCGGAGGAATTCAAGAAGGCGATCACGCCCAAGACCCGCGCCATCTACGCCGAGACTGTCGGGAATCCGAAACTCGATACCCCCGATTTCGAGGCGATCGTCAAGATCGCCCACGATGCCGGTATCCCGGTTGTTGTGGACAACACCACCGGCGTAGGGCTCGTCCGGCCCATTGACCACGGCGTTGATATCGTAGTCCACTCCGCAACCAAGTACATCGGCGGACACGGTACCTCCATCGGCGGCGTAATCGTTGATTCCGGTAAGTTTGCCTGGAACAACGGCAAGTTCCCCGAGTTCACCGAGCCCGACCCGGGTTACCACGGCCTTAAGTACTGGGACGCCTTCGGCAATTTCCCAGGACTCGGCAATGTTGCGTTCATCTTTAAGATCCGGGTCTCCCTGCTCCGTGATACCGGTGCGGTGCTCA
>Ga0187782_10004603_pt1 | contig 10317 bp, 9 predicted proteins | sample 0715_SJ02_MP15_2_FD_132454 | JGI IMG/M metagenome (GOLD analysis project Ga0187782, IMG submission 132454) | Tropical peat soil microbial communities from peatlands in Department of Meta, Colombia - 0715_SJ02_MP15_20_MG | ecosystem: Environmental > Terrestrial > Soil > Wetlands > Peat | place...
ATGTCGCAGCGATCAAAACCAACAATCTGTTTCTGTTCATTTACGGCGATACGCACTGTACCGACATTTTCGGCCAAGAGCACGAAACAACGTGGTGCTGGTACGATCCGAACCCACCGAGCGAACCCGGCGTGCGACAGGCGAACGTTTGGAACGAGGTGCACTAGCGCAGGCGTATAGGAGACGCGGCAAACCGGTGGGGCCGATGAGACGCCTGGCCTACGTATTCCCCGGCCCGTGCCCCCGCGTCATTGATGTTGTCGCCCGAACGGACTGGGCCCTTCGGCCATTGTTCGCGCGGGCAAGCGAGCGCACGAGCGCTGATTGGGTCGATGCGCCAGCGCAATGCGTACGACGTGTACGACGGCTTAGGGTCGTGGAACGGATGCCGTATTGCTATACTGCAAGTATTCGGCACACGGGAGCGTGCGGGGTGAAGCGGCCAAGCTACGATGCGGCAAGACGGGCACGCGAACTCGGGCAAGAGGCGAAGCGCAACGCCGGGTTTGCGCCGAGGCGCCTGCGCGTCGCCATACGCCCGTCCGGGGAGCGAGTCGTGCCGTTTGGCTCTGCTCCCGGCGAGCAAGTGAGTTCGGGTCCACAGGCATGACCTTGCGCGGGCGCGAGTTGGCACCTGAAGTGCGTGCTCAGATCGCCTCGATTCGAGCGGCTGGCAGGAAGGGAATGGCGGCGGCGGAGATCGCCGAGCGTTGCCAGTGTTCGATCGCGATCGTCAACCGCATTCTTGCCCCGGCCAACCATGGCCGACTGTCGGATCCCGCCGACCTGCTGACTGCGCGCGTCCTTCGATCGGGACACGCCCCCGCAGAAGTGCAACTCTACTGGGTTGGCTTCCTGACCGCCGCCGCGCGCATTTCGGGGCAGGGTCCGGCGATGGCGGTCGTGGTGACGCTCGGCGATCGCGCGGAAGCGCACATGGCCAGATTCATGGAGGATATCACCGGGCCTCGCGTGCGCCAAGAGTATTGCGAGAGCAGCCTGCTGGGCTGGCAGGTCTACGTCCGGGAGTCCGGGTTGTGCCGAGCGTTGATCCCATGGGGCGTTCCGTCTGATTCCCACGGCGAGGATCCCGCACTTCTGGATGACATCCCGGACGACCTTGTCCCGCCGTTTCTGGGGGGCTACTTTGACGGGAACTGGCCCGTCGGTGCGTTTCCTCGCAGCGGCCGTCTCCTCTTGCACGGCACTCCCGGCGTATTGTCCGCGGTGAGCCGCTTGCTGTGGAGATGCTGGGAGGTTCCCGAGGGCAAGATCACCTCGCGGCCGCCGCGTGCGACGCTCCGGTTTCCCACTCCGCAGGTCGACCAGCAGATCTGGGAACGTCTGCGGCCTTATACGTTGCGAAAGCGGTAGCTTCGATCGCATCCACCTTGTACGTTCTGATCGTTGTCCCCGGCGTAATGGGCTTCCCTGGCAGTTCTGGCCCAGGCCGCAGGCGCAGGCCCGGTATCCGCGCGCTCTAGGCACAGGCCCGGAGATTGATCGCAGTGCCCTACGGTCCTGCTGGACGGCGCCCAGGTCCAGACGATGCCGGCAAGGCGTGCCCTGCTGAGGTTTGCGAACGGGCAGGGATCCCCGGCATCGCGAACAATTAGTGAGCGCTGGCTGACGGGAGGAGGGACGGATGCGGAGTCCCGCGGGGCGTGGACTGGTTGTGCTTATCGCCGCGCTGTGTTGCGGCCTTGCGTTCGCGCCGGCGCACGCCGCAGATGGAAGTCTTGTAGTGGCCGCGTTGCACGTCCTGGACCAGAATTACGTGGAGCCGGTGGATGATGTTGGCCTTTTGAACGCGGCGATCGGCGCCTTGCGAACTGCGGCGGCTCTGGGCGCGGAAGGGCTGCCTGATATTCCCGCAGGGGCGGTCGCTGCGTCTGCGTCGCGCATGTTTCTCGACGATTTTGACCGGGCCGCCCAATCCGCGACCGGCTCGGCCACCGATCTTGCCTACGCCGCGACCAACGCCATGCTGGCGTCGCTGCACGACAGTCACGTCAACTTCTACCGACCAGCGGAGTTCACCGAGTTTCAGAGAAGCCTCGCGGGCCAGGCAAGCTACGCGGGCATCGGCGTCTTCGTCAAGAGTATCGAGGCCGCGGATGGGACAAACGTTGCGTTCGTTTCGGCCGCTTTCCCCGGCGGTCCGGCGGCGCGCGCTGGACTCCAGCGGTTCGACCGGATCCTCCGTGTGGATGGAAAGGATGTGAGTGGGATGAAGGCTGGCGACCTCGTCCCGCTGCTGCGCGGTTCGGCGCATTCGACGGTCGTGCTTGCGGTGAAGCGCCGCGAGCGCACGTTCAACGTGTCGATCGTCCGTGAGGCCATTCAGATCCCGCCGGTTGAGGCTCGCTTCATCAGGCCGGGCGTGGCTTACGTGCGGTTGTTCGGATTCTCGCGTGGTGCCGGGCGCCAGACTCGTGCCGCGCTCGGTTCGTTGGCGTCGCGGGGCTCTGTCTCGTCGGTCATTCTGGACTTGCGCAGTAACGGCGGAGGCCTCATCGAAGAAGGAAGCGAGGTGGCTGGCGCCTTTCTGCCCCCCGCCACGCTCTTGGGGCATACCCTGGAGCGCGCCCGGCCTCCCGCGGTGCTCAGGTCCACCGGCACGCCCGTTGCATCCGCCCGCACCCGGCTGATCGTATTGATCGACGACGGCACGGCATCAACGGCGGAGCTCGTCACTGCGGGCCTTCACGACGCCCACCGTGCGACGCTCATCGGAGAGAAAACCGCGGGCGCGCTTGGGGTGGCGTTGCGCTATCCTCTGCCGGAGGGAGGCATCGAGGTGACTGTGTCTAAGGTCACCGGCCCGCTGTATGAGCAGATCGAGGGAGTCGGGATCACCCCAGACGTGCGGGTGGATCTTTCAGTGGACGAGGTTACGCGAGGAGAGGACGTCCAGTTGGAGGCCGCGCTCCGGAATCTGGGCTTGGGGGGGCTTGTCCGGCTCGTCTGGGCCGCGTGATCCTGGCGGGAGGCAATGAGCGGATCCGCTCAACATCCTCCGTGGTCGACTTCAAAGATGCAATAGGTCGCGTTGTCTCCTGGCGCCCAATTCACCGTCCTCACGGTGCGTCGTTGGTGGTCGGTTGGATCGCCGGCCACAAAGGCTTCCACCTGATGCGAACCCGGGGAGGTCGTCGTGTAGATCGATTGCCCCGCCTCGGCCGAGCCCTGTGGAGTCTGATCGATGAGGAAGGTCACCCTGGCGTTTGCGAGTTGATTCCACATCCGAACGCACACGTAGTTCGGGTGAGGCCGTGTACAGTCGACCGGGAAACCGGACTGAGGCTGCGACCACGCAATGGTGGCCGGACAGGCGGCCATCGCCAGCAGCACGAGACCTGCGGCGATTCTCGTCACGATCACCACCTCCCAAGCGATGCGGAGCCCGAAGCTTTCTCGCGAACGGCCCTGGGGCCGGTCGCGGCATGGGTCCCACATCTATGATAGCCTTATTGCGCGCATTTCGCCCTGCCAACGTTCGGGAGCCATCACCGTGGACCCGTGTCGTCCGGCCGCATCGCCGCCCACGATCAAGATCCAATCCGTTCGCCCACGTTATCGGCCGATATCCGTTGCGCAGGCGCTTGACGAGCCCGTGTGCGGCCGCGCTTTGGCTCCCGATTCCCTGCGACGGCAAACTCGATGTTTGCATCTTCGAACGTGTGACAGCGAAGCACCGATCTTGAGCGGATCCCGGGCTCGCTGGCGGCCCGAACCGCCCGCTGCCGCGTCGACGGCAGCCTCGAACCACCGCGCAGTACAGCTCGTTTGCACATCGGGGATTATCATCCATCGAGTATAGTAGAATTGTCACCCGGGATGAGGGAGCGGGAGGGCGGCATGGCAGCTCAGACAGGTCGCGAGTTGGTGGCATTGGTGGCACGCCGTGTGTAGCTCGCCCCAGCACGGTTCGCGTCGGGCTTGCTCGTTTGTGCTGCGGGTGATCGGTGCTGTCGTCGGCATCGGGGTGGTGTGTCTGCTCACGGGGCAGCCACGATGGCCCTCCGACCCGAGTCTTGGCACGAACGCGGTTGCCGAAACTGCGGTCGCCCCCATTTCGCCTGTTGAGATCGTCGGGACTTGGCAGTGGTGGTGCTGCGGCGATCGCCATGGATCCGTAACGTTCATCATGACGCAAGATGGGCGGATCGAAGGGCGCATGGATCAGGACGGACAGGCGGCCATCACGCAGATCCACGGAATAAGAGTGTTCGATGATACTGTGGCTTTCAGTCGCACGATTGGCACCGGCTGTGTCCAGCAATGGACCGGGATTGTAAGCCGTGGATCCGGTGGTCGTGGCGGCAACGGTGGCGCCGGTGGTGCCGGTGGTGCCGGTGGTGCCGGTGGTGCGGGTGGCGCCGGTGGTGCAGGTGGCGCAGGCGGCAACGGCGGCAATGGAGGCAATGGTGGGGCCGGCGGACAGGGCGGCGCTGGTGGGGCCGGAGGTCAAGGCGGGGCGGCGGGTATCGGAGGCACGCCCGGAAGCCCGGGCCAGCCCGGTATGCCCGGAGCGCCCGGACGGCCCGGCCTCATTTGGAGCGGCCGGGTGAGCGGATGTGGTATCGCGGGATCCGGTGGGATGTTTCGAGCGTGGAAGCCGTAGAATACACCGGTCCGGACCCGGCCACGCCCAAACCTAGACGCTCAGCAGGTCGAGCCGGCGCATGTCCTCGGTCGTGATTTCGAAGTCAAAGACCCGTGCATTTTCCTCCATGTGGGTCGGCTGCGCCGACTTGGGGAGGACGATGGTGCCTTTTTGCAGCGCCCACCTTATGAGGATCTGCGCGGGCGATCTCCGGTAGGCTTGGGCGATCTCGAGCACGCCCCGGTCACTTAGTTGCCGTCCTTTCGTGAGGGGGCTGTACGCTTCGACCGCGATCTCGTGTTCGCGGCAGAAATCCGCGAGGGCCTGGTCAAAGCCGAATGGTGAGAACTGGATTTGGTTTACCGCGGGGGGGATCCTGGCGACGCGCAGGATCTCGGTGAGCTGGTCGACGGAGTGATTGCTGACTCCGATGGCCCTGCATCTGCCGTCGGCGCAGAGATCTTCCATTGCCCTCCACGTGCGAGTGACGAGAGCCGACGAGGGCCAGTGCACAAGATAGAGGTCGACGTACTCGAGGCCGAGCCTTGCGAGGCTGCGTTCGAACGCGGGGCGGGCACGGGGTTGGTCGTCGTTCCATAGCTTGGTCGTCACCCAGACATGCTCGCGCGGAGTGCCGCTCCGGCGGATGCCTTCCCCGATGTCTTCCTCGTTGCCGTAGATGCTGGCCGTGTCGATGTGGCGATACCCGATGCGTAGGGCATCCACGACCGCGGCCGCGGCCGGTCCGCCGTTCGCGATCTGCCACGTTCCCAATCCCAGCAAAGGGATCGCGGTACCGTTGTTGAGCGTCAATCGGGACTGGAGGTCCACCGGCAACTCCCCCGCGCACCGGCTGGGTGTGCGCGGTCGGGCACGAACGCCTTCGTGCCAACCGCGGGACATCACCGCTCCATGCCGCCTGCACACCTCAACTTCTTGTCGCGGCGGCCGGCTCCCTTTTGGACATTCATAGCGAGCGCCGTGCGGTCACCGGGGGAGGAATCTTCGTAACATCTGCACCTTTCATTCACGGGCTCTTCACGGCGGGCGCCTAGGATGACAGCAGAGGCGGGCTCCGGATATTCACCCGCCGGGAAAGCGAGGGATCAGGATGCGACAATTGACTGCGGTGGCTACGGTGGTGCTCATCGCGTGTCTGGGACTCGCCAGCGTTGGCAGCGCCCAGGCGCAGCAGCCGTTGCAGGTACAGGGGACTCTGGAGGCGGCGAACTGCCAGACGCAGGAACTGACCGTGAACACACCGGGCGGTACCCAGACGTTTCCGGTGACGAACCAAACCGCGATCTATGTGAACGGGACGCTGACGTCCGTGTGCTCGCTCCAGTCGTCCGCTGGCGCGCCGGTGACGCTCTATCTCGTGCCGGAGAACAGCCAATTCGTCCTTGGGCGCGTGGACGTAAGCGCGGCGCAGAGCGCGTCCCAGGCGCAACCCGCGAACGTAGGAGCGTCCTCCGGCGCGTCGACGGCGGTCGGCATCGCGCTCGGGGCGTTGTTCCTGGGCGGGCTCGCCTACGTGCTCCTGCACAACGCCGGCTCCCCGCCCGCTCCAGCCCCGGCTTACGGACCCGGTGGCTGGCATCATCAGTGCCCGAACAACGAGAACCCGGGCTGGCGCTGCCGTTGAACGGAGGCATGGACTAAAGAGACCGAGGTCGCGGAGCGGGCCGCTCGGCCCCGCTCCGCGACCGGGGAGGTGCCTGCCCCGGGCCTCTTCCGGGGCTACGGCGAATGCGGCGGTTTCAGCTCCGCGGCCGAGCGTAGCGCGCGGACCATCTCGTCCAGGCCGTGCTGGGCGTCGTCTGGAATGTTGCCTACGAAGGGTAGAAGTATCCCCTGGAACACCTCGTGGGCATCCAGCCAGACCTGATCCGGGCCGACCTGGTCGATCGAGAACGTCAGCGTGCGCTGCAAATTGTGGTCGAGCATCCAGCCGCCCCAGCTCAGCTCATGATCGGGTTTCACGCTCAATACCGTCTCCGCGATTATCACGGTTTGGTCGCCGTTGTGCAGCGTGAGCTCGAGCGGCGCACCCTCTTTGATATTCCCCTTTGCCGGGGAAATATACGGATTCCACACGGTATAGTGTGTTAGGTCGGTCAAGAGAGCCCACACTGTGTCCGCCGTGGCGGAGATCATGATGGCGGATCGGGCCTCGCGGTGCGTGCTGAGGTTCGGCAAATTCAGGATTTGCGCCAGCGCCGCAAGCGTCACGATCAAACTGGCGTAGACCGTGACCACTCCTCTACGCCGGCCGCGCAACCGCGGGGCGCGGTCCGCCGTTGGCATGCCTCCACTATACCATCTTCATCATCGTCGACGAACCGGGGCCGCGGCGCCCCCCCGATGTCGGGTACGCGGCGATACGGACGGTGGCCTCGGGTCGAGGGGCGCACCACCCCGGGGGCATGGCAATCGCCGGCGGACTCGGCGGACGGTGGACGCATTGCGGTGCATCCGGAGGCTGCGCCACCGCGCTCGCACAGGTGCCCGGGAGCTTGAGCGCCCGTGACGGTTGCCGCGCCGGGCAGACGTTCCGTGCCGCCAGGCTCAATGACTTGGTGTCGCTGCGGGAGAGAAGATCGGGGTGGCCTCGGGGGGGACGATCTCGACCCACTGCGGGCCCCGATCGAACGCGATTTCACGTCCAGCCTGGTCCAAGAAGCGGAGCCGGCCCGCCCGGGACTGTTTGCTCCATGTGCCCGCGACGGTGACGCCATCCTGGACGACCCACGCCGGCCCCGAACCGATGTCGGAGAACGTCCACGTGTCTTCGCCGATGACCGTTCGTCCGTGAACCCGGGGCACGACCGCAATCGCGATCGATTTGGCGACGAGGACCTGGCCAGTCGCTGCGTCCTTGTCCGACGCGCCACCGAGTTGGCGGGTGTAGTCATTGGTAGCCGGGCGATAGACCCACTTGACGGCGTACTCCGGGAACGAGAAGGCGATCGACACAGTCTGTGCCGCAGAGCGCGCGGCTTGCGGCGCGTCGTCCTTCCATTGCTCCGGCACGATGGAGAGGTCTTCCTCTCCCGCCTGCTGGTCGATCACCGCCCGAAGCGCTTCCGTGGACGTAAAGACGGTGTGCTCGAACGCAACGTGCGGAGCGAAGATCCGGCGGAAGGCATCGCTGTAACGGAACTGATCCAGGTCCTTGATCCGTAGCTGGTCGATGAGGGCCAGTGCATCGGCGTTGCCGCCCACGTGCGCGAGCGCGGCGTCCATCTCGACCGCGTAGTTCAAGAACTGCGTGCGCGCGGATCGCACGGGACCGATGCGTCCCGCATCCTCCTCGGCGAACACCGCCAGATAGCGTGTGATGCCGCCTTCGGTGAGAGCCTCGTATACGCGCGACGCGGCCGACAACCCCCACTGCGGTCTCGCCTGTGTGAAGTTGTCTATCATCACTGCAATTGGCCGGCGGGCGGCGAGCCGATACGGTACCGGTTCGCCGTCGACCGGGTCAGGGACGAGTGCCGGCACCACTCGCAATGTCGCAGACGGCGACCGTCGGGACTCGCGCGCCTGCACCGGGTGGCGTGACCGCGAGATCTGTGCGATGGTCCCGGCGACAAGCACGAGCGTCAATCCCGCGAAAACCCTGGTGGCGTGGCTGAAACGGATGCGCATGTTAGACCCCGCTAGTGTACCCAAGGAGTGCTATGTTGACAAGACGAACGCATGTGCACCGCGTCAGGCGCCGGGGGCAAGAGAGGAGACCTCGCGGCGCCCTGCGTATCTTGAGCGGCAACTTATCATGTCTCAGCGATCGCAGGAGAGGATGATGCGACGGTGGTTCTTGCGGGGAGCTCCCGGGGTACTCGCGTTCCTGCCGCTGTTGGTGGCGACGCCCGGCGCGCTTCACGCCCAACGGCCCCCGGCTGCCACGGTGGTGCGCGTCTACGCGGCGTTCGCTCCGGGGTCGATTCGACCGGGCGTGCTCGTCACGAGTCGCGTGAGCGGGCAGTGCTTTGCTGCATCCCTGGCAGACCAAGCGCGCGAGGACGCCTGGCGCTGCATGAGCGGGAACCGCATCATGGATCCGTGTTTTCAGGGATTCGAGGGGGCTAACCCGGTGCTGGCCTGTCCGGCCAGTCCGTGGTCCGCGCGGGTCACCTTGCTGCGTCCCAACAAGGAGCCGTCGCGCGCCCAGGCCAACAAGCCGGGCATCGGGTCCGGACTGCCATGGGCGCTCGAGCTCGACGACGGGACGCGCTGCACTTTTCTCACGGGTGCCACCTCAGCGGTCGCCGGGATGCGGGTCAACTACGGGTGTGTCGGCGGCCAGCGCAGCATCGTAGGTGACGTGGATCGCACGTCGCCGCAATGGCGCGTCTTCGTGGATACGGGGAGGGGTGCGACCGTCGAGTCGCAAGGTGTACGGGTCGCCTGGTATTAGCCGCGCTTTGAGATTGCACCGTGGAGGCCGGGGGCGCCCCCGGCCTCCACGCGGGAGTGGCCCCGTAATCAGACGCGGCCGGAGAACAGGGCTTCCACGACCTCGTCTGGTTCGGGTCGCCTGCCGGTCTGCTTCTTCGAAAACACCAGGCGACCGTTCGCGGTCACCTCAAATACTCCGCCGGACGACGGGATCAGCCGCAACGATGCGATTCCCTCGGGTTTTTCCTTGAGGACGTGCTCCGTCACACGGACGGCGTGGGGGAGATACCCTCAACTGGTGCAGTATTCGATCGAAACGTCCAGCTTGTCAGCCACCCTTGCACCTCCGGCATTGGGCGAATAGATCACTGCTGCTCCAGTGCCTGCTCTATTATGATACAACGCGGTCCGAGGGAAGTTGGATGGTCGCGCGTTGACGTATGCGTCCCCAACGGGCATAATTATGAAAGGCGCGCGCCTGTAGCGTCGTGCGCGGGCGGACGTGTAATCGGGCAGTTGGATCCTACACCGCTTCAAGAGTGCCCGCAGGTTGGCCATTACGCTCGATCACACCAGCGGACCGACCGGGCGAGATGCGACTGCCACGAACACGCGTGGCGGCGGCGGAGGACTGTTGCCGAGGCCGAATGGCGCGTGAGGGCGTGTTGTGCCCGTGCCAAAGCCGTGTGGGCGTGTGTGAAGCGTGACAGAGAGGAGGGGCGCAGCACGCGCCGGCATAGTGCAGCGCTTGGCGTTTGAGTGCCTGCACGGGTGCCCTTCCGGCGGGAATGTGGTGTAGGATCACGTCGGATCGGGTATCTGTCTCCATAGAGGCAAGCGAAGGCCCGTCCCACGGACGTCACGTCGTCCGTGAACTTGTGACGCCGACGCGGTAAGTATGGATGTTCATGGATTTCGAGAAGCGCTGTGAATTGCATACTGGCATCTATATTCTATGGAGGTTTTGAAGATGTCTGGGCAGTTGGATCGGATCGAGCAGATGCTCCGTGCATTGTGCGCTCACCTTGGCGTGCGTGACAGCGATCTTGAGCAAATGGTGATATCGACCAACGGAGCAGAATCCGCAGCCGGAGACGGCCGGCGCTACGCGGGCGTGGTGTCGCGCTTCGAGCACGGATGGGGCTTCATTGAGTGCGAGGCAATGAACCGCAACTTCTTCGTTCACTACAGTGACATCGAGGGCACCGGTCTCCGGTCGCTCGAAGCCGGGGAGGCGGTGTCGTTCGAGATCGCGCCCGGAAAGGACGGACGTCCAAAGGCGGTCAAGGTACGCCGGCAGGCGGCCA
>Ga0187782_10004606_pt1 | contig 10313 bp, 10 predicted proteins | sample 0715_SJ02_MP15_2_FD_132454 | JGI IMG/M metagenome (GOLD analysis project Ga0187782, IMG submission 132454) | Tropical peat soil microbial communities from peatlands in Department of Meta, Colombia - 0715_SJ02_MP15_20_MG | ecosystem: Environmental > Terrestrial > Soil > Wetlands > Peat | place...
GCACTTCATGGCCTGGTATGGTCACGACGAATTCGATGCTTTCATGGAGCACAATCGCTTGCACGGTCCTTACGCGCCGCTGTATTGGCTGCTGATCCTCTGCAACATCGTGCTGCCACAAGTGCTGTGGTCGCGGCGGGCGCGGCAGAACGTGGGCGTGCTGTTCGGGATCTCGATCGTAATCCTGATCGGCATGTGGCTGGAGCGCTTCATCATCGTGGTCACCAGCCTGCACCGCGACTTCCTCACCTCGTCCTGGGGCATGTACTACCCCACAAAGTGGGACTGGTTCACCTATGTGGGCACGATCGGCTTCTTTGTGATGGCCATGTACCTGTTCATCCGCTTCCTGCCCATGATCTCGATTTTCGAGATGCGGACGCTGCTGCCAGGAGCCGAAGTGGAGGCGGAGGCGAAATGAAGCGTCCGCCAATCTTCGGACTGATGGCGGAGTTCGATTCGCCTAGCGACCTCTTGCTGGCAGCGCGCAAAGCCTACGCCGAGGGCTACCGCAGGCTCGATGCTTACAGCCCCTTTCCCATTGAAGAAGTCAGCGAGGCCATTGGCCACCATCGTAGCCGCGTGCCGCTGGTGGTGCTGATAGGAGGGCTGCTGGGAGGCATCGGCGGATACCTGATGCAGTACTGGATTTCGGTCCTGAACTACCCCATCAACGTAGGCGGCCGGCCGCTGAATTCCTTGCCGGCATTCATCGTGGTGACCTTCGAGATGACGATCCTGGGTGGAGCGCTGTTCGCCGTGTTTGGGATGCTGGCGCTGAACCGGCTGCCCATGCCTTATCACCCTGTATTCAACATCGAGCGCTTCGCCTTTGCCAGCAAAGACCGTTTTTTCCTGTGTATTTATGCCAACGATCCGCGATTCGATCGCGCGCAGACAGAAATGTTCCTGCAGAGGCTGAACCCGAAGAACGTGGTGGAGGTGCCGCATTAACGCGCCCTTCCACCAAAATCGTCATTCCGAGCGAAGCAGGATGGAGCATAGCGGCCAAGTGCGAGTTGAGGGATCTTGCGCTTTCCAGGCGAGAAACGCAAGGTCCCTCGGCTTGCGCTCGCTGACGACGTCAACTCGCGCGGCGCTCGGGATGACAATTGCTGTGCTTTTGCTCGCCGGCTGCCGCCAGGACATGCACAATCAACCCAAGTTCAAGCCGCTGCGCACGAGCGAGTTCTTCCCCGACGGCCGGTCAGCACGGCCGCTGGTCGCGGGCACGGTCGATCGCAACCAGATCAACGAGGACCCTGCCTACGAGACTGGCTTGCAGAACTCCCAAGCCGTCCTGACGTTGCCGTTCCCGGCGACGCGGCCAGTGCTCGAACGCGGGCGCGAGCGCTTCAACATTTACTGTATGCCCTGTCATGGCGAACTGGCGGACGGAAACGGCATGGTGGCACAGCGCGGCTATTTGCACCCGCCCAGCTTCCATGACGATCGTCTGCGGCAGGCGCCGGTGGGGCACTTCTTCGACGTGATCACCAATGGCCTTGGCGGCATGCCTGACTATGCGCAGCAGGTCACGGTCGAGGATCGCTGGAAAATCATCGCCTACATTCGCGCGCTGCAGTTGAGCCAGCACGCGGCGGTTGCCGACGTGCCCGCGGACATTCGCGGCCAGCTCGGCCAGCCGCTGCCGCCGAGCAACGAAGGAATCACCGGCACGACGGGCGTGAGGGGAATGGCGCCCCCAGAGCCACGCCAATTGCCGCCGCAGACCGGCGTTCCGGAGCGCAAGGAGAACAAGCAGTGAGCAACGCATCCACCACGCTGCCGTATCCTCCTCCGCCGGGGCTAGAGCGAATCCAACACCGCTCGCTGGTGATCGGCATCGCCTTTCTGGCGGTGGCGATAATCGCGGCAGGGTTGGGGCATGCGCCGACGCAGTTCTTCCGCTCCTATCTGCTCGGGTTTGTCTGGTGGCTGGGCATGTCACTGGGCTGCCTTGCCGTGTTGATGATTCAACACGTAGCCGGAGGGCTGTGGGGATTCGTAATCCGGCGGCCGCTGGAGGCGGCGGTCCGCGTCTTACCCCTGCTCGCGGCGATGTTCATCCCCGTGATCTTGGGAATTCCGCACCTCTACGTGTGGGATCATCACGAAATGACGCAGCGCGGCGCCGGGACGCAGCATCAGGCGCAATACTTTTGGGCGCCGTGGTTCATCACGCGCGCCATCATCTATTTCCTGGCGTGGATCCTGCTGGCGTATCTGCTGAGCCGCTGGTCGGCGGCACAGGACGCAAGCGGCGATCCGGTGTGGCGTCGGCGCATGCTAGGCTTGAGCGGGCCGGGACTGATCATTTACGGGCTGACCGTGACCTTCGCGTCCATCGACTGGCTGATGTCCCTGACCCCCCAGTGGAGTTCGACCGTCTATCCCCTCATTCTGATTGCGGGGCAGGTACTGTCAGCCCTGGCGTTTTCCGCCGCCATCCTGTTCCTGCTGGTCCAGCACAAGCCCATGTCCGACATCGTGCAGGAGAAACACCTGCACAGCCTGGGCAAGATGATGCTGGCCTTTGTCATGCTCTGGGCCTACTGTTCATACTCGCAATTGGTGATCATCTGGGCCGGCAATGAGCCGGACGAAATCACCTGGTACCTGCACCGGCTGAACACCGGCTGGAAGTACGTGGGGCTGGGGCTGGTGGTGTTTCACTTCGCGGTTCCGTTTGCGCTGCTGCTATCGCGCGATTTGAAACGCAATGCCCGCAGGCTGGCGCGGGTGGCCATCCTGCTGGTGCTGATGCGTTATGTCGACCTGCTGTTCTGGATCGCACCCAATGCATTGCCTGGATTCCCGCATGGGATCCCGTTTCAGTGGATGGATATCGTGGTGCCGATCGGCATCGGCGGCATCTGGATGGCTGCCTTTGTCCGGGCGCTGCGGCAACGGCCGCTGCTCGCTGTGCACGACCAACGTTTCGAGGAAGTGGTAGAACATGTCACCCAATCAGCCTGAGGTCCGGGAAAACGGCACCCTGAACCCCGCCGTGAGTTACGAGCCGAGTCAGGCGGACCTGCGCGTGGTGCTGGCATTCCTGGCGTCCCTGGCGTTGGCGACGGGACTGGTCGTGCTGGTGCTGTGGGGAATGTTCGGCTACTTCCGCAGCAAGTCGGCGGAGCGAGGTCCGCTGCCCAGTCCGCGCATGTACACTTCGCCGCCGAACGTGCCACGGCCGCAGCTTCAGCCCGATCCCGTGGCCGATTACAACGTCTACCGCTTGTCGGCCAAGGAGATGTTGGACAGCTACGGTTGGGTGGATCAAAACGCGGGAATTGCGCGCATTCCCATCGATAGAGCTATGGACCTGGTAGTAGAGCGCGGATTGCCCTGGCACCAGCCTGGCACAGGTCCGGCGCCAACCGCGCCGAATCCGAACCCGGCAACCGGGCCGATGCCCGGAGCCACGCGCGGGCAAGTTGAGGCGCCTAGCGGGCGTGAGCGAGACTCGAGCAGAGCGAGGGGCGAGCGGCAGACCGCTGCCGAAATCCCGAGCGTAGCGAGGGAACTGGAAAACAGGAAGTGAGGTCCATGGGGGTCGCAAATCGCAATCTTCGCCTTGTGGTAGCGGCGGCAACACTCTTAATCGTGGCTGCGCCGGCGAGCGCCCAATACATGCACGAGCCCAAGCAGGCTCTGACGCAGAACACGCTTGTCCCCATCCTGCAGCAGGTGGGCATCGACCAGCGCATCGGGCAGCATCTTCCGCTCGATCTGATATTCCGCGACGAGACCGGTCAGAGCGTTCCCTTGCGCAACTATTTCGGCAAGCGGCCGGTGCTGCTCACGTTGGTCTACTACCAGTGCCCGATGCTTTGTTCCGAAGTGCTGAACGGAGTGGTTGGCGGCCTGCTTCCGTTGAAGCTGAACGTGGGCCGCGACTTCGACATTGTGACCATCAGCTTCGATCCGCGAGACACGCCCGCCGTCGCCACCGAAAAGCGCGACACTTATCTCCGGCGCTACGGACGCGCCGACGCGGATAAAGGCTGGCATTTCCTTGCCGGCGATACGCCCGCCATCGAGGCACTCACCAAGGCTGTGGGCTTTCGCTATGCCTGGGACCCGCAGATCCAGCAGTACGCGCATGCCAGCGGCATCATGGTGCTGACGCCGGATGGCAGGCTGTCTCGCTACCTCTACGGCGTCGAATACACACCCAAGGACCTGCGCCTGGCGCTTGTGGATTCGTCCGCGGGCAAAGTCGGTAACGTGGTGGACCAGGTCATGCTGTACTGCTATCACTACGACCCGGCCACCGGCAAGTATGGCGCGGTAGTGACTAACATGCTTCGCCTGGGCGGCGCGCTGACCCTGCTGCTGCTGGGGGGATTTCTGGCGGTGGCGTGGCAGCGCGAACTGCGAATGAAGACTGTGGGTGCGGTGGCCAGACCACACAAATCTACGGGAAGGGCCGGCTGATATGTGGACTGACTTCCCATTGTGGCCGGCCCGGGCCGCGAACTTCGCCGACAAAGTCGACCCACTCTACTTGTTTCTGGTCGCGGTGACGGTCTTCTTTTCGGCTGGCATTTTCCTGACTATTACCGTTTTTGCCATCAAATACCGGCGCTCGATCCACCCGCAGGCGGAACAGATCGAAGGCTCGCTGGCGGTCGAGGCCACATGGTCGATCATCCCGCTGGCGATCGCCCTGTTCATCTTCGTGTGGAGCGCGTCGGTGTACTTCAGCTACGGTGCACCTCCCAAGAACGCGCTGCGCATCTACGGTACGGCCAAGCAGTGGATGTGGAAGTTCGAGCAAGCGGATGGCCAGCGCGAGATCAACGAACTGCACGTGCCCTTGGGCCGCGACGTGGCCGTCACGCTAATCTCGCAGGATGTTATCCACAGCTTCTACGTGCCCGCCTTTCGCGTGAAGATGGACGTGCTGCCCAACCGGTATCGCACGGTGTGGTTCCGTCCCACGCGCACCGGTACGTATCACCTCTTTTGCGCAGAGTATTGCGGCACCTCGCACGCCGGCATGATCGGCTGGGTGGTAGTGATGGAACCGGCCGACTACGAAGCTTGGCTGGCATCCGGCGGCGAGGGGTCACTGGCTTCTTCGGGCGAAAAGCTGTTCCGCCACTTCGGCTGTATCAGTTGCCATCGCTCCGACAAGGGCGCGCGCGGTCCAGATCTGGCCGGGTTATTTGGCCGCGAGGTCCACTTTCAGAATGGCACGACCACGGTGGCCGATGAGAATTACATCCGCGAGCGGATTCTCGGGCCCCGACCGCCGGACCGGCAAGTGGCGGGCTGGCAGCGCGACATCATGCCGGTTTTCCGCGGACAGGTTAACGAAGAAGAGATGCTGGAACTCATTGCCTACGTCAAGTCGCTGCAGCAGAACCCGTTGAACGTGAACCCCAACGCGCCGATTCCGGATGAAGAACAGCGCAAACGTAATCCCCTGGTGGAACCAGAGGTGGTCCGTCCATGAGCGCACCTTCCGTCGCAGTCGAGCCCCGCGAGCACTACCTGAATGTGGATTATGGCATTCGCTCGTGGCTGCTTACCACCGACCACAAGCGTATCGGCGTCCTGTACATGATCTCGATCACGGTCATGTTCTTTATCGGCGGCGTTTTTGCCACTCTCATCCGCCTGAATCTCATGACCCCGGCCGGCGACCTGGTGAGCGCCGATACCTATAACAAGCTGTTCACCATGCACGGGATCGTGATGGTCTTCTTCTTCCTGATACCGGCGGTGCCGGCAGTGATCGGCAACTTCGTGCTGCCCATGATGGTGGGGGCGCGCGATATGGCGTTCCCCAAGATCAACCTGCTGAGCTGGTACCTGTTTGTGATTGGGGCGGGGATCACGCTCTACTCGATCGTGGTCGGCGGGGTCGACACGGGCTGGACCTTCTATACGCCGTTCAGCACTACCTACTCCAACACCTACGTTTTCAGCACCATCGTGGGCATCCTCTTCTCGGGCTTCTCTTCCATCTTTACGGGGCTCAACTTTATCGCCACCATCCACAAGCTGCGCGCGCCCGGACTGACCTGGCGGCGCATGCAACTGTTCCTATGGTCCAACTACGCGACCGCAGTCATCATGATCCTGGGCACGCCGGTGGTGGCCATCGCGCTCATCCTGGTGGCCGTGGAGCGGATGTGGCACATCGGCATCTTCAATCCCGCGCTGGGCGGCGATCCCGTGTTGTTCCAGCACCTGTTCTGGTTCTACTCCCATCCGGCCGTGTACATCATGGTGCTGCCGGCGATGGGGGTGATCAGCGAACTGGTGACCACCTTCTCGCGCAAACGCATCTTCGGGTATGAATTCGTGGCCGCCGCCTCGATCGCCATCGCGGTGTTTGGGTTCCTGGTGTGGGGACACCACATGTTCGTGGCCGGGATCTCCATCTACTCGGCGCTGCTGTTCTCGGTCATGAGCTATCTGGTGGCCATTCCCTCGGCGGTCAAGGTATTCAACTGGACGGCAACTTTGTATAAAGGCGCCATCTCCTACCGCACGCCGATGCTCTACGCCTTCGGGTTCATCGGGCTGTTCACCATCGGCGGCCTTACCGGGCTGTTCCTGGCGGCGCTGGGCGTGGACATCCACGTCACCGACACCTATTTCGTGGTCGCGCACTTCCACTACATCATGGTCGGCGGCACGGTGATGGCCTACCTGGGCGCGATCCACTATTGGTGGCCGAAGATGTTTGGGCGCATGTATCCGGAGGGATGGGCCAAGCTCTCAGCAGGCATCATCTTCATCGGCTTCAACGTGACCTTTTTTCCGCAGTTTCTGCTGGGATACCTGGGCATGCCGCGGCGCTACCACGCCTACGCGCCGGAGTTTCAGGTGCTGAATGTGATGTCCACGGCGGGGGCGTCGATTCTGGCGGCGGGATACCTGCTTCCACTGATCTATCTGATCTGGTCACTGCGTTACGGTGAGATCGCGCCTGCGAACCCGTGGGGCTCGACCGGCCTCGAGTGGCAGACCACGTCGCCTCCACCCACGCACAATTTCGAGGAAACTCCTGTCGTGACTGAAGAAGCCTACGCCTACGATAAACACCCGGAGATGGAATTTGTCGCATAGCACCGAAGCCGCGGTTACTCATCCAGCGTTGCAGGCGCCCTACCGCGACCTGGACCAGCAGCGCGAGACTGCCACCCTGGGCATGTTCGTCTTCCTGCTCACCGAGCTGATGATGTTCGGTGGGCTGTTCTGCGCTTACCTGGTGTACCGCACGCTGTACTTGCCCTCGTTCCTCGAAGCCAGCAAGCACATGGACCTGACCATCGGCGCCGTGAACACGGCGGTGCTGATCTGCAGCAGCCTCAGCATGGCGCTCGGCGTCCGCGCTGCGCAGCAGGGGCGCAGCAAGGCCATTGTGCTGTGCCTGCTCATCACGATTCTTTTCGGGTGCGCATTCTTAGTGCTGAAAGGAGTGGAATACCACCACCACTGGGCCGTGCACGAGGTGCCGGGGATCAACTTCGCGTTCTCGTCCAGCGTTCCTTTGGTAAACGTGGGGAAGGTGCAGCTCTTTTTCTCGCTTTACTTCATCATGACCGGGCTGCACGCGTTGCACATGCTGATCGGTCTCGGCCTGGTCACGTGGATCACCATTGCTGCTCACCGGGGGCGCTATAGCCCCGCATATCACAATCCCGTGGAGAACGTCGGACTCTACTGGCACTTTGTCGATATCGTCTGGATTTACCTGTTCCCGTTGTTATACCTGATCAGCCGCATGCACACCTGATATGGCAGAACACGTCGCTACAAGAAAAACTTACGTCGCCACCTGGGCCACGCTGCTGGTGATGACGTTGATTACCACCTTGGTGGCCTTCGTGGACCTCGGCCGTTTCAATACCGTCGTTGCTCTTTTCATCGCTACGTTCAAAGCGTCGCTGGTAGTGCTCTTCTTCATGGGCGCCAAGTACACGCCGCGGCTGACGCGGGTGGTGATCATCTGCGGCATTTTCTTCCTGGCGTTGCTGCTGAGCCTCACCATCGTCGATTACTTGTCCCGCCTGTGGCCGGCGTAGAGCGGCGGCCCGCACTCTTGGCCACGAACTAGCGGCCGCTTCCGATTTCACGACCCGCGTGTACCGCCAGACCGAAGTGTACCCGCATCAAAGCGAGTGATTGGATTTACGATCCCCGCACGGCGAGTACCATGGCTTGAAAGATCGCAGTAAGGGAGACATCACTAATGAGGAAAATAATCAAGGAACCTTTGTGTCTGGCAAGCGTACTGATCGCGATTGCGCTTCTGACAACAACCTTGCCGCGACGAGCTGCGGCACAAGACCAGGATGATCCTCCGGCCCGGGTTGCCCGCTTGGGCTTTATGCAGGGTTCAGTTTCATTCCAGCCCGCAGGCGAAGCGGACTGGGTGCAGGCCGTTCCCAACCGGCCCATGACAACCGGCGACCGGCTGTGGGCAGACCAGGATTCGCGGGCCGAAGTCTCACTGGGCTCGGCCGTGATCCGGCTGGCGGCCAACACCGGCTTTTCGTTTCTCAACCTGGACGACCGCACCGTGCAGATCCAGCTGACATCCGGCGCGGTCAGCATCAGCGTCCGGCGGCTGGGCCCCGACGATGATTTCGAAGTGGACACCCCCAACTTGGCGTTCACGGCCTTCCGTCCCGGACACTACCGGGTAGATGCCAGCGCCGATGGAAGCTATACGGTCGTCAGCGTGCGCGACGGCGAGGGCGAATCGACCGGCAACGGCCAGACGTACGGTCTGCATGGCGGACAGAGAGCTACCTTCAGCGGTACGGATTCGCTCTATGCCGAAGTGGTGGACCTCGGCCCGCCCGATGACTTCGACAACTGGGCGTATCTGCGCGACCGCCGCTATGAGCGCGCCGCGCGTTATGTTTCGCCCGAGGTCGTCGGTTATGAGGACCTGGAGGATTACGGCCAATGGCGCTACGCCTTCGGCTATGGGCAGGTCTGGTTTCCCACCCAGGTGGCTCCCGGATGGGCGCCCTATCGCGAGGGCCACTGGGCCTGGATTTCTCCCTGGGGCTGGACCTGGGTGGACGATGCTCCCTGGGGTTATGCGCCGTTTCACTACGGGCGCTGGGCCGTGGTCGAGGGCCGCTGGGGCTGGATACCCGGGCCGGTAGAAGTTGCGCCCGTGTATGCGCCCGCGCTGGTGGTATTCATCGGCGCCGGCGGCTTCGGCGGCAATGTGGGGTGGTTCCCGCTGGGTCCGCGGGAAGTCTACGTGCCGTCGTACGCTGTGAGCCGCGCTTACGTCGAGCGCGTGAACGTCAGCAACACCGTGGTCAACACCACGACCATCACCAACGTTTACAACGTCACCGTCATCAACCGGACGACGACTATCACCAATATCACGTATGTGAATCGGAGCGTAGCGGGGGCCGTAACGGCCGTTCCGCAGCGCGCCTTTGTCAGCGCGCAGCCGGTCGCCCAGGCAGCCGTTACCGTGAACGCGCGGGAAATGGCCGCCATGCCGGTAAGCACGCGGGCCGCAGTGGCGCCGGCGCGCGAGAGCGTGCTGGGCGCACATGCCAGCACGGCGGGACGTGTGGCAGCGCCTCCGCCGGCTGTGGCCAGCCGGGCAGTGGTTGCTAAAGCGACGCCTCCGCCTCCGCCCGTACCGTTCGCCAAGCAGCAGCAGGCCCTGGCGGCGCATCCGGGACAGCCGCTCGAGAAGAGCGAAGTGCAGAGCCTGCGTCCGGTAAACGCTCCGGTCGCGCAACCCATGGTCAAACAGGCGCCTCCGGGAAAGCCGGCGCCAACCGTCGGCCGCGCGGGTAGCCAGCCAGGGAATCCGCCGGGCCCTGGAAGGCCAAGTCAACCCGCTACTCCGCCGCCGTCCAACCCGCCCGCCAACGCTGGAAAGCCGGCGCCGCCGGCCAATCCGCCTGCGAGCCAGCCTGCAAACACAAGCAGATTCGGACAGCCGGCTAACGCGCCGCCGGCCAACCCGCCTGCGAACGCTGGAAAACCAAGTCAGCCCACGAATCCGGCGCCGGGGACGCCGCCCGCGAACGTCGGAAAACCAACTCAGCCCACGAATCCGCCGCCGGCGAAGAGCGATCGTCCGCCGTCAGCGCAACCGAAACCAACCGAGCCCGCGCCTGCTCCCAAGACGCAAACTCCTCCGCCGAGCCAGCCGGCGCGCACGCCGCCTCCCGCGGCAGTGCAGCCTGCGTCGCAGCAGCATCAGCAGGCCAAGCCGCAGACACCTGAGGAGAAGAAGCGCGAGGAGAAACAGAAGCAGGAAGAAGAAAAGCCGAAGCCGCCGCAGTAGGCTGAGCGGC
>Ga0187782_10004607_pt1 | contig 10312 bp, 5 predicted proteins | sample 0715_SJ02_MP15_2_FD_132454 | JGI IMG/M metagenome (GOLD analysis project Ga0187782, IMG submission 132454) | Tropical peat soil microbial communities from peatlands in Department of Meta, Colombia - 0715_SJ02_MP15_20_MG | ecosystem: Environmental > Terrestrial > Soil > Wetlands > Peat | place...
GGGCCGGGCGGCGACCGGTGCAGTCGCCAGCCTGGTCACCGCCACGCTGATCGGATCACTATGGTCATTCCACGCGTACGTGAACAACACGACGAGCGAGCCGACCCGCTCCTATCTCGCCACCGCCCGGCTAGCGCTCGCTGACGTGCCGACCGGAACTATCGTTGTCGACGCGCCAGTCCCTCGCGATGTACTCGGTGGCCAGCTCACCGGGCCGGCTAGTCAGACGTCGCAGGTGCTGGCTCCCATTATCGCTCGCGGGACTGGACCTCACTTCGTCCTACGGCCGGACGGCACCTTTGATCACCTACTGGAATTCGACCGGCGGGGGCGGCTGGTCCCCGCCGTGATCCGAGGTACTGCGAGTCAGCCACTGGGCCCGTACCTGGCATGCTGGCCGCAATCACCGGGCGGCGTGACCGTGCGGCTGCAGGCTGTACCCTCGCATCCAACCGAGCTCAGGATCGGGTACCTGGCCTGGGCGGCGGGGCAGGTCCAGGTCACTTACGCAGGCCACACTGAGGTGATGGACCTGCCCAAGGGTCTTCACTCGGCTTTCCTGCCGGTTGACGGCAGCGGAAGAACGGTGACCTTTACCGGCATGACGCCGCGGCAGTTGTGCGTCGGCGATGTGGAGGTCGGGGTTCTGCAACCGTCCTCGACCGGCCCGGCGATACCGGCGCTGGCGGTAACCGGCTAGTCGTCGCGTCTCTTGCCAGCAGCCACATGGACTACGCACCCAGTTCGGCACAGGGCCAGCTCCGGCCCGCCGTGCGGCGCTTCTCCGCGCGCAGCCAGCGGCAGGGCGAACCAGGGTGGTTCCGCCGCGCATGGCCGGGAGCCGTGACCGGACTGGCCCTGGGACTGCTCGCGGTCGGCCCGGGGCTGTCGCGAGGTTTCCTGCTCAGCTACGACATGGTGTTCGTGCCCCGCGAGCCGTTCTCAGCGGCCCTGCCGGGCCTGGCGCCGCCGCGCGCGGTCCCCAGTGACCTGGTCATCGCCGCCGCTTCCCGGGTACTTCCGGGCGACATCGTACAGAAGGCCGTGCTGGTGTCGATTTTCTTGCTCGCCTGCGCCGGAGCGGCCGCATTGCTGGACCGCGAGCCGCCACTCGCCCGGCTCGCGGCTGGCGCGTTCTACGCCTGGAACCCATACGTCGGCGAGCGGATGATCATCGGCCAGTGGGCGCTGCTGCTCGGCTACGCCGGCCTGCCCTGGGTGCTGCGAGCGGTGCTGGTTCCCGATCTGGTGTCGCGGCGCGGAGCGCAGCGGCTGGCCCTGACGCTGCTTCCGGCCGTCATCGGCGGGTTCGCCGCGATGGCGATCACCGCGCTGGTCGCGGTGCCCACGGCACTGCTCTCCCGGGGCGACGCCCGGCCCGTGCTGCCCCGACCGGGCATCACCGCGAGCGCTCGCCGGGCGGCCGTAACGCTGACCGCCCTGGCCGCGGGTAGCCTGCCCTGGTTCATCCCCTCCTTGTTGCACACGGTATACGTGGATCCCGCGAGCGTAGCCGCGTTCGCGGCCCGGGCGGACACGCCGTTCGGCAGTGTCGGCAGCCTGCTGATGCTGGGCGGCGAGTGGAACGCGCAGACGGTGCCGAAGGGCTACGGCGGAATGTGGTCGGCGCTGTGGCTGGCCGTGGTGATCGTCGCGATCCTGGGCTACCTGCTGATCGCTCGCGCACAGCACCGCTGGCCCGGCCTGGGCATCGCCGCCGTGGCCGGGCTGGTGATCGCGTGCCTGGGCGTGACCGCAGCGGGCCGGGACTTGCTCAGGTGGATGATCAGCGCATGGCCGGGGTTCGCCGTGCTGCGGGACGCCCAGCAGTTCGTGGCGCCGCTGGCTCTCGCCGAGGCCGCGGGATTCGGCCTCGCTGTCGGCTGGGCGATGAACGCCCGCATGTTCGGGATGAAGGCAGGCAGGCACGAGCGGGCCCGCAGCGTGGACGCGGCGGGAGTGATACTCGCGGTTTGCGCGCTGCTCGCGCCCGTGCTGCTGCTGCCAGGCCTGGCGTGGGGTGCGGCGGGGCGGCTGCGACCGGCCGCGTACCCGGCTGGCTGGCTCGCTGCGGCGCGGATGATCGACGACAGCCCGGCGCGCGGCGATGTCCTGCTGCTGCCCTTCCAGACCTACCGAACGCCGTCATGGAACCACGGCGAGGTAGTGCTCGATCCCTGGACCCGGCTGCTGTCGCGGCCGGTGATCTGGAATGACGGGACGCTCGTCGGCGACGTGGAACTCGCGCCCGATGATCCGCGGGCACGCCGCCTTGACGGCGCCATCCGCGGCACCGGCCCGCTGACCGCGACACTGCGCGCGGCCGGGGTGCGGTTCGTGCTGGACGACGCGGACGGGCCGGACCGAGAAGGTCAACAGGTGCGCGCGCGGCTGCCCGGATCCGTCGTGATCATCGAACAACCGGGACTGACGGTGTACCTGCTGCCTGGTTAGTCATCGCTGAGGATATCGGCCTGGCCTGCGGTGGTCCTGGTAAATTCGCCGCGCCGCGCGCACTTCATCAGCCTCTGGTGCTCCTCCTCGGGCACCGAAACGGCCTGGTTGGCCAGCATCTGGGGGATGCCGTCCTCGATCCGGTACGCGCGGCGCAACCGCGGGTTGTACAGCATCGCGTCGTCGGAGAAGTAGATCAGGCCGCGTTTGTCGATTGGGCACGCCAGGATGTCGAGCAGCGCGTCCTCGAGGGCCATAACCGTCTCCTCGGGTCGGCCAGGTAGCTGGGTGTCATGTCAGGGCTGGACCCGGTCGAACCGCTGGTCTCATCCGGCACCTGCACGCGGCGGGACAGCGTAATAAGGACGAAACCGGCCATCACGATCGCGGCCAGGCGCAGGCCGAGCTTGTCCGGACTGGTCGGCAGGTGTTCATGGAATAGCAGGGTACCCGCGACCAGGAAGTATGTGCTGCTCGTGACGGTGGACACCGGGACCAGGATGGATGCACGGCCGGACTGCAGCGCAACCTGGAACACCAGCAGGGCGGCTACTGAGCAGCCGGCCAGCACGTACAGGTACGGCGACGAGATGATACCGACGGCGATGCTCACGGCGGTGTGGTTGCCGATGAGGATCCCGGAGATCGCCTTGATGGCCAGCGCCGCGACGCCGTAGAACAGTCCGGTGGCGACGCCGTAGCGGACACCTGTCGTCAAGTGGCGGTGCTTGCCGGTGCGGGCGCCCAACCCGCTGGCCGCGACCAGCAAACCGATGACGACCGAAGGGATCATGACCACTGCCATCGCATCCGGCCTGGCATAGTGTCCGGCGCCGGTGCCCTCCGCGCCGGTCGACAGGGCCAGCAGGAATACAGAGACGGCCATCGCCGATACGCACCACAACTCGGCGGCGCCGAGGCGCTCCCGCAGGATCAGCCTGGAGAGCAGCAGCACCAGCACGACGCTGAACGAGAGCACCGGCTGCACAACGCTGATCGGCTCGAACGTCAGCACGATGACCTGACAGGCCAATCCGCCAAGCATCAGCGCGAATCCTGCCAGCCAGGGCCGATTGGCCAGCAAGCTGGCGATCAGCTGCGGCATCCGGCGCACGTCGAGGGTCGGCATCCGCCCGAGCGCACGCTTCTCCTGTATCAGCCCGAAGCTGTAGGCGGTCGTCGCCAGCAGCGCCAGCGGGATTCCGGCGTCGTGGACAGCGCTCATGGGTCCTCCGGCGTTGCGGTGCCGATCGCAGGTGACCCGGGGTGGCGGCCGATGCCGGTCCGCAGTGTGATCGTCGGCATCAGCGCGGCGGCCAGCCCTACCAGTGCGCACGCCTGTGCCGGCGCGCCGAAGGCACCCAGGCCACCGCCGGTCGGCTGCGCCGCCGCGGTGACCAGTAGCCCCGAGGCAGTCATGCCAGTCAGGGCCAATGCAGGCAGCCAGTACGGCCGACGCCAGGCCAGGTATGCGAGCACGGGCACGGCGAGCACCACCGGCCCGCCAGCCACGAAGATCAGCACGAGGACGCCGACCGCTCCCAGCCACCTAGCCCGACGGCTCGCGTGTCCGGGACCGGCCGGCGAGGCGGACGGCGGCCAAGCGGATGACGCGACCTGGCCGGACCCGGTCCCAGGCCGGAACCTGGTGAGGAATCGCATGCGGACCGGCCACACGGCGAGGGCGAGCAGGACGATGATGGCGAGCAGCGAGGCCGCGAGACAGAGGTGATAAGCGGCCGTCGGCCGGAAGGTGAGGGCGATCGTGCCACCCGCCCCCGCGGGCACCACGTAGCCTTGCTGCCAGCCGTCCAGGCGCACCGGCGTCAGCATCCGGCCGTTCAGCGTGGCCACCCAGCCGGTGTTGTAGTTCTGGTGGATCTCCAGGTAGCTGGCTGGTCCGGGGCCAATAGTGAGTCGGCGCTGGTCAGGCTGCCAGCTGCCGATGGCCACTGTCCGGGATCCCGGCGTGGTGGCCGATGCTGTACCGGCGCTGGTCAGGCTGAGATCGGTGACCGCGAACGTACCGGGTGCCGCGACGGTCAGCGTGTGCTGCCCGGCGCCGAGCGTCAGCGTGCCGCCCGGGGTGCATAGCCGCACCTGCACCGGCAGGTATTGGCTGAGCTCGCCGATCGTGCCGCTGACCGCGGTCTGGTACGCCTGCCCATCGACAAAAAGCACAGGTCCCTGGCCGCACGCTAGGCTCAGCCTGGCCCTTTCGTTCGGCGCAGCCACGCGCAGGTCAGCCAGAGCGGGAACGGATAGCTCGGATAGCCCGACGGGGAGCGTGCTGACCTGGCCTGTCGGGCTGACCGCGGTGACCTGCTGCACGTTCGGGAACGACACGTCAATTCGGTCGGTGGTCAGCGGCCTGCTGAACACGACTAGGCCGCCGGACCCGATCGCCGCCTCGCGGGTGCCATTCGGGCTGGTGACCTCCACGGTTTCAGGTACGGACACGCCGTTGTACACGGGCTGAACGACCAGAGAGCCGATTCGGCGCTTGCCGTGCCAGCTCAGCTGGATGACCGGGACTGCGGTACCGGCGATCCATGGCGCCCTGCCCGATCCGCGGAGCAGGCTGGCCACGGACTGGGTGCTGAGCGAACCTGGCGAGGAAGCCACGCTGACCTGCAGGACACGGCGGCCGGGCGGGACGGCCTTGTCCAGCAGCGCGTCCAGCCCGGTGCCGGGCACGGCCAGCGCAGATGCCCCCAGGTGCAGGTTCATCGGACTGGCCAGGATGAACGTCCGGGCCATCGGCGGGACGGCTTCCGGGTTGCCGAGGGTAACCGGGGACGGCACCTGCTGGTGGAAGGAGAAGATGACCGATGCCGCCTGGCGCCCCGGCGGGTCCTCGGCGGGCTGCAGCAGCCGGGTGACCTGGACACCGGGGATAAGCACATCCGATATCCCCGCGCCCAGTCCACCCGGGACCACTCCGCGTGCCCCGGTGATCGTGACGCGCAGCCACCTGGTCAAGCCGGGCGCCACGTTCAGCGGCTGGACAGCGTCAGTCGTGGCGAGCTCGGTCGTCGACCCGCCGGCCGCTGTGGACACCCGAACCCGGTCCGCCATCTCTCGCTCCGGGCTGTCATCCAGCAGGCGTATTCCGATGCTGGCCGGCATGTCCATCGGCTCGTCGAAGGTGATCTGGATCCACTGTCCCACCGGAGTCTGCGGGCTGCCTTCGGTCCAGGCCGTCGCCGGGTCGCCGTCGAACGCATTGGCCGGGTCTTCCTGCTGAGTGTCGGCCAGCCAGAAACCGTACGACGAGGCGGTCACCTGCGCCGCGCCAGACAGGACGGCCACCGTCTGGTGCCCGGCCGCCGGTACCGGCAGGAGCTGGCGGGGCGGACCGCCCGCCCCGCCGAGCTGGTCATCTACCGGGTTGGTCTCGTTCGCCGTGTAGGTGTAGGAGACGTCGGAGTTGACCAGGCCGAACGACGTGTCGGCGCGCCGCTGCCCGTCGGTGACCGCCCACCGGGCCGGGCTGGTCGGCATCGGATCCCCGGCCATGATAGCGGGCTGGCCAGGGCCGAGCAGGTTCTGCCCGGCGAGCTGGAGCAGCGAGTCCGGCCCCCCGTTGACCAGCACGGTCTGGCTGACCGGCAGCGTGGTGACCGGGCTGAGCGCCGGGCCGGATCCGGTGGTGGCCGCGGCGAAGATCTCCACCGCCGGGTAGGCAGGCAGCGCCGCCTGCACCTGGGGTGCGGCCCCGGGTGCAGTCTGCGCCCCGGTAATCAGCGGCCCGAAAGCGGCGACCCGGGTGAACCCGGACAGCGCGAGCGTCTGGTGTACGATCGCGGGCGACGTATAGCCGATCTGCCCTGGGTCCAGATCGTTCCGGACCACCACGTACCGGATGCCGGCCCGCGCCAGGTACGCGGCCAGGCCGTTCACCTGCTCGCCGGACTCGAAGGCCTGTTCCGCGGTATCCAGCAGGATCTGCGATCCGGCCCCGCCGTAGGGCACCAGCCCCCGTTCGACCCACGGCGACCGGCCCAGCGCCTCCAGCGGGTCGTCGATTGGGTCACCCCACAGGTACTCGCCGTGTGCGTCCGCGGGCACCACCAGCGCCGGGTTGCGGGGTGAGGCAGCGGCCAGGAACTCGGCGACCTGGTCCCAGTAGCGCGGCACCGCGGAGAACGATCCTGGGTTGAGGACCTGATCGGACAGGAACGGCAGGGCCAGCCCGATCACCACCACGGCGACGCCGAGCCGGGCCACCTGCGTGACGGCCCGCCGCGTGGTCTGCTCCCCGGTCGCCCGCCGTAGCCAGTTTGCCGTGGCGTGCGCCAGCCCCAGGGCCAGCGCAGCCGCGATGACCGGCTCCAGTTTGTACACGTTGCGGAACGGGGCAAGCGTCCCGTTCAGCAGCTGATCGACCGTCTGGTGAAACGGGCCGCTCAGCTGCCCGCCGTATCCGGCCAGCGCGCCGGCCGCCGCGACGCCGGCGGACAGCCGGAGCCACGCCGCTTCGGGCATGCTCCGCAGGGATAGCCCGTACAGGCCGAAGGCGGCGGCGAAGGCCGCGGCGGCGATCGCGAACGGGGTGGTGACCAGGTCCCAGCCCGCGGACAGCCACGGTGTGCCGAGGTTGAAGTAGGCGACCCAGTTGCCGGCGCCGCGCAGCACGGTGGCGGCCGACGCGGTGGCCGTCGTGGTGCCCGCCTGCTCGATGTAGGGCAGGAAGTTGAACGCGTACTTGCCCTGCAGCAGCAGCGGCAGGGACCACCAGGCGGTCGCCGCCGCCACGGCGGCCCCCCAGCACACCGCGAGCGACACGAGCCGTCGCCCCCGGGCGTGCGTCAGGATGAACAATCCGGGCAGCAGCAGCGCGTCGATGGTCGAGGTCGCGTTCACTCCGCCCATGCACAGCACCGCGACGGCAGACCGGGCGGCCGGCCCAGCCAGCCCTCGCCAGCTCCGCAGCCTGGACGGGCCGGGACCTGGGGTCCGGGTGGCGGACACCAGCGGCACCACCGCCCACGGGGCCAGCATCCCTGGCAGCACTGCGGCCGAGGTGGAGCCGATCAAGATCGTGAACGTCGGCCACAGCGCGAACAGCAGCCCAGCCCACAAGCGGGAAGCCGGCGACCCGATGCCGAGCGCGCTCGCCAGCTTGACCAGCCCGGTGAATCCGGTCGCGATGATCAGCGACATCCACAGCCGCTCGGTCAGCCAGACCGGCGCATGCACGAGCTGGCCGACCAGATAGAACGGGGCCATCGGCACCGCGTAGCCGATGGCCTGGTTGTTGATCGCGCCGAACGTGTCCTGCGGATCCCACAGGTGCCACAGGCCGGCGAGGTATCCCGCCGGGTCCAGGTCCACGCCGAGCTTGGTATCGAAGACCATCCGGCCCGGGTCGTTGGCGAGCAGGACGACGAGCGCGGCCAGCCATACCAGGAAGAACCAGCGCCATGCCAGCGCCCGCGGCTGCACCGGGACTGCCGCGTCCCGCTCGCTCGCGGGCTCAGCCTGCCCGGCGGAAGGCACGCCGTCGTCGGCGACCGGCCGGTCACCGGCCCTGGTCGTCATCTACGGCGCCTCAGGATCAGCAGGAGGTTCCAGGTGGCGATCTCCCTTAGCCCGGGTAGCCGCACCAGCACGCGGCACCACCGCGGGTAGTATCGCGGCCGCGCGTCCACGATCTCCACGTCCGGTCGGCCCTGCAGCGCTCGCAGCACCGGCCCGACGTGCACAGGGAACAGGTTGGCGCCGTAGTGGTGCTTGGGCTGGCGCTGGTGTCGCCGGATGTACCGGCGTTCGGCGAAGCCTGGACCCAGATAGTGCCAGGGCGACATCTCATGGCCGCCGTGCGGCGAATACCAGTTGGTGTAGGACACGTATACGAGCCCGCCCGGCCGGGTGGCGCGGATCATCTCCTCGATCAGCCCCATCGGATCCCGGACGTGCTCGAGCACGTTGGAGCTGAACACCACGTCCGCGCCGCCGTCGCGGACCGGTAGCCAGTATCCGTCTGCCACGACCGCGTTGGTCGGCGCGGCCGTCCGGTGCCGCAGCTCGGCGGGATCGGGCTCGAACAAGTAGGCGTGCGCCCCGCGTGACCGGAAGGCTGCGGTGAACCAGCCGCCCCCGCCGCCGACGTCCAGCACTGTATGGCCCGCCAGCTCGCAGTACTCCGCGACCTGCCGCACGGCGTCCTCGGCGAGGCTGGTGTAGAACTGCTCCGGGTCGGTCTGTTCGGCCCGGAACAGCCGGAACAGCCGCACCGAGCGCAGCAGCCCCGAGCGGCTCGCCTGATCATCACGGTCACGGCGAACGTCCATGATCGTGTCAGCCCCGCAAGGGGAATGCGGGAGTCGCGGTGCCGCTGGCCGGGGCCTCGACCGCCCGCCAGGTCAGGTTGGCCAGTGCGAACACCCCCGTCATCAGCGTTCGCGCCAGCTGGTCCGCACCCGTTGGTCGACAGCCGCATGCTGGATCTGGGTCACGCACGCCTCCACCGTGGCGAGAGCCCTGACGCGTTACCAGAGCCTTGACTACCGGCCAGTAGCCACCAAATAATGCTGCAATCCTCACACACGGATCACAGCCTGGCTACCGACGCTGCCGATTCGTAACGTCTGCCGGAGGGCCTGGAGCCGCGAGATGGACAATGACCCGGGTATTTTGCCTGCGGAGACAGATCTGCCTGGCGGACCCGGAGCGTTCGTGCATGGCCTGGTTCAGGCCCAGTCGGCGGCCGGGCCCGCGCCGCATCCGCGTCTGGCCGACGGGCGGCCAGACGCGCCCCGCGCCGGCGATCGGCCCAGGCACATCCTGTTCGTCGCCTGGCGGGATCTGGCCAACCCGCGCGCGGGGGGATCGGAGGTTCTGGTCGACCAGCTCGCCTCCGGGATGCTCGCCCGCGGCGACCGGGTGACGCTGCTATGCGCGGGGCCGACGGCCGAGCGAACGTACCGGGTGGTCCGCAACGGCGGCACCTACTCCCAGTTCCTCCGCACCCCCGTCGCGTACCTGCGGAACTTCCGTGACTGTGACCTGATCGTCGAGGTCTGCAACGGCATGCCGTTCCTGGCGCCGCTGTGGTGCCGACGGCCGGTGCTCTGTCTGGTGAACCACGCGCACCTCGAGCTGTGGCCGATCAGGTTCCGCCCGCCGGTCTCCACCGTGGGCCGGCATATCGAGAGCGCAGTGATGCCCTGGGTCCACCGCAAGAACCTGTTCCTCACCGTGTCCGCCTCCACCGCGGAAGCACTGGAGCAGATGGGCGTCGGCCGGGACCGGATCCGGCAGATCTGCAACGGCGTCGTGCAGCCCGATCCGCTGACGCCGCGGTCGCCGGACCCGCTGTTCCTCGCGCTCGGCCGGCTCACCGACTATAAGCGCCTGGACCTGCTGCTGCGGCTGTGGGACCGGGTCCGGCACGTGGTCGGCGGCCAGCTAGTGATCGCCGGGGACGGCCCGGAACGAGCACGGCTGGAGGCGCTGGCAGGCCCCGGCGTGACCTTTACCGGCCGGGTGCCAGAGGAGGAGAAGCACCGGCTGCTGTGCTCGGCGTGGCTGCTGATGCACCCGGCGCTGATCGAGGGCTGGGGCATCGTCGTCGCCGAGGCGGCGATCCGCGGCACCCCAGCGGTAGCGTTCGACGTGCCGGGACTGCGTGACTCGGTCGTGCACGGTGAGACGGGGATACTGGTACGGACCGAGGGACAGTTCGCCTCGGCCTGGGCCTCGCTGGTGATCGACCGTCGGCGGCGAGAGGCACTCGGCAGGGCCGCGCGTACCCGGGCCCTGCGGCTGCACTGGTCGGCCGCGGTCGAAGGTTTCGCGAACGTGGCCGACGAGGCAATCGCCCGCGGGAGGAGCAGTCATCATGCCGGTTACC
>Ga0187782_10004609_pt1 | contig 10308 bp, 6 predicted proteins | sample 0715_SJ02_MP15_2_FD_132454 | JGI IMG/M metagenome (GOLD analysis project Ga0187782, IMG submission 132454) | Tropical peat soil microbial communities from peatlands in Department of Meta, Colombia - 0715_SJ02_MP15_20_MG | ecosystem: Environmental > Terrestrial > Soil > Wetlands > Peat | place...
CGATCCAACATGGGATCGTGGGTTTGTTCGGCCTTAGGTTGCGCTGATGAGGTCGAAACCACCAACTGAAAGACGGCGGACGTGGCACTACCTTCGGCCGAGGCAAGCAGAGATTGCACCTCGGCGCGAAGCGATTCGTCCTCTCCGCAGGCCTCAAGCAAAACAGCGCTGCGCCCCCCGGGTTCACATTCCAGTACCCGACCGAAAACTGCCTTGATCTGTTGCCAGCGCTCGGGGGTTAGTGAGTCTCCAGCTGCATTGCGAAGCAGCTGCGGCTGCGGCTTCTGTACTACGCCGTCGTCCATAAAAGCAGCCTTGCTGTTTGAAATGTGAAGTCCAGCGATCTAGAGGAAAGAGCCGCGTTACCCGTTGTGGCCCGAAGTATACACCCCTCGGGAATGGTTGGAAAGCTGGATTTTCCTCAGCCGGATGATCTCACTTTGCTGCATTCTGCACGTATCCAGGTAGCGAACCTCGCGGCGGTTTGCGGGGTGACCTATGGGAAACTTCCAAGGTTGCTCTGTGGTTTATAGTGCCGGCAACTTGTAGGGTTTCGAGGAAAGACTGAGTCAATGGATTCTTCATCCATCGACGTGACTGTGCTGCTTAAGGAACTCTCGAATGGCAACAAGGAGGTTCTAGCCGAGCTGGTCCCCATGGTGTACGACGAACTGCGGAGGCTGGCCTCGTATTATCTCCGCCGGGAACGCAGCGATCATACCCTGCAGGCGACGGCTCTGGTGCATGAGGCTTACCTGCGACTCGTGGATCAGCGTCATGTGGACTGGAAGAACCGCAACCATTTCTTCGGCGTGGCGGCGCAACTTATGCGGCGCATCCTTCTTACGCACGCCCGCGAGCACCACGCCGCGAAGCGCGGCGGCGGGATGCAGAAGATCTCGCTGGAGGACACTGCGATATTCTCGCCTGAGCGGGCTGAGGAACTCGTGTTTCTGGATGAGTTACTGATCCGGCTGGCCGCCCTCGATCCCCAGCAGGCACGTATTGTCGAGTTCCGGTTCTTTGCGGGGTTGTCGGTGGAAGAGACGGCGGAATTAATGAACATCTCCACGGCGACGGTCAAACGGGACTGGGCGATGGCGAAGGCATGGCTGGTACGCGAAATGAACAGGCAGCGAGGCAAGGCTCCCGCGTCGTCATAAGTTCCTCTTCCTTAGTCTTCTTTGATCCCTTTTTCGGCCGGTCTGCACGTTGGAAAGTGGGGGGCACGACAACGGGGCGGCCGGCCCCCTCTCGCCGGTTTAACCGGCACACAAGGAGAACACTTATGAAAACCAAAATTGCACGTACATGGATGGCTAGTCTTTTCGCTGTGGTGCTAACGGTGGGCATGGCAGCACCAGCTCATGCCTGGGGTCCTCCATGCTCGACGGCGAGCGCGGCAGGGAACTGGTCGCTGACGGATCAAGGAACGGTTCTTGGCATCGGGCCTAGGACTGCTGTGGGGATATTCACGCTGGACGAAAACGGAACTCTTGTGAATGGCGTTGCCACCTCGAGCCTCAACGGCACCATCGCCAAAGAGACATATTCGGGAACCTACACGGTGAATCCCGACTGCACCGGAACCATCAACGTGAAGATTTATTCGGACGGCACAGAGCTGTTCGCAGTGACGTTGTTTACCGCATTCGACGAAGAAGTGAGACACCTACGTGGGATCTTCACCTCGGTCGTAACCCCTAGCGGCACAAAGCTTTCGACGGTCATAAACCTTGATGCCAGAAAGCAGTGAGTTCGGCGGGGCTTCGCCTGTGCGGGCTGAGCACCCAACCGCATGGGGATTCCGTTGGAAGCGGCATTTCCTTTCCCAATTTGTGATTCATTAATGATTTGCAGCGGTGCAGTACATTCGTTCCGCACGGATGTACTCGCCGCGCTTTTCCTAGTCTTGACGCATGCCCAGGGTCAGTGAGGTGGAAACGCCGAGGTCGAGAAGCATTATGCCGCTAGAGCCCACAAGGAATCGGAACTTTGCCCAGAACTGTAGCAACGCTGCCGGACTCTGAGGGCCCGTAGGTTTTTCGGACGGAAAAAAGCCTCAATATAAGACCACATCGAACTGCGCGATTTGGTTCGGTACCGACGCAAGCTAGTGCAGAGTATCGACGCGGTTTCCTATGTCAGAAATATCAGAACGTTAGTCTCAGGCCAAGTTGAATGGTTCTTGCACCGGCCGGTTGTATGCCGTGGATCACTCCGAAATCAGACCCCACCGGACTTTCGGTGGTGTTCATGTCCGGAGTGCCCAGATTGGTGTGATTGGCGATATTGTTTACGGTAGCTTCAAACCGCAGTCTAAACATCTCCTGGATGGGAAATGTCTTGGCCACTCCCATATTCATCAAGACAGTTCCCGGTCCTTTCAGTATGCCCACACCCGAGTCCCCAAATCGACCGAGTCCCGTCAGAGGAGCAACGAAACAGGCTTGGTTGAAGTATCCGTTCAGAGTTGGATTCGAGATATTCCCGTTGCAGATTCGATCTGGACGTTCTCCCGGATCTTTGAAATAGAGTCCGATGCCGGAAGGATCATGGGCTGGGTCACCGTAGTAGAACGGAGTCAGATACGGACCGGACTGCAGCAAAAGAATGCCCATCGTTTGCCAGTTTCCCAGAATAGCGTTGAGTGCCGATGGCATGGAGTCGCCAAACCGCTTGCCTTTGCCGAAGGGCAACTCATAGACATACGTAGTAAGCCACCGATGGCGGGGAGTGAAATTAACGTCTCCGTAGTCATACCGATAATTGAAACGATCCGCGATAAAGGGGCCATTTTCCGCGATGAAACCACCATTCGGCCCAGCTGCTCCTGAACCTTGGTCATCAGACAGATTCTTCGAAAACACATAACTGGATTGCAAGAAGAGGCCATAACCGGTGCGATGGGTAAGCACCACGTTAGCACCGTTATAGATGGATTCGGCACCGTTGGCCGTCTGGTAAACGATACGCCAGTTGGGAAACGGCTTGTCGGCAGGGTTATAGGGTTGGGTGCTGGGATGGACCGAGTTCAAGTCAGGAGTAGTTAGCAAATTCACCGACCGCAGCCCTGTGTAGGTGAGACGCAACCCGGTCTGCGTGCCGAGTTGCTTCTCCAGGCTCAAACTCCATTGCTCACCGTAGGGATCGCTAAGATGAAATTGGGTTGCGGTTCTGAAGTCCTCGGTCCCGGGGGGAGGAACGGAACCGATGCCGCCGCCCACGGTTTGCGGAAATCGGATGTAAGGCACGCCATTGGTGACGGTGTTTTGGAATGCTTGGACGTTGGCCGTGGCAATACCTACCAGGGAGTAGAACGTGAGGCCTGTTAGAGTCTCGTCATACATACCAAACCCGGCTCGCACGACAAAGCTATTCGAAATTCGATAAGCCAGGTTGATGCGTGGCAGAACCTTGGTCCAGTCGGTATAGCGAAGCTTCTCTGGCTTATCATCTTCGGCCGCAGTAACCACATGACTACAGGGCGTAGTCAATCCTACGTAGCCAGGACAACCATTAATCGCCTGCAAAAACCCCGGTGCCGTGAGAGCCAAAGATGCTTGGTTCGGAACGATGACGTAGGCGTTGCTAGGGTCGAAATTGGTCATCTGCAAGGTTTTGTCGAAAAAGGGAGGATGCACTTCGTAGCGCAGGCCGTAGTTGACGGTTAACCTGGGAGTTACTTGAAACTGATCTTGTGCGAAAAATGCAAACGCCGTCTCGTAAGCGTCAAAGTTTGGTCCAGTCACGGCGATAGACGATTGAGAGGGCAGTCCTAATTCGAAATCGGCGATGTCATCCCCAGTGAACTGCCCGCTGAATTGGAATACCCCGAAATCGTCGGCGCCAATGAACTGCACAAAATCCTGCAAACTGAGTCGTCGAACGTCAGCCCCGAACTTCATGGAATGATGCCCACGTACCCAGCTCAGATTGTCGTTGAATTGATAGCGGTGTTGGGTGCGGTTCTCTTGCCGGTTGTTGGCTGTCCAAGTAAGAGGGGATTCGAGAAACTGAAATCCCGGTATTGCCGAACCTGGCGGAAACGGGCCAGGCAATTCCAAACCGAGCTGGCTAACGAGTTGCTGGCCATTGGGAAATTGGTCGAACACAAACGAATCAAGCTCATGACTGTATCCGAAGCGAAATTCATTCAGCACATTGGGTTTGAGGACATACGTATAGCTTACGCCGACACTCCTCGGATCCGTCACGATGCTTTCATTGCCCTGAAGAAGACCTAGGGGATTCGTGGTTGTGTCGTCCTTCCAGCTGAAACGGCCATAGATGCTTTGCTTGTTGGTGAGTTTTTGGTCGATTCGCACATCGAAAAGAGTAGTGTTTACAGGTGCCGGGTCGACGGTTAGATAATTGGAAGCCAAAGGACACGAGGCGCAATTCGGGGCCGGATAGAAAGTATTCAAAACGTTTTGGGATATCTTGTTGACGGCGGGCAGAATGTTGTTGGGGTATGGCTGTCCGGTAAACGGATTCTTCAACTGTGTTCCGGTGGGATCCGTGCAGATGCCGGCTGAGCTATAAGTACTGCAGAGCGCGGAGAAATTCCCGCTGCGCATGGCTACCGTGGGAACTCCTTGAACCAGCACGTCGCTGGTATGATAAAGATTCTTCTCAAAGTCGGCGTAAAAAAAAGTCTTGCCCTTTATAATCGGGCCCCCTAGAGAGCCCCCAAAATCATTGGCATGTTTCGGTGGCTTGGTGGTGGCAAAGTAGGGTGTAGCGTCAAAACCGTTATTCTGCAGGTATTCAAAAGCTGATCCATGGTAGTTGTTGGTTCCGCCCTTCGAGACAAAGGTAATGTCACCCACCTGACCATACTCGGCGGCTCCGAGCTGTTCCGTCACCTTCACCTCGGACAAATCCTCAGTGGAAGGGAGATTTTCGCGTAATGGACCGTTGTATCGTACGTCGACGACCGAGAATCCATCCACAGAGGTCTCGTTCTGAGCGGGGTTATTGCCGGAAATCGAGATGTTAAAGCTTGGGTCGACCTGGACGCCCGGGACGGTTTGTACTAGGGCGAGAGGCGAAGTATCCACAGCCCGATAGTTCAACGGCAAGTCCGTAATCGTTTGCTTCTCTATTTGCTCGCTGACTGTACCGGTTTCGGTCGTGATCACCGGCACATTGCCTGTCACCTGGACGGTTTCGGCGGAACTGCCGACCACCAACTTGACATCAATTCGCACCGTGGCGCGGGACTCGAGTACGAGGCCGGTACTCACAAAAACCTTGAATCCCTTAGCTTCCACCCGGACTTCATAGGTTCCGGCAACTAAGTCCTGCACATTGTATGCTCCACTGTCGTTGGTGGTTGCGGTTCTGGCTTGATTCGTTCCCGTATTGATCACACTGACCGTGGCTCCGGATACGAAGGCGCCGCTTGGATCGGTGACAGTTCCGACCATCGTGGCGCTTGTGGTCTGCCCATGTACCTGGATATTAGGTGCAAGCAACAGAAACACTAAAGTTGCCGCGATCGGTGAAATCATTGCTCGTTGACGAACAGGCGATGGTTTCGAACTTCGTTGTGCTGACTGTGTTCCGCGCATGGTGCCTCTTTGTGGAATGTCGGCAGGATTGGCGGCCCTTATCGCGAAAGTGTTCGCCATCCCGCCGACACCGTCGTATGGTGGATCCATCAAGAGTTGTAAGGGAAGTGCAACCCGAGTAAACCGCAGGAAACGAATTTTTGACCCAACTTCGAGACGAGAGCGCATTCGCCAACCTTCGACGCGGGGTGGTGTATCACGGAATTTGAAAGCTTGTCAACGATAATTTAATCGATTAGAAACAACCGCCGATATGAACTTCATTAATAAGTAGCTAAACTATTAATAATAAATACATTTATTTCGGCTTAACGGCAGTTATTAATCGTGGACGATATCGATTCAAGTCAGCTGCAACAAATTTGGTCCATGCTCCTAGGTTTGCAGCCGCGGTCAATCACCCCTAATCCAAGGGGAGGCTGCTGCGCCCCAGCGATCAGACTACGGGCAATGCTCAGAATCACCGTGGCTTCGTGGTGGGCTAACCCCAAAACGTCTTCGGTATTCCGGCCTGGCATCGTTTTGTGCCGTTCAAGATCCAGGACAAACGGGAGTTCAGAGAGGCAATCGCGAACTCAAGCTTCACCGCTCGTATGTCCATTAGGTGCGCGGGGCCTCTAAGTCGCCAGCTTCTCTGCCAGCAAAGAATTCTGTAGCTTGGTGACCGCGGTCAAGAATGCGATCTCGTCTACCATTCGCGTCTGTCTGCAGGTTTCAGTCCTCCGCTCAAAGCCGAAGTGCGCCCCCATTAATATTTATCGTTTCAGATTGCATGCTTATCGCATCTCAAAATATAATCCGGTTTTGTTGAAAAATCGGACTGTAAGAAGCCATCTCCAACGATTTTTCTTCATTCCTAATCGATTAAGATAATGACATTGCTCCCTAAAATCTTGGACGTCGAGCGCCGCTTTGCCACCTCGCCTCCTTTGGACTTCCAGCGTTTGTTGTCATCTCAGTTTGCGGAGAGGGCTGTCCTCGATTCGTTGAAGCGGGATGCAAGGATTGCGGTTGCCGTTGGAAGCCGTGGCATTGCCAATTTGAGAACCATCGTTGCGACGGTTATTGAATTATTGAAAGCAAAGGGGGCAAAGCCTTATGTTGTGCCGGCCATGGGCAGTCACGGAGGAGCCACCGCCGAGGGACAAGCAGCCGTTCTGGCCGAGTACGGCATTACCCCGGAACTCCTAGGAATTCCGTTTGACACCAGAATGGACGCCCAGTGCATTGGTACTACAGAAAACGGAATCGACGTTTTCTTCAGCCAAGCCGCACTCGAAGCCGACGGCATCGTTCTCATCAACCGCGTGAAACCCCACACAGATTTTTCTGGGAGCATCGGAAGCGGCATCCTCAAAATGATGGCGATCGGTCTGGGGAAATATCAAGGAGCTGGAATCTGCCACGCAGCCGCGAGTCGTCTGGGGCATGAGGCGGTAATCCGGGCAGCCGCGCGCTTTGTTCTGGGCAAAGTTCCGATTCTTTGTGGGGTTGCGATACTCGAAGACCAAAACCATGAAACCGCCGATCTCAAAGTTCTTACGCCGAATTCCCTCGAGCAAGAAGAAGAAAAGTTATTCCTCAAGGCCCGCTCGCTCATGCCCACTTTACCCTTCCAAAAAATTGATTTGTTAGTGGTTGATTTTATCGGTAAGGAGCTCAGCGGCGCCGGCATCGATCCCAACGTGATTGGCCGCTCCGTCCATGGATATTCGACCTCATTGGGCGGGCATGAACGAGTCCGACCTCGCATCGGCCGCATCTTTGTTCGCGAGCTCACGGAAGCTACAAACGGGAATGCTACGGGAATTGGATTGGCCGACTTCACCACCACGCGCGCTGTCGAGCGCATCAACCTGGGTACGACGTATACCAATGCGCTGACCGCACTTGTTCCCCTGGTTGCCAAGATTCCCATGTACTTTGACAGTGACCGCGAAGCCCTCGACCGGGCCATCGCGTCACTGGCATTATCCAACACGAAGCTGGCGCGGATCGTTCGAGTTCGGAGCACGCTCTCGCTCCACAAGTTCCAGGCTTCGGAAGCCTACCGGGATCAGATTTGCGCACGTTCCGACTTGGTGGTAACCAGGGCAGTTCACGATATGGAGTTCGATCGTCAGGGTGATCTTCTGCCCTGGTAAAGATCAGAACTCGGTAATCCCAGCGGAAGTTGCAATTGGGCGATGTTCATTGATCCGAGAACGCGTCGGGGATAGGAAATGAAAGGAATGTCCTTCATCGACATCAATACGATGGTTCCCATCGAAGTCTTGCCTGGAGTTCGTATTCGGGCGCCCCATGGGAAAAACCTCATGCTGTCCTATCTCGAAATGGATCAGGCAGCCGTGGTTCCGCTTCACTCTCATCCGCATGAGCAGGGAGGCATTCTGCTCGAGGGAAAGATGGAACTCACCATCGGCGACGAAGTAAGAGTGGTGGAGCCGGGTGCCATGTATCTAATTCCGCCCAATGTTCTTCACAAGGCGGTCGCACTCGAAGGCCCGCTTGTCGTCCTCGATGTCTTTAGCCCCATCCGCGAAGACTACGCCGAATTGGTCAACCGCTATATCGGTAAATCGGATGCCGTCCTGAAGCCTGGAGCCGCCTCGCGGTCATCGAATGGTCAGGAAAACGCGAGGCGGTAAAACCGAGCCGCATTGTCGCCAAAGATATCCTCCTTATCCTTCGGCTTGAGGTTTCGCGTATAGTCTTCGACGAGTAGCAACACCTGCAGATAGGTTCCTGCCAATAGGCAAACTGGCCAGTCTGAGCCAAACATCAGCCGTTCAGGGCCAAACGCTTCGAAGACAACATCGAGATAAGGGCGAAAATCCTCCGCCTTCCAATTGGACCATTCTGCCTCCGTGATTAGCCCGGAAAGTTTGCAGTACACGTACGGATTGGCCGCGATGATACGAATGTCGTGGCTCCAGGTCGCAATCTCTTTGGTTTTCACCAAGGGCTTCGCAATATGGTCGATCACAAACGGCTGATCGGGCAATGCCTCGACCAGTTTTATCGCCGCCGGAAGCTGTCTGGGATAAATGAGGATATCGTAGGTAAAGTTGTATTCCCTGAGAGCCGCAATGCCGCGCATGACATCTTTTCGTAGGACAAAGTTGTCATCCGGTTCGTCCTGCACTACGTGCCTAAACCCACAGATCTTCGGAAAGCGGGAGAAGAATGCCAGCCGCTCCGGAAGGTTGGGCGCGCAGAGGTCTATCCAGCCCACGATTCCAGCGATCTGCGGGCAACGCGTAGACAGGTCGAGCAGGAAAAAATTTTCAGACTCGGACTGGCGTGCTTGAACGGCAACGGTGGCGTCGATCCCGGCGGCCGCCAATTCAGGTAAGAGCTCAAAAGGAGTGAAGGCTCCCTTCAACACAGTCATTTGATCCGTAATCCAATGGTCAATGGCAGGATCGTAGCTCCAGAAGTGCTGGTGGCAGTCAATTCGCATAAGCATCGGCGCCAGCCGGACAGTCCCCCAAACCGGCGATGAATCCGCTATACGGCATCCAATTTCGTAATATGAAACGTTTATTTACAATCTGTTTAATACAAAGCAACCAGACTGCAAAATTGTAATAATATTCTTATTAATCAATAATATATTTGGTTGTAACGTGCCTCCGCAATCCTAGTTTCTCATTGATTGAATCGATTAGAAATATTCTTGACATCTCTCCATAACCGGTGTTATACAGGCGCTCCTGTAACACTAGCATGAGATCTTGCGCACTGGGTTCAAATCCTTTGTCTCGACGGAACGGCACCCTAGCACCGCACGAGGAGGTCTGATGCGAGCCTGTGGACCACATCCGGCAAGATTGTGGACTCTAGTTGTATTCCTGTCGTTCGTACTGTCCTTCCCGTCGCCCGCTATCGCGCAGAGCACAAGTGGCACAATTCTTGGGACAGTCACGGATGCGAGCGGGGCAGTTGTAACGGGCGCGTCGGTGACGATCACCAATCTGCTCACCGGTATTGGTCGGGTTGTTCAAACCAGCAATGTGGGCAACTACGAAGCCAGCGCCCTGGTTCCCGGAAGCTATCAAGTCCTGATCGAGATGAAGGGATTTGAGCGATATCTTCGAACCAACATATCGCTGGATGCACGGGCTACGGTGCGCGTAGATGCCGTGCTCGTGGTCGGCCGCAGTGAACAACAAATCGAGGTGAAAAGCACTACGCCGTTGATCACTACGGAGGCGCCAACCGTCAGCGACACCGTGGACAAGCAAGCTGTTCTTAATCTGCCGCTGAATTATCGCGCAGTGGATACTTCTCCGCTTTCGACCGTGCAGGCGATTCCGGGCGTTCAGGTTGACCCGTCCTTTAACATTTCGGTTTCTGGAAATCATCCCGCACAGAATGAGATCTCGCTCGACGGATTTTCCGTGGTTAATATTCGCTTCAACGGACCTCTTTCGGAGATGTTGCCATCCACAGAATCGCTCTCCGAAGTCAAAGTCACATCCCAGCTGGGAAACGCTGAAAACGGCGGGCTGGGAGATATATCGTTTGTGTCGCACGGTGGAACCAACCAGTTTCACGGCTCGCTGTTCGAGTATCTGCAGAACGATGCCTTTGACGCAACACCGTTTTTCGCGTTGGCGAAGCCGCCCAAGCACGCCAATGATTTCGGAGGCTCCGTCGGCGGACCGGTTCTGCTGCCGTTCTATAACGGCAGAGACAAGACTTTTTTCTATTTCGATTGGGAGTCGAA
>Ga0187782_10004611_pt1 | contig 10307 bp, 6 predicted proteins | sample 0715_SJ02_MP15_2_FD_132454 | JGI IMG/M metagenome (GOLD analysis project Ga0187782, IMG submission 132454) | Tropical peat soil microbial communities from peatlands in Department of Meta, Colombia - 0715_SJ02_MP15_20_MG | ecosystem: Environmental > Terrestrial > Soil > Wetlands > Peat | place...
ACGAAAGTCTGCACATGAGCAGGAACGTTGGATCTACCTTGATGCGGGGCTTTACAATGGGCTCGACGAGACGATGAATGAACGGATCCATTATCGGATTCGAACTTCGCGTGACGGAGGTGCCGCCGCCCCTGCCATACTCGCAGGCCCTACCTGCGACAGCACCGATGTTCTCTATCGCCGTCACCCTTACGAACTGCCGCTCGATCTTGAAATTGGCGATACTGTCGATTTCCTGTCGGCAGGGGCTTATACGGCCAGCGTTGCCGCAGTAGCCTTCAACGGCTTTCCACCGATACAAGCTTATTTCGTTTGAATGCAGGTCTCCTGCAGACTGGAGTCGTGCGGGTGAGTCCCTCAAATCTCTGAAGTTCGCCTTCGGGGAAGTGCAGTGTGTTCGTGAATTCGTGAAGTTCGCGAAACGTCTGTTGTAATTCTTGAGCGGGAGCAGTCGGCAGGTAGCAGGCGGGGTTCAACCACTGTTCTGCATTGGGCCCTGGTTCCCCACAGACGCGGGCGATGTTGAAAGATCAGGTGCACCCGTGCATGGGAGCAGTTTCACAGCTCGACGATCTCCATGTGATGGTTAGTGTCGGGACAATCAGGGGACGGGCCTCCCGTCACAAGCGCCAACTCCCCAGGAACATGGTGCTCCTGAAGCCAGTTCCTGATGTAAGGCTTCCAAGGTGTGGGGTCTTTTGGTTCATGGACGGGCATCACCCCGTAAGAGAAGACTAGATCCTGACAGGTCTTCTCTAGCGGGCTTACGGCTACAATCCATGCGGGCAAACGCAGTACGGCCACCCTCCTGGCGGAGGCGCCGCTCAACGTCGGTACAAAGACGGCGGCAGGCCTGGAATACTCGAAGCAAGTTTCTACCGCAAGTGAGACAAGGTGGGCGGGACGAACTTGGCCTCGAACCTCAAACGCTCGATGTATTTCTCTAATTCGGACTCGCCGGCGTGTCGGTTCCACGGCGGCGGCGATCTTGCCCAGCATAGCAACGGCTTCCACCGGATAGCTACCCATGGCAGATTCTTCGGAGAGCATGACGCAGTCGGTGCCGTCCAAAATCGCATTGGCAACGTCAGTGGCTTCGGCTCGGGTGGGACGAGCGTTGGTCATCATCGATTCGAGCATTTGAGTGGCGGTAATCACCGGTTTAGCCCGCTGGTTGGCGCGGCGCATCAGGTCTTTTTGGACTACCGCGATCCTCTCAATGGGGACCTCCACGCCCAGGTCGCCACGGGCTATCATGATGCCGTCGGCGGCTTCCAGGATTTCGTCAATGTGGTCGAGGGCACGTGCCCTTTCGATTTTGGCGATAACAAATGGTCCGTAGCCCAACTCCTGAGCTGCCCTGCGCACAGCCACCACATCATCGGCCTTCTCGACGAAGGATTGGCTTACCGCGTCGACACCGTTCTCCAGAGCGAATTTCAGGCACGAATGGTCTTGTTCGGTAAAAGCGCTGATGCCAAGGTCGATCCCGGGAAGATTCAATCCCATCTTTGAACGCAACTCTCCCCCCACCCTCACCGAGCACACGACCTCGGCGCCATGTACTTCAGCAACCTCCAATTGAATGTAGCCATCATTGAGATAGACTATGTCGCCGGCTTTCACGACCTGCGGCAAGCGGGGAAAATTGATGGAAACACGGTGGTCATCACCGACGATTTCCTCCGTGGTGAGCGTGAACTGGTCGCCCGGCTTTAGATTAATCTTCTCAGAGCCCAAGACGCCGATGCGAATCTTCGGTCCGCAGAGGTCCGCCATAATCGCCACGCGCCGCTCGGAGGCGCCGGCCGCCGAACGGATATTCTGAATCATGCGTTGGTGAGCGGAGAAGTCCCCATGGGAAAAGTTGAGCCGGGCGACATTCATTCCGGCCTGGATCATCCGCTCCAGAATCTCCCGAGAATCAGATGCGGGTCCAATCGTCGCCACGATCTTGGTGCGGTGGTCGGGCAAATCCAATGTCAATCCTCACCTTTCAGGCGGGTGATCCACGAGGGCCCGTGTTGTTACGGTTCGGGACCGAGCCAGAGCAACGCGCTTTCGTCTTTTCCAAATTGACCCATTTCCAAAGCACTCTCTGCGGTTGGTTTCACAGACTTGCAACACCGAAATCCCAGGTGATAGTTGGCGTGGCTGCGCTCATCCATCACTCGGGTCCCGTGCCAGAACGGCGCGCGCCACCGGCACCAGTCGTCATGAGCTCTGTAAGTGTCAAACACAAACCAACTGCCTTTCATCTCCGTGTACCCTAGTTCGCGGCTGCCGCGGCTCGACATCTGGCTTTCGTTGAGAGGGAGATTCATATGTTCAGCGGCGTTGCCGTTGAGATCATACACCTGCAAAGAACTGTGGCAAGCGGGAAAGTCCCCGGCAGGGAACGTATTCGAGCCGCATTGGGTCCAACTCCCTCCCGGGCAGCCCGGGGTCTTCTTGCTGGAGGTGGCACAGATCCCCGTTTGGTACGTGGGGCCGTAGCTCCAGCTTTTCGTGCTGCTGTAAGCCTGGTTGTGCGCAAAGCGCATGCGGCGAATAGCCTCGGCTGGACTCACCCCCTTGGCCAAGTCAAAGCGGTAATCCGGGGCCTCAAGGCTTCCCGCGCACGCCCCCTCCCATTCATGCGCATCGCACAGACGTTTGCCCATGGCCCAGCAGATTTCAGCAGCTTCGCGGGCTTTCACCCAAACCACTGGATATACGCAAGGAATGTCAGGAAATTCGAACTGGTCGATACAGTCTTTGGCATCCTCCGGCCGCTCGGTGGCAGGGTTGTAAAGTGGTGCCATGTACTTGCCCCCACAGATTTTCTCAAAGTTGGAGTTCTCGTAGTGGACCCCCAGCCGATCCAGCTTGGCCTGGCACTCTTGGGGCGTAACGGGATGCTCGGTGATGGCTGGATTTCCTTGGCCAATGGAACCAGACTTGGCAAATATCTTGCGAATTGCGTTCATCTGGTCGTCCGACAGTCCATGAACGCGCTGCAATTGCTGCAACAGAACTTCATTTTGCTGTTTTAACGACTGGTTCTCAGGAGGTGATTGTGCAAAGCCGTTAAGACCAAGTGACGCCAATACCCCCCATGCTAGGACACTGGATACTCTCATGGCTTGACCTCCTTTACGTCACGCCGCATCAGGTAGAAGAAATCGCGGTTGTCGGGATATCCCAGAAAACGCGGAATAGGCCCGTTAGGGCCCGACTTCTCGACTTCACTCATTCCTTTCACCAGGTGATCCAGAAACAACTGTGATCCTGATCTTCGATAGATCGCCAGGTAAGTGTGTTCGAGGGCATTCATGTCCAAAAGCATAGCGTATCGGCATTGATAGGCCTGAAAGACGCGCGCCATGGCAGAGGGGGTGGCGTCTGAAAACAAAGCGTAGATCAAGAAGCGCTTTCCATGGTTTTCCTGCATCGCCGCGCCGCCACGTATCGTTCGCAGTTTTTCATTTTCGGAACCGGACCAGTTCCCAGGTCCCCAACGCGCCACCAACTGGCCCGGGGCGGACGACTGGGAAGCTTCATCGAATTCAACAAGTGGAACGCCATTTTGCCGCGCATGCTTAATCCTGGGCAGGAGTTTGTTATCCTCCTCTTGCCACGTCTTCATCTGCATCGAACCGTCCTGGAGCACAAGGATCGTCGCCAAACCCGGCTGAAGTTTGCTGAACACCACACCATCTTCCATGAAGCCGTAGTGGCTGCCATGATTCTTCAGAGCGAGATCTCCATATTTGAATGCTCCATGGGTGCGCTTGTAACCGCCGGTAAAGGTCGCCACCGTTCTCCGGCCATCATCCGGCCTAATAAGACCCGTTGAAATGAGCGGGGCGATGCTTCTAATGCCATCAGGTCCCGGCAACTTGGGGTCCTTGACTTGGGGGAGAATGTGATCCGACCACTCCACTTTGGGATGCTCCGTTCCGAGTGCGTAGGCAAGTTCGAACTGTCCAAGGTCGAAAGCGACCAGGTAACACAGCGCCGACGCCTCAACCCCGTCCAGATTGTTGACCAGCTTTCTGTAACTCTGCAGGATCGCCGGCGCAATGAGATTCGGCCGGACCATACTTACGTAAATCCCGGGATTTCCGCTGGCGGCATACCATTCTCCGGGGATCATGCCATCCTTTCCCGTATCCTCGACGGCGATACCCAGGTCCCCGGACTCCAATAATTGGTCAGCAAATTTGGAGTCGATCTGGGCAGGCAGGGGGAGACCACTGAGTCTTTCACCACCCTTGCGGCCTGCGGCAGTCTGAGCCTCGGCGTGGATTTCTCCCGTCTCGCGGTGGGCATCTGCCATGAGGTGGCGAACAAGAACCACAACCTCCTCACCGCCCCAGACTTCCCGAAGAAAATCTGTTGCCGCCTCTAGCGAGGTGCGATGCCCGGTCGCCGGATTGCGCAGAGCCACCTGTCTTTCGCACAATGGAGCAAAAATCAAGTGCGAACCGCTGGCCTGATCGAGGGCGTTCACAGGGTCAGCTCCAAAAAGATCGCAGCGATACTGCTTTTCCCCCTCCACAATCACAACCCCGGAAGGATATGCCTCATCCAGGAGGAATCTTCGGGCCTGCGGCTTCGGATTTTCCAGGTGGTAGGTCTCGACCTGAGCCCCATTGTTCCATGCGACTTTGAGCAAATGCCAGACATTGATGGCGGGATTGAGGTTGACCAGAGTGGCCACCCCTTCTCTCCCCCCTTTAGACCTGATAGGGATGGAAGTTGTCTGGCGAAACTGCTGGAGTTCCAAGACGGTCTTGGGAACTTCGGCATTGTACTCTTCCACTTGTGTTTTGGGCGGCGCCTTCTGAATGGTGTCCCTAGCGGCTCCAATTATGGCGAATACAGCAAGGCTCGCGACGACCGACAGATAAAGCCATGCTCGCAAGAGCTTGAAACGTGTCCAGGAAGCTTTCATAGATATTTTCGGGGCTGATATGATCCCTCGCCTTGACCAGACGCTCCAAGGATCGGCTTCCCTGCAGACAAAAGGGTTGGTGGCAACTAAACCGCCAAGATAGCAATGGCCAACATCAACAGGATCACGATGCGGCTGGTTGGGTCGCGTGTGGCGAAGACAAGCGGATCGTCATGCATTCGCCCGCGATGGGCAATCAACCAAACGCGACTGATCCAATAGAGCAGCAGCAGGCACTGAAACCATATGAGTTCATGTCGGCCGTACAGCACTTGAGCAGTGCCACTGGTGATATAGAGGGCAAGCACCAGAACCGCCAGATACCCACTCGCGGTTCCCATAGTCGCCAGTAATTCTCCATCAGTCATTTCGTAACCTCGCGCTTTGGCTTGCTTGCCCTCCAGGCTGCGCATAATCACCAGTTCGCCATAGCGCTTCACCAGTGCCAGGCTCAAAAACAAAAACATCGAGAACGCGAGCAACCAATACGACGGCCAAATGCCAACGGCAGCCGAACCTGCCATAATCCGGATCGTGTAAAGGCCGGCAAGGAGTATCACATCCAAAAGAACAATCTTCTTCACATAGAGAGAGTAAGCCACGGTTAAGGCAAAGTAGATCAACAATATTCCGAGGCACAGTGGCGAGAGCAGCCCGCCCAAAATGCAGCCCAGGCCGAACAGAGCTGGAATCATTGCCAGTGCGCAGGACAGCGGGAGGTCACCCGCCGCAAAAGGCCGCGATCGCTTATGCGGATGATGCCGATCGGCTTCGAGATCCAGAAGGTCATTGAGAAGGTAGCCACTAGAGGCGAAGCATCCGAAGGCCAGAAATACCAGCAGAGCCTTAGCCCACAACTCAGTCTCATGAACACGGTGGGCGGCACAGAGTGGCACAAAAACCAGCAGGTTCTTTAGCCAGTGCCGGGGTCGTAGTGCCTGCAGGTCCTCAAGTGGGTCTCTTCTTCGACCCTCGAACACCCTTTCGACCTGTGCCACTTTTGCAGCGCACGATCTCACGTACCGATTGGACCCGACCACAATGGCTTTCCGGGCCGAGGCCCAAACCACCACATCGCGCCTGTGATCGCCGGCATAATCGAAACCCTGCTCCCCAAACTCGGCTACCAGACGATCTCGTTTGGACTTGCCGGAGAGGTTGGTGGTCCCATCGCTGGCGAAGACCAAATCGAAGAGCTTCAAATGATCGTTCACCAAGCGGGCGATTTGCTCGTCATTGGCCGTTGCCAAAGCAAGCGAGCGCCCTTCGGCGCGCTCCCTCTCAAGATAATGCAGGAATTCATTTCGATAGGGGAGGGCGCTGACGTCCAATGAAACGCGCCGTGCAATTTGCTGTTTCAGATAGGCCTTGCCCCTGAGTAACCATATGGGCAGGACAAAAATATATTGCGGCTTCTGGTGTAACAAGGCCAAGAGAGATTCCAGCAAGAGATCCGTTTTCAGCAATGTGCCGTCAAGATCGACTGCCAAAACGGGAGACGTGGCCGTCCGGTCCGCAGAGCTGACTTTCCAGCGCGTGGCGAACTCTGCCATGGGGAGTGGTCCTCACTTGTTGCCTGCGGCTACAGAGACCCGCTTGACCATGCGCCGCTCGACATCCTCCTGCCGCTATTCGGAGACTACTGATCAGGTTCGATTGCTTTTCTGATGGCCGCGAGTCCTTTTTGGAGATTTGAAACTGCCCGGGACACCGCCTCCTTTCGAACGATTGATCCCTTTGGGCCGCTCAGACCCCCCTGCTCAGAACCCAAGGCTTTGATCAGATAGAAGCTAGGTTGCTCAGAGTCATCGCTGTCGCGGACACAAACGGAGAGGTCCAAAGCAGTGCGGAAGTAGTGGCTCGAGTAAAGTTGCTTCTGGGCGATCGCGCATGCTATGTGGTCGCCAGGCTTCCCGCGCATGGTCACCATGTGTACGATGCGCAGCGTCGGCTTTAATCCGAACTTCACCTTGGCCCAATAAAATGTCTCCTCGAAGTGCGCGGGTTTGTCGCGCGGATACACAAGCAGATAATGGTAGAAATCCGGCACGTGTTCTGGCAAGGCATTGCCGTAGCTGAGCAGGTAGGCGAACTGCTCCGGCACGTCGGTCGGGTCGCGCTTATCGTTGTAAACCCCCAGGGCCGCATTGCCGTCTCGCTGGTAGGCAAGCAGGCGCTCAAATGCGCCCTTCTGCAGGCGCTGATTTACCCGTTCATCAACGTCGGGGGCGGACCAGTCGATGGAGCGTTGAAGGTCTTCGATCGAGGTCGCGGGCATCTGGATCCGACACTTGCCCGGTTGGCAGCTCTTCAAGTCCTCGATATCATCGTGGTCGAGCGAAAAACCTCGCAGGTCAGAAAGCTGCGGAGGGTCCGTAAACACCCCAAGAGCCAAAAAGCCGGGAACCTGGCGGAGGCGGTCGAAATTGCGGGCATATTGGAAGTAGGTCTCAGGAGCGGCGTGGATGTAGACCGCGCCAAATAACAAGACCTCCTCCGGCGTACGTGGGGGGAGGGGCTTCACCACCGGCTGTCCGTTGTGGATGGCGGCAATCTGATCATCACGCAGCCCGATGTTGTCCCGAAAGAATGTCTCCAGGCTAGGACTCGACTGGGGAATGGCAGGGCGCGAGAAGGCGGCAATCAAACCCAGCACTGTGGCAGCCCCGATAGCACTTCGGACCATGGCTACTTTACTCCAGCCACTTCGGCCGTATCACTCTTTGCACGTCCTTTCCAACCGTCACTTGCATTTATCTTATTCGCATTCGTTTGAGTTGTCCTGCTCAAAAGGCGCCGTTTGGCGGCTTCGACCAGCAGGAGATAGGCTCCCGTGGCGACAGCGAGAAAAGTAAAGAATCCCGCGGGCAGGCGCGTGAAGCCGAGCATGCCCGCCAGTGGGCTGAACGGCAGATAAATTCCAATCGCCACAACTGCTAGGCATGTGGCCAACAAGGGACGGCTCGGACGGCTGCGTAATGGATTTTTCGACGTACGGATGACAAACAGCACCAGCGTCTGAGTTGCCAATGATTCGACGAACCAACCGGTATGAAACTGCGCTTCGCTGGAGCGGAAGAAATGCAGCAACACATAGAAGGTCAGGAAGTCGAAAAGGGAACTGATAGGTCCGATGAACACCATGAAATTGCGGATCAGACTGATATTCCAGCGTTGGGGCTTTTGCAGGTAAGTCTCGTCCACGTTGTCGGTGGGAATGGTCAGTTGGCCTACGTCGTAAAGAAGGTTATTGAGCAGGATTTGGGTAGGCAGCATGGGCAAGAAGGGCAGGAAGAACGAGGCCGCCGCCATACTGAGTACGTTTCCAAAGTTCGAGCTTGTGCCCATCAGCAAATACTTCATCACGTTGCCAAAGGCTTTGCGTCCCTCGACGATGCCATCGTGCAGGACGCGCAATCCTGGCTCAACCAGAATCACGTCGGCAGAGTCGCGAGCTACATCAACCGCGCTCGAAACGGAAATACCCACATCTGCCGCGTGGAGCGAGGGCGCGTCGTTTATGCCGTCGCCCATGAATCCTACGGCGTGGCGGTTGTGTTTGAGAGCCAAGAGAATCCGGTTTTTCTGCGCCGGAGATATGCGCGCGAATACCCTCGTCTCTTCAACATCGTGCCCCAGCGCGGGGTCCGTCATCCGCTCCAGTTCGTCGCCCGTGAGGATGTGGCCGGATGCGATTCCTACCTGGGCGCAGACGTGACCGGTGACGCGGTCATTGTCACCCGAGATAACCTTGATCTCAACGCCATCCTCCTTTAGAGATTCCATCACCTGGGCGGCGTCCGCCAGGGGCTCATCTGAAAATGTCAGGAATCCGGCCAGGATCAGGTTGCGCTCATCCCCCACGGAATAGTTGGGGTGCGCCGGAACTTCGACGTAGGCTACCGCCAGCGAACGGAATCCCTGGCTGTTCAGTTCGTCACTCGTCTGTTGAAACCGCTTGGCAGCGTCCGCGTTGATAGGTTCTACCTTGCCATCGCGCTCGTAGCCGGAGAGTAATGGAAGAATTCCTTCTGGAGCGCCTTTGGTGATAAGGAGCCGACGGGACTGTCGCTCGACCACTACCGAGAGCCTCCGCCGCTCGAAATCGAATGGAATCTCGTCGCACTTCGTGTAACCCTCCAGGTTTGGCGGAGACTGATGAAGGATCACATCATCCAGCGGACTGCGGATTCCGGTTTCGAACTTGCTATTGAGGTAGGCCATTTCCAGGGCGCGTTGGGATGGATTTCCAAAGGGATCAAGCGAGCGATCGAGCGACATGGCCCCCGCGGTGAGCGTTCCCGTTTTGTCGCTGCAGAGCACGTCCAAACTACCCAGGTTCTGAATGGCGGAAAGGTGCTTGACGATGACCTTCTTATGGGCCATCGCTACGGCGCCTTTCGAAAGCGTTACCGAGGTAATCATGGGCAGGAATTCAGGGGTCAAGCCGACAGCCAATGCTACCGCAAACAGCAGGGATTGAAACGCATCGCGATGGCGTAGAATGCTGGCGACAATCAGGAAAATAACTAGGAAGAGAACGGTTCGCGCCAGGAGTTGGCTGAAATTTCGCAAGCCCCGATCAAAGGCTGTGTCCTCCGGACGTGCGGCGAGGCGCGCGGCAATGTCCCCGAAGGCTGTCCGGGGGCCCGTCGTCACCACCTCTGCGGTTGCCGTTCCGCTCACGACCGACGTGCCCAGAAAAACCATATTGCGAGCCTCCGCCTTGGCCGAGGCGGGCTCTGCGGTGGCTTCTTTTTCGCAAGGGAGGGATTCCCCCGTCAGCGCCGCCTGCTGGACATAGAGGTCACGAGCAACCAGAAGGCGCGCGTCGGCGGGAACCAGATCCCCGGCAGAAAGCCGTACGATGTCTCCCGGCACCACCTCGCGCCGCTGAATCTCTTTCCACTCCCCGCCGCGGAGGGCGGTGGCCGTGGGGGCGACTCGGTCGCGCAACCGTTCCATGGCTTGTTGAGAGCGATACGTCTGAGTTACATCGATCACCGCGCTCAGCAGAACAATGACGCCGATGATGGCCGCATCCGCCGCCTCGCCCATGAATCCCGATATGACTGCGGCAATCAGCAGGATCAATACCAGCGGGTTCGAAAACGCATGCAGGAAATCGAAGAGAAAAGAATGGTGGTGCGCCGCCGCAGGTTCATTGGGCCCGAACTGGGCTAGCCGCGCCGCCGCTTCCTGTGGTGTCAAGCCGGTAACCTTGATTTGGGTTTGATTACTGTTCGGCGACATGGCTAACACCCTGTTTCATCGACGCGCCCTGGAACCCTCAAACATTCGTCCGGTTGCCGCTCCAAAGATGAACCCTCCGACGTGAGCCGCGTAAGCGACGCCACCGCTCTGCGCA
>Ga0187782_10004617_pt1 | contig 10301 bp, 9 predicted proteins | sample 0715_SJ02_MP15_2_FD_132454 | JGI IMG/M metagenome (GOLD analysis project Ga0187782, IMG submission 132454) | Tropical peat soil microbial communities from peatlands in Department of Meta, Colombia - 0715_SJ02_MP15_20_MG | ecosystem: Environmental > Terrestrial > Soil > Wetlands > Peat | place...
CCGTTGGCATGCTGGTCGACGAAGGCACGGTGACGCTGGAAAACATTTTCTATCACCTGGAGATGGGCAAAAAGGTCGAGCCGGCGATCCTCGACGGCGCGCAGCAGATCGTGGTGCCCGCTTTCGTCACGCTGCTCGTTCTCTGCATCGTGTTCGCACCGATGTTCCAGCTCGGCGGCGTGGCTGGATACCTCTTTAAACCGTTGGCCGAAGCGGTCGTATTTGCCCTGATCGGCTCGTTTGTGCTGTCGCGCACCCTGGTGCCGACGATGGCGCGATATCTTCTGCACGCGCACCGCGGACCTGAAGCCGCCGACGGCACGCATAGCCGCCCGCGCAACCCGTTCAAGCGCTTTCAGATGGCCTTCGAGGGTTTCTTCATTTGGCTGCGCGGCCACTACCGTTCGCTGCTCTCGGTGGCGCTGAGCTACCCGAGAACCGTGATCGCCGGCTTTGTCGCGCTGGTGATCCTGTCCTTCGGTCTGGCACCCTATCTGGGAGAGAATTTCTTCCCGGCGGTGGACGCCGGACAAATCCTCATGCACGTTCGTGCCCAGCCCGGCACGCGGATCGAAGAGACCGCCCGGCTGTTCGATCTGGTCGAGCAGACGATCCGCCAAACCATCCCGCCCGCACAACTCGACAATATCGTCGACAATATCGGCCTGCCGTTTTCCGGCATCAACATGGCCTATCAGAATACCGGAACCATCGGACCGGCGGACGGCGATGCCCTGATCACCCTCAAGGAAGACCACGCGCCGACCGAGGGCTTCATCAAGGAGCTGCGCACGATATTGCCGCGAAAGTTTCCCGGCACGACGTTCTCCTTTCTGCCGGCCGACATCGTCTCGCAAATCCTCAATTTCGGCCTGCCGGCGCCGATCGACGTGCAGGTCATCGGCAACGATCAACGGGCCAACTACGCGTACGCCAACGACCTGCTCAAGCGCATCCGCGAGGTCCCCGGCATCGCCGATCTGCGCATCCAGCAAGTGCTCAACTACCCGCAGATCAACGTCGACGTCGACCGGACCTTGGCCGGCGAAGTCGGACTGACCCAGCGCGACGCTGCCAACAGCCTCCTGGTCACGCTGTCAGGCAGCCTGCAAGTAGAGCCGAATTTCTGGCTCAACACCGAGACCGGCGTGTCCTACCCGATCGTGGCGCAGATGCCGCAATATCGTATCGAAACGATGTCGGACCTGGTCAATGTGCCGATCACCTCGGCGGAGACGAAAGCCCCGCAATATCTCGGCGGCCTCGCCAAAATCACGCCGGGACCAAGCCCGGGCATTGTCTCCCATTACAACGTGCAGCCGGTCATCGACATCTACGGCGCCGCTCAGGATCGCGATCTCGGCGCCATCGCGGGCGACATCAATCGCATCTTGGACGCGTCGCGCAAGGAGTTACCGCGCGGCTCCTATGTGGCGCTCCGCGGGCAGGTTCACACCATGACCAACGCTTACAGCCAGCTCTATTTCGGGCTCGCGGGCGCCGTGGTCCTGGTCTATCTGGTGATCGTCGTCAATTTCCAATCGTGGCTCGACCCATTCATCATCATCACGGCCCTGCCGGGTGCGCTCGCCGGCATCATTTGGATTCTATTCATCACGGGGACGACACTATCAGTGCCCGCCTTGACCGGAGCCGTGATGTGCATGGGTATCGCGACCGCCAACAGCGTGCTGGTTATCAGCTTCGCTCGCGAGGGGATGGCGGAGGGGCTCGATTCGGCAAGGGCGGCGCTCGAGGCCGGCGTTACGCGTTTCCGCCCGGTGCTGATGACGGCCCTCGCCATGATCATCGGCATGGTGCCAATGGCTTTCGCGCTCGGCGAGGGCGGCGAGCAGAACGCGCCGCTCGGCCGCGCGGTCATCGGCGGTTTGCTGGTCGCAACCATCGCCACGCTCTTCTTCGTGCCGACGGTCTTCTGCGTGCTGCATTCCGGGCGCGATCGGCACCTGCAGGCTGCAGTAGAACCCTCCTGACCCGAACCGGCGGCTAAGCAGCAGAACATGACCCCGCAGGACCCGACGCCCCACCCCGAGACGGCATCGACGCCGCCTCCGCCGCGGCCGCGGAGCCTGCGCCGCTTCGGGGTCGCAGTCGCCGTCACCGCAGCGGTCGTCGCGCTGCTCGGGATTTTGCAGCGGTACAGCCACGAGGCCGAGGTCAAGCAGTGGACGCAGGAGCAAGCCATTCCAACCGTCGCGGTCATCAGCCCGCGACAGGGCGCCGCCGTTCAGCATCTGGTGCTGCCCGGTACGGTCCAGGCGTGGTACGAGGCGCCGATCTATGCCCGCGTCAACGGTTACTTGAAGGAGTGGTACTTCGACTACGGCGCCCACGTGAAGAAAGGCGACCTTCTGGCTGAAATCGAAGCGCCGGACCTCGACGCGCAATTGGCGGCAGCGCAGGGCAAGCTGAATTCGAGCCAAGCGCTGGTCAAGGTCAGGGAGGCCGAGCGGCAATTCGCCGAAACCACGTACCTGCGGTGGAAGGACTCGCCGAAGGGCGTCGTCTCGGTCCAGGAACAGGAAAGCAAGCAGGCCGATTACAACAGCGCGGTCGCTCGGCTCAATGCCGCCATGGCGGAGGTGGCTGCCAACCAGGGCGACGTCGACCGGCTGCGGGCGCTCGAGGGATTCAAGAAAATACTCGCCCCCTTCGACGGCATCGTCACGGCGCGCGAAACTGACATTGGCGCGCTCATTAACGCCGGCAGCGGAACCGGCGGCGGCAGTGGCCCGGAGCTGTTCCGCGTCGCCGACATTCGCAAGATGCGAATCTACGTACAAGTTCCGCAACAATTATCGGCTGGCATCGCGCACGGGCAGAGCGCGGAGGTGCATCTGCCGCAATATCCCGACAAGACGTTCCAGGCGACCGTCGCCACGACCTCGAGCGCCATCAACACCAGCGCCCGCACCTTGTTGGTCGAACTGCACGCCGCCAATCCCGACAGCGAGTTGCAGCCGGGCGCCTACGCTCAGGTCGATTTCGAGCTTCCGAGCAATCCCAACGTCGTGCGCGTGCCCACCAGCGCGCTCATTTTCCGCGAGCACGGCATGCAAGTCGCCGTCGTCGCAGCGGGCGACAAGATCGAGCTCAAAGCGGTCGTGCTGGGGCGCAACCTCGGCAGCGACGTTGAAGTCGTCAAGGGCCTGACGCTGACGGACCGGATCGTCAACAGTCCTCCGGACTCGCTGGCCGCCGGCGATCTCGTGCGCGTGGGAGGCCAGCCCGTCGCAGACCACGGCGGCGCGGGGCTGCCGACCGACCCGAACGGGCAAGACGTGGCCGCAGCGCGGGAACCGAAGCCGATCAACGGCAAGCAATGACAACGGCGCGAGCCGCTGCGTCTAGATCATGATCCGATCAGATCGAATCGGATCATGGTCTGGTTTTTCTTCGTTGGAGCATGATCTTTTCGGAAAACCGGTATCCACTTTTCCGGATCATGCTCTAGATCCCTTGTCCGCTGCCGGGGTTGTTGGAGACATTGACGTGGAAATGCTCGAGCTGCCTGCGGCCCCCGGCGTAAACGATTTCCAGTTCGAAATCGTCGGTACCGTTGAAATTGCCGGCGGCCCGATAGAAGGCGACGAAGGCCGGAGTTTCGATTCCCAGGCATTGCTTGAAATTGGTCGCCTTGAGCGTGGCGCGCTTGACGCTCACGGCACCGTGTGATGGCGGGGCGACGAGCCTGATCGCCGGCAGCGGGCCGGAGCTGCAATCGGCTTGCACGTTGGTGTAGATGCCGACGCGCACGTCGCGGGCGGGTGCCGCTTTGACTTGACGTTCGACCAAATCGCCCTCAGCGCGGGCATCAAATGCGGCAAGGCACGCCAACGCGGCAATGGCCAGCCCAAATCGGTTCATGACGCGCATATCGCCCCGCGATTGGTTGTTATGGCCCACCCTCGCCAGCTGATGCGATGGCCTGCGCTGTTTACGCCGCTCCCTTCGCGCTCTGTATCGCCTGCCATACCCGGCTCGGCGTCGCGGGCATATCGATGCGGTCGATGCCGAGCGGACCTAAGGCATCAATGACCGCATTGATGACGACCGGCGGAGCCCCGATGGTGCCGGATTCGCCGATGCCCTTCACGCCGAGCGGATTGGTCTTGCAGCGAACTTCTTCCAGCGCGATCTCGAAATTCGGCAGCATATCTGCGCGCGGCATCGCGTAGTCCATGAAGCTGCCGGTGAGGAGCTGCGCGGTCGAGCGGTCATAGACGGCATGCTCGTAAAGCGCCTGCCCGATGCCTTGCGCGACACCGCCATGCTGCTGGCCGTTGACGATTATCGGGTTGAGCACCCGTCCAAGATCATCGACCATCACGTAGCGGTCGACCACAACCTCACCGGTCTCCGGGTCGATCTCGACCTCGACCGCGTGCGCGCCGTTCGGATGGCTCGGCGGCTCGGGCGAGTGGCTGCCCGAGCCTTCCAGCCCGATGCCGAATCGGGTCATCGGCCCCATCGGCGCGAAGGATGCCTTCGCCACTTCGACGAGCGGGATGGCCTTGTCGGTGCCGGCAACATTGAAGTTGCCGTCCTTGAATTCGATGTCACCCACGTCCGCCTCCAGCATGGCGGCCGCCATCGACTTTGCCTTGTCGATAATCGCGTCGGCGGCTTGGCGGAGCGCATTGCCTCCGACCACCGCGCTGCGCGCTCCGTAGGTGCCGCGCCCGAATTGCACCTGGGCCGTGTCGCCTTGCACATAGCGGATCTGATCGAACGGCACGCCGAGGAATTCATGGACGAGCTGCGCGAACACCGTCGCGTGCCCCTGGCCGTGCGAGTGCGTGCCGCCGAACACCGTGACGCCGCCACTCGGATCGAAGCGGATGTCCATGCGGTCGTTGAAGATGCCGCCGAACTCGATGTAGTAGCAGACCGAGCGGCCGCGCAACTTGCCGGCCTTTTTCGAGGCAGTCTTGCGCTTCTCGTAGCCCTTCCAGTCCGCCATACCGACGCACTTGTCGAGCAGGCGAACGAACTCGCCGGAATCGTAGCAGTACCAGGTCGGCGTGTTGTAGGGGAATTTGTCCGCAGGAATGAGATTGACGCGGCGGATCTCCGCCACATCCATGCCGATCTGCTTCGCCGCATGTTCGATCATGCGCTCGGTGAAATAGGCAGCCTCCGGACGCCCGGCGCCACGGTACGGACCCGCTTGCGGCGTGTTGGTGAACAGGCCTTTGCACACGACGTGGATGGTCTGCACGTCATAGGCTTCCGGAATAAAGCGCATCGAGAATAGACCGCTGACCATGCCGGGGCCGACAAAATAGGCGCCGACCTGAAACAACGACCGCGAGCGGATCGCGAGGATCTTGCCCTTTTCGTCCAGAGCCAGCTCTCCATAGCTCACGAGGTCGCGACCGGTATGATCCGTCATCATCGCTTCGGAGCGCGTCGCAACCCACTTCACCGGGCGACGCAGCTTCTTTGCCGCCCACAGCACCAGCGCGTCGTCCGGGAAAGCGCCGCCCTTGAGGCCGAAACCGCCGCCGACGTCCGGCGACACCACGCGCAACTGATTTTCAGCGATGTTCAGGATGTGCACGATCTCCGCGCGCACGCCATGCGGATTCTGCGACGAGCTGTAGAGCGTATAACTGTCCTCGGCTGGATTGTAGTCGCCGATTGCGGTGCGCGGCTCCATCGAGACCGGCGCCAGCCGGTTGTTCTCGATGCGCAGCTTCACGTGATGTTTCGCCTTGGCGAACGCCGCATCGGTCGCCGCCTGGTCGCCGATCATCAGTTCAAACGCGACATTGCCGTTCGGATTGTCGTCCCAAACTCTCGGCGCGCCGTCTTTGGCCGCGTCTTCAAGCAGCGCCACCGCCGGCAGCGGCTCGTAGTCGACCTCGACCATGTCGGCCGCATCGCGCGCCTGCGCGGGCGTTTCGGCGACGACGAAGGCGATGCGGTCGCCCACAAAGCGCGCCTTGTCGGATTGCAGAAGCTGCTGATGAATGCGGTGACCCTTCGGCGCGCCGAGATCCTCGGGCATCATGCCGGCCGTGAACGCGCCGAGGCGATCGCGCGTGACATCGGCTCCTGTCAGCACCAGCAACACTCCGGGCGCTGCGGCCGCCCTCGACACGTCGACCTTTTTGATACGCGCGTGAGCATGCGGCGACAGCGCGTTCACGCCGTGGCACAAACCGGGTAGCGTGATATCATCGACGTAGCGGCCCTGGCCCGTCAGGAAGCGTTGATCCTCGACGCGCCGCACCGCCTGCCCGATTCCGAACTTGACCATTTGCCGAAGTCCTTCGATTCGAAACTTGCGCCGTCCGGCTCCGCGGCCCGTTCGCCGTCTTCGCAGCGCCGATTGACGTCGGAGTGCCCGCGTTATTCGGCCGGCTCCCGTGACGATTATAGCCGGGCCTGGTCGACAGTCGACAGTACGGTTTGGACCACCGTCGTTACCGACGGCGACATGGGCAGAACCACTCGGTAATTACGGAATTCGACGCGGGAAGGAAATTGATGAGCAGGCCGCGGACGATGTCTCTTCGGCCCGGCAGACCACGCCCACAGAACCGAGAACGTCTTTATGATCGGGGTGTGATCGCTGTGCCGGGGCTTCGTTGCTGCGGCGTAACCCCGGTGAACCGCGGCGGCCTGGAGTATGGCGGAGGGAGAGGAACTGGAAACTAATATTCTCTCGCAGGATTTCGCTCCAGTTCGAGCCAGCCCCCTTAATCGCGAGTGACTTGCCCAAATATCACGGCGAGGTTGGGTCCTGATTTTCCTAAAGCGATTCGCGCCGCTAGCCTGAGCATACGGTGCGCCGCCATTAAACACGAAACAGAGCCCATTAAATCTCCCACGTTGCGATTTTCGTGGTAGTAAATCTCTAAGGACCCCGACATTTGAAGTTGCCCGCGCCACCGCAAAGCGGTGCGAAATCCCGTTCGACACGAAGGAGGCTTGTGTGCACGAGCACAAATTCAAAGTGGGTCAATCAGTGAGCTTTACGTCCAGCCCCTTCGGTCGTGGCGGCACGAATGGCATTTATAAAATCATGCAGCTCTTGCCACCCGAAGGTGATGACTATCAGTACCGCATCAAGAATGCCAATGAACCGCACGAGCGAGTGGTCAAGGAAAGCCAGCTGGACTGAGTTGGGTGAGCGCGGAACCTCTACGCTTGGCTACCGCGAAAGCGAGATCGTGATGTTTGATTACCGCTCACCGGCCGAACTGTTCATGGCAAAGCGCAAGGGCGGCCTGCGGCAGCGTCTCGGCTATCGACGCTTTGCCACTGCGGCGGAGGCGATCCGCTTTGCAGTGGAAGAGTTTCCTGCGATACGTACGCTCGGCGCGTGGATGCAGGTCGGCGACGAGCGCTTCGACAGCGAGGATATTCATCGCCTGTATGAGAGGGACGAGTACCCGCTGCGGCGCCGCACAGATTAAAGCGCCGGCCGGTAATAGGCCCCACATTCAAAACTATATTGGTCTCGGACCCAAGAGCATGTCGATGATGCGCTTAGCTTCGGCGACAATGTCCTCCATTGCACTTTTTTCAAGGTTCGCCGGACTATCTGATAACGGGCTGGTCGACCCCGGCGAATAGATTGATGCTCTCCAGCCCTTTCCAACACGGCAGACCTCGATCCGATATCGCTTGTATTCGATCACCGATCAGCGTCTCACTCTGAGATTTTTGTACTCTGCTGCCTTGCTCCGGATTGCGAGTGGGGGCGGGCCATGAAGGCGTCAGCCTCGGCTATCAAGAGATGCGACTGGGCAATGGCCTGACGTGTGCCGACGATCAATTCCATCGTTTCCGAGCGGATGCGTGATAGTTCGCGCTGTCTATCAGCGATACTCGGCCTGATCAGTGCGGCTTCCGAGTGTAAATTTAGCATGGTTGCGTCTCCCTTTCGCTGAACAGGCGGGAGCGCAACGGGTCTCTCTCAGCCATCGGCGCCTGGTAGAGCCGCTGCCGATAGCGGACTCAATGTATCCCCAATGAGGCCGGTTTGCTAGCCGATTTTGGCTGTTGGGAAGGAGGCATCGCGCCGAATTGGCCGGTTTAAATGCTCAGGGAGGAACATACATAGAGGACAGGAGGCCGATGAAGCTACGAATAATCGATGGCTCCTTTGCCGCTCTATAGAGAAAGCAATGACGACGACCAGGTCGGATGAGGCGCGAGCCCGCGCCGAAGCAAGTTTCAAGAAGGAAGAGCGCGCCAAGGAGGGCGCGAGGGCCATGATGGAATATCAGGCCAACAGCAGAATTGTTCGTGAAAACATGCAGCGATTGAGAGCATTGCGATTGGCCAAAGAGGCTGCGGGCAAGGCGCGCGCCCGTTAATCATTAGGCGCCTTGAAACGAACACATCTGGTGCATATCTTGGAGTGTGGCCGAATCGGCATAGCGAGCCGCGTGTACGGGATCCATCGCACGGCTTCTAGCTCGCTCTTTTCAAGCAAGACACCCCGCGCCTGAGGTGGCGGTGAATTTATGGGCCGCCGCGCATCGCGGGGCGGCCGTACCAGCGCGCACCCAGGAAAGATTATTCTTTGACCTCCTTTCACGACCTTACGCTTAACGACGCAATCACACGCGCACTCGCCGAGGAAAAGTACCTCACGCCCACGCCGATCCAGGCACAAACGATTCCGACGGTGATGTCGGGCCGTGACCTGATCGGAATTGCCCAAACCGGGACCGGCAAGACCGCGGCATTCGCGTTGCCGATCCTGCACCGTCTCGCCGCCAGTACGCGTCCGCCAATACGCAAAAGTTGCCGAATACTGGTGCTCAGCCCGACGCGCGAGTTGTCCGGCCAAATCCTCGACAGCTTCCGTACCTACGGCCGCCATCTCCGCGTTAGGGTCGCGTTGGCGATTGGCGGCGTATCGATGGGTGGCCAGGTTCGCGCGTTGCGCAACGGCGTGGATGTTCTTGTCGCCACCCCGGGCCGGTTGCTTGATCTTGTCAAAAGCAATGCGCTCCGGCTGGACGAGGTCGAATGTCTCGTTCTCGACGAGGCCGACCGGATGCTGGACATGGGCTTCATCCATGACATCCGAAAAATTGTCGCCAGACTTCCTGTCCAGCGGCAGACTTTGATGTTTTCCGCGACCATGCCTCGCGCCATCGCCGAGCTCGCCGCGCACATGCTGCGTGATCCGGCCAAGGTTGCCGTAGCGCCGGCTGCCTCGACTGTCGAACGCGTCGAGCAGCGCGTGATTCGCGTCGATCGTGCCGCAAAGCCGGCAATGCTAATCGACATGCTGCGGCGGGAAACGATTGATCGTGCCCTGATCTTCACGAGGACCAAGCATGGCGCCGATAAGGTCGTGCGCGGCTTGATCCGGGCTGGCATCGGAGCCGCGGCGATTCACGGCAACAAGTCGCAAAACCAACGCGAACGTGTGCTCGCGGCCTTTCGTAAAGGCGAAGTCAGGACACTCGTCGCTACGGATATCGCAGCGCGCGGCATCGATGTCGACGGCGTCAGCCACGTCGTGAATTTCGATCTGCCCAATGTGCCGGAAACCTACGTACATCGTATAGGAGGCCGAACGGCCCGCGCTGGAGGCGAAGGTGTTGCGATCTCGCTATGCGACGGCGAGGAGGTGGCCTTCCTGCGCGATATCGAAAAGCTCATTCGCATGGCTATTCCGATGAGCGACGGACGCACCGATCAACGGCGGCCGCAGCCACCGCTGGCGACGCGCGACTCTGCAAGATTGCCCACCGATGCCGAGCCACGGTACCGCCGCCCTCCGGGGCGCACGCAAGCTCGCCGCCGCCACCCCACCAGGCACCGCGCGGTATCGCTTCTGTTGTCTTTATGAACGGTAAGGACCGGTTAGAGCGTGACCGTGCTCCAGGCGCGCAGCGTCGGCCTGGTCATTCACAAGGATCGTAACGTGGCCAAAGAAGAATTGTTGCAATTCGAGGGGCTGGTAACCGAGATATTGCCCGACGCCCGTTACCGAGTTGAGCTCGACAATGGCCATCAACTCGTCGCTTACACCGCGGGCAGGATGAAAAAGAATCGCATCAAAACCCTGGCCGGGGATCGCGTGACTGTCGAAGTGTCGCCCTACGATCTGGAAAAAGGGCGACTGATCTTCCGCCACAAGGACGAACGGGCTGCGCCGGCCAATCGCGCCCCGCAACGCAATCAATTTCGCCGGAGGTAACCAACCATGCTTACTGAACCAGCCAACGCCAATGATGTGACGGTAGAGCCACGTTCCGCCATGCGAATATTTATCTTCAAGTCCGAGGCCAGACCGGATCTGC
>Ga0187782_10004619_pt1 | contig 10299 bp, 12 predicted proteins | sample 0715_SJ02_MP15_2_FD_132454 | JGI IMG/M metagenome (GOLD analysis project Ga0187782, IMG submission 132454) | Tropical peat soil microbial communities from peatlands in Department of Meta, Colombia - 0715_SJ02_MP15_20_MG | ecosystem: Environmental > Terrestrial > Soil > Wetlands > Peat | place...
CCGATGCTCGACGCGTTGGCGAAGAAATGCAATCGCGCGCTCGGCCTGTGCATCCAGATCGTGCGCATAGCATCCGCACTTGCAAGTGCAATCGTGGTACTGCCTTACTTCGGCTTTGAGCTTGTCGAGATTGGGGATGCGCTCCGCGGCCGCGTCAACGCTGAATGCCGGCTTGGGCTGTTTTTGCGCGGGCAGCACATGCAACCCAAGCGCAGAAACGGCCGCCATGGCCAGGAAAATCATGCCTTTCTTCACGGCGACGTTCTCCTTCACTTTGCTTGGCAAGTGTAATCGATGCGGCTGATCAGTCGGCGTGCAACATCGGCCCCTTTACACTGGAACCATGGTTCGCGTCTTTCGCCCCATTCCCGTCGAGCGCCTCAAGCTGCTCGTCTTCGATCTCGACGGCACGCTGATCGACTCGGCCCAGGACCTGTGCAACAGCGTCAATGCCGCGCTGGCGGAATTCCATCTCGGCCCGCTGCCGGACCCCGCGATCGCCGGCTTCGTAGGCAACGGCGCGCCCATGCTGATGCGCCGTTCAATCGCTCTCGCCGACGGCATTCCTTCCGGCCAAATCGATGAGGACTTGTTTAATAATGCATATGCTTTCTTTCTCAAGTATTACCGCGAGCACAAGCTGGACTTCACGTACGCCTACGACGGCGTGCTCGACGCCCTCAAAGCGCTGCACCAGCTCCACGATGCACCCGCCGTCCCCGCGAGAATTATGGCCGTGCTTACCAACAAGCCGGTGCGTCCGGCGCGCGGCATTTGCGAGGGGCTGGGTTTGGCGGACTACTTCCTGCACATTTATGGTGGTGACAGCTTTCCTGTGAAAAAGCCCGATCCCTTCGGCCTGCGTTCGCTGATGGAGGAGACCGGCGCGCGCCCTGACGAAACCGTCATGATCGGCGACAGCAAGGTCGACGTCGAAACGGCGCGCAACGCCGGTACATGGTCGGTCGGCTGCGCCTTCGGCTTCGGCCCGCAAAACCTGCTGGACACCCCGCCCGATGTGCTCGTGGACTCCGCCGCCGAATGGACCCAGGCACTCCTCCCCGCCACGAATGCCGCCTGACGCGCAGCCCGAATCGCGATCATGCGGCGGGACACCCCGCGTGTATCCGGCCCGCGGCCCCTGCCCAGAACCGGGTGGAACTTTCACCCGGCGCAAGCGCGTATAGTGATATGGAGCGAGGATTACGCGCGCCTATGCACAGGAAGCTTCTCGCCGGTTGCCTCTTTTCGGCTGCCCTGGCAGTCACCGCCGCACCTGCGCACGCCAGCCACGATGCAGTCCAGTTCTTCTCGACCATCCGCGTCACTCCGGACACGCCCGTTCACGACGCCGTCTGCTTCTTTTGCAGCGTCAACGTTGAGGGCAAAGTCGAAGGCGACATCGTCGTCTTTTTCGGGCGTGTGCGCCTCGACGGCGAAGCCCACCATGACGTGGTCTCCTTCTTCGGCGGAATCTCGGCTGCAGACAATTCCTCCATCGGAGACGATCTCGTGTCCTTCTTTGGCCCCATCCACCTGGGCAACAACGTCAGCGTGGGCAAGGACGTGGTCACCATCTTCGGCGTACAGCACATGGCCGGCTCGGTGTCCGTCGGGCAAAGCCGTGTCTCCTTGTCTCCCTGGATTTTCTTCGGCCCGCTGCTGGTCATCGTCCTGGTCGTCTACCTCATCGTCCACGAGGTTCGCGCCCATCGCCAGCGCCAATTCGCGCGAACCTACCCGCTTTCGCCCCGGCAATAGGAATTCTGGGCCCTCAGGGCCTGCACCTTATCGCAAAACCAGAGTCGATGCAGACCCCCCCGGACGCAGCAGCCGAGTCGCCGCGACCAACTCGGAGTCCCCAACGACAGCTTTTCGTCGTCGGGGTGGGAGTAACAGGGAGCGGCGATACTGAGGATCGTAAATGGCTCTCAGCGGCTCTGGTTTTGCCGTAAATCGAAATCCAGGCTCGGCCAAAGCGATGATATGAACGGCGTTTGGGCCATTTTTGAATATGTTCAATTTTATTGTTGACTTTCCGGCCGTTCCTGCTTATATTCATTTTTGAACGTGTTCAAATACATTCTAGGAGGTCGAACATGCCTGCCTCCACGCAGCAGAGCCTCTATGTAATCGCCTACTATTGCATCGATCTCGGCGCGTGCGCTGTTCTCATCGTCTGGCTGGGCCGGGTGTTTCACAAGGCAGGCCGCGTTTTTCTCAACGACGCCTTTGCGGGGAACGAAACCCTGGTTCGCGCCGTAGCGCGTCTGCTCGACATCGGGTTCTACCTGGTCAGCGTAGGCTACGTCGCGCTCACCTACTTCACCATGTTCCCCTTGAACGACCTCACCGCAGTCGCCAGGCTCGTGCTCTGGAAGGTCGGCGGCCTTATGCTGCTGCTGGGAATCGCTCATCTTTTCAATCTGCTGTTGCTGGCCTTGTTCCGGCAGCGCCGCGCAGGCGGGGCCACTGCCGCCCCCGGAGCCTGAGATGCCGCGCCAGACGCCCAAATCGGAAGAGACTCGCAAACGCATTCTGGCCGCGGCCCTCAGCGTTTTTCGCGAGCGCGGCTTCGACGTTGCAACCATGCGCGAAGTCGCCGCCGAGGCTGGCGTAGCCGTCGGCGCGGCCTACTACTATTTCGACTCCAAGGACGCGATCGTAATGGCCTTCTACGAGCAGGCGCAGGACGAGATGGCGCCGGCTCTCGATGAGATCCTTAGCCGCTCGCGCACTCTCGAGCAGTGGCTGCGCGGCATCATCGGCCAGAAATTCGAGTACTTTGCGCCCAACCGCGCGCTGGTGGGCACGCTCTCCGCGCACATCGATCCTGAGCACGCTCTGTCGCCTTTCAGCAAGGCCACGGCGCTCATCCGCGAGCGAGACGTCTCGTTCTTCGCGCGCGCGGTTTCCCGATCCAAACTGCATCTGCCGCCCTCCGTTCTCGGTTATCTGCCGCGGCTGCTTTGGCTCTATCAAATGGGCCTGATGCTCTTCTGGGTTTACGATCGCTCGCCGCACCAGGCGCGCACCAAGTTGCTTTTCGACAAGACGCTCAGCATGATGCTCCTGGTCTTCAAGCTCGCAGGGCTGCCACTGTTCAGGCCGCTCCACCGCACCGCAGCAGAACTGCTCAGAGCCGTCTACGGAGACCTGACATGACCACACGTTCCTTGCGCATCGTGCTTCCCGGCGGCAGCGGTCAGGTCGGCCGTGCGTTGGCGCGTTTCTTTCAGGAGCGCGGACATCGCGTCACGGTCCTCACGCGCGGCCCTTACACCGCCCCATGGCAAACCGTGCATTGGGACGGCAGCACCCTCGGCCCCTGGGTCGAAACCCTCGAAGACGCCGACGTCTGCATTCATCTCTCCGGCCGCAGCGTCAACTGCCGCTACACCGCGCGCAATCGCCGCGAGCTTCACTCGTCGCGCATCGGTCCCACGCGCCTGCTCCACGAAGCGTTTGCTACACTTGCCAATCCCCCTCGCCTTTGGATGAATGCCTCGACCGCGACCATCTACCGGCATTCACTCGACCGCGAAATGGACGAGGCCACCGGCGAGCTGGGCGGCGGCGAGACGATCTCTGCCTACCGCCGCGCACCCGAAAAATGGGATTGGACCATCCAGCTGGTTAAGGACTGGGAGGCCGCGTTTTTCTCCTCTGAAACGCCGCGCACGCGCAAGATCGCACTGCGCACTTCACTCGTCTTCAGTCCCACGCGGGGCAGCGTCTTCGCGGTCCTCTCGAATCTCGTTCGCGCCGGCCTCGGCGGCACGCAGGGAAACGGCCGCCAATTTCTCTCCTGGATTCACGAATCCGACTTCGCCCGCGCCATCGAATTCCTCATCGACCGCGAAAACCTCGACGGCCCCATCAACCTTGCCGCGCCCCATCCGCTCCCCAACCGCGAATTCATGGCCGCGCTGCGCGATGCCTGGGATATGCCAAATGGCTTGCCCGCGCCTGCGCCGCTACTCGAACTCGCCGCCTTCTTTCACCGCACCGAGACGGAGTTGCTCCTCAAGAGCCGCCGCGTCGTTCCCGGCCGACTCCTGAAAGCAGGATTCAAATTCGATTTCCCAAGTTGGCCCGAAGCCGCCGCCGATCTCGTGCGCCAGTGGCGGAGAAATAGGGAGGAAGGGAGCGGGTGAGCACGCCACCTCAACGGGTATAAATTCGACGTGCCGGACCATATCAGTGGCCTTAGGGGAGAAGAGCGAATGGAATCCTGGAAAAACTATTTGCGCAAAGGGACGCCGTGGTGGCTCAGTGTATTGGCCGGGGCGGCGCTCGGTTGCATCTATCGTTTGCTGTTCAACATAAATGGGAGCAGCCAATGGCAAGGGCCTCTATACGTCATGACACTCGGCTTCCTCATTCTCGTGCCGATCGCTATGGGCTACGTGACAGTAGATTGCTATCTCCGCACAGCTTCTGAGGAGCCCCTCTGGTTTCACTGGCTCTTTCTGCCGTGGCTCTCCCGTGCTCATAACGATGGCAGTCTCCGTAGCAGTAAAGTTGGAGGGTGCGATCTGCCTCATCTTTGCTGCGCCCATCATGCTTGTCTCCTCTTTGATTGGCGGGCTACTGGCAAGATTTCTCTCGAGGTGGTATACCCGCTCAGCTCCTAGCCAGTTCAGCGCCATCGCATTTCCGCTATTGGCCATTCTCGTCGAATCGCATATCGCCGCTCCAATCCAGATCCGATCCGTCGAAACAGACCTGCCGATCCATGCCCCTGCCTCAGTTGTCTGGAACAACATCAGGAGCGTACGCGCGATCGGATCTTCCGAGTTGCCCGATTCCTGGGCGACGCGCATCGGTTTTCCAAAACCGGTGGCCGCTACGCTCTCCCACGACGGAGTTGGAGGGGTCCGTCAGGCGAGCTTCACCGGAGGTCTCATTTTCACGGAAACGATCGAACGATGGGAGCCGAAGGCCGATCTGAAGTTTTCCATCCACGCCAATACCGATTCCATTCTGCCCACAACTCTTGACGAGCACCTGACCGTTGGCGGCGCGTTCTTTGACGTGCTTGAGGGCGAGTATCGCCTGGAACCGCGGCCGGATGGCGTTCTCCTCCGCCTCTCCAGCCAGGAGCGCTTATCGACGCACCTCAATCCCTACGCCGGCGTATGGACCGACGCCGTGATGCGGTCCATCCAGAACCAGATCCTCGTGGTGATTCGCAGGCGGTGCGAACTGACCGCTGACCACTGATCCCTGACCACTGCTCTCCGCTATTTCGGCGTCACATCCGTCACCGGCAAATCCCAATGCCCCAGCAGAATCTCGAAGCGCCTCTGCTCCTCGCGCTTGTAGGTCTCCTGGTCCGGCCACAGCTCCTTGATGAATGTGTCTTCATCCGGGTTCGCGCTCGTCGCTACCGTCGAGTCCTTGTAGACAATGGTCACGCGGTAATCCCAGCGCCCGTCCTCCGTCGTGTGGTACGCGGGTGACTCAATCTTGAGCGACAGTATCCTACCCGTTGACTGAATCTTCTTGAGCAGCGGCCAATGGTTCTTCAAAAACAGTTGCAGAAACTCCTGCTGATGACCCCATTGGGACTTGTAGTAATACTCGATCGTGTATGGCTGGCCCGCAACGGTCTGTGTGGGCGCTCCCTGCGCCGCCAGCGGCCTTGCCCAGCCCGCTCCCATGACCACCGTAGCAACCGCCAGAAGAATTCCACGCCTCAGAATTTCCATATCACCCCCATAGATGCAATGGAAGCATTCTAACCTGCGCAGTAGCCAAAGTCAGACCACCCTGGCTGACGCCGAACAAGCCCAGGCAAAAAACGGCCCCCGCTTTTTACGGGGGCCAAGTTGCCTTGGTTCTCTCGCGTTGCGAGAGCTTGTTGGCGGCCTAACGGCGGGGTGAGCCGTTGGCGCAGAGTCAGAGCCTCGAGGGAGGATGGCCGCGATTTACGGCTGCTCTGCACCGGCTGCAGCAGGAGCGCTTTGGGGTGACGATCCTGCCGGGGCCGCCAAACTGTTTTCCATCAATCGCACATGCACGGTACTGTTCTTTATTCTCCCCGGTTTTTGATTCTGATCCTGGTCTCCGGAGTTCATCGCCAGTTGATTGCCCAGTGCAACTGCGTGCATACGATAGATGGGAATCTGGTGTTCGGTTACTAGATAGCGCTTGACTGCTTCCGCCAGTCGTTCGGAACTCTGAATGCCGAGGCTGCCCGCGCCGGGTGAATGTGCTTCCATTTCCACGATGTAGCCTTCGCGCCCCGTCAAACTCGAAGCTAGCTGGTCCAGCTTCTCCTTTGAATCGCTCGTCAACACCGCGGTTCCTTGCCGGAACCTAATGTCCACGTCCGTGATCTGGTGGTACTGGTCAAGTCCGTTTACTGTCGTGTTTAGCTGATCCACGTGGCCCGACGCCTGGTGCGCCGTACTGCTGGCGTTTTGCGCCTCCGTGTTGGCGTTCATCGCCAATTGGTTTGCCGCATCGGCCGCAGACTGCGCCTTCTGAATTCCGGCCTGCGCCCGCGCATCCACGTCCTTAATGTCACGCGCATTCTTGGCGTTCACCTCATCCAATTCGCTTAGCCGGTCGTTGATCGGGTCAATCTGCTTTTTAACCCATTTCTTCCGCGCGAATGGATTCACTCGGCCCCAGAATCCCTCCTTCTGAGGGGCCAACGGTTTTTCGGCCGTTGGGGAGGGCTGCTGCTGCGCCGTCATACTCGTATCTTGAGAACTCGTGGCCTGGGAAGCGGTGGGCTGAGAATCGTTCGTCGTCGGCTGCGAATTTTGGGACCAGACAGTAATTGCAATCGCAGACGCAAGGCTAAATAACGCCAACCGGCGGGGAATCACTCTCATAAGATTCGTGTAATTTGTCATAGGTTGTATGCCCCTTGGTCACGGCAGGCCAAACCAATGGCTTGAGTGTGGCTGGCCGCCGCTCCGACCTTATGCCTGCAATGGCACTGCCAAAGGACGAGCGCGCCGAGGGAAAAGAGTATCTATTTGAAATCTAAGTGGTAGCAGGAATACTCATTTCGAAAATCCCCCATCTTTTTCGCAGCTCAAACTGCAAAAGGCCAGGTAAATTTTGCGCACCATGTACTTTATGCCCTGTGAAGAAGCTAGTCGCCTTTTGGGGTCGAAGATCAGTGGTTCGCGTCACACGTTGTCCCCAACGCCTACTTTAGGTCGACTCGGATTACGCGAAGCTCGGGGAAGGCTCCGTCCCAATCCTGAGCCACCGTGTCGAATACTAGCCGGAAGTCCTCGTTTCCTCCCGGTTTCAGCGGAGCCGCGGACATTGGCTCCACATCCACGTAGGGCTCGCGGGTACGAACGATCTTTACCGGGAAGGTTTCGTTCTGCGCCACTTCGCCGGCCACGTTGCGGAACAGCACTTGGACAACGATTCCAGTCACCGTGCGCCTGCCATGGTTCGTGATTTGCCCGTCGAGGTATGTCACCTTGGTCCCCGCCAAGTTCGCTGACTCGCTCATCTTGAGCCGTCCAATCGCAAGGTTGCCGGCGTACAGATCCGTGGCCGCAGTAATTGGCGTAACCACCGGCGGTCTCCTCGAATGCTCCAAATAAAGGATCAGGCCGCCCGCCACTGCCAAAACGATCACCGTCGCCGCCGCCACCGGCATCCAACTGCGTTCCGGCGGCGCGGCAGGGCGAATAAGCTGCGGGCCAGTGCTGTTCACGACCGAAATTGTACACCGCTCCTAGAGTCGCCCGCGCACTTGTCACCGGCGCCGCAGCCTCTCGTCAATCGCTCCCCACCAAGTTCTGCGACCGCCCGGTCAGCCAGGATTGGGCCATTGAGAAATTCAGGATCGAAATTCAGAAACCGCGCAACAGAGTGTCGCGTCTAAACATGCAGAGATCGAAATTGCGGCGAACCGGGGCCCCATGAGACTTCGGTCTTCGCACCGAAGATCCGAAACGTGGTGGGCGCGTGTGATCCCAGTCGAACCCTCACTTCCCGGTAACCATGCAGCCCTAACGCAACGCTTTGGAAAGGCAGGCCAACCATGCAGCCCTCCCCCCGTTCCATTTCCCCGTCGCCTCCCAGCCTCGCGGGAGCCATGCCGCACACCAATCTCTCGGCCGACCGAGCTTATCAGGGAGTGACCGTCCTGGCAATGCTCCTGATTCTCGGCAGCCTTGTGCTGTTCTGGTGAGTGCGCAGCGCTTGGAATTTGCGTGCGAACGCGGGTGGCAAACAGGTTGGAAGCGCAAAAAGCCAAGCCGGTGAAACCAACAAAAGCAAGCGGGCGCCGCAGGCACGTGGCTTCTGAGCGATCGATGCGGTGTGTCCGCCATAATCGGCGGGACATCGGCGTTGATCTATGTTCAGAAAGGCCGTCAAGCATTTATGGGGCAACAACCAGGCGGAGACCAGATAGCAGGCCTCATCATCCAAACCGCGCCCGCTTCACCGTCTGCCTAAAGTCGTCTCCTCTCATCTCCACACGCACGCACATTTCCGCCAAACGCGACCGCATCCTGTCGCCGATGCGATCGCCTAGAGTGTCCTCAAGAATGGCAGGTCTTGCGCCCGTCTTGTCGAATCGGGCTCCCGCGCCCGCAGGCTGGTCGGGCCAATTCGTAGTGATAATCGTCGTCTGCTGACCGTTGTACCGCGTGTTCAGGATCAGCGCCACCGTATCCCACACCCACTCATTGGGCTTTTGCGCGCCCAGGTCGTCCAGTACCAGAACCTCGGCCGAAAACACCGGCTTTAGCAATTCGAGCTCCGTGGTCTTGACTTCCGGGTTGTAGCTGTTCTGGATGCTCTTCAGCAACTCGCGGTAGTCGCAAAAATAGCCGTGCGCGCCGCGCTCCTGAATCAGCCGCCGCAAAATGCCGACGGCCAGATGGGTCTTGCCCAATCCGGCCGATCCTACAAACAGCAGTCCGCGGCCTGCCGTGTCCACGGGATACGTTTCAACGAACTTGCGCGCCATCTGCAGTGCGCGTCCCAGGGAAGCTTCAGCTCCCGGATATGCAGGGTCGAAGGCATCCAAAGTGCAGTTCCGGTAGCGCTCGGGAATCGAGGCCGCAGCCAGCCGCCGCGTTTCCCGCTCCGCCTCCTGGCATTCGCACGGCCGGCTCACCCAATGCCCTGCTGCGTCCTTCACCCGCACCAGTCCCACCCCATCGCAAATCGCACAATGTGTCATTCGTTTTCAGCCTAGCTCATGAACCGCCGTCTAACCTCGGTGCATCCTCCATTCCCAAATGTGGAAAAGATACCCTGATGCTGCCCGATCCGGTCATGTGCCCGCCGCCTCGCCGCAATTCATAGAAGTCTCGCATCTGCCGATGAGTGATTCAGGCGGGCTCTAGCCCGTCCGAATCATGCAGAACGTTGTCATCGGCATCGCGTACTCCACCCTGCTGCTGCTTTTGTTTAGCGTCGTCGCGTGGGTGCGTCCCGACGACCGAGCCAGGTGTTGGCTCGCCGGATGGGCTTCGATTTGGGTTTCCTACGCCGCACAATTCGCCAGATGCCGCGTTCCCCATTGGAAGACCCTTCTCGACGTCGTTTCCGCGGATGCGTTCGGCCTAGCCGGCGTTTTCTTCATTGTCTCCACCATGATCGTTTCTCGCGGTCGCAAGGCGGCGTTGCATTTATGGCTCACGATCACGATCCCGGCAGCCGTCTGCCTCAGCCTTGCTACCCTCGATATGAAAAACTCGTTGATCCTGTCGGCGGCGGCGGTTCTGTGCCAGTCATTGCCCTTGGTGCTCATGCCTAGGCTCGCGTGGCGCGAGCGGCGGGAATTCAGCATCTTCGTCCTTCTTCTAGCGGCCGCTATCTGTGCGGGGATGCTCCTCTCGGTTTTCGCCGGCGAGTCCAGGCTCATCGGCCCATTGCTCATCGGCGAAGCGTTCTTGATTGCCGGCGTTGACATTTTGAACAAGAGCATCGTGCGCACCGTTGGGACGTACGCAACGTCGGCGGGCTTCATTGGGTGGGCATTGACCATTCCGCTGGCGTTCGCTGTTCAGCAAATCTGGCCCGCCTTTACTGCCGACAGCGATTTTTGGAACCCCCCCAAAGCTCTTGTCGCAGTAGGCATGTTGCTGATGATCGTAGAGGAGGAGGTACGATCGGCCCGCGCGCTGAGCCGCGACTATCGCCTGGTCTTCGACTCGAACCCGCATCCGCTCTGGATCTTCGATGTCGAGACCCTTCGCATCCGTTCGGTTAACGAGGCAGCCTGCGCCGCCCACGGCTATATCAAAGAAGAGTTCCTCAAACTCACGCTCCCCGACATCATTCACCCCGGCGCACACG
>Ga0187782_10004620_pt1 | contig 10298 bp, 13 predicted proteins | sample 0715_SJ02_MP15_2_FD_132454 | JGI IMG/M metagenome (GOLD analysis project Ga0187782, IMG submission 132454) | Tropical peat soil microbial communities from peatlands in Department of Meta, Colombia - 0715_SJ02_MP15_20_MG | ecosystem: Environmental > Terrestrial > Soil > Wetlands > Peat | place...
CTGGGTGGGCCACCGGGCCACCGATCTGGAAACAGCCACCGGCGCTCGGGTGGCGTTCCTGATCCGATTCGGTGCCGGCGTGCTTCCGGAACCGAAGACGGTCATCCAAGCCGGCGATCAAGTTTATATCGCCGCCATATCCGGCCACGTGGCTGAGGCATTGGCCATTGCGGCGCAACCACCGAGCGAGGACCTCTAGGCATGAAAGTAGCTATCGCCGGAGCCGGCGCGGTCGGTCGTTCGGTCGCCCGCGAACTCGTGGACAACGATCACGATGTGACGCTGATCGACCGCAACCCCGCGCACATCGACGTCGACGCCATTAAGGCCGTGCACTGGCGACTCGGCGACGCCTGCGAGATGAGCGTGCTGCAGTCGATACGCCTCGAGGAATGCGACGTCGTGGTGGCAGCCACCGGCGACGACAAGGCGAACGTAGTGCTCAGCTTGCTGGCCAAAACTGAGTTCGCGGTGCCCCGAGTGGTGGCCCGGGTCAACGATCCCCGCAACGAATGGCTGTTCACCGACGCCTGGGGCGTCGACGTGGCGGTATCCACCCCGCGGATGCTGGCGTCCTTGATCGAGGAGGCCGTCGCGGTCGGAGACCTGGTGCGGCTGATGGAGTTCCGGAGCGGTCAGGCCAACCTGGTCGAGATCACGCTGCCTGACGACACGCCTTGGGGCGGCAAGCCGGTGCGGAAGTTGCAGCTGCCGCGGGACGCCGCGCTGGTGACGATCCTGCGTGGGCCCAGAATCATCGTGCCGCAGGACGACGAGCCGCTGGAAGGTGGCGACGAGTTGCTGTTTGTGGCGGTCACCGAGGTGGAGGAGGATTTGCGCCAGCTGTTGCTGCCTCTGCAATGACGGTGGCCATCTGCAGTGCGCGCTGCGCAATCCTGATCGCCAGGTAGGTCACCACTGCCGACGCTGCGGTCAGCGGCCAGCCCATCGAGATCCGGGCCACCACAAGCCAGCCCGTGTGGTCGGAGTCGTACAGCAGCCGCTGCACCACGAAGCGGGCGGTGAAGACCAGCACCCAGGTGAGCGTGGCGATATCGAAGGCGTAGACCGCACGGCGGACGTCGCGCCACGCCCGATCGTGCCCGCCCAGCCAGCTCCAGATGTAGCCGACAACCGGCCTTCGGATCAGGATGGACGCCGCGAATACCGCCGCCCACAACAGCGATGTCCAGATGCCCAGCAGAAAATAGCCCTTGGACTCCCCCAGCATGTAGGCGATCAGCGCGCAGACCACGACGCCGATGAGTCCCGACACCGCGGGCTGCGCGGACTCGCGCCGGATCAGCCGCCACAGCAGGATGAGCGCCGCAATGCCGAGGGCGGCGCCGACCGCCGCCGACAAACCCAGCAGCCGCGACGTGCCGACGAAGACCAGCACCGGCAGCGAGGAATAGATCATCCCCGAAACGCCACCCAGCTGTGCCATCACCCGCTCGGCTGGGGTGCGGTCTGCAGTCACAGACCGTGCTTCGTTCTCGGCGGCCGGAGTCATATCACTGGCCTCTTCTGTCGCACCGTTCACGAGGTGATTCACCGTTGAATTTCGTAGTGCGGGTTGTAAATCGCCTTGCTGCCGTTCTCCAGCTTCCCGAGCCGGCCCCGCACCCGTAGCGTACGGCCCGAGTCGATTCCGGGAATCCGCCGTTGCCCCAACCACACCAGTGTCACGGTGTCGGTGCCGTCGAAGAACTCGGCGCGCACCCCGTCAGCGCAACCTCTGGCGTTGGTTTCCACACAGCGCAGCGTTCCGACCATCGTGACCTCCTGGCCTCGCTCACAGTCGATGGCACGCTGCGCGCCGGTATTGACCGCTTCGTCGGACAACTTCTCGGCGTCGCGCAGCTCGGGGTCCTCCGTTAACCGACGAGTCAACCGGCGCAGATAACTTCCCGCCGCCATGGCCTCTCCTGACCGTCCTGTAAGTGCACCGAAGCCGATCCTCTCACGCCAACGGAAACCGTAGACCGGTTAGTTCCCGAGCGCCGCGAGGTCCCGCAGTCCCTTTTGCGACGACCCACAACCGTCCGGGCAGTATCTAGGGGGTGGCTATCGACCTGAGCGGGGTGATGGCCGTCCTGCTGCCGGGAACAGGGTCCGACGATGACTACATCACCCGAGCATTCTCAGCGCCGCTACGCGATGCCGGCGCGCAGGTCCTAGCGCCGCCGCCGCAGCCAAAGCACTTGATCGACGGCTACCTGTCCGCCTTGGACGACGCCGCAAGCCGACGTCCGATCGCCGTCGGCGGTGTTTCGATCGGTGCCGCGGTAGCCGCTGCCTGGGCGCTAGAGCATCCCGACCTCGCGGTGGCCGTGTTGGCCGCGCTGCCGGCTTGGACCGGTCCGCCCGGCGACGCTCCGGCCGCCAACGCGGCCCGGCACTCCGCGCAACAACTGCGCCATGACGGTCTGGCCGCAACGACGACACAGATGCGGGCGTCCAGCCCGCCGTGGTTGGCCGACGAGCTGACCCGGTCATGGCGGAGCCAGTGGCCGCATCTCCCCGACGCCATGGAAGAAGCGGCGACCTATGTTGCCCCAACCCGCGCGCAGCTGCAGCAGCTGGCGGTGCCAATCGGCATTGCCGCGGCGACAGACGACCCGATCCACCCCCTCGAAATCGGACTGGAATGGGCGGCGGCCGCGCCGCATGCGGCGTTGCGCACGGTGACGCTCGATCAGATCGGCGCCGATCCCGCGGCACTCGGCACCGCCTGTTTGGCAGCGCTGGAAGCCGTTTAACCGCCGGTGGTGCTGCGCAACTGCTGCATCGCCGATCCGGAGGCACTGCGGCGCGCGGTCGGCGGTGGCGGGCCCGTCGAACCCTCTTCCCCCGCCGCGCCCTGCGCGGCCGCCGCCTCGCGCAGCTGCGACGCCATCGGCTCGGGCAGCTGCACCGGCAACGGCGTCCGAACCGGTAGCGGAGTATCGCCACGGCGAACGACAGTGTCCACCAACGCTTCTCGAGCTTCATCCGTCAACGCATCGATGCCCTCGGCCGAGCTGTTCACGACGCAACGGATCATCCAGCGGTAGCCGTCGATCCCAATGAACCGCACCACGCCGGTCGCAGTGCCAATCACCTCCCGGCCCCAGCGACCATCCTGAATGCTCACCGCGGCCCCGTCCTTACGCAGCGAGTCGGCCAGCTCACTGGCGACCTCGCGCCACAAACCGCCGGTCTTGGGCGCCGCGTAGGCGGCGACGGTGAAGCGACCGTTGGGTGTCACCACCCATACCGCGCTTGGGATGCCGGTTTCGGTCAGCTCGACTTGCAGCTGGGCCGACGCCGGCATCGGCAGCAACACGGAACCGAGATCGAGGCGGCCAGCCTCGGCGGCCGTGGGGTCGTCGAAATCCTCGATGTCAAACGGGCCCTGCACGTCATCAGCGAACGCGTTCTCAACCCGCTCCTCCGGTTCCGGCGGCGCGGTCGATGCTTCGGGGACATCCGTGAGTTCCGACTCGTCGGCTGGCTCGTCTTTGGGTTTGCGTCTACCGAAAGCCATTACCAACGCCGCCCCTCTTCATCACTTCACTCTGCATCGTCGCGGGCGCGGTCATGGCGCCGCTCCTCCTCATCGCTTCGCTCTGCATCGTCGTCGGCGCAGTCACAAACTCGCATGCCCGCCGGAGGAGCCGTGGCCACCGTCGCCTCGGGAAGTATCGGCCAGCCGTGCCTCTTCGAACGATGACACCTCGATAAGTTCGACCAACTCGACGCGCTGTACCAACAATTGGGCGATACGGTCGCCGCGATGCACGACGATCGGCGTCGCGGGGTCGAGGTTGATCAGCGATACCTTGATCTCACCGCGATAGCCGGCATCGATGGTGCCCGGGCTGTTGACGATCGAAAGCCCATTCCGCGCAGCTAATCCGGATCGCGGGTGCACCAGCCCGACCATTCCGAACGGAATGGCAACCGCGATCCCGGTCCGTACCAGCGCACGATGTCCGGGCGCGAGCTCAACGTCTTCGGCGCTGTACAGATCGACGCCGGCATCACCGTCGTGGGCTCGGGTGGGCAGCGGAAGCCCGGGGTCGAGACGGACAACCGCCAGACTGGTCGACACGGGGCCACAGATTACCCTTGACCGAGTGTCAGGTACGCGAGTCGCGCCGCAAAGTGTGCGGTATCGCGAGCGTTTGTGGGTGCCATGGTGGTGGTGGCTACTGGGTTTCGCGCTGGCGGCGCTCATCGCTCTGGAAGTCAACCAGGGCGTGCCGAGCATTCCGCGCTGGCTGCCATTCGTGCTGTTGTTCGTGGTGGCGGCCGGGGCACTGCTCTGGCTGGGCCGAATCGAGATCCGGGTCATCGCCGGTGACGGCGGAGTCGAATTGTGGGCCGGCGAGGCACACCTGCCGGTCACCGTGATCGCCCGATCCGCAAACATCCCTCGGTCGGCCAAATCTGCGGCGCTGGGACGTCAACTCGACCCTGCCGCCTACGTGCTGCACCGCGGCTGGGTGGGACCGATGGTGCTGGTGGTTCTGAACGACGTCGACGATCCGACGCCGTACTGGTTGGTGAGCTGCCGTCACCCGGAGCGGGTGCTGTCGGCATTGCGCAGCTGACCGATCAGGCCACGCAGTCGGTGCAGATCATCACGCCGTTTTTCTCGCTGGCCAGCCGACTGCGGTGTTGCACCAGAAAGCAGCTCGAACAAGTGAACTCGTCGGCCTGCTTGGGAATCACCCGGACTGACAGCTCTTCGCCGGACAGGTCGGCACCAGGCAGCTCGAAAGACTCGGCGGATTCTGACTCGTCGACGTCAACCACCGCCGACGCCGCTTCGTTCCGCCGTGCCTTGAGTTCCTCTAGGGAATCCTCGGAAACGTCATCGGTCTCGGTACGCCGTGGGGCGTCATAATCGGTAGCCATCATCGTGTCCCCTCGTAACCTCAAGCAAAGCTTTGTACCAGCCTCGAACGCATCCACCAAACGATTCGTGCCCTTATACCCCGGTGTTCAAGTGTGATTTACGTCACACTCGGGATTTGACCCCGCTACCTCGCCCTAAACATCGCGTTTAGAGTGCGTACGTGGTCGCGCAAATCACTGAGGGCACTGCTTTCGACAGGCACGGTCGACCCTTTCGCCGCCGCAATGCCCGGCCCGCGATCGCCCTGCTGGTCGTGCTGCTGGTGGCGAGCGCGGTGGTCTGGACAATCGCCCTGAGCCGCCCGCCCCAGGTCCATGAGGCCGCAGCGTGCAACCCGCCGACGCAGCAGACCGATCCAGGACAGCCGCACCTGGGCACACCGGTGTCGCGCAGCACGATGATCAACGTCGCACCGGCCAAACTCGCCGATGCCAAAATCCGCGTCCTGAACGCCAGTGGGCGGGGCGGTCAGGCCGCCGCTATCGCCGGTGCACTGAAAGACCTCGGTTTCGCGCAGCCGACCGCCGCCAACGATCCGATCTATGCCCACGCCAGGCTGAACTGTCAGGGCCAGGTCCGCTTCGGCGATGCCGGTCAGGCCGGGGCGGCGACGGTGTGGCTGGTGGCCCCGTGCACCGAGCTGTACCACGATGACCGCACCGACGATTCCGTTGACCTGGTTCTCGGCACCGAGTTCAGCGCGCTGGCACATAGCGACGACATCGACGCCGTGCTCGCCGGCCTACGTCCGGGCGCTGAGCCCGCCGATTCCGCGCTGCTGGCGAAGATCCACGCGGGCACGTGCTGACCGCCGAGCCGCTGGAAAGATCACCCCGGAATCGGAGCCAGGCCGCCGAATCGCTCCAGGGCCGTGAGTAACTCATCGGCGATCCCCGGCGCCGCGGCGACCACCAGCGCGGCGGAACTGTCTGGGTTCCCCGGCTCAGGCAAAACCACTCGGGCGCCCGCCTCGGCGGCGATCAGCGCCCCCGCCGCATGGTCCCAGACATGCAGGCCGTGCTCGTAGTAGGCGTCCAGCCGGCCTGCCGCGACCATGCATAAATCCATTGCGGCAGAACCGATTCGGCGCACATCGCGGACCACCGGCAAGATCTTCGACACCAGCGCCGCCTGGACGGTGCGGCGTCGCCTGGAATACGCAAAGCCGGTGCCCACCAACGCCATCGACAATTCGTCGACGGCAGTGCACTGCAGCGGATGGGTGCCCTGCTCGTCGATAAGGTGTGCACCCAGTCCCGCCGCGGCCGAGTACACCCGCGCGCCCATCACGTCGGCGACTGCGCCGGCCACCGAAACTCCGTCAACCTGGGCTGCCACCGACACCGCATAGGCCGGGATCCCGTAAACAAAATTGACCGTGCCATCGATCGGATCCAGCACCCAGGTGACAGTGCCGGCAGCGCGGGCCGTCGGATCGGCGGGTCCGCCGATTTCTTCGCCCAGCACCGGGTCGCCGGATCTCAGTTGCGCCAACCGATCACGCAGTAGCCGTTCGGTCTCGGTGTCGACGACGGTCACCGGGTCGGTGGGGGTCGTCTTCGTTCGCACCGCAGCGCTGCCCTCGGCGCGCGCCTCGGGACCGAACACCTCGCTGCGACGGCGCCGGACGAACGCGGCCGCTTCCCCGGTCAACGTTTCGGCCACCGAACGCAGGTGTGCCGGATGGTTCTCAGCTGTGCTCACCGGTCCATCGCATCACAGGTGCCGTCGTACTACCCCGCTGGCGGTTGGGCAGCGACCGCGAAACCGGGCAGCCAACTGCTCATCCACGCATTAGGGTCGGGTTGTCCGACTCCTCACCCGGGCCGTCACGGCGCGCATCGTCGTCGCACTAGGGTGTGGGCGGACACCCAAGTCTCGCCGAGGAGATTCGATGACCGCTGACGACTCGACTACCGCCTCGCCCGGGACCGACGCGACCGGCACACCGCCCCGCCGGGGATTCGGTGTCGATGTCGGTGGCAGCGGCGTCAAGGGCGGAATCGTCGACCTGGATACCGGGCAACTCATCGGCGACCGGTTCAAGTTGCCGACACCCCAGCCGGCCATGCCGTCCGCCGTCGCGAAGACGATCGCGGCCGTTGTCAACGAGTTCAACTGGTCTGGCCCGCTCGGCGTGACTTATCCGGGTGTCGTCACCCACGGCATTGTCCGGACCGCAGCCAACGTCGACAAATCCTGGATCGGGACAGACGCTCGCGACGTCATCAGCGCGGAATTGGACGGTCAGCAGATCGTCGTTCTCAACGACGCCGACGCAGCAGGACTGGCAGAACAGCGCTACGGGGCGGGTAAAGACACCACCGGTGTCGTGGTCCTGCTCACATTCGGGACCGGAATCGGGTCGGCGGTCATCCACAACGGGATTTTGCTGCCCAACACCGAGTTCGGGCACCTCGAGGTCGGCGGCAAGGAGGCCGAACACCGCGCCGCCTCATCGGTCAGGGACAACCAGGGCTTGAGCTACGAAAAGTGGGCGAAGCAGGTGACGAAGGTGCTGGTCGCTATCGAGAACGCAATGTGGCCGGAGCTGTTCATCGCCGGCGGCGGGATCAGCCGCAAAGCCGACAAATGGGTGCCTTTCCTGGAAAACCGCACCCCGGTGGTTGCCGCCGCCCTGCAGAACACCGCGGGAATCGTCGGCGCGGCGATGGCGGCGACCAGCGACGTGACGCACTGAATTTATGCGCTGTGGCCGGGGTATTGCAGCGCTGTCGTTACAATGGTCTCCGCCAGCCGCCTGACCGAGAGCGGCGAATATCCACCCTGATAATCGACGCCGACATCCGACATAGCCGACATTTTCCGGTTGAGCATGCCTAGAGCACCGGAAGTGAGTCCTACCGAAGGGGTTTACGTGGCAGCGACCAAAGCACGATCGGCAACCGAGGAGCCGGTGAAGCGTACCGCCGCCAAGTCCCCCGCCACCGCCGGGGCGAAAGGATCGGCGGCCAAGTCCGCCAACGGCTCCACCACCAGACGACGGGCCGCCAAGACGCCAGCCAAGGCACCGGCGAAGACAACCACGCGGGCCGCTAAAGCGCCGGCGAAGTCCGCCAGGGCCGGCACCGACACCAGAGCCAAGGCGCGCACTTCGACGAAGAGCGCTGCCGTCAAGTCCGAGCCTCGCCGCGGTCGCGCGAAGAAAGTGACGTCGTCTGAGGATGCCCCCAAAGACGTCGACGTCGTGGCGGATGAGCTCGATGTCGCAGAGGAAATCGACGAGCTCGACGGTGAGCCGGACATCGAAGGCGAGGCCGTCGAGGAGATCGACCTTGAAGCCGAAGATATGAACCTCGACGACCTCGAGGATGAGCCGTCTGGCGGTGACGACGCGCACGACGACACCGGGGTCGACGAGGCCGCTACCGAAGAAGAGGCGAAAGCCAGCTCCAAGAAAGTCGCCGACGCGGAATCAGCCGACGAAGAAGAAATCGTCGAACCGAGCGAAAAAGACAAAGCCTCAGGCGATTTCGTCTGGGACGAAGACGAGTCTGAGGCGTTGCGCCAAGCACGTAAGGACGCCGAGCTCACCGCATCGGCTGACTCAGTTCGGGCTTACCTCAAGCAGATCGGCAAGGTGGCGCTGCTCAACGCCGAAGAAGAGGTCGAGCTGGCGAAACGGATCGAGGCCGGCCTGTACGCCACGCAACTGATGGTCGAGCTGAGCGATCGCGGCGAGAAGTTGCCCGCCGCCCAGCGTCGTGACATGTCGTGGATCTGTCGCGATGGCGACCGCGCGAAAAACCATCTGCTGGAAGCCAACCTGCGGCTTGTGGTTTCGCTCGCCAAGCGCTACACCGGCCGCGGCATGGCGTTTCTCGACCTGATTCAGGAAGGGAACCTAGGCCTGATCCGTGCGGTCGAGAAGTTCGACTACACCAAGGGTTACAAGTTCTCCACCTATGCGACCTGGTGGATCCGCCAGGCGATCACCCGCGCGATGGCCGACCAGGCCCGCACCATCCGCATCCCGGTGCACATGGTCGAGGTGATCAACAAGCTGGGCCGTATTCAGCGCGAGCTGCTGCAGGACCTGGGCCGCGAGCCCACTCCTGAGGAGCTGGCCAAAGAAATGGACATCACCCCGGAGAAGGTGCTAGAGATCCAGCAATACGCCCGCGAGCCGATCTCACTGGATCAGACAATCGGCGACGAGGGCGACAGCCAGCTCGGGGACTTCATCGAGGACAGCGAAGCGGTGGTGGCTGTCGACGCGGTGTCGTTCACCCTGCTGCAAGACCAGCTGCAGTCGGTGCTGGAGACGCTCTCCGAGCGCGAGGCCGGTGTCGTGCGGCTGCGCTTCGGCCTGACTGACGGCCAGCCGCGCACCCTTGACGAGATCGGCCAGGTCTACGGCGTCACTCGCGAACGTATCCGCCAGATCGAGTCGAAGACCATGTCGAAGTTGCGCCACCCCAGCCGTTCGCAGGTCCTGCGCGACTACCTGGACTGAGCGACACTCCATAGTTTTCCCTTGACGAGCGGATTTGCCTTCAGCGCCGTGCCGACCGCTAGGAGTTAGCGGTCAGATCCGCAATCCATAGGCGGCGAGGGCCACGGCTATCGCCAACACTCCGTAGCCCAGCGTCACCGGCCACCAGCGTTGGGTGCGCTGGGTGGGCTCGTGAGTGGCCACCGGAATCGTGCTCGGGGACGGGGGACTTGGCGGAACAACCTGTAGGGTCTGCACCGGCGTCACGCTCGCCGGCGCGGGCTCAGGCAGAACGGGCTCCGGCGGAGCCTCCGGAGTCTGCACCGGCATCACGCTCGGCAGAGCGGGCTCGGGCGGAGCCTCCGGAGTCTGCGCCGGCATCACGCTCGGGGGTGCCTGGGCTGGGCGCGACGGCGCGGCTTTGTCGCACACGTTCGCAGTGTGATACTCCTGCACGAAAAGCAGACAGTTCTGGCACGATGTGGGGTTTGCAAAAACGCCGGCACATGGAGCCGCCTGTGCCACATCGGGCGTGGTTGCTACCACCGAGAACGGCGCGAGAGCTATGGCGGTTGCCGCCGCAATCCCGAGTGCTTTCATCTCGTGACCTTTCGGGAACCGCACTGGCTGGGGGAGCTGCGACCACCGAGATTGGTGCGGACCGGTAGCGGCGCCCTTGCCGTTACTCGGCAAGTATCCCACCGTGTGCCGTTTCTCGAGCGAGTAGCGGAGTTCTGAGTCGTTTTTCCCGTCGACCGCGGAGGCGCCCGTCCTATGGCGGGGGCATTATTTTCATAATCTGCGGATCATAGGAGCTAAGCAGGGTGTCGGGGTTCACGGCCCACTCCCGACCCGTTTTCAACCCGCGCACGAGGAGGCGCAGTCCGATCCGGCTGCGGACAGTTCGAAGGATCTTCACTGACGTGTCGTGTTCCC
>Ga0187782_10004621_pt1 | contig 10297 bp, 10 predicted proteins | sample 0715_SJ02_MP15_2_FD_132454 | JGI IMG/M metagenome (GOLD analysis project Ga0187782, IMG submission 132454) | Tropical peat soil microbial communities from peatlands in Department of Meta, Colombia - 0715_SJ02_MP15_20_MG | ecosystem: Environmental > Terrestrial > Soil > Wetlands > Peat | place...
AGAATTTCTGGTCCCTGCTCAAGAGAGGGTTGACTGGCACGTACGTTAGTGTAGAGCCGTTCCATTTGTTCCGTTACCTTGACGAACAGATGTTCCGCTTCAATAACCGCAAGAACCTTGATGATGCTGGACGTTTCGACCTAGCCATCCGCCAAATCGTCGGAAAGCGCATCACCTTCGCTCAACTGACTGGCAAGCCAAATTGAGCAAGGACTACCCAGACACGGGCCACTCGGCGGCAAGGCCGAGGTAAGCGGGCTAAGAAGTCGCCCGCTTTTTCTTTGCTCGTGCTCGCCTCCGTTTCCAATTCTTCTCCCGTTTCTTCAATTCTTCTTTTGAAACAGAGAGAATCTTTCGCATCACCGTGTCGAATTTGTGAAACTCAGACGAAGATTCATTGTTGCTCATACATATTGCTACCCCATTTAATGTGTCACTGTGTTTATCAGTGGTCCGTTGATCTGTCCTGTATCATGGAATAGATTAAATACAAATTTCACAACGTTAAGATCAGTCGATATTCGGTTTACACCATGTAGTTCTGGTGCACCATTAAACTGAAACGGAGCCGTTCCCTCAAATAGGAAAGTAACGTTGGAAAATGTACAGTTTGAAAACTTTTTGCCATCAACGAGGACCGATGTATTTTCGAAATGCTGACCAACGACCTCTTCATAAGGATAGATACTCCAGTTGGACTCCATTGCGGATAAGTGACTGAATATCTTCTTTTGATCTTCGCTAAGGGGAACGTGTGGAATGGACAATGATTTTCCCGTCTCAAAGGCATGAGTGCCGAAATACTGGTAGCCTATTCCAGCCCACGTCAAGATCATTAAGCAAGCCATGACCAGCATTGGCCAATACGTTCTCAATCCGATCTTCGGAGAAGGGCTAAAAGGCATTTTCGCTGCCTTCTTTGCTTGGGCGGCAAAAATCTCGTTCTGTTGCTTGAAAATTTGATTTTGCTGCCAGAGTAGGTAAACGCCTGCGATGCCGACAAAGATGTTTACCCAGTCGCTTACGGCCATTGGAATAACCTCGGGAGATTATCGTACCACCTTTGCAGGTGGGCGAGCCAAGGTAATTGTCGCCCTAAGTAGTAAACAGGCAACTTCGGAGGCGATCCGAATCGAGCGTCGATCCATCGATTAGGAGTTAAGCGCGCCGGACAAGCGATGTTTTCGAAGAGAAGGAATCACTCGTCAGTGAGGAGGAGTTAATCGTCCGCACTCACCGTCGATTGTGGAGCTTGCGAACTTCCGACCGGAATTTCCTGATCTTTGTACTGCAGCTGGTACAGCTTGTAGTAAATCCCGCGCTGCCCGAGCAATTGCTGGTGCGTGCCCATTTCTCGCACCTGCCCTTTGTGCATGACGATGATCTTGTCTGCCCGCTGGATGGTCGACAACCGATGCGCGATGATTAGAGAAGTCCGTCCTTCAACCATGCGATTCAGCGCTTCGCGCACGCGAAATTCAGTTTCCGTATCGACACTCGATGTTGCCTCGTCGAGGATCAATATCTTCGGATCGTGGGCCAGCGCTCGCGCTAACGAGATCAGCTGCTTTTGCCCCGTAGAAAGCGTCGAGCCACGCTCTCGTACCTCCTCTTGAAAGCCTCCCGGCAAAGTGCGAATGAAGTCCGCAAGATTTACGTCTTCGGCGGCTTGCTCAACATCCTCATCCTGAATGCGCGTGGTACCCAATCGGATATTGCCAGCCACTGTACCCGTGAAAAGAAACGGGTCCTGCAGTACAACGCCGAAGCGGCTGCGCAATTCGTCGAGATTCATCTGCTTGATGTCCACTCCGTCGATCCCCACTGCGCCCTGCTGTACGTCATAGAAGCGCATGAGCAAAGAGATAAGGGTGGTTTTTCCCGCTCCAGTGTGGCCCACGACGGCCACGGTCTCTCCCGGCTCAATAGCGAAGTTCACGTCGCGGAGGACCCAATCAGGAACAGCATCGCTCACCGTCTCGCCGCCATTAGCACTCGTTGCCGAGTTCCGCTCGCCATTGACAGGCGTTGCGTTTGCCTCCACCCGAGCGACAGCGCTGCCCTTGCCGTTTCCCTCGCTCGGCACGCTGCGATAGGCAAACCAAACGTGATCAAACTCAATGCGGCCCGGTCCCGTCGTTCTCTTCCTCATCGCCGGCGATGTGATCTCAACCGGCGTATCCAGCAGCTTGAACACGCGCTCGCCAGCGGCCATCGCTCCCTGCAGAATGTTGTACTTTTCGCTCAGGTCCTGAATCGGCCGAAAGAAGCGCTGGGCGTAGCTCATGAACGCTACTAGCGTGCCAATCGTCATAACGTTCTGTATAACGTGCACGCTCGGCAACCCTAATCGGGGAAACGAAACGGCCATACTGGAGACGGTCATCTGCCGGAGAATCTCCCCGCCCCCGAACCAAATGATGCTGGCAATGGCAATCGACGCCAGGGTTTCAACCACGGGGTAATAGACCGCATAGGCGAGGATCGCGTCCTTGTAGGCCTCCATGTGCGAGGCGTTGATCTTGGAGAACTGGTCGTGGGCACGCTTCTCGCGGTTGAATAGCTGGAGCACCAGCATCCCCGAAACCGCTTCCTGCAGAAAAGAGTTGATGCGCGCAATCGCGGTGCGGATCCGACGGTACGAATCTCGGACCTTGTCGCGGAAGATCCTGGTCGCATACATGATCACCGGAAGCACGGCAAACGTCACCAGCGCCAGCTTCCAGTTCATGTTCATCATGATGGCCAGAATGAAGGCGAGGACGAAGACGTCCTCGAAGATCGAGACCACGCCCGCCGTGAACATCTCGTTCAGCGCATCCACGTCGGTGGTGACGCGTGTGACCAGACGTCCGACCGGATTCTTATCGAAGAACGCCACGTGCATGTGCTGCAGGTGACGGAAAATCTGGCTCCGGAGATCGAACATCACCTTCTGGCCCGTCCATTGCATCAGGTAGGTCTGGACAAATTCGAGGGCAAATGTCATCACCAGAAGCCCTATGTAAAGGCCACCAATCTGCGCGATGCCGGTCGTCGGCACGCTGCTCAGGTGATCGCCGATCCAGGAGTGCGCAATGGGCGATTTGGCAAGGTATTTGTCGATTGCAATCTTAGTCAGGATCGGACCCAGTACGTCGGCCAAAGACTTCAGGACAATCGCGACCAGCGCAACCACTACGTGCCATTGGTAGGGATGCAGATAGCGCAGCAGGCGCCGCATCAGCGGCCCGTCATACGCTTTGCCTAATACCTCTTCTTCCTGATTGGACGCCATTCACCCGCCGAAAAGCGTGCTAATAACTAAAGATTACCCTAAATAGATACCCCATCGGACCACGAGGATGGAAAAGTTCGTGCAGGCGAATCCACGTCCAAACCGAAAAAGTCGTTGATTTTGGGGGCTGTCTGACCACCGCGTTGTGATTCCCGTCACCGCGTCTCGTGCGTCATTTGCCTACATTCCCCATATCTGTCTTGAAGGCAGCAGGAGGTGGTATGACAGCGCTCGAAAAGGCTCAGGCAAAAAGTGCTCAGAACCGGGAAGAGCGTGCTGGATGGTTCCAGGCCTCACCCGAATGCGCCGAGCCATGTGCGTCGGGGAGCTATCCCTGGCGGCTGGTTTTGCTGGGAGCGCCCGGAGTCGGCAAGGGCACACAAGCCTACCTTCTGAACCAGCGCCTGAAGGCTTGTCATCTCTCGACGGGCGATCTGTTTCGCGCCGCCTCAAAGCAGAACGAATGTGATCAGACGCCCGCCATGAAGGCTGCCATGGAGCATATGCGCCGCGGCGAGTTGGTTCCCGATGCCACCGTTTGGGAAATGGTCCGCGAGCGCGCCGCCTGCATTCGCTGCGCGGGAGGATTTGTGCTCGATGGATTTCCACGCACACTCGGCCAAGCCGAGTCGCTAAAGCAGCTTATGGCCAGCGAGAAGATTCCGCTCACAGCGGTAGTGAACTACGAATTGCCGCTCGAGGAAATCGTCGCGCGCCTGAGTGGCCGTCGCACCTGCGAAAAGTGCAAGGCGGTATTCCATGTTACGGGCCAGCCGCCGCAGGTTGAGGGTGTGTGCGACCGCTGCGGGGGCCGGCTGTTCCAGCGCGAAGACGACCGTCCGGAATCGATCAAGGTCCGCATGGCAGCGTACGAGCGCAGCACGGCGCCGTTGATTGAGTTTTACCAATCGCTCGGTTTGCTGCTTTCCATGCCTGCCACGGGTACGCCGGATGAAATCTGCGCCCGCACCATTTCGGCGCTCGCGTCACGCACCGGCGCACGTGCGATTGCATAGGGGAGGCCGAAGCCGGTCAGGCGAGCATTTGATCAAATTCTCGGTCTGACCGCGCAACAGCGTTCATCGGTTTCGCCCGGTCTTTCCTCGACTTCCTCTCGTCTTGCTACCGATAACGTGCTTCTTGCCGCAAGAAGGGCACACAATCTCGGCGTTGTGCTCCTCCATCTGATGCAGGAAGTCAGTAAGAGCCTGACCGCAGTGTTGGCAAAGAGCATCGGAGTCTTTCCCGCTCGGATTCTGATTGGGCGCGAGGGGCATACAGCCATTCTAAGCGAAAGCTTGAACAACCTACCGCTACGACTGCTAATCCGCTATTGCTCATACAATATTAGTTCGTGGCTCTCGGCCTTTACATCTCGGTGCCCTTCTGCCGCGCCAAATGCAGTTACTGCAACTTCGCCTCCGATGTTTTCTCGAAATCTGCCTACGAGAATTACGTCGTTCGCGTCATCGAGGATATATCCGGCTCGCGCGCTCTCGCCTCTGACCTGGGCTGCGTCTTCGACCAGGATGTCGACTCGATTTACCTTGGCGGTGGAACGCCTTCGATTCTGAGTCCCGAGCAACTCCTGCGTATCTTCGCCGCCATGCGCGAACAGTTTGTCGTGGCACAGGACGCCGAGATCACGGTTGAGTGTGCGCCTGGTACTCTAACTCCCGTCTTGATCGAAACCCTGCTGCAGTGCGGCGTTAATCGGGTCAGCCTGGGAGTGCAATCGTTCGTCGATCAGGAAGCCCAGGCCGTTGGGCGACTGCACAAGCGTTCTACAGTGATGGATGAAGTCGCTCGAATGCACGCCGCCGGAATTGACAACATCAACATCGATCTCATTGCCGGACTGCCACACCAGACAGAGGACAGTTGGACGTTCTCGCTGGCGGAAACCGTTGCACTGGGAGTGCCGCACGCCAGTGTTTACATGCTCGAAGTGGATGAAGATTCGCGGCTGGGCCGGGAACTGATTGCTGGAGGCACTCGGTACCATGCGCATTTTGTGCCGAACGACGAGACGACAGCGGATTTCTATATGCAGGCTTGCGAAACGCTGACTGCGAACGGCGTAGCTCAATATGAGATCTCGAACTTTGCGCGGCCCGGCGTCGCGTCCCACCACAACCTGAAGTATTGGACTCGCCAGCCGTATCTCGGCTTCGGCGTGGATGCACACTCGATGCTAAGGACGTTGGCACATAGCTCTCAGGCCATTCGATTCGCAAGTCCCGTTTCGCTCGACGGCTACATGAACCGGGCGCCGCACACAATAACCAGGGTTTCGCAGTGCGGAGCTCTCGAAGAGAGTTTCTTCCTCGGTTTGCGGTTGAATCGCGGCGTCGATCTCGATGCGCTCAGGGCTGAGTTCAGCTCCGAAGCGCTTGCGCCTTACAGCCTGGTGATTGACGAATGCATAGTTGAGGAGCTGGTTGAGTGCGAAGGGGCAGTGGTGCGCCTCACGGCGCACGGCAGGCTGTTATCGAACGAAGTCTTTGCGAGATTCCTGCGCGAAGAGGCAAAAGAAGAAGCAAAGTGGGAACCGGCCACGTGAATCCACGTTAATTGGCCGATGAGTGCCCGTTCGGCTTCTGGCCTATCCGGTTCCCACCATGTCAGACGTCTTCGGCAGCGCAATTTGCCAGATGCAAGGCTCGAAAGGCAAAGCTTCAATCCCCGCCTCTCCCGATTCCGCCCATGCCACCAGAAACTGCGCCTGCTGTGAACCATGCTGCACGTCGAGGAGTTCGCCGGCGCGAATCTTGGCATGCACTCCCAACAGCACGGCGCCGCTCAGGCTCACGTTTCTTACCCGCACGACCTCCGCGAACGGGCGTGCCATCCGGTCAACACCCCAGATGCGCACCGGAAATTCCACCCTTAGCCGCGGCTCTTTGCGCCGGTCCATGCTTGCTGAATCCAATGCGAATCATAAGACGGGACACGATTGCCGAAAAGATCGCCTTGGTTATTTCCGTGTGATTACCGAAGTGGGTTTGGAAGCAGCAATCGAACCATGCGAGCCCAATCCCAAACGCCTCGAGGGCAAGCGAAGAGCGAAAGCCGAAAAGCGACAGGCGAATGGCGGAAAGCGAGAGGCAAGAGGCTAATTCTTCCACGCGCACGATCCTGGACCATCCGGGCTGCCACACGATCCGCAAGGGCCCGACGGCATGGGCGAGGGTGAGGACGAACCACTCTTCGCCGATACCGCAAAAACCGATAGTTTCGGTTCCAACTGCTTGCTATCGCACTTCGGACAGGCAGCTTTTTCGCTGCCGTAAACGAGTGCTTCGAACTCGTGCTGACACTGCTTGCAGACGTACTCAAAAATGGGCATGAACGTAACTCCGGCGAAGAAGGTTTTCGCCTTAGGCTATCGGCTTTGAGACGTCTCATCAAGAGCAGAAGAGAGCTTTGTATTTAGAATTAGGTTGTGGGCGCTTTGCAATCACCGGAAAATATCGACGCGGACACGGTTCTCGGCCACCAACAGAGTGTCTCAACGTTTGTCCCGCGCCGTTTCCTCAGCGGCGGGCACGTCCAGACCGTCGCTGCCTTCCTCATGTCGCGGAGATTTGAGCTGCCCACTCCCGAAGCGAGGCTTGTCGAGGTAGCGCCCGGCGTTCAGTTGATGTGCCACTGTCATTGGCAGTCGGACCGCACCAAGGCTCTGACCATCATCGTCGTCCACGGCCTGGAGGGTTCGAGCGATTCCCAGTACGCGCGCGGCGTTGCCCACAAGGCACTGCACGCGGGCATGAATGTCATCCGCTACAACCAGCGCAACTGCGGAGGAACCGACGCGCTCGCTCCCGTCCTTTACCACTCGGGATTGTCGAGCGACGTGGCCGCCGTGGCCCGCCACGTAATTGCGTGCGACGGTGTTTCGCGGTTGGCTCTGGTTGGCTTCTCGATGGGCGGCAATCTCGTGCTCAAGCTGGCCGGAGAGTGGGGAACCGAAGGTCCTCCGGAATTCTGCGCGGTGGCAGCGTGCTGTCCGTCGCTCGATCTGGCCGCGTCGGCGAATGCTCTGCACGAACCGGCCAACCGGATTTACGAGACTTACTTTTTGTGGGCGCTGCGGCGCCGATTGCTCGACAAGGCGCGCCTTTTTCCTAACCACTTCGACCCCAGGCGTCTCCATGGAGTCCGCAGCCTGCGCGACTTCGACGATAAAGTCACAGCATATTATTGCGGTTTCACCGGAGTCGACGATTACTATGACCGCGCCTCGGCCGCGCACGTGGTTGGCCAGATTGCTGTCCCTACCCTTATTCTCCACGCGGCCAACGATCCTTTCATTCGCATTACCCCGGAGACACGCCAGAAGATTCTCGTCAACCCGAATATTACGTTCGTCGAAGCCGCGGACGGCGGCCATTGTGCCTTCATCGGTGTAGAGAACGGAGCCTCGGGTGCGATCGGCGCTCGCGACGATGGCTACTGGGCGGAGAACGAAATCGTGAAATTCCTCGGACACCTCGAAACCAGGAACTAAGGAACCTCAAGCGGCGCGGCTCAGGCTGGGCCTCTCTAACGCAAAGCGCCAGATTGTCGAGATAGAACGATGTTAATTATTTAAATACCCCCCCAGTCCCTTCGGCTCCAAAACGGGAATCTTTAGCAACTCCCTGGAATGGCAGCCCGAGCGGGGTGCTGTTGCAAGTTTGGCATTTCGCCAGCAACAATTCCGTGATGGTTGCACAGAAAATTGGTGATGATTTGTGGCCGCGGAAGGGTTAGAACAGCAGCCACTAACGGCGAATATGAAAACGGCTTACAGACCATTTTTGGTGTACGCGTCCGGTGCCAAGCTTCCGTGACGGGTGAGACGCACGTCCTCACAGGCCCAGGGAGGCTGAGGGTGCGAGGAAAGAGATTCTCGCACTCTATTTCCATCGCCATTCATGCTGCATACTTCTCGTTGTGGATGCAGACTTCTCAATCGAGCTTGGGCACGATGATCCGGCTCTCGATTTCCCCTGGCGCGATCCTACCGGTCAGTTAGTCTATGTCGATCTGAAGCGCCATCCGGAGTTCATTTCGCAGATCGAGGAAGCAGTCAAGTTTCCTGAGTTAGCGGAATTTCTCAAAGCAACGAACTGGGAGCCCAACGTTTTCGCAAGCGCGAAGTGCGATGTGTGGACCACAACCGAACTAAGCGCCGAAGAAGACGTCTTTGCGGCATCGCACAAGTTTTCGATCTACGTCGATCTTGTCTTCTCCGATATGGCACGCCGCATCTCGCTGCCGCTTCATGAGAGCTTCGCCAGAGCGCTCGTTGAATTGTTGCGGCGAGCACCCGAAATCGCTGCTGCAGCCGAGTTCTGCATTCGGCGCTGCTTTTTTCGCAAGGGGAACGAAACGGAAGAAATCAGCGAAGGGTTCTATTTCACCGTATATGTGAACGGCTACGGCGACGATGAAGTCAATGCGCAGAAGAACTGGGTGATCGCGATGAAGCTGGTCGAGAATGCGATTTGGCAGTTATCGGCGAGGCTGGAGGCCGCAACAAGCTCAGGTTTGTCGCTATAAGACTCAGCTCGCTGCCGCGGCGGTTTTGACCTCTTTCACAAGTTCATCCGTCGTCCAACTGTTGCCGTGATACCACCGGAAAAGCTTGCCGTCCTTACTGATAATTGCCGTGCTCAGCGAGTGCGTGATCTGTCCGTTCTCTTTCCAAAGCGAAAGCGCAAAAAAATTCGCGATTGGGTCGAGGTCCTGAGAACGTGGCACAACGAACTCCCAATGCGGAAACAGTTCTGCGGCAGGAATTGAAGTTGTCGAAAGCGCGTATTGCCGCAGAACTTTGGGCGTATCGGACTCCGGATCGAACGTGATGCTGAACAAATGAGTACGCTCGTAAATGGACGAATCCTGCTTGAGAGCCTTTTCTATATCGCGAAAGTTGTTGGTCATTCGCGGGCAGAAATCGGGCATGGGACAGCGCGTATAGATGAACGTGAGCAGCAGCACTTTGCCTTTGTACTGCGCAAGGTGAACACGCTTCCCATCCTGATTCGTGAAGACAAAATCCGGGACCGGCGAGCCTTCGGAAGGAATCTGCAACTCGCTGTGCGGAGCAGCGTCAGGCGGAGCTTGAGCCGTGACCTGAATGTCTTCGAGCCATGATTCCATCTCGGTGACAACCAGAGTGGCTTTGATAAGCTGCCCGATTTGCAGGTGGTCAAGCACGGCCTGATCTTTGACCGCAAACGGCATGGTCATGCCCTTCATAAAGTTGGGAATGTCTTCGTGGCGAACGATGAGTTGATTCGCGGATCGGTCAATCCCGATGATCTCTCCGGTGAATGGATAACGGCGCTGCTCGTTCGGGCGATGACACGCAGCGAGAAATGTGAGCGAGAGCACTATCAGTGAAAGAATCGGTGGGCGGGCTTTCGCGGCGGAAAACAGAGCGCAGTTTTGGAGCATCCAATTTCCTTTGCATTTGAGTATTCCAACTCGGCAGCCGCGAGCCCAAGGACGTGGACAGGCGGCGTATGGTGTCGAAATCCATCCATGACAGACGGGTCGCGCGCATTCCCGGCTCAAGCGGCCGGCTCCGAGATTCGCGATCGAAGTGCCAGTCCCAGCGCTTTCCAGTCAATTCGCGTGCGCAGCATCGACAGAATGAGCATGAAAATGCAAATCTCGACGAGCCCCCGTGTTGCAGTTGCAACTCCTACGGCGCGTTTGGGAAGAATCGAAAAACGCCCGTAGACAAACTCGATATGCACCCAATAAACGAGCAGGGAAGTCTGGCCCAACTGAATCAGCGGGCTGAAGCTCCATATTCCGGAGCGCCGTGTTGCCAGCCCCCAGCGGCACCAGGCGTACACAAGGAACGCAATCACGAGGAGCATGCCCACGCGCATCATGAAGAAGTTCGGACTGGTATGCCAGTAGTCATAGACGGAGTACAGCTGAATCGATGAGTGGTCAAGCTTCCGAGCGATCAGGATCGCGGCTGCGCCAACCGCCGCAAACCAGGCCAGAACCTTCGCA
>Ga0187782_10004622_pt1 | contig 10296 bp, 9 predicted proteins | sample 0715_SJ02_MP15_2_FD_132454 | JGI IMG/M metagenome (GOLD analysis project Ga0187782, IMG submission 132454) | Tropical peat soil microbial communities from peatlands in Department of Meta, Colombia - 0715_SJ02_MP15_20_MG | ecosystem: Environmental > Terrestrial > Soil > Wetlands > Peat | place...
CGATCCTCGGCCAGCAGCGCGTCCAGCCGCACCCGTCCGTTGGCGCTATCGGTCAGCGTCACTGGCGGCGCTTCATAATTCGCCAGCCGGCGGAGGGCGCCAGATTGCTGCGCCGCGCCCGGCGCCGCGCTAGCGACCGCGAGCGCCAGAAGCAGACAGAGTCGCGTGACGCGGCATGGAGGGAAACGCACCTCTGTGGGCTCCTCTCAAAAAGGCAAGGCCGCCGTCGAGCGAGGCCGGCGGCGGCTTTGCGGCCCGTCTAGTGCACCGACCAGATGGCTTGCTCATGGTGCAGCGGATCGAACTGATAGAGCCGCAGCCGCAACGAAGGCTCGTAGTTCAGATTGAGCACGAGAGTGTGCACGCCGAGCGTTTCCGACGGCGTCGGCAGCGTCGGCGCGGGATAATGCTGCGGCAACGATTTTCCGGTGGGATCGAGCTCGTCCTGCCAGAAGATCTGGTGCTTGTAGATTTCGGGACTGACCGGCGGCGGCGTCATGGTTGGCGGCGCCGAGCTCGTCGTCGAGGCCGGCGTCGCCGGCGGCACGATGATCGGCGTCGGCGTGTTCATCTCCCAATAGGCGCGGCCGAAGGTGAAGAAGGCGCCGTCGCCGCCGACCGGCAGCGTGTTCTGGAAGGTGTTCTCCCAGCCACGCAGGCCGCCGAAGTCGACGCTGACAAAGCCGTGCTCGAAATAGTCGCCGTTGAGCAGCTTGATCGTCACCGTCGTCCCCCGCGTGTGCCATTTGTCGAGCACCGCCTGCGCATTCGGACTGACGACATAGCCGTTCATGTGGCCGTAGATCGTGTTGTCGGCATAGAACAGCGTGATGTCGGCGGTGGGATCGGCCGTCACGCCGTCCGGCAGCTCGTTGCGCTGGCCCCATTGCTGGAACGCGCGCTCGGCCTGCGCGATCACCGCCGGATTGAAGCCGTTTTGCTGAAGGCTGCGGAACGCCACCCACATGCGCTTGGAGGGCGCGAGATCGCTGATCTTGGCGATCGCGGCCTCCGTAGCGGCCTGGCTCGCGCGCGGATTCGCCCCGAAGGTGTTGATCTCCCACTGCCAAGTGGTTTGGCCCATCACGGCTTTGACAGCGTTCTCCGTCACCGCCACGCGGGGGGGATGGCGGCGCCAACCCCAATGGTAGGTCAGATTGTAGTTTTGGCCCGGCGCGAGCGCGATCTGATAAGTCGTGCGCGTTCCCTCCTCCATCGGGAAGAAGGTCATGTCCATCGTCACGAGTGGGATCGACTTGCCGGCGACCGCGGTCGGATCGAGGTACATCTGCATCGGCGCGAAGTCGTCCTTGCCCTTGTTCAGCACGTCTATGACATAGGTGATCGTGAAGGGCGCGTTGAGAACCGGCGTCGGATCGATGAAGGCGGTGTCGGATTCGATATGCGTATCGAACCACACCTGATGGATCGTGACGTTGCCTCCGGTGACATTGCCGTTCCCGTCGTAGGTGGGCGTAACCGCCTTCTCCTTGTTGGGGCCGTTGTAATGGATCATCGGGATGCCGCTGTAGACGCGGTTCGGCACCGGATTGCCCTCGAGAATGTCGAGCGCGCGCTGCACGTCGGCCGGATTGAATTTGGCGGGTGAATAGGAAAAGCCCGAGCCATCGCCGTTTGGCGCGCGCCAGGAGGCGAAGATCGCCGCAAGGTCGTCCGTCGGCGAGGTTTTGTCGATTGTCGCGATGACCGGATCTGGATGCAAATTATAGGGTTGCTGCGGCGTCGACGACAGGGAGTTCAGCAACGGCTGGCCATTGGCCAGCTTCACGTTGTCATAGACCGTCGGCAGCAGGTTGGTCGGATTGACCCAGGGATCGGACGAGGGAAAGTTTCCTTGCGGCGTCGTGACCGTCGTCGTCAGCCCGTCAGGCGACGTCACATAGGTATAGCCCGCCGTGCCCGGCCACGGCTGCGGGGTGCGAGTGGCCGGCGGCGGCGGCACTTGCGCGAAAGCCGCGCCAATGGCCGAGGTGAGGACGATCGCCGTCGAGGCCATCGTCAGCGTGCGTAAAGACATGCGCTTCATGACGTTGCTCCGATGGGTTCAGAGGGCGCGGTTGTTGAACGAAGGACCAGCGGCGCCGAGGATGCGCGGCCCGGCCTGAACGAGCTCGCCAGTGGGCTGCTTGCCGTTCATGACGCTCTTGACGCGAGAGGCTGCGTCTTCAGCGGTCACACTCGAAGGGAAGGCGCCCCAGAGTCCTACGGCGTCATTGCCATATTGCACAATGTCGAGCGTCGCGGCGCGGCGCGTGTCGCGGCCGTGACGATAGAAGCGCGCGGCGAGCTGCGCGTTGTCTTCAGGCGTCGCGCGCAGGAAATACCAACCCTCGGGCGCCTCGAACTTCTGCGCGAACGCGCGCAGCCGCTCCGCGGTGTCGTTTTCCGGGTCGCCCGTGACCGAAAGAATGCGCGCCTCCTTCTCCATGCGGTCGCCGAGGAGCTTCGCGACCTCGGCGAGCTTGGCGGTAAGCGGAAGCTGCGCTTCGTTGGCGATGGTCATGAAGTTGAACACCACGACCTTGCCGCGCACGAGGTCGGCATAAAGCTTCAGCTTCGCGCCCTCGTGAGTCTCGACCTCGGCTTCAGGGAACTGACTCTTGCCCATAAGCCGGGACTGATCGACCATCTGGTGGCCTTCGCCGTGGCCCTTCGAAATTTCGCCCTTCGCTTCATGCGCGCCGACGGCGATCGCCGGCAGCGCAACAGAAAGCCCGGCGAGAAACTTGCGTCTCTCGTTCATTGCCTATCTCCCACTCGAATTAAGTCCCCACGCGGTCGCGTCTCTCGCTTCCGGCGAGCAGCGCGTCCGCTTGTTTTCTTCGTCTCCCGCGCGAATGAGCATTCGCGCGGGCCGTCCCTTTAAACTTCTTCGCCTCGGAGGCGTCCGCCGTCAGAAGCCCTGGCCCGGCGGCACGATGTCCCAGCGCAACATCATCGCGTGGTCCTCGTGGACGACGTTGTGGCAGTGCAGAACGTATTTGCCGAGGAAGTCGCGCCAGTGCCCATAGATTTTGATTTCGTCGCCCGGTCCGAGCTGCACGACGTCTTTGCGCGATTTCAGCAGCGTGCCGGGCTTCACCGGCTTGCCGTTAATCTCGATGATCTGGAACTCTTCGAAGTGAGAATGGATGGGGTGCGCCCAGTTGTTGCCGTCGTTGCGGAACGTCCAGATTTCGGCGCTGCCCTGCTCGATGCCCACGTCGATGCGGTTCGGGTCCATCAGCTGGCCGTTGATGGTCCAAAGACCGTTGTCATAGTCGAACACGAAGGTGCGGCGCCGCTTGACCTGCGAGAAGTCGATCGGCGGCAGCTCGCGCAATTGATCGGGAATCTGGCTCGGATCCTGAACCGGACCTCCGACCACGTCGAAGCGCATGATCTGATCGCCCGTGGCGAGCAGCTTGCCGGAGAAACCCGCGCCGTCCGGACGGGGCTCCAGCCAGTTGGTTAGATAGATGTAATCGCCGTTGTTGAACTGGGAGAAGTCGACGATAATGTCATACCGGTTGGCCGGCCAGGCGTCGACCGTATCGACGACGAGCGGCTCCGGCAGCATGTCGCCGTCGTTGGAAATCACCACGAAGGGCACGGCGTCGCTGCTCGCCGTTGCGAGAGTCAATCGAAGGAGTCGCGACGGTCCGCCATTGAGCAGGCGGAAGCGGTATTTGCGCCGCTGCACCTGCAAATAGGGCAGGATGGTGCGATTGACGGTGAAGCGATCGCCCAACATGCCATGGTTGGTGTAGGGCGCTCCGCTGAGGAAGCCGCCCACCTCCGTTGACGACGGCTGCGGGAGCGCTCCAGTGAAGTCCCAAGCAGGGACCCCGTTCTGATCGAACCGGACGTCATGAATCAGGAGCGGAATATCGAACTGTCCGCTCGGCAGCCGGAAAGCGTTGGGGTTCGGGTCGTTCTCATTGTTGCTGTCGAGATCGTCGAACAGCAGGTAGAAGCCCGCCAAGCCGGCGTAAACGTTGGTCGCCGTGAAGTCCAGGCGGTGATCGTGGTACCAAAGCGTGCTGAGCTTCTCGCGAGGATCGAAGCCTGCTGGGAAATTGGGATAATGATGATCCCAGAACTCGCCCGGGAAGGTGAAGTCGACGGGATTGCCGTCGCTCTCCGAGGCCTGATGGCCGTTGTGCACGTGGATCGTGCTGGAGGGTAGCGCCCAGGAGACTTTGGCCGCGCCCACGGGCGGCAGATTATTGATGCGTCGGACCAAGATCGGCTCGCCATATTTCGCATGGAAGGTCGGGCCGGGCGTTTGGCCGTCGAAGCCCCAAGACCAGGAACCGTTTCCATAGGGCGGATCCGGATGATAGACCCATTTGAATTCGTTGAGAGTTTGTATGTAGAATTTCTGCGGCGGAAATTCATTGTAGCGCTGATGCCGCGCGGGATCTGGCGGCGGATTTAAGGCGCTCGCCGGCACAGGATTGATCGCCGGCGGAATATAGAGCGGCGCGACGAAAGGCCTGGCGAGCGGGCTCGGCAGAGCGGCGTAGCCCGGCGCCTGATAGCCGTCCGGAAACAACAGACCACTCTGCGGAACCTGGGCGGTGGCGACGCGCGCGGCCAAGCCGCTCCCAGCCGTCGCCAACCCGAATTTGAGAACATCTCTTCTATCCATACTCTCCCCCTATTCAAGCAAAGCCCGGCGTTGCATAGCGCACCACACCCACATTGTCAATAACAATCTACAATAAAATAGCAACTCTAGGTAATTACGGTCTCGTATATACACTATTAATTAGCAATTATATCATAATTAAGGTAGTTATTATTCATAATAACGCAATTGTGTAACTACTATACGCTACTTTGCTCGAACACAAATACCAATCGTCCCCGGAACATGGCTGCTCCTGGCGAAAGGCGTATTTTTATTCTAAGACATGGCGGCCTCAGCCTGTCCTCAGCTTTTGCTCTTGGCGGATGAACCGCAATTCGGAGCTGCTTATGCTCTCGCCCGACAAACGGTAACAAAGAATGTTCCGTTCATCGCCATCGCCGCCCGAGGCGTGATCCCGCCTCTTCCAGAGCGCCGCTCTCTGGTTGGGCGCAGTCTAACCCTCGCCGCGCGCCGACTGAGGTCGCGGGCGTGAAAGCTTCTCGGCATGCAATCGATTTCGCGGTTCAGCTCCCCCAGCCTGTCTCGCTCGAACTTCGTTCGGGCTTTTCGACGCCGCACACGTCCAATTCCTCCCCCAGGCGGAAAAGGTTACACCTAAGTTTACGGCTGAAAAAATTCTTCTCGCTGAGCCGCCGCGGTCTGACGCCGCCAATGCTCAGCAATTTGGCGGCGTCCAGGCGCTCGTGAGCGCCGCGCGCAGGGCCTCGGCATAGCGAGATGCGACGCTCCGCCGCAGCTCGCGAATGGCGAAGGGCTGCCCCGCGCTCCCACCCTCCAAGCCCGCGCTGCGGAGATCGAGCACCGCTTCCAGAACGCTTGTCTGGCCGCTCGAAAGGCGCGCCTCGGCATGGACGAGCAGCGCGCCGCCATCGCCCGGCTGCTTGAACGCGCTCGGAAATTTAGGATCGGCGCGATCGATCGCATTCGGATATGGCGCCTGCTCCAGCGCGCGAACCTGCTCCGCCGGCAGGCCGACGAGGGCCGCGAACAGCGCCGGCGGCGCACTCTCCGGATCGAGGCCAGGATGGCGCGAATGGACTGTCACATAAGGCAGGAGCTCGCGAAAGAGCGCCGCTTCCACTCCCGCCACCTGATCGAGCTCGAAGACGGTTTGAAAAAGCGCAGGCTTCTCCGGAGGCGAAGCGCCCGCGCCGGCCTGGCCGGGCTCAGAACGCGTCGATCGGAAGTCGACGATCGCTCTCGCGAGAAAATCGGCTTCCTTCTTCGCGACGCCGAAGCCTTTGAGCATCGCCGTCAGCAGTTCCTGCGACGCGCGGTTCAGGTCGACCTTCCCCCCCTCGTCCTCGACCGCGATCGCGACGGCTACGCCGTCTATCACGCAAAGCCGCGGCTGGCCGGCGTGCGCGGTCCTCGGGAGGCGCCCGACACCAGCGGCGCGCGCAACGATGGATTGCGCTTGAACGCTTTGAGCGGAGCGCGGACCTTCACCTTGCGTCGCCAAGAGCGACAAGGCCTCATTGTCGATCGCCGCCTTTGCGATGAATTCCGCCTTTGCGGCGCCAGCCATGTTGTACGCCGCTTGGAGTCGCAGCCTCGCTCCCGACATGAAGGAGACGATGAGGATCGCGATGAGGCTCACACCCCAGATCACCGTGACGAGCGCGAAGCCCCCACGGCGTCGCCCGCGCGGTCGAGTCTCCGCGTTCGCTGCTCGGGCTTGTCGCGGCCCCGTCAGAGCGCCGCCGCCGTTTTGCGCAGGGTCGGCGGCGCATTGCCCAAGGAGCCTTGCTTCGCGGCGTCTTCCGCAAAACAGAACATTGCTCCCGCGCTCAACGGGGCGAGGCGCATGGCGACGACGCTGCAAGAAATTGCCTCGATCCTTGCACGAAAACGACGGCTTTTATTCGCGCGGAAGCCGGAAAAGGTTACGCCGCCGCCCGTTCGGCCCGCTCATTCGAGCAAATTCGGCAAAAGTTGACAGGCTTTTGCGATCATAATTTGCTCCAGCTTTTTGAGCTTACGTGATTTCTTATCGCTCGCACGATTTCGTAGCGAGCGGAAGGCGCGCTAAGGCGGCCAACGGGATAGAGCATAATGACGCAAGAGCGCCAGCGCTTGATCGTCAGTCCAATCCATCTCGCCGGCGACATAGCCCGCCGCCCGGCCGCCGCGATCGAGAATGTAGGAAATCGGCATCCCGTAAAGCACGAAGGGCGTCGAAGCGTCGTCATCGATGCGCTTCGCGACGCGGCCGTCGGGATCCAAGAACGGGCGCAGCCGACGGACGCCGAATTTCTTCATGAAGGATTCGACGGCTGCTTTTCCGTCGCGACCGACCGACACGGCGGCAATCTCTAAATCGCTTGGCTTGAGCATGCCTGCGAGGCGCTCCGACATGGGAAGCTCCCGCTGGCAGGGCAGGCGCCAGCTCGCCCAAAAGCTCATCAGCACGACCCTTCCCAGCAGCTCGCTCAGCGAAACCGACTTGCCGTCGATGCGTTCGAGCTTGATCGCGGGGCCGCCGCCAGAGGCCGAAGCTCAACGAATTAGGAAGAGTTGGTGCGCAGAGCAGGCGGCGCGTCGAACGTCGAAGCGGATGGCGAGCGCTAGAGAGCGGAAAAGCCGGCGCCGAGCGCGACAGCCCCCAAAGCTCGACGCGAGAGATTGCGGCGTCTCCCTTCCATCTTGGTCCCTTCACTTCAGAGCTCGGTCCCGGATTGACTTTGTCCAATAAGAAAGCGGAGTCGAGGCCGACGGCGGCGCTTCACGCCTTTATACATCCAAATATGAGAAGTCGCCGCCTGGCGGTTCGTACAGATTGTCGTCAAGCCCTAACGATGATCACATAATATGACAATTCTGCAGCTCTCTCAGGCTGTGCGCCGCCGCACAGATCTTGGCCGCATTCCGCGGTCTTCTCGGGGTTAGGCCCCGGCGCGCCCGTCCTTGAAGGAGCCCCATCATGGCGAGGCTCTTGAGCTTCCGCAAAAGCGGCCGGCGCTAACGACTCGCCATGGATTGGCGGCGCCACGACGCGCGATGAAGGATAAGAGTCACGCTCACATGAGAGTCGAGCAAGACGAACGTTGGCGCGCCTTCATGCGGTCCGCCCAGGACGGCGACCGCTTGGCTTATGCGACGCTGCTTTCCGAGCTCGTTCCGATGCTGCGCCGCCTCGTCAATCTCAAATGGCCGAACATCGCAGACGACGAAGACATCGTTCAGGAGATTTTGGTGTCGCTTCATAAGTTTCGACACACCTACGATCGAAACCGGCCCTTCACGCCATGGCTGCTGACGATCGCCAAAAGGCGCATGGCGGACGCGGCGCGGAGCCGCTACGCGCGAAACGCGAGGGAGATCGTCGTCGACAGAATGCCTGAAACCTTTTCGTCGGCTCATGCGAAAACGAAGCATGAGACGAGCGACGAGCTCGAGGCGCTCCGCAAGGCTTTGGCGACGCTGCCGCCCGGGCAAAGGCAGGCCGTCGAGCTCCTCAAGATTGAAAGTCTTTCCTTGGAGGAAGCGGCCTATGCGACGGGAAAAAGCGTCGCGTCCCTCAAGGTCAGCGTCCACAGGGCGCTCAGGTCGATGCGGCAAATCATGGAACGAGATCATGGGCGGCGATGACGACGGGCTCATCCGAAAGTCGAGCGGAAATCGCCTCCTTGCACCAGTGACCCGCGTGCGCCGTAGGCCCGGGCGCGACCTTATCCGCCGCAGATGTCATGAAAGCATGGAGACCTCCGCGCTCGTCGGACGCCGTCAGAATCGACTTCGGTCCACGACAGCGATTGGTCGAGCGAGCGACGGCGCCGAAGGACGCCAAGCCGTCCAAAATTTTTCGGCCTCGCGAATCCTTTTGCCGGTTTCGCTCCTCTCGTTCAGCGGGGGATGGAGCCCTCGATACGAGATCAGGAGAAAAAGATGCTTTACGTCAAGAATGTCCCGAGCTGGGAGCGCGCGATCAGAGGGGCGATGGGCGTGGGCCTCATCGCCGCCGCGGTCGTCCACTTCGGAGCCACGCCCATGGGCTGGGCCGTCGGCGCGATGGGCGCGATGGCGGCAATGTCCGGCGTGCTCGGCTTCTGCCCCGCCTGCGCCATGGTCGGGCGCAAGCTGGAGCACTGAGGCGATGGCGGCGATGGCGGCGGGCAGACACGACCTCGTTCTCCGCGCGAAGGGCGGCGACGCCGCGGCGCTGGATCGGCTGCTGGCCGAGTGTCGATCCGACGCTCGCCGCTATGCGTTGCGTCATTGCGTGACGAGCGAGATCGACGACGCCGTGCAGGAGGCGCTGTTCATCGTCGCCCGCCGCCTTGGCTCGCTGAAGACTGCGGCCTCCTTTGCGGGCTGGCTGTTCGCCATCGTGCGGCGCGAGTGCCGGCGTTTGTCGCGCAAGATGTTCGCGCAAGCGGAACTGATCGAAGACCAGATCGAATCGCGGCTCCCCGCGAGGGCGTCAGAGGAACTGCGGACGGAGCTGGTCTTCGCGCTGGAGTCTTTGCCGGCGCACTATCTGGAAATGATCCTGCTGCGCGACTTCGAGGAGCTGACCATCGGCGAGATTTGCGAAAGGCTCGACATTACTGTCGCTTCAGCCAAGGCGCGCCTGCGGCGGGCGCGGATGCTCGTTCGGGAATATCTTGTCGGCGCGGATGAGGGCGCCGCTGGCGCGACGCGGCTGCCGCCGTGAGCGCCCTCAACCGGCAATTTGTGGGCTGGATCGTGAATCGGCCAATCGGCGTTCAAATTCGCCTTCGAATGCTCGGCACTGTCAATATGCTGATTTCAAATGATTTTTGTGGACGCCTCTGAATGGGTCGCCGTGGCGAGCCCGACGAGAGCGTTTACCTTGGCCCGCGTTCGCAACGCCTCTCACGGGGCCGAAGCGGAACGATTAGCTCGGCCAAGCGTTAGCTTGGGTCCGGCCTACGGACAGGTTTCGATCTTACGGAGGGAAATGACTATGAGAATCTTCCCCATCGCGCTTGGCGTCGCAATGGCGGCCGGCGTGACCTCGGCTTTTGCGGCTGAACCCGTAGTCGTGGCGCCGGCTCCTGGTCCGGACCCGGTCACGGCTGTTGTTGCGGTTGTCACCCTGCCGATCACGGTGGCGGGCGCCGTCGTCGACGTCCTGACGCCGCCTCCGCCTGCGCCGCCGGCTGTGGTCGTCGCCAAGTACTAAGGTTGAAGCGCCGAGGTTGAAGCGCCTCCTGCCCCAGCGGCGGGAGGCGCTTTTTTCCTCGCGGTCGGGCTCCGAGAAAGAGATCGGCGTCTTCGCGCCGGCCTTCCCCGCCCATTCACGAAAGCCCGAGAACGGGACGATGCAACGGCCAAGAACATCCACCGCCGAGGACATGAATACAATAAAATCGCGGCGAAGTGTACATAATGTTTTTTTAAAAAGCGAAGCTTATATTAGAGACTGAGCATAGGCTCCTCGGGAAAATTCGTAATGGTCCACGACGTCCGAAGCAATGGCGCGCGGCCCGATGAGGGCCTGGAGGCGTCTCTCTCGCCGCGCGGCCAAGATACGTTCGCGAGCGAATCGGCCGACGTGCGCACCCCTTCGCCAACAGGACCCGCTGTCGAGCGGAGGCATGCCCCGAGACGAAAGGTTCTAAAAGCTGGGAAGGTGATATTCGGCGATAAGCGCGCAACCGATTGCAGCATTC
>Ga0187782_10004623_pt1 | contig 10295 bp, 8 predicted proteins | sample 0715_SJ02_MP15_2_FD_132454 | JGI IMG/M metagenome (GOLD analysis project Ga0187782, IMG submission 132454) | Tropical peat soil microbial communities from peatlands in Department of Meta, Colombia - 0715_SJ02_MP15_20_MG | ecosystem: Environmental > Terrestrial > Soil > Wetlands > Peat | place...
ATTCGTTTCACGGGCGTACCTTCGGATCGGTTTCCATGACGGCCACTCGCAAGTATCGCGAGCCATTCGAGCCGCTGGTACCGGGCGTGCGCTTTGTGCGCGCCAACGATCTGCGCGATCTGGAGCGCAAATTCGATTCCACGGTGTGCGCCATCGGCATGGAGACCATCCAGGGCGAAAGCGGGGTGAAGCTGATCAGCCGCGAGTTCCTGCAGACGGCGCGGCAGCTTGCGACCCGGCACGGCGCGCTGCTGATGATTGACGAGATTCAATGCGGCCTGGGCCGCACCGGGAACTGGTTCGCCTTCCAGCAGCACGGTATCATGCCCGACCTGCTCACGGTTGCGAAGCCCATAGCCGGCGGGCTGCCGCTGGGCGCGCTGCTGACCACGGACGCGGTCGCGCGCTCCATCAAGCCGGGCATGCACGGCACCACCTTCGGCGGCGGACCACTGGCCTGCGCGGTCGCCATCGCCGTCATCGACACCATCGAGCAGGAAGGTTTGCTCGATCATGTACGGAAAGTCGGCGGCTATTTCCGCACCCAGCTCGAAGAATTGCAGGATCGGCACGCTTCGATCGTTGACGTCCGCGGCAACGGACTGATGCTGGCCGCGGAACTTGAGTCGGCGGACCTTGCCAAGGCCGTCCACCTTGGCATGCTGAAGCGGCGCGTCATTCTGAATCGCGCGCACGAGACCGTGCTGCGCATCCTGCCGCCGTTCATCCTCGAGCGCAAGCATGTAGACCATGCGATTGCCACGCTGGACGCGGTTTTGACATCCGCCGAGAAATCGGCCCGGACCCCTGTGCTGTCCCATGCGGGGAGGAGCAACTAATGAGCACTTCTACCATTACGCGGAGAGCGATATCCGCTCGGCCCGTTATCAGCCTCGATATCAAGGCGCTGGAGAACCGCGACTTGATCTCGATCGCCGACCTCGAACCTTCCGAAGTCGCGACCATCCTCGAACTCACCGGCTTGGTGAAGGCGCGGCCGGCGGACTTTCGCACCGCTCTCAGCGGCAAGCAGATGGCGATGTTCTTCGAGAAGCCGTCGCTGCGCACGCGCCTGACCTTTGAAGCCGGCATGGCCGCTCTCGGCGGCACCTCGATCTTCGTGGACCAGACCGCGGCGCCGCTGGCCGCGCGCGAATCCCTGAGCGACATCGCGCACAACCTCGAGCGCTGGGTGGACGTGGTGGTGCTGCGCACCTTCGAGCACGCGACCATCACCGGCATGGCTGAGCACGCCATGATCCCCGTGATCAACGCGCTGAGCGAGGCCGAGCATCCCTGCCAGGCACTGGCCGATTTTTTCACCCTGCAGGAAAAGTTCGGCGATCTGAGGTCGGTGCGCCTGGCCTACGTCGGCGACGGCAACAACGTGGCGCACTCGCTGCTGCTGGCGGCGGCCTGCGTCGGCGGACGGATCACCGTCGCCAGCCCGCCGGGATACGAGCCCAAGCCTGAGGTCGTGGGCCGCGCGCTGGTGATTGCCGCGCGCACCGGCGCGGCCATTGAGATCACCAATGACGCTGTGGCGGCTGTCGCCGGCGCCGCCGCCGTCTACACCGACGTGTGGGCCAGCATGGGGCAGGAAAGCGAAGCGGCCGAGCGCCGCGTGACCTTCGCTCCCTATCAAGTCAACGAGACGCTGATGGCGCTGGCCGCGCCCGATGCTCTGTTCATGCACTGCCTGCCCGCGCATCGCGGCGAAGAAGTGACCGCCGGCGTGATGGACTCGCCGCAGTCGATCGTCTTCGACCAGGCCGAAAACCGGCTGCACGTCCAGAAAGCCATTCTGCTGTTGCTGCTGGGCGGCGCCGCCCGCCGTTTCTCGGCAAGGAGTGCCCATGCCTGAAAAAGTTGTGCTTGCGTATTCCGGAGGCCTTGACACCTCCATCATCATTCCCTGGTTGAAGGAGAACTACGCCTGCAACGTGATCGCCTTCGTCGGCGACGTCGGCCAGGGCGACGACCTGGAAGCGGTGGTCGAGAAGGCCTACAAAACCGGCGCGTCTGACGTTGTGGTTGAAGACTTGCGCGAAGAATTCCTCACCGGCTACGTCTTCCCCGCGCTGCGCGCCGGCGCTGTCTACGAGCACAAGTATCTGCTGGGCACGTCGCTGGCGCGGCCGGTGATCGCCAAGCACCAGGCAGAGACTGCGCGACGCTTCGGCGCAACCACGGTCGCCCACGGCTGCACCGGCAAGGGCAATGACCAGGTGCGCTTCGAGTTGGCCTACCAGGCGCTCGCACCCGAGCTGAAGGTAATCGCCCCGTGGCGCGAGTGGGAGCTGAAGTCGCGTGAGGACTGCCTCGACTACGCCGAGCAGCGCGGAATTCCCGTCTCCGCCAGCCGCGCCAAGATCCACAGCCGCGATCGCAACCTCTGGCACCTGAGCCATGAAGGCGGTGAGCTCGAGGACGCAAACAATCCGCCTCTGGCCAGCACTTGGATGCTGACACGCTCGCCGCAGGAGGCGCCTGACAAGGAAGAAGAGGTTGCCATCGGCTTCGAGCAGGGAATACCGGTGTCGGTGAACGGCATGCAACTCGACCCGGTGTCGCTGGTCGAGCTGCTGAATGAGATCGGCGGGCGCAATGCCATCGGCCGCGTGGACCTGGTGGAGAACCGTTTCGTCGGCATCAAGTCGCGCGGCTGCTATGAGACCCCCGGCGGCACGCTGCTGGTCACGGCTCATCGCGAGCTGGAAGCGCTCTGCCTCGATCGCGAGGTGATGCACTTCAAGCAGCAGATCGCCCTCAAGTACGCCGAGCTGGTGTACTACGGCCTGTGGTTCACTCCGTTGCGCGAGGCGCTCGACGCTTTCGTCAACCAGACGCAAGCCGAGATTACCGGCAACGTGAGCCTCAGCCTGTACAAGGGGAACATCGCCATCACCGGACGGCAGTCCGCATACTCGCTCTATAACACCGACCTGGCTGCGTTCACGATGGGCGACAGCTACGACCAGAAGGATGCTGCCGGGTTCATCCGCATTCTTGGCCTGCCGGCGCGCTCGCGTGCCAGTGCCCGCACCCAGCCACCCCAGCAGACCAAAATTGAGTTTGCTGGGAAGCCTGTCCACCCCAGCGAAGCAAAACCGGCTTCGCTGGGGACCCCGGTGGAGGTCGCGAAGTGAAGATGTGGGCCGGCAGGTTCCGGCAGCCACTCGATCCCGAGTTCGAGCGCTGGCAGCGGTCGTTTCCCTTCGACCGGCGCCTGATCGAAGAGGAGCTTGCGGCTAGCCGCGCCCACGCCCGCGCGCTGGTGGGCGCCGGCGTGTTGTCGCAGGGGGAACTGGACTCCATCCTCCGTGGCCTCGACGAGATTGGGCGGCAGGCCGCAACCCCGGAGTTTCTTCAGGACGACGAAGCGGAAGACGTCCATCATTTTGTCGAAAAACGTCTGGTGGCGCTCATCGGCGAGGCCGGATACAAGCTGCACAGCGGACGCAGCCGCAACGAGCAGATCGCAACCGACCTGTGTCTCTACGTGCGCCGCTCCATCGACAACCTCCAGCGCAGCCTGGGCGAACTGCTGGAGACGCTGGTTGCCCGCGCCGAGAAATCCGGCGTCGCCGCCATGCCTTCGTACACGCACTTGCAGCCTGCCGAGCCGGTGCTGGTGGCGCACTGGCTGCTGGCGTACGCCGAAATGTTCTTCCGTGACTCCGGCCGTCTGGCCGATTGCCGGAAGCGGCTGAACCAGTGTCCGCTGGGGTCGGGCGCGGTCGCCGGAGCCACGCTGCCGCTCGATCGCTCGGCGATGGCCGCGGAGCTGGGCTTCGACCAGCCCACCGCCAACAGTCTCGACGCCACGAGCGACCGCGACTTCGCCCTCGAATTCGTCCAGACGCTCTCGCTGCTGGCCATTCACTTCAGCCGTCTGGCGGAGGAGATGATTCTGTTCTCCACGCGCGAGTTCGGCTTCGTCCGGCTGCCCGAGGCGTTCTCCACCGGCTCAAGCGCCATGCCGCAGAAGCAGAATCCGGACGCTATGGAACTTATCCGCGGCAAGGCCGCCCGCGTTATCGGCGACGCTATGTCGCTCGCGGTTACGGTCAAGGGCCTGCCGCTCGCTTATAACAAGGACCTGCAGGAGACGCAGGAGCCGGTGTTTTCGGCAGCGGAAACTATGCAGACCGTCGTTGCGATTGCCGCGGGTTTCATGTCCGCCGTCGAGTTCGATTACGACCGCATGCAAGCGGCCGTCGGCTCGGGATTTATGAATGCCATGGCCGCAGCGCACTACCTGGTCGCGCGCGGCGTGCCCTTCCGCCGCGCTCACGAGCAGATTGGCCAGGCGGTGCAGTGGTGTCTGGAAAACCATTGCGAACTTGAGGACATGCCGTTCGGCGAGCTGCGGCGTTTCGCACCGGAAGCAGACCACGATTTCTACTCGCGCCTGACGCTGGACGCGGTGCTGGGCTGTCACAACGTCGAAGGCGGCACGGCGCCGGCGCGTGTGCGGCACGCGCTGGCAGAGGCGCGCGAGCGGCTGGCGGCGCTCAAGGGGGAGCAGCATGCGCACGCGTAACGCCATCCTGCGCGACGCCGACGCCATCCACGAGCTGATCGCCTGCTACTCCGGCGACGGCACCCTGCTGCCGCGCACGCTGGCCGAGATCTGCGAGAACATCCGCGACTTCATCGTGGTCGAGGACCAGGGCCAGGTGATCGGCTGCGGCGCTTTGCACCTCTACGGCCCGCATCTCGCCGAAGTGCGCTCCATCGCCGTGCATCCCCACTCGAAGGGCAAAGGCGCCGGGCGCAGAGTGGTCAAGGCGCTGCTGCACGAAGCCGAGCGGCAAGAGGTGAGCGGCGTCTGCCTGTTCACGCGCATCCCGGAATTTTTTGAACCGCTGGGATTCTCCATGGCCAGTCGTGAGGACCTGCCGGACAAGATCTACAAGGATTGCCTGGCCTGTCCCAAGCTGCACTGCTGCGACGAGATTGCCATGGTGCGGGGCGAGCTTCCCAAGTACGCCTTCCTGCACCAGCACCACATTGGCCACGGGCTGGTGAAGTTCGAGGCATGAGCGCGCCTCCAGGCCAGAGAATCGAAGTTCCTTCAGGATTCCTGTTTTCCGCCGTGGCGGCCGGCATCAAGGCCAGCGGACGGCCCGATCTTGCCTGCGCGCGCATTCCCGCCGGCGCCAGCGCTGCCGCCATGTTCACCACTAACCGCGTGGTCGCGGCCCCGCTTGAAGTCGATCGCGAACACCTGAAGCGCAGCCGCGGGCGCGTCTCTTTTCTCGTGGTGAATGCTGGGAATGCAAATTGCGCAACCGGCGTGGCAGGACGCCGCGATTGCGAGCATGTCTGCCGCGAAGCTGCGCGGCTTCTGAAGATCGGCGCCGAGAGCGTGTTTCCGTCCTCCACCGGGGTGATCGGCGTACGCCTGCCGGCGGAGAAAATCGTTCGCGCCTTGCCGGAGTTGATCGCCGCCAACGCTACCGGTGAGCAGGCGGCGGAGCGCTTTGCGCGCGCCATCATGACGACGGACACACGCCCTAAGATCGTTTCAAGACGCGTTCGTGCGGGCGCAGGATCATTCGCGCTGCTCGGGATTGCCAAGGGCGCGGGGATGATCCATCCCAACCTGGCGACCATGCTGGTCTATCTTTTCACGGACGTTGGTGCCAGCCCGCGCGAACTCGAAACTCTCCTGCGCCCCGCTTGCGAAGACAGCTTCAACTGCATTTCCGTGGACGGCGACACTTCGACCAACGATACGGTGCTGCTGCTGGCCAGCGGCGCAAGCGGCGTGTCGCTCCGCAGTCCCGGTGTTCGCACCAAATTCGCTCAAGCCCTGAACGAAGTCTGCAAGGAGATTGCTCATCAGATCATCAGTGACGGTGAGGGCGTGAAGCACGTCATCCGCCTGCGCATCGAGCAGGCCCGCGATCGCAAAGAGGCGATGCAGATCGCGCGCACCATCGCGCACTCGCCGCTGGTCAAGACGGCTTGGGCGGGCGCCGATCCCAACTGGGGACGCATCCTCGCCGCCGCCGGCCGCTCCGGCGTCGCACTTGATCCTGCGCGGATCAATATTTTCTTCGGCGACTTGCAGGTGTGTCGCCGAGGTGTTGCCGCGCCATTCGAGGAATCCGAAGCGCACGCGTATCTGACTCAGCCGCAGTATGAAGTGCGCGTGCAGCTTGGCCGTGGCCGCGTCTCGCTCGACTTCCTCACTTGCGACTTGACCACCGAGTACGTCCACATCAACGCGGATTACACGACGTAACGCTGTTAACCTGCCGCCGTCATTTTGCGGAGGGCGACTTTCTCCCGCAGCTCACGCTTAAGGAACTTGCCGGTGGACGTCCGGGGGATGGCGTCGACGAAGATGTAGTGGTCCGGCAGCCACCACTTCGCGAACCTGGGCGCGATAAACCTGGCAATCTCTTCAGCACTGGCTGCCGCCCCCGGCTTTAGGACCACGAAGGCAATGGGCCGCTCGCCCCACTTGGGATGTGGCGCCGCCACTACGGCCGCCTCGGCCACGGCGGGATGTCCCATGATCGCGCCTTCCAGGTCCACCGAACTGATCCATTCGCCGCCCGACTTGATCAGGTCCTTGGTGCGGTCGCAGATCTTGACGTATCCCTCGGCGTCGATGGTCGCAACGTCTCCGGTGCGCAGCCAGCCATCGGACGTGAACTTCTCGGGATCGCGCTGCTTATTGTGATAGCTGCCGGTCACAAATGGACCCCGCACCTGAATTTCACCCATGGTCTTGCCATCGGCAGCCACTTCGCACTCATCATCGCCAATCACACGCAGGTCTACGAACGGCAGGGCGTACCCGGTTCGCGCGCGAACGGCATAACGCTCGTCCTCGGGCAAGCTGCGCAGATGGGGCTTCAACTTGGAAACCGTGACCACCGGCGACGTTTCGGTCATTCCCCAGGCGTGAATCACGGTTATGCCGTGCTTGTCCAGACCGCGAATCATCGCTTCCGGCGCGGCCGCGCCCCCCACCGGAACGCGCAGACCCGGGGCCACCCGGTACTCCCTTTCCTTGCGCTCGAGCAGTTGCAGTACTCCCAGCCACACCGTGGGGACGCCGGCAGTCAATGTCACCTGCTCGCGCTCGCACAGGTCGAGAATGCTTTGCGGGTCCAGATGAGGGCCGGGCAGGACCAGTTTGGCGCCCACCATCACGCTGGCATGGGGCATACCCCAGGATAGGACGTGAAACATAGGGACCACCGGCATCACGACTTCGTGCTGCGACAGTCCGAAGCTGTCTGGAACGGAGATGGACAGGGAATGCAGGACCATCGAGCGGTGCGAGTAAACCACCCCGGGTGGCCGGCCGGTCGTGCCCGAGGTGTAGCACATCCCGGCGGGATCATTCTCGTCGAGTTCAGGATATGCGAAAGGGCCGTCTCCGGTCTTAAGCAGCTCCTCGTAGTTTTCGTATCCCTCGGGAACGGGATTTCCGGTCAGCGGCACTACGAACACCCTCTCCATGCGAACGCGGTTTTTGAACTGCTCAAACAGCGGCAACAGGCAATCGTCTACGATCAGAAAACGGTCCTCAGCGTCGTTGGCAATGTAGGCAATGTCGTCCGGATGCAGACGCAGGTTCAGCGTGTGCACCACCCCGCCCGCGACGGGAATGCCGAAATACGCTTCCAGGTGCGCGTAGTGGTTCCACATGAGGGTGGCTACGCGATCGCCTTTCTTCATTCCCGCCCGCGTGAGCGCGGATGCCAGCGCCCGCGATCGCCTGTAGAAATCGTCATAGGTGTGGCGATGCAGCGAGCGATCCGGCATGCGGGAAACAATCTCAGTCTTTGGGAAATACCGTCCCGCCCGCTCCAGTATGTGCACGAGGGTCAGCGGATGATCCATCATCGTGGATTGCATGACTCACTCCTCCCTGCGGTTCGCTCCCGTATAGGGCCGGTAATCATATCGCGCAGTGCTGGGCCGGGCAATTGCAGGTTCGACTTCAGAAATGGCCTTGTGAAAGGGCACGACTTTAGTCGTGCCGCACGGGCGTTGTTGTATTGTCGTTCCGAGCCCGTCCGAGCGAGCGTTGCGAGTGAGGGCGGGCGAGGAATCTTGGTGTTGTCCGCGCTGGCCTGAAAGACGGTGAAGCGGACGCCGTCAAATGCCAAGATCCCTCGCGTCGCGGGGCTCGGCTGGCGCTTGCTCGGGATGACAATTTAGGAGAGCGCCATTACGGCGCTGCAGCCGCGCCCCTGCGAAGCCGATCCAACCCGCAAATTCTGTTTGACACTCCCATCCCCGCTGCCGTAGCCTATTTCTTGATGACCCCGCTGACCCATCGCCATCATCACCATCACGGCGCCAACGTGTCAGCGGAGGTTTCGGCTTAGCAGCAGTAATCGCAAAGTTCAGCCCGCTGACACCGAAAGGTCAGCGGGCTTTTTGCATTTGGAAAGGGACCAGGATGATAGAGATCGATTTCGACAAGATGCGCGGCCTCGCTCCCGCCATCGTGCAGGACGCGGCCAGCGGCGAGGTGCTGATGCTCGGCTTCATGAATCGCGAGGCTCTGGAAAAGACCCTGGCCAGCGGCTTCGTCACTTTTTTCAGCCGCACCCGCAACCAGCTCTGGACCAAGGGCGAGACCTCCGGCAACCGGCTGGAGCTGGTCTCCGCCGCGACCGATTGCGACCGCGACACGGTGCTGCTGCGCGTGCGCGTGCTGGGAGACGGCGTGGTCTGCCACACCGGCACGCGCTCCTGCTTCACCGAGCCGCTGCCCGTCAACGGAGGCCCGCGATGAAGATCCGCATCGGCATTCCTAAGGGCAGCCTGCAGGAGGCCACGCTGCAGTTGTTCTCGCGCGCCGGGCTGCAGATTTATACCAACGGCCGCTCGTATCAGGCCACGACCGCCGACCCGGAAATCGAGTGCATGCTCATCCGTGCGCAGGAGATGGCGCGCTACGTCGATCATGGCGCGCTCGACGCCGGCCTCACCGGCCTCGACTGGGTGCTCGAAAGCGGCCTCGAAGTCGTGACCGTCGCCGATTTGATTTACGCCAAGCAAAGTCGCGGCAAAGTGCGCTGGGTGCTGGCTGTTCCGGAAGAGTCGCGCTACCAGCGCGCGGAGGACCTGGGCGGAACGATTATCGCGACGGAATTGGTCAACGTCACGCGCGAATACTTTGCGCGCAAGGGCGTGAACGTGAGCGTGGAATTTTCCTGGGGCGCCACCGAGGTCAAGCCGCCCATGCTGGCCGACGCCATCGTCGAGGTGACCGAGACCGGCAGCTCGCTGCGCGCCAACCACCTCCGCATCATCGAAACGGTTCTTGAATCCAACACGCAAATCATCGCCAACAAAAAGTCCTGGGCGGACACCGAGCGCCGCTCGAAGATCCAGAATCTGGCGCTCATGTTGCGCGGCGCCATGGAGGCGCAAGGACGCGTCGGGCTGATGCTCAACGTACGCAAGTCAGACTTGCCCGGAGTGCTGGCCGTGCTGCCCGCGCTCAACAGTCCCACCGTCTCCACGCTCAGCGATCCCGAGTGGGTTGCGGTCAACACCATCATCGACGAGCACCTGGCCTGGGAGATGATCCCGCGCCTCAAAGCAGCAAACGCGACCGGCATCGTCGAGTATCCACTAAATAAGGTGGTGATGTGATGCGCGTGCTGGCGGGCAGAGCGGCGGAGAAACGCGTGCGCAAGCTGGCCGCGCGAGCCTCGCGTCTCGATGCAGTCGAGCCGCAGGTGCGAAGGATGGTTGCGGCCGTCCGCCGGAATGGCGATCGCGCGCTGGTGAAGTATGCTCGCAAGTGGGATGGCCTGCAGCCCAGCCAGCCGCTGCGTGTCGCGCCAGCGGAAATTCGCGCAGCGTGGAAGAATGCCAGTCCCGATCTGCGCGCGGCGCTCGATCAGGCGGCGGCGAACATTCGGCGCTTCTGCGAGTGGCAGAAGCCTGCGGAGTGGACGCGAAAGAATGACGGCATTTTGCTCGGCCAGCTTGTGCGGCCGCTCGATTCGGTCGGATGCTACGTTCCGGGCGGACGGTATCCGCTACCTTCAACGCTGCTGATGACTGTCATTCCGGCGCAGGTGGCGGGCGTACGCGAGATTCGCGTGGTCTCGCCCAAGCCCAGGCCCGAGACCCTGGCCGCGGCGGCGCTGCTGGGAGTGACCGAGTTCTATCGCGTCGGGGGGGCGCATGCTATCGCCGCGCTGGCTTACGGCACCCGCAGCATTGCGCGTGTCGACAAGATCGTCGGCCCCGGCAACCTCTATGTCACCGCTGCTAAGAAGCTGGTGGCGTTCGATTGC
>Ga0187782_10004624_pt1 | contig 10294 bp, 6 predicted proteins | sample 0715_SJ02_MP15_2_FD_132454 | JGI IMG/M metagenome (GOLD analysis project Ga0187782, IMG submission 132454) | Tropical peat soil microbial communities from peatlands in Department of Meta, Colombia - 0715_SJ02_MP15_20_MG | ecosystem: Environmental > Terrestrial > Soil > Wetlands > Peat | place...
CGATTTTCACTGAGAACTGAGAACTGAGAACTGAGAACTGAGAACTGAGAACTGAGAACTGAGAACTGAGAACTGAGAACTGAGAACTGAGAACTGAGAACTGAGAACTGACCCCATGACCCGCCGCCGCTGGATGGCCGATGAAATTTCTGGTGATCGCGCCGCCCTGGTTGGAGAACACGCCGATCACCTGGTGCGCGTGTTGCGGGCCAGGGTCGGACAGGAGTTTGATATCGCCACCGGCACTGATGTGCGCCGCGGGCGAATCGTCTCTCTGACTGCCGAACGTGTCGAGCTTGAGCTGGGGGAAGCGGTTGCGAATCAGCCGCGAATCGAAATCACGCTTCTTCTGGCCGTATTCAAGTTCGACCGCATGGAGTGGGCGATCGAGAAGTGCACAGAACTAGGCGTTGCGCGGATCGTGCCTTTGATTGCGCGTCGAACCGATACACATTTGGCTGCGGCGTCGCTCAAACGAGTGGAGCGCTGGCGGCGGATTGCACGTCAAGCCGCGGAACAGTCTCGCCGGTTCACTCCGCCGGAAGTGGCTACGCCGATCAAGCTTGCGGAGGCAATGAATATTCCCGGTTCGCTGCGCATTGTGCTGGCGGAATCAGAAGAACAAACATTGCTGCGCGATGTGATGCAATCGCATGCAGCGGATAATGCGGCCGTCCTCGCGGTTGGCCCGGAAGGCGGCTGGAGCGAAGAGGAAGTGGAATCGTTCCTGCGGGCGGGATGGATTTCGGCCTCGCTGGGCAACACCATTCTGCGCGCTGAGACCGCTGCCATCGCCGCTACTGTGGTGGTGGCGTCGGCGTTGCGCTCGCTTTGATGTCATGACTCTGAAATTTCCGCGCCGGCATAAGAAGCTGATTCGTGGTGTTATGCTGACCCCGATGCCCGTAGCGAAATCAAAGTCGCAGTTTGTTCCCGACGATCGTCAGCGGGAAGCGATCGAGCACGTTCACGGGCCCATGCTCGTGATCGCGGGAGCGGGAACGGGCAAGACCTCGGTACTCATCCACCGGATTGCGCGCTTGATCCAGCAAGGACACGCCAAGCCGGGAGAAATCCTCGCCCTCACGTATACCGTCGCAGCGGCGAAAGAGATGCGCGATCGAGTGCGCACGCTATTGGGCGTACACATTGAGGCGGCCACGTTTCACGATTATTGTCTCAACCTGCTCAAGCGCGCCGGACGGGATTTCGGCGTGCTCGATGAAAAAGATCTCTGGATCTATATCCGCAAAAGAATTCACGAGCTTCATCTGGAGCACTACGTTCGCGCCGCCAACGTCGGAAAGTTCCTCAACGATCTGCTGGATTTTCTCAGCCGCTGTCACGACGAACTGGTGACTCCGGAGAAGTACGCGGATTATGTGGCCCGCCTGGAACGCGGCGAAGTGCAGGCGCCCCGAGTCGCGAAATCCAAGGATCAATTAAGCGATGCAGAAGTCATTGGGCGCTGCCGGGAAATTGCCCGCGTATTTGCAACGACGGAGCGCTGGCTGCACGAGGAAAATCTGGGCACATTCGGCCACATGATCACGGGAGCATACGCACTGCTTACGAGCGATGAAAAAGTGCTGGCTGCCGAACGCGCCCGCGCGCGCTTCCTGCTGGTGGATGAGTTTCAGGACGCGAATTTTGCCCAGATTAAGATTCTTGCGGCGCTGGCAGGACAAGAAGCGAATGTTTTCGGCGTTGGCGATCCGGATCAGTCCATCTATCGTTTTCGCGGGGCTTCCAGCGCGGCGTTTCAAATATTCCGGCGGCATTTCCCAGAGAGCAAGCTGGTCGTGCTGGGCAAGAACCGGCGTTCGACCACCGCAATTCTCCGATGCGCCTTCGCGATGGTCGATAAGAATCCTCCGGTTTTTGGAACGAAGGATCCGAATCCGCTGTCTTACGGGCGGAGTCCGCTCGAATCTGCGCGGGAAGAGGAAGCGAAAAAAGCAGGGAAAACTCTTGCGGCGTTTCCGGTCGAGGCGGTGGCTTTTGGCGGGAAGGATGCGGAGGCGCCGGATGTGGCCAGCATGGTTGAAGAGACCCGGCGGCATTCGCATTGCCAATGGAAGGGCTTTGCCGTTTTGTACCGACAGCATCACCACCGAGACGAGATTGCGCGCCAACTGGCCGAAAGGAAAATTCCGTTTTCCATCGAGAACATGGACGTGAGCGACGCGCCCGAGGTGCGCGATCTCTTCGCCTGTGTTGCGGTCGTGGTGGATATGACGTCCGATGCAAGCCTCTTTCGCGTGGCCGCTTTGCCGCAGTTCGAAATCGATCCGGAGCAACTGCGTGCCGCATTGTGTGCGATTGCGCGCGAGTCCAGAGACGGAGGTGCAAAGCCGCTGGCCACCGTACTGGATGAAGTGGAGGGCGGCCGGCAAGTGTTGGAATGCATCCGCGACGCGCGCGAAGTGGTGAGCCAGAAACAAGCCACAGCGCGCCAGGCGATGCAGTTGACCGCGGAACAATTCCGGCTGAACCTGAGCTCGGTCGCGATTCAGGCGGCGCTGGACTTTGCCGCGGCTTGGGAAACAAAGCCGACGACCAAAACCAAAGATCTGCACGAATGGATTGAATATCTGGAGTACTTTCGCGAGGCGAACGGGACGATTCCCATGGCCGCGAATGATGACGATGACGCCGTGCGCCTGATGACGGTGCATGGCGCGAAAGGACTTGAGTTTGCCCACGTCTTCATCCTGCGCGCCAACAGCAATTCTTTTCCGTCTAAGTACCAGGAAACGCTGGTCGGATTTCCGCGCGAGTTGCGCGATCCGGATTCAGCCACGATCAGCGATGATAAAACCCTGCACGAGCAGGAAGAACGCCGCCTTTTCTATGTCGCCATGACGCGAGCGAAGGATTCACTGCGCATCTATGGAAAGCAGGGGTTCGGAAAGGACAAGACGCCGGCAGGATTCCTGCGCGAACTAATCACCGACTCTGGATTGCGTCCGTGGCTCAGATCCCGCACGGCATTGCCTTCCCAGCCGGAACTGATCGAGATCGCCGCTGCGAAGGATGAAGCGCATGCCCAGGCATCACGGTTAGCCGCCTGGCTGGAACTGCCACCGGCCGATGGACTGGGGGCGCGACTGAGCGCCTCGGCGGTGGAAACTTACGAGACTTGTCCATTGCAGTTCAAGTTTGAACGCGAATGGCAACTGGGCCGCGAGGTTCACGCCGCCATGCAATACGGTGCGGCGGTGCACCGCGTGCTTTGCACCTACTATGATTCCGTACGCGCAGGCCGTGCCAAAGGCGCCGAGGAGTTGGTGCAACTATTGATTGACGATGCCGGCATGGCGGGTATCGAGGACGATTACCAGCGCCGGTTGTACCTGGAACAGGGCGAAGAACAGTTGCGTGAGTTTTTGGCCGGCGCAAGCGCGGCTCCCACGCCGGAGGTTCTGCACACCGAGCAATGGTTTGACGTGCCGATTGGAAGCTCAAGAGTGGCCGGGCGCATCGATCGCATGGACCGGGCGCCCGACGGCAGCGTGAGAATCATCGATTACAAAACCGGCAAGGCGCGAACCCAGGAAGACGCCGACGACAGCCTGCAACTTTCCATCTACGCCATCGCCGCTCAAGAGAAGTGGGGGTATCCCGTCGGCGAATTGGTGTTTCACAATCTCGAAGGCAACGTTGCAGTTTTGACGCGGCGCGCGGAGTTTCAGTTGGAGGAGGCGCGCGACCGCATCGGCAAAGTGGCTGCAGGCATCGCGGCGGCGAACTTTGGTCCGAAGCCGGGTTATCAGTGCAGATTTTGTGCGTTCCGCGAGCTGTGCCCGGCGCAGGAAAAACTGGTTCCGAAAATTTCCAGGAGTGCGTTACCCGGGAAAGTGAAGAGAGGAGGATAGGGGCACGACTGAGATTGGCAGCGCGTTCCGTTTTCCCCGGACAATAAATTAGGGGACGCTTTGCGCGTCCCCTTCATTTTCGACTTCGTACACCCGCTTAGTGCTTTTTCTTCTTAGCCTTTTTCTTGGTTGCCATTGGTTTCTATTCTCCCTTCCATTGTTCATGGAAAAATCTGCAACGCTGTTTTGTTGCGACTACTTGATTGTATAGAGTCAATGAAAAATGAAGTCAAGAAAAAAATGCACGTGGCAAACGAGCGATGTTGTACGAAAGTCACCCGAGGCGCTGAGTGTCAAGAAGAATTTTTGGGTGAAGCGACTTCAAGAATCATTTTCGGTCCCCTAATACAGATGATGACGTGGCGGTGATCACTTTGCTGCACCCAACGTGGGGAGCGTGAAGGTTCGAACAACCACATGATCCTTCTGTCCCAAAAGTATCGCCCGTAATCTTTTTCAGCGTCGCCGCATCTATAATGGCAGTGGCGAAATCTTCGCGGGAGCATGATCTATGGCGGCTTTCGATGAGGTTGTCATCATTTCCGGTTGTCGGACAGCGGTGGGAAAATTTCAGGGCAGTCTGGCGGATTTGAGCGCTCCGCAGTTGGGCGCGATCGTGGTGCGGGAAGCGGTGAAGCGCGCCGGCTTGAATTCCGATCAGATTGACGAGTGCATCATGGGCAATGTAGTTGCCGCCGGACTGGGGCAAAATCCGGCGCGGCAGGCGGTAATCTTCGGCGGATTATCACCCGCGACAGGTGCCATGACAATCAACAAGGTTTGTGGTTCGGGCTTGAAAGCGGTCGCGCTGGCCGCGCAGGCGATTCAGACCGGAAACAGCTCCATCGTGGTGGCCGGGGGCATGGAGTCGATGACCAATGCTCCGTATCTTCTTCCGCAAGCGCGCAAGGGATACCGTTTGGGCAACGGGCAAGTCATCGATGCTATGGTGCACGATGGATTGTGGGACATTTACAACGACTATCACATGGGCGTCACCGGCGAAAACGTCGCCGAAAAATACGGCATCACACGGGAAGAGCAGGATGAGTTTGCCGTGAACTCACACCGCAAGGCGGTGGCCGCGACAAAAGAATGCCGATTCAAATCGCAGATCGTGCCGGTGGAAATTCCTGCCAAGAAAAAAGGCGCGGCCCCGGTAATCTTCGACAAGGATGAGTGCCCGCGCGAGGATACGACCATCGAAGTGCTGCGCTCGTTGAAGCCTGCATTTAAAAAGGACGGCACCGTGACCGCGGGCAATGCTCCGGGAGTGAATGACGGAGCGGCCGCGGTAGTCGTCACCAGTGCGCAGCGCGCGAAGGAACTGGGCGTGGCGCCGATGGTGCGAATCGTAGCTCAGGCTACCAGCGGCGTCGAGCCAAAATGGGTGATGATGGCGCCAGTGGACGCCGTTCGCAAGATCTGGCAGAAGACCGGCTGGAAAGCCGGCGACGCCGATCTCTACGAATTGAACGAAGCTTTCTCGGTGCAGGCGCTGGCGGTGATCCGCGAGCTCGGGCTTGATCCCAATCGAGTCAACGTGAATGGCGGGGCGGTGGCGATCGGGCATCCCATCGGAGCCAGCGGCGCGCGCGTGCTGGTGACCTTGATTTATGAGATGGCTCGGCGCAACGTGAAACGTGGAATCGCAGCTCTGTGCCTTGGTGGAGGCAATGCAGTTGCGATGGCCGTTGAGAGAGATTAAACGGCTTGGGCTGAGGCGGCGGTTGCTCGCAGCGTCACGGTGAAGACGGAGCCCCCTCCGGGAGCGTTGGCGGCCTCGATAGCGCCGTTGTGTTCCTTCATTACTGCCTTGCAGATGCTGAGCCCAAGTCCCGTTCCCCGGCCCGGCCGCTTGGTGGTGTAAAAAGGATCGAAAATGCTGGCCATGATGTCGCCGGGTATCCCCGGGCCATCATCCTGAAAGCTCGCCCAAACCGATTCCCCGTTTTGTCCCAGACGAATGCGCAGAGTTCCACGCTCACGAACCTCACGAATGGCCTGCTCAGCATTGACGATCAGATTCAGGAACACCTGCATCAGCTGGTGTGGATCGCCTTCCACCTGGGGTAGCCCGGGCGCGGGAAGGAAGTCCACCTGGATGCTGTTCTTGCGCAGCGAGTAGGCGTGGAGGTTCAGGGTGCGTTCGACGATCTCGGCCAGATTCACTCGACTCTTGCCGGGCGCGGGCGGGCGGGAGAAATAAGTCAGGTTATGAACGATCTCTGCCGCGCGCCGGGCCTGTTGTTGCAGAATGCCGATCTGTTTGCGCGCCGCCTCGGTGGTCTGGCTGTCTTGCAGAAGCTCACTGACTCCAAGAATGCTGGTTAACGGGTTGTTGAGTTCGTGGGCCACGCCCCCGATCATTGCGCCCATGGCGGCCAGGCGCTCGCTTTGGACGATCTGTTGTTCGAGCTTCTTCTCGGTGGTGATGTCGCGGACCGAGATGGTTACGCCCGCCAGCCTGGAATCGGCGTCAAAAAGCCCGCTGGCTGAGGCGCGCATCGTGCGCCAGCTTCCATCGCGATGCCTGGCGGCATATTCGGCGGATCCAAAACCATTTTTCCCGGAGACGACTTCATGGTAAAGAGCGGCCAGTTCCGGCGAGTGGTCCTCGATTTCCGAAATTTTCTTCGACAGCAGGTCTTCCGGCTGGCGGCCCAGCAGATCGTGAACGCGCGAACTGACGAAGGTGTAACGCTCTTCGAGGTCCACCACCAGGATGAGGTCGGGAAAGCTTTCGAGCAGGCGGCGGCGGAATTCCTCCTGTTGTAGGAGCTGGCGCTCCAGTTTTCGCCGCTCGGTTACGTCGACCAGCGTGCCCTGGTATCGAACCAGCTTGCCTCCCGTGTCCCAAACGGCGCGGGAAGAATCGAGGAAGACAGCAGCGGCGCCGTCCTTCTTGCGAAGGGTGATTTCCCGGGCGCGCACTCCCCCACGATCGTCCGCCGCCCGGCCGAGCACGGGTGGCTGTGCGGGGTCGACGTTCAGAGCGGCAGGATCGAGCGCCAGCAGTTCTTCCCGGGTGGCATAGCCGAGAACGCCGACCAGCGCTGGATTGGCCTCGAGCAATCTGCCCTCCGGCGTGCTGAAATACGCTCCCTCCTGCAAGGTTTCGAAGAGCTCGGTAAAACGAAGCTCTTTTTCGTGTTGTCCGGTGACATCGCGGCCCAGAATGCTGGCGCCGACCACTTCGCCGCCTTTGACGATGGCGTTTACAACACAATCGAAGTAAAGCGGACGGTTGTTGTTCTTCAAACGGAGACGAATGGTACCGGCCCAGTTTCGCTTCTCCAGAAAACGCGCGAGGCCGACGGCAGCGTTGTCCTGCTGAGGCTCTTCGAGGAAGTCGAATATCTTCTTTCCCACAATTTCGGTGAAGGGAAGACCCAGCAGCAGGCTGACGCTCTTGTTGACCGTGCGCAGGGTGCCATCGAGCGATACGGCGCAGGCGGCATCCTCGAACGAATCGATAAGCTCCTTGAAGTTGCGCTGGGAGCGGGCAATCATCTCCCCAAGCTGATCGAGTTGCTCCTCGGAGGGAGTTGCGCCGGCGCGTTCCTGCAAGTTTTGCAGGATGTTTTTGAGTTCGCTGACTTCACGCCGGCGGCCGTAAGCGTAGGCGGCGAGAAGAATCGACAAAACCAGCACGCCCAGCGCCGCCGGACCGAGATGGTAAGGCAGAGCCTCCAGCCGCTCCCAGGCGAGCGCCGCGAAGCCTACCGACAACAGCACCATGAACAGGAGAATCCATCGCCAAAGCTGCATCTCTTCGCGCTCGAAATTGGGCGAAGGCGTGGAATGCCTGGGGGTACCGGAAGGAGCTTGGGTCATGGTCACCTGGTTCTGGGTTCGCGAAACGACAAGGCCGTAATTTCTCAAACCATCGTACCCACTCCGGCTGGGCGGAAACAACGGTGGTTGTTGCAGAATAGGGTACGTTAGTCACATGCGGGGAAGACCTGGTCGCGAGGGCTGGGGGCTGATACTTCAGGCCGGGTGCCTTCGCGAAGAGGTAATCCCGAACTGTTTCATCTCGAAAGTCTCTTTCCTAAAAAGTAATGTCGCGCCCCGCGGCGGATATTATGGCGACCTGATCCAAGCACCGCCCGCTTTTATTGGTGGCCGCCGTTCTGGCGTATCAATTCCACCAGTCTCGCGTTTGTACCTTGCAGCGCTACGGCCAATGGCGTTTTGCCATTCCCGTCCTTTGCATTCACATCAGCCTTGTTGGCCAGGAAAAGCTCCGCTACACTAGTCTGAGCAAATGCAACCGCAAAATGTAAAGGTGTGACGTTAAAGTTGTTCTTCGCGTTGACGTTCGCCTTGTTGGCCAGGAGCAACTCCGCCACGTCCCGTTTGCCATACATAGCCGCATAGAACAAAGCTGTTGCACCGCCGTTGTCCCTACAATCGACTTGTGCTCCGTTAGCCAATAGCAGTTCCGCAACGTCCTTCTGGCCAGCTTCCGCTGCATAGTCCAAAGGCGTGCCACCGCCCGTGTCCTTTGCATTTGCATCCGCTCCGTTCGCCAGCAGCAATTCCGCCACATCCTTGTGGCCTTTCCCTGCTGCCCAATGCAAGGGCGTACCACCGCTGTTATCTTTACTCGCAACAAGAGCAGGATTGTCTTTGAGTAGCGCCTGCACCTTTGTTAAATCGCCGTCCCGTGCCGCGTCATGAATTTGGCCACAAAAGGCAATAGGAGCACTCCAAGCTAGGGCGACCAGCGTTCCGAGCATCACGACAGCGCGGCGAGCGAATGGCCATTCGGAGCAGCGGCAATGAAAGCTTGATTTCATTTGCATGAGCCATAGTCCTTTCATCTGGGATTTCCATTTTGCATCCCAGAACGAGCGCAGCGTACACATCGGGTAACACCTGGTCAATGACCGCAGTCACAATTCCTTGTGAACTCTCGAGTCCCATACTTGGCGCACGTCGCGTTTTCCATAATAGCAATAGCGGCCTTGAAGATCGGCCCCTAAACCCAGCACCGCACATCGGGATGTGACTCACTTCACTGACATCGCATGATCTTGAGGAGAGAATGTGGAAGTAAGTTTTGTCGCCTCTCCGAAGAGCAGTTCCCGCCAGTTGAGACGCAGCACCCCCTGAGGCGAGAGTTTCAAATGGATAAAATCTCAAAAGAGAGGGCGAATTTGTTTGCATCCACGTGTGGCGGAATTGCACGGTTAACTGTCGTATCGCTAGTCTTGGTCGCTGCGTCTGCTGCGCAGAGTGAAGCCGCTAGGCCCGAGGGGAAGTGCGAATGGTTCTTTTTACGGCCCTTTTACCGTCGTCAAGTTGAATGCAAGGAAATCCCAAGGCTTAAGAAGATTAATGAACTGGGGCTGAAGTGCAAGAAAGGCAAGCATAGCGCCTGTGAAGAGTTAGCCAAGGTTGCGGTACACAACGAGAGTACCATCGAACGGATGGAGGCCGTGGAGGAAGTTAATGACCGGGATCTGTTGAGCAAAATCGCTACCGAGGATCCGAATGGCGCGGTGCGGCAGATCGCGGTGGAGGGATTAGATAGCAAAGGATCAGAGAGTCAGTCCTTGCTGGCCAGGATTGCGACTGAGGACAGCGATCCCGCCGTCCGCATCGCTGCCGTTGAGGAGTTGCCCGAGCAGTCGCTGCTCGCTAAGATTGCGGTCGCTGATAAAGAGGCTGGAGTGCGCTTTGCCGCAGTCACCAGACTCTTTCGTCATCCGCAGGCATTCGGTGCACTTCTGAAAGAGAATCCCGGAGTCGCTTCGATCCGAGCCAAGGGCGGCCGGACACTATTACATGTTGCGGTTCAGAGGGGGGACTTGGACATTGTGAAATTGCTGCTGAATAGCAACGTCGATGCTAATGTAACGGACGACGAGGGCTGCACGCCCTTGCACGATTTGGCGGGGCGGGGCGTCCTTGTTGATACCCTGAACTCCAAAGATTATGTGGACCTGTTGGTTACACATGGGGCGGATGTTAATGCAAGGAACAAGAAAGGCGAGACGCCCCTTTTCTTGGCGGTGGGGGCAGTGACCTCGAACGTCGCCTTGCTAGTGTACGGGGCAGGGCAGCCGGCGTCATACCCTCCTTTCGTTTTGGCGCAGTCGCTCCTTGATCATGGGGCGGATGTGAACGCCAAGGACAACCAAAACATCACGCCACTACGGCATGCGCTTTTGGCTCGCGGAGGCACTGAGCCAACCGCAACGGATAGCTATGGCATACCACGAATGCAGTATCTGCTAGAAAGAAGCGTCATCGATTTGCTGCGGCAGCGCGGCGGCCACGAATAAACGACATGGAAATTCAGCATAAACGGTGCGGAACCTCGGCGATGCCTTTGGCATCTGGTTAATCAAGGAAGCGAGTTTCTTAGAAAACACCTTCGTGCTTATACGGCCCGTTGACTTGCC
>Ga0187782_10004627_pt1 | contig 10291 bp, 10 predicted proteins | sample 0715_SJ02_MP15_2_FD_132454 | JGI IMG/M metagenome (GOLD analysis project Ga0187782, IMG submission 132454) | Tropical peat soil microbial communities from peatlands in Department of Meta, Colombia - 0715_SJ02_MP15_20_MG | ecosystem: Environmental > Terrestrial > Soil > Wetlands > Peat | place...
CTACGGTGGCTAAGAATGCCGAAGAGCTTTGCGAGATTGCAAGAAGGGTTTGCTTCCCCGTGGTCCTGAAAGCTGTTGTCCCCGGGCTTCTCCACAAAACCGAAGCGGGCGGGGTGAAGCTCGATATCCGCACGCCGGAAGAGCTAATGGCCACGGCGCAGAGGATGACGGAGGAGGTGAAACGGCGTCGCGCATCCTCGGCCAGCGTGGACGATCAAATGGGCTTCCTGGTGCAGGAGTACGTGCGCGGCGGGCGCGAGGTCATTGTCGGCATGACTCAAGACCCCAAGTTTGGCCCTCTGGTCATGTTCGGCTTGGGTGGAATCTACGTGGAGACCTTCAATGATGTGGTCTTTCGCGTCCCGCCCATCACCGATCTCGAGGCGCGGGAGATGATCCGCCAGATCCGCGGCTATCGGCTTCTGGAAGGAGTGCGAGGCGAACCTGCCGTCGATTTAGCAGGCCTGGCGGAGATCCTGGAGCGCTTCTCTCAGCTCGTCGAGGATTTGCCGCAGCTCGCCGAGATGGATATCAATCCCTTGATGGTTTTTCCGGAGGCCAAAGATTTTCGCGCCGTGGATATCCGTGTGCGCCTGGCCGAGAAGCACTAGCGGCCCTGTAGCAGCCCGTGCCGCATAGGCTTGTTTAGCCCTAGTTGCAAGAGACGTTCGATTGCCGATTGACAGCGCAGTCGCTTATGCCCGTCGGCTGGCGGGCACCGAGAAACCATGAAAATGTGCGAAGCACCTTGGAGTGTGGCGGCTTGACGCCGCCTTCGCACTGCGCCGACCGAGGCTTTTCGGCGCGTTGTGGAACTCCGCGCCGAGCGCCAATCCTAAGGCGGCGTCAAGCCGCCGCACTCCAAGGTGCCTTCGGCACAACGATTTTCAGAGCAGGGGTGTATGAACGGCCCTCTCCCCATGAGCGAGGACAACTCGTTCATTGTGAACGCCGCGCGGTGTAGCGCTATTTCTTTTCGGGCGGCTTGTACCCTTCAAGAGAGTGGTTGTGATCTTTATAGTACTTGCCGGCGTCGGTCAAATTCCCGGCCATCGCATCTTTGGATTCCACCTTGGCGTGGCAAAAAGTGCAGGCCTTGCCTTCTTTCTTGGCGTATTCCGGCTTGGCGGTCGCCAGGGTGAGCAGGCAACCGCAAAAGACGGATAGCGCGATCAGAACCTTAAGAAGCCTCATTCGTGTTCTCCTTATTGAATTGTTCTAGCTTCTTCCCAGTCTGCCCTCGGTTCGCTCAGAGAGCCATAACTAATGATGCCCGAATTCCGCCCTTTCTGGCAAGCTCCCCTCTTTGGCTGAGGAGGGGTCAGGGGGTGGTGTCTGAGCGCTGGCTTTGTATCCACCATCCCCTTACCGCCTCCTCCGAGGAGGGAAGCCAATCATTGGCTCGGGTAGAGCGCGTGCAGGATCTTGGGGTCCGCCTCGTCCATAGCCAGGAGGGAATGACAAGCATTGCAATCTTGCGTGATCTCACGTCCCCCCTTTGATTTGTGATTGCCATCGTGGCAGCGGAAACACCCGGCGAACTCAGCATGCCCCAGGTTGTTCGGATATGTCCCCCATGTAATGTTCATCTCAGGGAAGATGTTGCCGTTGTAAATGTCCAGCAGGGTGGCGGCGGCTTGTTCAACCTGCGTCTGTTGCGAATTGTATGCCGAGAAATAGTTCGTCTTGTAGTAGGCGCGGAAAGCTTCCGGCAATTGGGTCTGTGCGGCCAACCGGCTGGGATAGTTCCGCTTCAACAGCTCAACCGAGACCTTGTGCACGAAGCGTAAAGAGGGACTGATGCGTCCTGCTGCCATCTCGCGGTTAACCGCGGATTCCGGCATGTCGAAGGTGTGTGTGGGGCGATTGTGACAGTCTATGCAATCCATTACGCGGGTTTCGTGAGGGGCTGAGCCGCGCTGAGCTGCCTCGGTGGAGACAAACTGCGTGAAAGACCCATCGGGATTTTGATAATTGATGGTGGGGATGATCTGACGCTTGTCATCGGCCGCCTCATAAGTCAGTAGGCCCAGGTGCATTCCGTGGATTCCCACCCGTTGACTGTCCGGATTGCGACCGCCGATGTGGACCAACAAAACCGTCCTGCTGGCGGTGTTCTTTTCATCGTCGGCGAAGCTAGCCTTGACCACCAACTTGTCGCCCGAAAATCTCTGCGGCCAATGGCATTCTTCGCAGGTCTCGCGCGCAGGGCGGAGGTTGTGCACGGGCGTGGGGATGGGGCGTGGGTAAAGGTTGAAGGTCACTGCCAACACTTGGTAGCTGCCGGAGATTTTCGAGCGCACAAACCACGGCGCACCCGGTCCGATGTGGCAGTCGATACAAGCTACGCGCGCGTGCGGCGAGCGGTGGTAAGCCGTGTATTCGGGCTGCATCACCTGATGGCAAGTCTGTCCGCAGAACTGCACCGAATCCATGTAGATCGTGCCGCGGTAAGTGGCGATGGCGAAGAGAGGCACATTGAGGGCAGTCATAATCGCCACGAACAACGCTGTCTGCCTTAGGCGCGGCTCGCGGAAGTCGATGGCCGGGTAAGTCGCGGGTAGCTGGCCGAACCGGCGATTTCTGCGGAAATCTCGGTAGATGCCGAGCGGGATTAACAGAAGCCCTGCGACAAACACCGCTGGCAGCGCGAGAAAAACCAGTATGCCGGCGTACGGGTTATACACGAGCCCAAAAACCTGAAATAGGTAAGCCAGCACCAGCGTTAGGCCGGAGCTAGTGACCAGGACTACGCCAAGGCGGCTTATGAGATTGTTGCTGAGGTAAATTATCGGGCGCAGGGCGTTCGCCAGGGGCCCCAAGAAACCGGTACGGGGTTGTTCCGGCTTTGCAGGCGGGGTTTCTTGTTTTTCGGGCATAACCTTGGTCTTTTGTAAGACATGAACGAGGGGGTCACGCTCAAATTGGCCCAACCCCCTCGCGACTTACTCCCGCGACTACTTTTTCTCTTCGGCCTTATAGCCCTCGAGCGAGTGGTTATGTTCTTTGTAGTATTTTCCAGCGTCAGTGAGCTCCTTGAACTTTCCGGGTGGGTGGCAGAACTTGCACTCCTTCCCTTCTTTCTTGGCATATTCCGCCTTGCTCATCCCTATCGAGACAGCGATGAAGGCCGCTAACGTAACCAGTAAGAGCGAGCGAATGATTTTCACAGATCCGAACCTCCTCGGAGTAAGGTGCTTCCATAGAAGAGAACTTTCTGGCTCCATTTGGAAACCCATTGCATAATCAGAGCATTCCAGGAACCAGCCCGGAAAGGCTGTAAAATTTTTCTACAAGCCGACGATAGCGAAACTTAGCAGTTTTCCTGATATTTGCTAGTTTATTGTATCTAAATAAGTTGCGTGAAATTCCAGACCGCTTTGTGGGAAATAACTCAGTTTGATCAGGCTCCTATCTAGTGCTGGGTGCTTATCGCTTCCAGCTTTGGTCACCTGCATGTGCCTGATCCTAAAGGACGGTCCTGGTTGCTCCTCGTGCGTAATGTTTATACACAATAACGTTGAATTTCTGGCAGAGCACGTGTGCTTTTTGTCCGTCTCAGGATCTTTCATGAATCTCATTTTGGCCGGAATTAGTCACAAAACCTCCCCACTTGAAGTTCGAGAGAGGTTTGGCCTTTCTGAGGAACGAATCCCCACGGCTCTATGCCGATTGCCGGCGGAGCCGGAGATCGAAGAAGCAGCGGTCATTTCGACCTGCAACCGGGTGGAGTTCATTGTGCAGTCCTAATTGACATTGCCGTGCCGCGTGACATCGACCCGAGCGTTGGCGAAGTGCCGGGATGCAAACTGGTCAATGTGGACGGCCTGCAACATACCGCCAACGAAAACCTGCGGGAACGGCAAAAGGCGGTCGAGGCTGCGGACCGGATCATCCTCGCGGAAACGGAGATGTTTCGTGAGCGTCAAGCTAAGCTCAACGTCGTACCGACCATCGTGTCGCTGCGGAGGCGATTCGAACAAATCCGGCGGGCGGAACTGGCTCGCACTCGCTCCCTGTTCGGGGGCTTGAGCCCGGAGCAGGAAAAGGCGCTGGAGACCCTGACGCAGGGCTTGGTGAACAAGATTCTTCATTCACCATTTACAGAACTTAAGCAGGCTGCCTCGCGCCCAGACCGCTTGCAATTCCTGGATATCGTCCGCACGATCTTTCACCTGGAAAAAGATTCAGGAAGTGAAGTCTCCCTCGGGATCAACTGAGGAGCTCACCTGTACCGGGCGCCTCACTCATCCTCTTTTTGTTCACCTTCCAGCTCCTTTGCGAACACGGCATACCCAGGGTTGGGCGGAAAAAGGTTGGACATCAGGGTCATACGGCGGCGCAACTGTTGCAGGGGGAGGTGTTGAGGTCCTATGCGGATCTGCACGTCGTGCCACAAACCGTGCATGTATTCAGCTATCGTGCTGACCAGGGAAACGTCGCGGTAAGGTTCATACTGAAGGCGACTGCGGCGCCAGGGGCGAATAGCCAGCAGTGCCTGCTTGGCCGTCAGGGATTCTTCATCAATCTCGCCGCGCACTCCGTGGCGAAGCTCTTCATCCAGGAGCCCGTCATAGGCGGCGAGTTCCGAAGTGCTAAGACGTGGCCGCAGTAGCTCAGCGACACTCGCCAGGAACTCGAACCCGGTGTCGTGGGCGTCAACTTCCCGGCTGGCGAGGAGGAGATTGGTCCTTTCACTTGTCTCAACCCATGCGGCCGTGTGAGTCTCGCCCTTGGGTTTCGCCGGGCAAACTACATCCCCAGACTCTTCACAAGCGATGTAAGGAACGATAAGAACGCGAAGCGGACCGAGCCGCTCGGCAATGCCTGCCGGAACTGCCTGAGCGGGTTCGCGCACCATGGTCCGCTCCTCGGCGGGAGTCAAGGCGATCATGGAGTGAATCTCCCACCCGTGCGCCAAATGGGAGATCGGGACGAATTGCCCTTGGATGTACTCGCTGATGGGAATGCTATCCGGCGCCGGAATTTCCGCAGTGCTCAAAATTCACCACCCTGTTCTCTCGCCCTCGAAATCAGCGGAGTTCGTTGCCAGAGAGTATTGTGAGCAATTCCGGTCCCTCTGTCCAGCAGGAGCGGACGGGAGACCTATCCGGTGCCAGGCCGACCGGCCTCCACAAATTGAGGGAAAACGTAACGGAGGGAGTCGAACAGAAAACCTGCGAACGCCTGAGCTGCCAGCACATGTCTAACATCGAGCACAAGGGATTTCTCGAGGGCCGCAAAGATCGTAGCTATTTTGAGCATGTTGGCTTCGTGCCGGCAGAGGAGGTCCATCAGCCCTTTCCCTTGCGCCCGCTCATCGTCCGCGCGAATGCGTTCGTCCAATAGCTCCTCCGCAGGCTGTGTGAATGTCAGTTCTGTACGGCCGCGGCGGCACCAGAATTCGAAAACGTCCTGAAGACCCGCAACCACTTTGTTCCAGAGGTTTTCGCTTGGGGCCTCCGGGAGCGGAATCATCTTTCCTTCGCCCGGGATGAACATCACACGTCCCGTGAGGCCGTCTTCCATCCGGTCGCTCCTCAGACTGCGGCACCAACGTAAGTCCGTCTTCCCGAGTACGCATACCGGAGGGGGATCCTTAAGCACCCTCTCCCTCCGGCCTGGCCAGCGGAGTTGCTCAGGGGAGCGGTAGAACAGTTCACCTAGGAACTCGGTCAGCTTCAAGGCCGCAAGCGACTTTCGGTGACTGCTTTCTATAAGGTCGGGCGAGTAGAGAGAGGCGCTCACTACCGTGGGCAGTCTTCGTTCCGGGTGTTCGCCCCGCAGCCTAGATTGCCATTGAATGAACTGCGGCTCAGAGGGAAAGGGCTCGTCGTCCACCCAGACCACGTCGAGGCTCGCGTCCCGCGACAGGTCCTCTGCGAACTTGATCGCGTCCTCCCGTTCTTCCAAATCGCCCAATGTGCCAACTAGGCTAAGGTACAGGTTGGGGTACGTCCCCTCGTCCGCATCCTCTGCGCGAACCGACTTTCCCAAGCCCGCGGACGCAACTGAAAGGAACGCCCCGAGGTGCCAGTTGTCCGAGGCCTCGGTAGACTGAGCTACGGCGTCCCGGTAGGTTCTCCCCAAATCGGGCCATGCCGCTTCAGGCGCGCTTGGGCACGGCACCGCCGGTGCGCGCCCAAGATCCTCGCGCTGATATAGCGGCCTTGCCTGACGTTTATTCGTCTGCTTGCTTGACTGGCCAACCCGAATGCGTGACCCTCCCCTCGCACCCCTTGCGCCGAATCTCTCTGAGTGAAACGTGAACTTGCTTCGCCCCGCCACCGTGCGAAACTTTTCCTCCGGGACTTCGTAACATTCCACGTTCATCTCGAGACACGCCCGCTTTGTCTCGACGGAGATGGAGTTTGCAAGCAAGCCACATCGGACGCGGCGCGGCGCGCACTGCCTCTTTAGTTGGACTCCGTAAACCACGACCTGACCGAGCGAGGCCTTATCGCCCCTGCCAAGTTTCACTTCCAGAACCAGAAGCGACTTGTTCGCGTCCTCAAATACTAGGTCCGCTCGACCCTCATTCAAGGCCATTTCTCGCCTGAAGCGCGTCAGCTCTTCGCTAAAGAACTCCTCAGGGTACCTCCATAACAATTGCTTCATTTCGTCTTCGGTCATAGGATGACAGACTCCAACGCGGAATGCCGTAAATTGGCGGAGATTATATCACGGCGGGGACACTCGGAATCCCTGTGTGTGATTTCGGCAGCCCTCTTGTGCTAATATATTTGTATGGAAGTGAAGATCGAACTTCCGGAAGACATCAACCTGTGCCTCGAAAGAGGCTGGGGTAATGTGTCTCGGCACGCGCTCGAGAGCTTGGCCATCGAGGGTTACCGTTCACGTGTCCTCAGCCGTGCACAAGTGCGGCGCATGCTCGGGTTTGAGACCCGTGCTGAAGTAGATGAGTTCATGGCGCGGCACGGGGTGCCTTTTGCCTACACCATCGAGGATTTCGAGATCGACGCGGAAACCAGCAGGCACCTGCAAGAAATCCGGAGCAAGGAACTGCGGCGGCGATGATAGTCATCGCCGATGCCACTCCTCTGCACTATCTTGTTCTCCTGAACCACGTGGACATCTTGCGAGAACTATACAGACATGTAATCATCCCTGAGGCTGTTTTCCGTGAACTGCAAGTAGACAGAACACCCCCTACAGTCAAGCAATGGATCGGGAGCCGCCCGCTGTGGCTGGAAGTGCGACAAGCTTTCGTACCTCAAGACCTCACTTTGACCGAACTCGACACAGGCGAACGTGAAGCGATCGCGTTGGCGGAAAGCCTCCGGGCAGACGCTGTGATCCTCGATGATAAGGCTGCTCGCCGTGAAGCTCAGCGACGAAATCTCCGGGTGATTGGTACGCTACGGGTCTTGGATGACGCGGCTCTGGCCGGGTTGGTGGACTTGCCTGAAGCGCTCAAGCGGCTACGGGCCGCCGGATTTTATCTGGACGCCGCGCTCGTGCAGTTTCTACTCGATCGGCACTCCCAGCGGATCAGCGGTAAGGCGGGCTAGGCAGGAAATCCGAAGAGCAGGCCCTCATGAACTCGCCCCACGTGGATGTCGAGCAGGGTGTTGGGCGGCAGGTTCAAGCCAGGCAGGACAATTTTTAGGTAATTGCTGCTGAGCGCCACGCGTCCATCATCTTTGCACTCATCGAGCGTGAGGGCGGAGAGCTTACGGCCGACTTGTGCCTGAAGGAAGGCTTGGCGCTTGGGGGCGAGCAAAGAGCGGATTTCCTGGGCGCGCTCGTGGGCCACCCGGCCGTTCACTTGCTGGGGCGAGGCCGCGGCGGGCGTTTGGGGTCGAGCTGAATAGGGGAAAATGTGCAGATAGGTGAAGGGCAGTGATTGGATAAAGTCAGCGCTGGCGGCGTGGTCCTGGTCCGTCTCACCCGGGAAGCCGACCATCACGTCCGCGCCGATGCCGGCATTTGGGATTTGTTCGCGGATGGCAAGGATACGCTCGGCGTACTGTGAGGGCCAGTATCTCCGGTTCATGAGGCGGAGAATGCGGCCGCACCCGCTCTGTAATGGGATATGAAAGTGCTGGGCCAAGCGTGGCTCTCCTGCCGCCAGTCGGATAAGTGCGGGGCTGACGTCCACCGGCTCGATCGAGCTTATGCGCAGGCGCGCGATAGCAGTTTCGTTCAACAACCTTTCGAGGAGGCCGAGGAAATTGATCCGCCGGTCAATGTCGCGCCCATAGCTTCCCAGGTTGATCCCGGAAAGAACGATTTCCTTGTACCCGCTCCGCTCCAATTCGTGGACCTGCTCAATGACCTTTTCGGGCGCCAGGCTACGGCTGCGTCCGCGGACGGAGGGAATCACGCAAAATGAGCAGCGCGCGTTGCACCCATCTTGAATCTTGAGTGTTGGGCGAGTGCGATCATCCGGAAATACGGGAGCAAAATGGAATTCCTCGCTAATCTCTCCCACCAGAACAGTCGGCTTCTGCGGGGATGCTGGCTGAGCGCTTGGAGCAGATGAATGATCAACGCCCTCCTTGCGCGCCAGGCTCGGGCTCAGCAGGTCCGCGATGACGTGCTTGTGGGAATTCCCAACTACCCACGCCACGCCTTCCAGTTGCGCGATTTCCGAGGGCGACCGCTGCGCATAACATCCAGTGACCAGGATCCTGCACCCAGGGTTGGCGCGGTGGATGCGGCGAAGCAGTTGCCGGACTTCCGCATCCGCCCTGCTGGTGACGGTGCAGGTGTTGAGAATCGCGACATGGCTTGCGGCAATGTTTTCGACCTCCTGGAGGCCCGATTCGAGCAACTGCTTTTTGATCGCAGCGCCGTCCGCCTGGCTAGCGCGGCAACCGAAATTGAGAATTTGGAATGTGAACATAGTCGAAATACAATTGTAGCTGATTTCATGAATTGCTAACGCCGATTGTTTCCAGGTCGGCCGCGCCCCGGCGGCAATCGGCGGGGCGACCAATCATCTCGGGCATCGCGAGTTGGACACAACTAAAACCGTGAGCATTGGCAGGTTACCTCGCCGTTGTTCCTTTTTCCTGGCCTTGCAGGGCAGAGGCCCATGCTTTGGGCGTCATTCCAAGAGTCTGCCGGAACAGCTCGACGAACGCGCTCGGCTGCCGATAGCCGACCTCGCCAGCGACCGTCTTTACAGACCATCCTTCAACCAACAACTCTATGCCTTTCATCAACCGCACCTGCCGTCGCCAAAACTCGAAGCTCGTTCCAACTTCCCTGCGGAAAGTTCTTTGGATCGTCCTGACACTTACCCCGACATTTCGACAAAGCGCGTCGAGCGACGGAGCGTCGGCTTGGTTCGCAATACAGGTTTGAGCGACTCCAAGCGCTCTCGCATCCTGGGGCAGCGCCACAAACATAGGAACTGGCGGGGCGTTTTGTAATTGGGAGACGATGAGATCCCGGAGCGCACAATGGAGATGACTTTTCATCTTCAACCGTCCGATTCTTACCGCTTCCACCACGAGTTCGCGCAAGAAGGGGGAGACGTGAAGCACGGTGCAGACCTCTGGGGCCCGCGGGACAAGTCCTCGTCTCAAGTATAGTGTTCGCATGGACACTGCGCGCGGCATGCGAATTCGGTGCCGGGTTCGGGCGGGAATCCAAAGGGCAAGATGAGGAGGTGTCAGCCAAAGGCTTCTCCCTGCCGAGACCTCCATCACTCCCCGCGTGGCGTAAATCAGTTGGTCAGAGTCGTGAGCGTGTTCGGGGACGTTGTATCCGGGGGGATATTCATAAGCAAGCGAGGAAATCGAAACGCCCGGCCCCGGATCGTGTTGCTTCAGCGCAGTGTGTCGCATGGTAGGTATATTATGGCGTATCAGCAGTCTATGCGACAGCGCGGATTCGATGGATACTACTGGAAGGGCTAAACGACCGTCAAGTGACCGTCAACAGAAAGCGAGTTTTGCTATGAAACGAAAGTCGATCTTAGGTTCTCTGACGGATCCTCCTTTTTCTTATAGCCGAAGGTTTTTGTCGAACTGCTTGGCGGGAGGGCAGTTAGGTATGGGGTAGTTTGTGAGGCGCCTGACTACATGGCGGGAAGGGCGACGCCAAGGGCCTTGAGGATTGCTTGCTGGCGAGCGTCCGGCTGAGGCAGTTTGGTCAGCGTGGTTTTTTCGTCGATGCGATAATGCAGCAGACACAGACGCGTCAAGGCCCGTAAGGCGTCGGGCAGCGTGATGGCGTCGGCATGAGTCTCGGTAGTGCCCAAGGCCGCACGCAACCGCCGCTCCATTTCGCGACTGACTTTCAGTGCCAGCAGGCAGCA
>Ga0187782_10004629_pt1 | contig 10286 bp, 10 predicted proteins | sample 0715_SJ02_MP15_2_FD_132454 | JGI IMG/M metagenome (GOLD analysis project Ga0187782, IMG submission 132454) | Tropical peat soil microbial communities from peatlands in Department of Meta, Colombia - 0715_SJ02_MP15_20_MG | ecosystem: Environmental > Terrestrial > Soil > Wetlands > Peat | place...
CGCTCCAGGAGCGGGGTATCGCCGGCGCGTATTTCCTGGCCAAGCAGGGGATCGATCTGTTGCGCAGTATTCACGACACTCTGCGCACTGACTGTCACGATCATCAGATTTTGGAATTGTGAAGCGCGATTAGGCGCTTGGCACGAGGATCGGAAAACACAGGAGATTGCCCTGCGGTCCGGCAGGCACTTCAGACAACCCGAATACAGTCCTAGTGAAAGATGCTACTTAGCCCGCACTCATCATCGCCGCGAAAAAGCAAACTGTCCACACTCATAATGATTCGGCGGGAAAACGGATCGATAGCAACCTTCGGCCCGACTTTATCCGGTCGCAGCACCCAAGAAGACTTGAGCATCCCTTCGGCAGGATTAGGCGACACGGAGACATCGATTTCGTTGAAGGATGTAGCTTCGACTTTATCCTTGATCTGCGTCGCTACTTCGACGTTAGCGCGTACCGCCTTCGCCGCATTATCGTCGAGGGCTGGCCCGCTGGGTGTTACTACTCCCCCGCTGGGCAGAAAAAACTCCTCTTGGCCAAACGTGAGCGGGTTCTGCGAGAGGTTGCTATAGATAGGAGGCGCCCTCCCGTACTCTCGGATTGTGTATCTGCGGGAAGTGCGAAGCGCGTAGTCCAGGCTATATGCGAATACCTTCATCTCGAGCGTGACACGATGCGAATCTTGTGCCGTGACAACAACCGGCGTCTCGATCTTTGTATTTTTTCCACCTACGTCGCTCGCTGCAACGAATGATCTTAGGTCGCAAGGCTTTTGCGGATTCACCGCTTCGACGATGAGCGTTAGCGGCGACCATGTGAGGGGGTCTTCACCCGGTACTAGGACGGCCTCGAAACGCATTTGGTCGGTGTAGCAGAACAGGTTCCTCATTACCTCCTGCGCTTCCATGCTGTGGTTGATCGGGCTAGACTCCGGAAGGCGAAACGTTAGGTCCACTACGATGTCGGCTGGCTTAGAAGTGTCGCGCCTCGGGTCGTCTTGCTTCGCCCGACACCAGAGCTCTGCGAAAAGGCCGAGACATGCCGCACCGATGAACGCGACCCCAATCACGCCGCGGCTCATCCTCATGAACGTCGGTTGACCCGCGACCCACGGGCAAACGCACAGCGCGTACGAAAACACCAGGAACACAATCGCGCCAAGTACGACCAACGTCGGCAGGTCGCGCATCAAGAAAATGCTGAGGAGCAGGACCAAGATACCCACGCCCGCGCTTTTCGCCGCCTTGTGTTTTGCCTCTTTCTGCGACTTAGGCATTCAACGCGCTTTCCGGGTCACTTGCTTTCGCTGGTTGCCAAATAAGTTCCCAGCCCAATCATGATCGCCCCCGTCACCGTTCGCTGACGCCGCCGAAAAAGCGGAGACGAGCGAATCCGATTCCCCAGCGGCCCCGCTAGCAGGATCACGACCAGGTCGGCCGAAGTGTTCAAGATCACCGAGAACGACCCCAACAACACAAACTGCAAAAACACGTGGCCGGTTTCGCGGTTCACGAACTGCGGAATGAACGACAGGAAAAACAGCGCGGTCTTTGGATTGAGTACCTCCGTCGCCACGCCCTGCCACAGCGGATTTCGACCGGAACTCGGCCCATGCTCCGCCTGAGTTTCAAGGATTGTAGCGCCGGCGCTCCTCGGCCCGATTGTGGCCGCGTCTTCTCTGCGCGCATCGAGAATCGTGCGCACTCCCAGAAAGCACAGGTAAATTGCGCCGACATATTTGACGGTAGAAAACGCCAGCGCTGACCGGGCCAGAATCACCGAAACTCCCAGGGCCGCGGCAACCACGTGCGCCATGCCGCCAAGAAACGTCCCCAGCGCGGAAAGCACGCCTTCGCGCTTGCCTCCCGCCAGACTGCGCGCCAGCACATAAAGCATTCCCGGCCCCGGCGCGACCGCAAGCAGTACCGCCGCCGTCAGAAACAGCAACATTCGCGTGGAATCAAACATGATGCGGAAATTGTACGACAGGTGGATGGCGCGACGGCGTCCCGCAGGAGGGCTTGATTAAGTTCTCGAAACCGAAAGCAGGTTTCTCGACTCCGCAAAATTGCCCGAAAGCGGGCAATCCTGCTCCGCTCGAAATGACAATGTGCGGGCTTAGTCGGGATCTAGTGGCTGCCCTCGCTCACGCACCGGTACGCAAGATTACCCTCGTTCGCGTTCTTGGAAGCTACATTCACCTGCCCGTTGTAGACGACATAATAGCTTCGTCCGGCGTCTGCTTCGGTTGCCGTCCACCAGTAGATGATCTGGGAATGAGCCTTCCACAGCGGTGAGTCCTTATCCGGCCAGGTGCGGTATTTCGCCGAATGCGTAAGCGGATCCCATTCGCCGCCCGCGTTTTCGCCGCGGTGCACCATCGAACGGACCGCCTCTTCCACCGTGGGCAGCCGCCAGATATCCTGCGCAGCTCCCATCAGCAGTTTGCCGTCCGCAGAAAGATTTCGGCATCGCGTTCGCGCCTCAAACCAGGTGGCGCTGGTTTCCGGCCAGCCTGGTCCTTCCGGCGCCCAGGTGAGCGTGACGCCGTTGCCCACAATGCGCCGCGCGCCGTAATTGCCGTCGTCGATGCGCCCTACAGCTCGCCAGCCGGGCACCGCGCCACACACCACAAACGTGGTCAACGGCAAGCCAACCAGCGCACGATACGCCCACCTGCGCGGTTCCGGGCGGCCCACGCGATACAAAACTCCCATGAACAGAAGAAGAGGAACAATAACAATAATGACGACCGATCCCGCGACCAGTCGAAAGTGGAATACGATCCAGGCGAGAATCGCCAGCGGCACAAAAAACAAGAGTGACAACTCAGGCCACTTCACCGCCGCTACTGAGGGAATCATTAAGATCAGCATCGGCGAGGCATATTGGATCAACATCAATCCAAGGTTCTGCCAGATGCTGCGGAAGTACCAGCCTTCATAGAAGTTCTCGACGCTTCCCCAGAAGGCCCAAAAGCACAAGATCACCACAGAAATTACAACCGCAATCCATCCTGCGATTCGACTGCGATCTGATTGGCTGTCAGCGAGCATGAATAAGTGTGTTTGGGGTGGCACGAGATGCGGGAGTAAAAACTATCTCACAAATGGTTTTGGTAAGGGCACGGCTTCCAGCCGTGCCGCCAACAGCCGCAAAACACGCGGGCTTTAGCCCCTGAGGGAATGCGCAGGGGCTTATAGAGACTATGTCTCAACTCGAGTGCGCTCGAAAAAGTGAAATGCACAATGCCCTTTCAGCCGCGAAGCGGCGGCAGAATGCAGCCCACGGCGTAAGCCGTGGCTAAAAGTGGTAAAAGAGCAAGCCCCGAAGGGGTGAAAGACAGGTTGCGACACAGTCTCCAAAAGCCCGCTTGGTTTGCGGCTTGGGTCGGCTCGGCTGGGCGAAGCCGCGCCCGTCCCAAAACCATTATCAGAGCTTCTAGTCCCGCAACCACTCCTCGAACTCTCCCAGCGATTCCACACGCGGCAGTTCGCGATTGCGATACGCGCCGGCGACATCGAGCAAAACCGCGTCCATCCCTGCATTGCGGGCGCCGACATAATCCACCGAGTACACATCACCCACATACAAGCTTTCGCCGGCCCGCGCGTTCAAGGTTGCCAGTGCCGCCTGGAAAATTTCCGCCCGCGGTTTTTCCACGCCAATTAACCCGGAATCCGTAACGCTCTCGAAGCAATCGCCGATCCCGCAGCGCGACAGAACCTGCCCCACTCTGCCATCGGCATTGGAGATCACTGCGATGCGAAAATCCGCGGCGATGCGCTCGAGAATTTCGCGCGTGCCAGGTAAGATCTCGTCCCAGTTCGACGAATCCTTCGCGTTCTTCACCAGCGCATCGCGAATGCCGCCGTCCTCTCCGCGTTCTTCCAGCAGGTGAGTGTGAAAGCGCCACCAGAAGCCGTGATTCACGTCGCCCGCTTCCATATCGCGGTCAAACTCAAGTTTGGTGCGGCGTTCCAGCGCCTGCCATTGCTCCAGCGAAGGATGCCGCTTCCTTGCCAGCGGCGCCAGCATCCTGGCACGGTTAGGAAACAGTAGCGTGTTGCCCACATCGAAGAAGATGACTTGCAATTTTCTCATTCAGAAACCCCAGAGCAGGGTAGTGGTGCAGTTTACAAGGAAGCGAGCCAAACGCGCGATTATTGCGGCGCGAAGAACGCGCCGCACCGCGCGGCTCGCCCAGATCCTTCGCTGCGCAAAAGAGGCTTGCTCAGGATGACAAGCAGACTGCACCACCACCCAAAGGCAGTTCCCACCATGTTATCGAAGTGCGATGAGAGCTGTCCGGGTCTGATCGAAAAATATCGAAGCCATTGCGCTCGGTTCGTTCTAGAATTGGCTTGTGCGGGAGGCAAAGACCATGTCTAAAGCACAAGGGCATTGGATTTTCATGCGCGACGACATACTTATTCTCCATACGGAAAATCGCGATTATCGCGCGGGCAAACGCGCCCTGGAAATCGAAGAGCGTGAGATCAGCCGGGAGGAAGTAAAAGTCAGCTACGGAAAAATGCTGCCGGAGGTTGATGCCGTTTTATCCAGGAAGCGAGCGCATACGCATTCGTTCTGAATATCGAGTAGCGAGTCTCTAGTCCCGAGTGTCGGCATCGACTCCCCGGCTACTATATCGCGCCTTCTCCTTTTTTAAGTTCGCTCTTGCTCGGGACTCGCAACTCGGTACTCGGTGCTCGCAACTCGACTCCGCTCAGGCGACTTCATCGCGCCTCTGTTCGCCCGCATTCTGACCGCTCTCGAGCGCGTGCGCGTCGGCGTTGCTCTCCTCCCAATCAAACGCCAGCGCCCGGGCAGTGGTTTCGATGGGCTCAAGTTCCGGGATGTCCTCGCCAACCGACGCGCCCAACTCGGCAAACTTTCTCGCCGAAACCAGCACGCGGCTTTCGAGCGAGCCCACGGCCTTGTTGTAGCACTCGACGGCGCGATCCAGTCCCGCGCCGACCGCCGCGATGTGCGCCGCGAGCAGCCGCAAGCGATCATGTAATTCTTTGCCCAGCGCGCTGATCTGCTGCGCGTTGCGCGCCAGCTTCTCCTGGTTCCATCCATAGGCAACGGCCTTGAGCAGCGCGATCAGCGTGGTCGGTGATGCGGGGATGACCCGGTTCAGGACTCCGTGCTCGATCAGGCCGGAGTCCTGCTCCAGAGCCGCGCTGAAAAACGTCTCGCCGGGCAGAAACATGACCACGAACTCTGGCGTGGAATCGAACTGCTGCCAGTAATTCTTGCCCGCCAGCGTATTCATGTGATCGCGGACTTGCCGCGCATGGTTGGCCAGGCAGGCTCGCCGCGCTTCCTCATCATTGGTTTCGAAAGCATCGAGAAAAGCTTGCAGCGGCGTTTTGGCATCGACCACAACATTTTTTCCGCCGGGCAACTTCACCACCAGATCGGGACGAAACCTGCCGCTCTCGGTGCTCACCGTTTCCTGCTCGGCAAAATCGCAGTAGGGAAGCATGCCCGCAATCTCGACTACGCGCCGCAATTGAATTTCCCCCCAGCGCCCGCGCACATTGGGAGTGCGCAGCGCCCGCACCAGATTGCCGGTCTCGGTTTGCAGTTCTTTTTGTGTAGAGATCAGCGACTCGACCTGGGTGCGAAGCTGGCCGTATGCATCCGCGCGCTTGACCTCCATCTGTTGAATCTGCGCGTCCATTTTGTCCAGCGATTCGCGCACCGGCGCCACCAGCTCTGCGACCGCTTTCTGCCGGTGGTCGAGATCGCCCCGGGCCTCGCTCTGAAACCTTTCCAGACTTTCCTTGGCCAACACGAGGAAGGATAAGTTGTTGCTTTTCAAAGCATCGGAGGCCATCGCCTTGAAAGCGTTGCGCAATTCTTCCCCGGCCCGGGTCATTAATTCGATCTTTTCGCTGCTGGCCTTCCGTTCCGATTCTAGGGCCGATTCCAGCCTGGCGCGGGCCGCTATCAGATCCTGCTGGGCCTGCAAAAGCCGCGCCAGATCGGCCTTTTCAGCGGATAATTCCTTTTCCATCAACGTCAAACGCGCGTTGAGCGTGGCCGTGCGCGAGCGCAACGCCAGCCAAGCAATCACGCTGCCAAACAACAGGCCAATGACCCCACCAATGACAGGTTCCATAGCGAAAGTAACTATTCAGGCTGGATTCCAGCTTCTAGCGTAGCACCAGCGGCAAGTTTGAGCCTTGGATTTGGACACCCCCCAGGGTCGAGATGCGTAGGCACAAGCGATGCCACGAGCCCATGCAGTGCCGGAAGAAGCCGTTCCGGATAAAAAAGCTGTACGCCAGAAAGCCGGCAGAGCGGTCATACAGGGTAAGGCTGTTCTCACCGTCTTGCTGCTGGTGGTCGCAGCCGCAACGCGCCCCTCGCCTCGATTGACGGCCTCCGCGGCGGCAAGCGATACCGCTTCCGGCAAGCAGCAGGCCACGCTGAAATCCGCGGCCTCGACTGCACCCGACATTCCGTTCAGCGACTTCGATGCCACCTCGGAACGCACGCTGCTCGATCTGGCGAATCAGGCGCGAACGCAGGCCGGCTTGCCCTCCCTCGAATACGATGCCGGACTGTCCCGTGCCGCCCGAATTCACGCGCAGGCCATGTTTGCCGCCGGGGAGCTTTCCCATCAGCTTGACGGCGAGCCCTCCCTCCCGCAACGCCTGGCGGCTGCTACGCGCCTGCAACTCGATCAGGAAGGCGAAAACGTTGCCTTCGACCTGAACGCAGAAGACGGTCACAAGCATCTCATGTTGTCGCCGCCCCATCGCGCCAACCTGCTTAACCCGGCCTACAACGTCATCGGCCTGGGCGTGGTGCGCGCTCCTGACCGCATCTACATCGTGCAGGATTTTGCTCACGCGCTGCCCAACTACTCGGCCGCCGAAGTCAAGGAGCGCGTTGCCGCCGCCGTGGCCGAAGCACGCCGTCAGGCCGGCCAGCCCGCACTCGCGCGCCGCGATCTGCCCCACGCCGACGATGCTGCCTGCTCCATGGCGGAAGCCGACCAGCTCGGCACTCCGCCCATTCAGCAACTGGCGCGGCGCTACACCGTGCTGAGCTACACCAGCCTGTATCCTGAAACCTTGCCCGCGAACGCCGGCCCCGCGCTGGCCGCGCGCAATCTGCATAGCTTTTCCATCGGCGCCTGCTACTCGCGCACCGACACCTATCCCACCGGGGTGTATTGGGTTGTGGTGGCGTTGGAATAAGAACTCGGGACTCGCAACTCGGGACTGGCCTCTACTTCATCGGCACGCTGTAGTGCGACGCCACCACCTGCCACTTTCCGCCGATCTTCATCCACACATCGGTGAAGCGGTCGTGGTATTCGTAGCGTTTCCCGCGGGACACGCCGGTCTCGTGGTACGCACCCGTCACCACCCCCGTGTTGCCATGCATCCGCACCTTCATGTCGGTGATCTCCGCCACCTCCACGTGCACCGCAGGTTCGGCGCTGTGGCTGATATAGCCCACTTTGCTGTAGGTCGTGCCATCTTCCACGGTAATCAGAAAGTCGTCGGCCAGCAGCCAGGAGAGAATGTCCACCTTTCTCTGTTTGTAGGATTCCGTCCATTTCATTTCCAGCGACCGGACCGTCGCCGCGTCGGGATTTTCCTGCGCCACCAGAGAAATTGCAGAAACCAACGCGGTTGCCACTAAACCCAGGGTCAGTGTGAATGCGAATCGAGCACGCATAATCATTGTGTCGCACAGTCGCGCCAGCCGCGCAAGTTCCTTCGTTGGGCCAGCCTGCCCCGTGTGACTCCGTGCTCTTCGTGGTGATCAGTCGCTATTCTGTGCTCCCCGGCGCCTACCCATTTGAACGCTTCCGCCGGGGCACACGGCCCTCCCGCTTCCTGTGCTAACCTTCCCTTGCCCCTCCGTCTGCGATTCCCATGGAAGCCTCGCAGCCAGTTCGGCCTGAGCCGGCCGCAGAAGCCGCGCCCTCCCGCATCCGCATCGGCACCGCCGGATGGTCCTACAAAGACTGGGAGGGCATCTTCTATCCCCCCGACCTCAAGCACCGCAAGCTACACCCGCTCGAGTACCTCGCCCGCTTCTTCGACACGGTCGAGATCAACACTTCCTTCTACGGCCCGCTCAAGCCGGAGCTCACCAAACTGTGGTGCCGCAAAGTCGCTGCGGTAAATCCTAATTTTCTCTTCACCGCCAAACTTTACCGCGCCTTCACGCACTCTCCCATCGCCGTCATGGAGCCCACTTCCGCCGCCACCATCCGCCCCAGCGACGAGGACGAGCGCCTCACCCGCGAAGGCCTCGACGCGCTCGCCAGCCAGCGCCGCCTGGGCGCGCTGCTCATCCAGTTTCCCGTGTCGTTCAAAAACACGTCGCTCAACCGCGAATATCTCGACCGCCTGCTGCGCCAGTTCATCGAGTATCCGCGCGTGGTGGAGGTGCGCCACTCCAGTTGGAACGATGCTGCGACGCTCGCCGCCTTCACCCAGAAAAACGTCGGCTTCTGCAACATCGACCAGCCGCTGCTCGGCCGCTCGCTCGCGCCCACCGAGCACGTCACCGCCGCGATCGGCTACGTCCGCCTCCACGGACGCAACTATGAGCACTGGTTTGCCGATCAAGGTTCCGACTCCGACCGTCGCGACGACCGCTACAACTATTTGTATAAGCCGAGCGAGCTTGCGGGATGGAAAGAGAGAATCGTGAGTGTCGCCGAAAAAGCCCAGACCACTTACGTGATCACCAACAACCACTTCGAAAGCAAAGCCGGGGTAAACGCGCTGGAGCTGAAGGCCATGATCAGCGGCAAGCGCGTGCAGGCGCCGGAGACGCTGCTGCGCAAGTATCCGGAGCTGAGAAGCGTGGCGGATGCCGAAGATGATACGCGGCGCTCGGGTTCGGCATCGTTGTTCAAATAAGGTTCGTATCAGGGCACGCCTTTTCAGGCGTGCCGAAAATTCGACTTTCCCTCCTCCAAAGCAGATGATGGTACTCGCGATTCGCACGCAATCTCCGTTCAGGAGCGACCGTTGATCTCCAGAATCGGCAAGACGCTTCTCACCGTAACCCTCGGCCTCTACTTCCTGCTGGTGGGCTACAACAACATCGCCGACTACGACACCAACTTCCACTTCGTCGAACACGTGCTGAGCATGGATTCAATTCCCGCCGATAGCAACGTGCAGTGGCGAGCGATTCACTCGGTTCCGCTTCATCACCTGGCTTACTGGGTCATCATCGTGTGGGAACTGACCTCTGGCATTCTGTGCGCGGGAGGAGCGCTGGCGCTGTTTCGCGAATTGCGGTCTCCCGAGCGATTCCAGCGGTCGGCAGCAGTCGCGATCACGGGCCTTTGGCTGGGTCTGCTTTTGTGGGCGCTGGCCTTCATCACGGTCGGCGGAGAGTGGTTCATGATGTGGGAATCTTCGATGTGGAACGGCGAAACCGCGGCGTTGCGCATGTTCATCCTGACTGCTGTAGCTCTGCTGTTTTTCTACATTCCGGGTTCTTTGTCGCAGCACTAAAAAGGGCTGCGCCACCCAAACACGCCACGGCGCAGACTGGAAGCTTTCCCCACATGGCGTAGAATTTAGACGAACACCACGGGGGCTTTGAGCCATGTATTTTGAACAGTTCTACCTGGGCTGTCTGGCGCATGCGTCGTACATGCTGGCTTCCGAGGGCGAGGCGGTGGTGGTGGATCCGCAACGCGATGTGGAGATCTATCTCAAGGCGGCGGAGGAAAAGCACGTTGCCATCCGTCACATCTTCGAGACCCACCTTCATGCGGATTTCGTTTCCGGGCACCGGGAGCTGGCGGCGAGAACCGGCGCGCGCATTTACATGGGCAGGGAAGCGCAGGCTGCGTTCCCTCATGTCGCCATGGACGATGGGTTCGAGCTGCGCGTGGGCAAGATGCGCATCAAGGCGCTGTCGACGCCGGGGCATACTCCGGAGAGCATGTGCTACGTGATCACGGATGAAGAAAAATCCCCGAATCCGTGGGCGGTGCTAACCGGGGACACGCTGTTTCTGGGAGATGTGGGGCGTCCCGATCTTTCCAAGCGTTACAGCGCGACGCAACTGGCGGGAATGCTGTACGACAGCCTGCACGGCAAGGTGCTCAAGCTGGCGGATGGCGTGCTGGTTTATCCGGCGCACGGCGCGGGATCGTTGTGCGGGCGCAACATGCGGGCGGAGCGGGTTTCCACGATCGGCACCGAGCGGCTGACGAACTACGCATTGCAGATCAAGAGCCGAGAGGAGTTCGTGAAGCAGTTGACCAGCAATTTGCC
>Ga0187782_10004630_pt1 | contig 10286 bp, 10 predicted proteins | sample 0715_SJ02_MP15_2_FD_132454 | JGI IMG/M metagenome (GOLD analysis project Ga0187782, IMG submission 132454) | Tropical peat soil microbial communities from peatlands in Department of Meta, Colombia - 0715_SJ02_MP15_20_MG | ecosystem: Environmental > Terrestrial > Soil > Wetlands > Peat | place...
AATCGTCGCTTCGACCGATGCCGCGTCGTCATAGGCGTCGACCTCTGCTGCGATGAAGGTGCGATCACTGGTCATGCCGAGTATACACCGTCCCAAGGGTTTTGGGATAGGCTCTAAGCCGCCAGCACGTAACACGCTCGTCAACGCACAGCTTCAGGCGCGGCGCCGTCGGCGCGGACAGCTGAATGATACCACCATGTCCTATGCTCGCACGCGACGCCCATCCAGCTATCCGGTTGTCTGGGTCCATCTTCCCGATCGTCCACGGCGAACCAGCGTCATCGTTCTGTACCGATCGAAGGACCGGACCGATGTGTACGCTTCGGACGGACGACTGTATCACCTACCCCCGTTCCAAGTGAGCCGCTCACGCCGGAACGTCATCGCTCACTCCGTCGGTCTCAAACTCATCGGCGAATATCTCGCAATCCACGGCCTGCGACAACCGTCGCCCAGCAATCGCCGGAGGGTATGAGCGCGGATCAACGGGCTTTGCGCGCTGGGACTCGTGTATGCCGACCGCGCGTCGGGTGAAACTACACGGGCAGTCTTCGTGAAAACGTAACCTCCCACCGTTGCCGAGTTTTCTCCCTCCTCAACATCGAGGCGTCCGACCGAAAACGTGCGTAGAGTTCTCCGAAGGACCGCACTTCGATATGCCGACGTTTCACGTGCGAGAAGATCTCGTCCAAGATGGCCAGATCCTCATTGAATTCCATCTGAACCCAGTCGTGCAGCGCCAAGACCCATACTGCGTGGGCCCGCTCCACGATATCGAGGGAGTACTTCACATAGTCCACATAGGACTCTCGGGCTTCCCATCCATACTTGAGCGCCCACTTGACATCGGAGTAACCCTTCAGACACAGTTCCAGTATTTCGGGGAACCCTTGTGCCTCGTAGGAGAATACGTTGAAGTCTACCGGGAGAGGATCCGCCCGGTCGGCGGTTTCTTTGTTCAGATGGAAACTTCGCACGTACTGAATCTCTTCTGTGCGCAGGACTTCCAGGAGGTCTGGCCGGTCCACCAGCCCCATAAAGCAGCCGTATGGGACACTCAATCCGACACAGGGCCTCCCTAGGTGGCTCATGAACGCGGCACTTGCCCTTCGGATCTCCTCATGCGCTGCTTCGACATTCCGCGCCATCGGCCAGTCGGCGAACTCTAGTCTCCCATCCGTGTCGACCACGCTTGGCTTGAGCGCCACATGCGTATAAGTATGCTGCTGAAAATCCAGGAGAGGGTTCCCAATGTGTGCCCCGAAAACAGCGATTTCCGGTGGGAGCTTCTCGCCAACGACAAACATGGTGCCGGGTAGCTCATACTGGTCGTGGAGGCGCTTTGCTCGATCCAAGAATAGGCGGGTTACGTCTGCACCGCACGTGGTGCGTGTCGTCCTCAGAAGATCGCCGTTCGTCCCGGCTTCCACATCGTACCCGATAAGCAACATCGCGCACCCCCAACCTTCCCTCGAGTGTATCGTCCCGCTCTACTCGTCTTCGGACGTTTCACGTTTCCTAATTCCCAGGGTCACCCCTTGACTGCGCCGCCTGTCAAACCGCTTACGAGATAACGCTGAAATAGCAGCGCGATGAGGATCGGCGGCAGGCACATCAGCGTGCCGCCGGTTGCTATCAAGCCGAAATCGAGTCCCCCGAAATCGGTGCTGAACTCCGAAAGCGCGACCGGCAATGTCTTCGACGCCAGGGTTTCCGTAAAGATCAGAGCAAATAGAAACTCATCCCAGGCAAGCAGCATGCACACGATCCCCGCGGCGGCCATCCCTGGTCCGGCCAAGGGAATCACGACTCTCCACAGCGCACCGAAGGGTGTGCATCCATCAACGACCGCAGCTTCTTCGAGTTCTTTCGGGACCGTCCGGAAGAAGTTGCCCATAATCCAGATGACGATGGGCAGAAGATACGCGCTGTATGTGAGGATAAGTGCGTAATACGTATCGAGCAGGTCAAGCTGGCGTAAGAGAAGATACAAGGGAATCACTAACGAGATCGGCGGGAGCGCCCGCGTCCCCATGCTGAGGAACCAAAGTGCGTCGCGACCGGGGAACGAGAACCGGACAAGCCCATACGCCGCTAGCACGCCCAAGGCCAAGCTGGCGACGGTGCTCGACAGGACGACCACTAAGCTGTTTCGGAACGCCGCGCGAAAATCTCCCGCGACATGTTCCATCGAGGGGCCGAGGGCTTTAAGGCCGTCACTGGCACCCTCCGAGAACAGTGCCCGGTATCGAATCGTCGTTGGGTGCTGAGGGATCCAGTGCGGGGTCGAACTGTTGAGCTCCACATCCGGCGACATGCTGGAGATGAACAACCACGCTACGGGAGCAAGGCTCACGACGACGATCATTCCCACAGCCGCATAGAGGATTCCGCGTCGTACTCGTCGCCAGGCGCGCATGAAGCACCACATCAGTATTCGACGCGCAAGGCCAACGCGCGAAGGTAGAATAGCGTCAGAACGATGGTGGCGGCGGTAATGGCTACGGACATGGCTGATCCGTAGCCGAAATTCAGAAAGCTAAACGTCTGTTGATACGCGAGGTATCCCAAGACCATGGTCCCGTTTGCCGGCCCACCCCGGGTCAGGATGTAAATAATACTGAAGACACGGAACGTTTCCAGCGTCCGGAGGATCAAGATCAGCAGGAGCGCGGGCTGCAGCAACGGGAGCGTGATACGCGCAAAGGTCTGCCACATGGTGGCGCCATCTACAGCCGCCGCGTTATACAACTCTTGCGGGATGACCTGCAGTCCGGCCAAGAACAGGATCACGTAGAACGGGGTCTCCCGCCAGGCGTCCGCGATAATGACCATGTTGAGTGCCAGCCCCGGACTCCCAAGCCAATTGACGTTGTTCTGAATCACTCCGAGCGCCTTCAACAGCCCGTTTAGAGCGCCGTAGTCCGGGTTGTAAATCCAGCTCCACAGGAGGCCGTTGACGATCGTCGGAACAGCCCAGGGTACAATAGCGATGGCACGGACGAGCCGCCTTCCCACGAACTCGGCGTTCAAAACAACCGCAATCGCCAGCCCTGCAATTGTCTCTACGATCAGCGAGACAGCCACGAAATAAAACGTGCGGCCCAGCGCATGCCAAAATTCCGGGTCGTGCGCCATCGCGACGTAATTGCCGAGCCCGACGAAGGGTCGGCCGGGCAGAATGGGGTTACTCTGAAACAGACTGAGCCACACCGCGTACATGATCGGGTATACCATGACGCCAAACACCACGATCATGCTCGGGGCAACGAGTATAATCGGCAGTCGTGCCCGCTCCACAGAAACGCGGTGGCTCAGTCTCACGAGCATGGCGAGAGTGGTCAACCCACTGGCAACGCGATCGGCCTCCCCTCGCGGGCAGACTGGTAGGCGGCAAGCACGAGCCCCAACGCGCGTCGGCCGTCGATGCCGGACGAACTTGGCGTCCGATTCTCCGACGCAGCAGCCACGAATTCCTCGCACAGTTTCGCCCACGGATCAACTGATTTCACATCGGGATAGTACCAACCAGACCTTCGGTTAGCAGTCCGCCGCAGATAGACACGCACTAGCGGCGCTTCCCGATGGATCGAGAGCGTCCCCTCGGTGCCGTATACCTCGACGCGCTGGATCGTCTGGTCGAACTGCGTGCCCCAGCCGGCCAGGATTGTGCCGAGTCCTCCATCGTCCATCTCGAGCTGAAGTGTCGCCGTGTCATCGACCGAAATGGAATGGACAAAGGCACCGACTTGCCCGAAGACACGCGCGACTCGTTTGCCGGTGATCCATGTGACCAGATCCGCATCGTGAACACCCATGTCGAGCAAAGCCCCGCCGCCCGAACGCTCCGGCCGAAAATACCAATCGGTCGCGGCCCCGAAGTACTCATACGGACCAAAATGCGAGAACTGGGTGACAACCAGATAGGCCCGACCGATCGTGCCGTCCTGCGCGAGCTGTTGGGCGCATTGAAACTCCGAAAGGAACCGCCGGTGGAATGGAACCATCAGCTGCACTCGCGCCCGCTGGGCCGCAGCCACCATGGCATCGGCCTCCTCCAGCGTAACCGCCATGGGTTTGATGACGAGAACATGCTTGCCGGCCGCCGCCGCGCGAATCGTCATCGGCGCGTGCAAATAGTTGGGGGTGACTATGGCGACCGCCTGGACGTCTGGCTGCTCGAGTAACTGTTCGTAATCGGAAAACCAACGGGAAGCTCCGTACCGCCCAGCCGCAACTCGCGCGCGGCCCTCGTCACTGTCCGCAACGGCTATTAGGGTCGCCGTAGGCTGCATGTCTGAAAGGTACCGGAGAAAACGCTCGCCTAACTTCCCGCACCCAATCACTCCAAGACCAATCATTGCTACGTGTCGCCTCCCATCCTAAATCAGCTTGGGGAATTTTGGTTCATCCGGCCTACTTGACCCGTGTCGCGAGCTGTTCTATTTGGCGCTGCGCCTCATCCAGCGCCTGCTGTGGTGTGGCTTCGCCAACAAGTGCCCGATGCAGCTGCAACTGCATGACACTCGACCACTGTGAGTACCATGGCAGAATGGGCCGCGGGTATACGTACCGGAATTGATTCGCGAACCCGACCATCTCAGGGTCACTCCGCACGACCGCTGGATCCCGCAACACCTGCAAGGAGGTGATTTGATCAAACTTCAACGCCGTCATCTCCCACTTTTGGACCTCCGGAGACGCGTAGATCAGCAGTAGTTGCGCGGCAAGGTCCTTATGGAGCGACGTTCTCAGGATCCCATACCCGCTGCCTCCCCCGGTAGAAGAACTGAGCGTGTGCGCTGACGTGGACCCGGGGATGAGTCCGATACCGACGTCGTTGACGACTTTAGAGCGCGATGGATCCTGCGCCCATGCCCAAGCGAAGCCCCAACTGACCAAGTAAGGAATCTGGCCCTGAATGAGCAAGTTGACGACCCCGCGGTCGTCGAGAGTGATGGACGATGGATCGGAGATCTTCAAGCTCGTGAGACTGTCACGCATGAAAGCAAGGGCCCTGACGGCAGCCCCACTATTGAGCGTCCAATGCCCGGCGGCATCCTGGTACCTGCCGCCGAAATCGTTCAGCAGGAGGGTATAGTCGCACACCAAACCCTCCGCCTGCGTCCATCCCCAGGCGATACCATATCGTGCGAGTCCCTTCATCTGGAGCACTTTGGTCTGCTGGATTAGTTCTTCCCAGGTGCGCGGGGGTTGCGCAATACCGGCCTGCCGCAAGAGCCGCTTGTTGTAGTAAAAGAACTTGGCGTTGAACGCGCCGTCCAGCGCCCAGATCTGTCCATCGTACTGCATCTGCTGCAGGCTCGCCGGAATTGTATCCGCGACGAAGGCCTTCGACAAGTACGGGCCGAGCGGGACTAGGAATCCCGATTTCGCGAACTGCGCGAGCCAAATCGTATCGACCTTTGCGATGTCATACGCGTGACTACCTGCGACTTGGGACGTCACAATCTTCTGGAACGATTCGTTGTAGCCCTGACTCACGATCTCCACGTCTGCGCCGGTCTTCTCGCGGAAAAGTTGAGCAGCATGCTCCCACACCGGCACGACTTCGGAACTCGCAATCACGGTAACCTTTGCAGGCGCTGCGCCGCTCGTGGGCGCGAACGGCACTGCAAGCACGAACGTAAACAGGAGCGCAACCATGGCGGCGATACAGCGTTCCAGTCGTATGGCTCCCAATATCCTCACCTCCTGTGGGCTGTACAACGATTACCGCGATCTGAGTACGCTTTCCCGCAGGGGCAGGCATTCGACCCAGGCCTTCCCCATATTGTCACTGACCTGCCCTCTGGCATGCTAACTCCTGCCTAGGACAAGTAGCCGTGTTCGGAAAGCACGCCTTCAAGATACCGTCGGCCTCGATCTAGCCACCGGACTGGGTCACGATAGCGCCCGAGCTCGAACGACAAGAAGCCATCGTAACCGACACTGTGTAGCGATTCCACGACGTCGTCCCAATCGATGATGCCCTGCCCGGCCGGCAATGAGTAGCTGAGCAGACCGTCGGAATCTTTCGTGTGAACGTGAAAGATCTTCGCTCCCACTTTGCGTATCGAAACCGGCACGTACTCACGCTGCATGAACTGCCATCCGGTGTCGAAATTCATCCCCAACGCGGGATGCGGGACCTGATCAAACAGCCGGAGGAAGGAGTCGGTGTGGCTGACGATCACGTGCGTGTGGCCCTCGAGTGCGAGTCGGAGCCCGTGTTGTTGCGCGATCTCTGCACATTGCGCGACGGAATCGGCAAAGTTGCTCCAGATCGCCGCCCAGTCGAACGCCGGATCAATCTGCAACGATAGTTTTGGATTAAACTTCTCCTGCCCCCGGGCGTCGAGATAGATAGCGTGGGGTACGTATGGTACCGGTCCGGTGAGTTCCCGCGGCCACGCAGATACCATGTTGATGATATCGGTTCCAAGCTCGTGCGCAATCTTGGCCGCCTGCTCGAAGAACCCCAGAGAGCGAGTCTTGCGCTCGGGCACCAGACTAGCGAGATCTCCCGCGAGCGCATCGTAGACGGCAACCTCTGACAGCGTGAGGCCGTGTGAGCGGTACCGGTGCCGTAGATCCCGAATGCGCCCCTCCGTATAATATTCACGCAGATCCTGCTCGGAAAACACGATCAACTCGATACCCTTGAAGCCGATCTTCGCAACAGTGTCGATCGCGTCCTCATATGGTGCGGCATACCCTGGACTCGTGAACGCCCACGCCGTGCAGCCAACCTTCACCGTATCACCTCCACTTCAGATGGCGGCCCCACCATGTGCGCGGTGGCTGTCTTGAACTGCGGCCCTTGGTGCTAGTGTCCTGAGTCGAAGATGCGTTGCATAATTCAGGTGCCTGTGACCCAAGCAAAATCTGGCGAAACTCATCAAGAGATTGTTAGCGGACCTCTGACTCACCACACTAGATTGCACCTCGCACTCGAAAGACAGCAGGCTTGAATCATAAGGGTTCCGAGGCGCCTTGATGAACGCTGGCGAACACCGAACAGTAACCTCTCACGAGAACGAAGTATCTTCGTCAGATTGGAAGCGGTACCAGCCGTGCCCTTCCCCCACACACGAGTTTGGCGCCAGGATGCATGAAAAAACATCGGGCGCAGACCTGATTGAACTCGCCATCCATCGACAAGATGGTCGAGATAGGAAACAGCCAGGGAATGGCAGTCCACGGTTGTACATTCGTGCGAAGATTTCACCCCGGGTCCTGCGCGATGTGAGCGACCCGCCAGACCTTTCGCACCCTGCATGTAGAGCTGGGCCGCTCCACACGCTACTGCAAGGTTGTAGGGGCACCGCGCCGGGCGCCGGGCTTGCGGCGGACACCGTCTCCGGTCCTCAATCAGGTCCGCGAGCTGGCCACGCAGCACACGGATCACGAGATTGCCGAGATCCTCAATGCACACCAGCTCCGGTCAGGGACCGGCCAGACCTTCACCGCGCGCATTGTGATGTACCTTCGCCTGGGGTACGAGATCCCTAGCTTCGCCCAGCACCTTCGCTGCGCTGGATGGCGCACGTCATCAGAGATCGCCGCCCAACTCGGTGTGCGCCGGGCGACGGCCTTCCGGTTCGCATGCGCAGGTGTGCTGCGGGCGATGCGCGTGGATGACCGGGGCCGGCTGCTCTTTGCGCCACTCACAGAACCCCTGCCCAAGCCGCAACCCGGCAAACGGCTCCGCGATCGCTGCCGGTACCCACAGTGCGCATCCAACAGTCGGAAAGAGGTGTAGTATGCTGCCCACTCCTTATCGTACGCATCGCCGGCGCTGCCCATAAATCATTTCGATGGTAGCGCCCGTGGCGCCATGAACGACTTTTTTCAGGATATCCCGCTCTTCCCGAAAGACACGGTTTTCACGGCGGAAGCGTCGGAGCTCGGCACTTTCTACAGTCGTGAAGCCATCCGTGCGGCGGCCGGCGTCAAGATCCGCTTGCTTGACCCAATTCCGGAGCGACTGATCAGCGGTCCCCAGGTCCTTGGCGGCCTGCCCGATCGACTTTCCACCTCTCGGACCAGGTGGACGGCCTCCTCCCGGAACTCCGGTGGGTAGGACAACTGCTTCCGTCCCATCGTGGACCTCCCCCGGGGCTATTGCCCCAACGATAAGGATTACGATGAAAGCGCGCGTCGCCCCAAGAACAGCGGGAGGAAGCGACTTGGGGGAGGTGACTAATGTTGTACGTTGGGGTCGATGCGCACAAAGCCACAGCGCACATCACCGTGCTCGATGAATCAGGAACGGTTCTGCGCCGTCGGCAAATCACGAGCTCCAACGCTGCGGTGCACGAGGCCTTGGACGACCTTGAACAGCCGATGAAGGCTGTTGTGGAAGCAAGCTACCTCTGGGGTCCGATGTATGACTGGCTCGCTGAAATCGCTGACGAAGTCGTCCTGGCGCATCCGACCAAAGTGCGGGCGATCGCATCCGCGCGCATCAAGACCGATGCGATTGACTCGCAGATCCTTGCGCATCTCCTCCGCACGAATTTGATCCCCGCTGCTCACGCGCCGTCCCGGGAGGTCCGCGCCATCAAGCGGGTCCTCCGCCGGCGCATGTTTCTCGTTCGGCTGCAGACGATGATCAAGAATCGAATCCAGGCACTGCTCACCCAGCATGCCGTCGAACGGCCCAAGCTCACGGATCTCTACGGAGTCAGCGGTCTTCGCTGGCTGCGACAACTGACGCTCCCACATCCCGACGGCCGACTGCTGCATGACGATTTGGCGCTTCTCGACGTCATCCGTCAGCACATCGGTGTGACTGAACATCTGATCGCCACGCTGGCGACACACGACGAGGTCGTCACCTGGTTGGCCAGCCTTCCTGGCATTGGCGTCTTCCTGTCCGTGCTGATCCGCCATGAAGTCGACGATATGGACCGCTTCCCAACCGCCAAACAGTTTGCCAGCTACACCGGACTTGTACCGGCGACATATGCGTCCGGCGCGCGCGTGGTCCATGGGCCGCTGACGAACCACGGGAACAAGTGGCTCCGCTGGGCGTTCATCGAAGCGGTCACCGCGGCCATTCGCGTCTCTCCTGAGCTGCGACGTTACTACGAGCGGATCAAGGCCCGCCGCGGTGCCCAGGACGCGCAAGCAGCCACGGCACGGAAACTGGCCGAATTGACTTGGACCGTGTGGACGCAGCGGCGCTGCTATGAGCCACGGTGACGTCGGACCAATATCGAGAGACACAGGTTCGGAACCCCGGCTGCCCTCCGTGGACACTGGGCATAGTGGATGAATCATTGTGGCGAGAGGTGCAGGAGCGACGCGAGCAGCGGCGGTTCTCGTCGTCAGGAACCTACGGCGGTGCGCGGCCCTTGTACTTGCTCACCGGACTTCTGGAGTGCGGCGAGTGCACCGGCCGCTACGTCGTCTCGTCTCGACATCGCGGCTGCCAAGTATACTCGTGCGCCGTACACAAAGAACGGGGTCCGCTGATCTGCCAGAATGGTAAGACGGTACGGCGCAACGTGATCGAAACGCACGTGCTGCACTACGTGTTTCACGATCTGTTCGGGCCGGCCAAGCTCGCATACCTGAGCGCCGCGGTGGATGCGGCTTATGCACGGGCTATAGCGCAGCCCGAGGTTCACGTGCGCGATCAGGAGCGTGCCCTGGCCAAAGCCAAGACGGAACTCGCCGCCGTCGCAGAGGCGATTCGCCAAGGCATCATCACTCCCACGAAGCGGGCGATGCTGGAAGAGGCTGAAGAGCGAGTCGCCGCCCTCGAGACAGCGCTTGAGGAAGCGCGACGCCCGCCAAGCCCGATCGAGCCGCTCGCCCTGTCGGTGGAACGGTACCTGCACGATCTGCGCTCCACGGTGAATGTGAACCCGAAGAAGGGCCGGCGCTTGCTGGCGCGCTCGGTGGAACGGATCGTGCTGCAACGGGAGGGTCCGCACCTCGTGGCCCACTTCTTCGGCACCCTCGCGGGGATCGTGCGGATCGGTGACAACACAACGGGTGATGTACCATCCGATGGTGCTGGTGCCGGGGGACGGAGTCGAACCGCCGACACGGGGATTTTCAGTCCCCTGCTCTACCACCTGAGCTACCCCGGCAACTTCCGGAAGCGTCTCCGAGTATAGCGGACCGTCCCCGTCGACGGCAAGGCCCGAAGGTCCGGATACGCCGGATGCCGGTGGGTACTTCTCTCAAGGAACCCTCCCCACGCCTGATGAACAGACGCATCGGACGCGCTCTGGCATTGGGGGGAATCCGGTGACAGACCATGTGTCGAA
>Ga0187782_10004632_pt1 | contig 10284 bp, 11 predicted proteins | sample 0715_SJ02_MP15_2_FD_132454 | JGI IMG/M metagenome (GOLD analysis project Ga0187782, IMG submission 132454) | Tropical peat soil microbial communities from peatlands in Department of Meta, Colombia - 0715_SJ02_MP15_20_MG | ecosystem: Environmental > Terrestrial > Soil > Wetlands > Peat | place...
GGCGGGATGGAGGAAAGTCCGGACTCCACAGGACAGCGCGCCTGGTAACACCAGGGGGCCGAACCTTAAAGGGCTCGGCCACGGATAGTGCAACAGAGAGCAGACCGCCGTCGCTTCCCACCCCGTGAGCAGCCGGAGGCAAAACCTCGGGCCGCTCCCCATCCGTGGGAAGCGTTCGGTAAGGGTGAAACGGTGGGGTAAGAGCCCACCGCCCTGATGGCGACATCGGGGGCAAGGTAAACCCCGCGCGGAGCAAGGCCAAATAGGAGGGGAGGGCTGGTCCGGCCCGTAATCGCGCCTCGCAAGGGGCGCGAGGTCAACCCTCGGGTAGGCCGCAGGAGCCGCGCAGCAATGCGCGGCCCAGAGGAATGGCCGTCGTTCTGGTAGCCCGAAGCGTCGGGACTGGGACACAGAATCCGGCTTACAGGCTCACCCGCCATCCGTTGCTGTAAGTCCTTTCGCATCATTCGCCTCAGTTCGGCGGCTTCGCTGGGGCCCTCTCCTGTGCCCGTGGTGTGCCCGTTTTCTCCAGTCCTCCGGGCGCTTCCATGATGCGCCGCGCGCGTTCCCGCAGCTCCCGAACAAACGGCGCGTAGTGCTTCTCGATCGTGTCCACCGTGTCGCCCAACAGCTTCGCCACGTCGTAGGGCGAGCCGCCCCGCGCGAGGAAGTCCACGGCGAAGGTGTCGCGGAATCGGTGAGGGTGTGCGTGTGGAACACCGGCGCGCCGGCCGAGCATCTGGATTCGCCGGTAGAGCCTCGGGCGCGTGAGCGGTTTGCCCGTGGCCGGATTCAGCAACACGCGGTCCTCCGGCGCGGGCTGCCGGCTGTCGCGTTCCATTTCGAGCACGGCCAGGAGTTCCTGCGGGATCGGGAGCACCACGCGGCGGCGCCGCTTCACCGTGAGCCTGTTGATCTCCAGCGCGTCCCAGTCTATTTCCTCCCACCGGAGGCCCACGGCATCCGAGCCGCGCAACCCGGTCCACCGCAGCAGCAGGAAGGTGAGCAAGTCCTCGCCGGCCGCGGAGCGCAGTTTGTCCAGGTCCGCGCCTTTGAACGGTAGAGTTCCGCGCTCTGCGTTGTCACCGGGGCGACCGTCGAGCTGCACCGGATTCCGCGTCACCACCTCGAAATTGACCGCGCAGACGAAAACCCGGTGCAGGATCGCCGTATCGAGCACCACGCTCCGCCCGCTGAATAGCGTGCGCTCTGGCCGCGGCTTCGCGTCCGGCTGCTCTGGCGTTTCGGGCGCTGCATTCTTCGCCAACACGCGCGCGAGCCGCCAGGCTTTGAAGTCGTCCACCACGTCACGGCGGATCTGCTCCAGCTCCACGATGCCGCGCTCTTTCAGGAATTGGCCGAACACCGCGACCGTTTGCAGATAGCGCGTCCGCGTCGAGGCCCGCAGTTTGTCCAGGGCGACGCGCTGCGCGGTCCAGGCCGTGAATCTCTCGGCCAGCTCTGCCCACGTCGGCCGCGCCGGCGGCGCGTTTGGTCCCGCGTCGAGGCCCACGATTGCGGCCAACTTCTCGAACGTCTCCAAGGGAAGCACGCCGCGGAGTTCGGACCACAGGGGCGAGCCCGGGCCCGCCGTCAGCGCGCATTCGATTTTGTTGAGGAGTGTCTGCGCGGCTGCGCCGCTCTCCGTGCCGAGTGACAGCCGGAACCGTTCGCGCTCGCCGGCGCCGCGGCGGAGCCGTCCACCGGCCCGGCCTTCGAGCCGCCACGTCCGCCCGCGTTTTTGGATCCGGAACGTCATCGCAGCGTGCGCGTCTGTTTTTTCTCGAGTGCCAGCACCACGTCACGCGAAACTCGCGTGCATCCCTTCCGGCCTCTCGGCGCGAAGTGTACCACCGGCCAGCCGCGCAGCCAGTTGTAAACCGAACCGCGCGAGCATTTCCACCGCGCGGCGAGCTCCTCGATCGTGAAAAATTCCGGCATCGAGCCGTCTTCCGGCGGCGGGAGAATCGCGGCTTGTGCAGCGGCGGCCACGGCCTCACCCGGTCTCTGCTAAGGGGGTATGCGAGAGCGCCGTTTTTCGCGTCTGCAAGTCCTTTGTTCCCGCGACAATGCAGACGGTTTTTTCCACATCGGCGCGCCGGCGATAATTCCGCTGCTGCGCTGTCTTTGCCGCGCGCGCGTCCCGCACGTTTCGATACTTCCGGGGGCGCCCCGGTCGCAGCCGTGAGATCGTCCCGGCGTCGCCTCTGCATTCGCGGGAACACCACTCGCCTGCCCTGTCCCTCCGCGTGAACCGCACAGGCCCGAGCACCTGGCGGCAGACGTTGCACACCTCCCGCGCGAACACGCCGCGCGTGGCCAGCAGCTCGTATGCCTGGGCGACGGTCAAAAGCATTCAGCCTTGCTCCACTTCGCCGCGCGCCGCCTTCCGTTGCTGCGCAGACCACTCCAACGAAATCACCGCCTCGCTGCCCGCTTTGTCCGCGCGCACCTGGACATCGCCCCAGCTCTCGGCGTAGGCCCGGAGCGGGGCGGACACTTCCTCCGCGGTCCTGCCCTGGAATCGAATCTCCACCCGCTCCACACCGAGCATCCCAACGAGCTCGCGGATCGCGGCGTCGCAGTCCGCAAACTCGGCCAGGTCGCGCCCGGTCACAATCACTTTCGCCGTCTGCATCTCCGCCCCTCCAAAATCTTCACTCTCTGGCGCGCGAAAACCGCCTCACGCCGTCGCTGCAACGCCGAGACTTACAGCCTCGTCCGCGGCGGGGTTTTTGGCGCGGGCATCCGGAAGTCCGCGCCGCACCATGTCCTCCGCCCACGCTCGCTGTTCCGTGGTCAGATCGGCGCGGCTGAGAAACTCGCGCTGCATGAGCCGCGAGAGTGCAGGCGACGGAATCAGTGTCTCGTCCATCGAAAACCACCGCTCGCAAAGCGAGGTCCCGATATCCGCGCGCGGTCCGCATCCGGCGTTCGCCTCGAACAACGAGGGCGCCGCGCCGACAGGCGCGCGGTTGTGTCTCTCCTTTCCGTTTCGGTTAGAAACCCCTTTCGGTACCGCGTCGCGGTATAGGGGCGTGCCGCCGCGCGGCACACGTGTACCGCCTGACGGTGAGGGGTGTGCCGCATCGCGGTATACCTCCGGGAAGGAGTAGAAGTTTGAGGAGCTGGCCGCGCCGGACTTCCGGGCAGTGATGGCGATCTTGCCCGCCGCCCTCAGCCGACCGATGGACTCCTGGACGGCACTCCGAGACATGCCGCAGTCCGCCGCGATTGTGTTTAACGAGGGGAAGCACCCGTGCGGCGGCTCATGGTTGTCTCGATAGGCCAACAGGAACAGCACCCACTTGTCGAGGGGGCGGAGTCCCCGCTGTTTGATCGCCCAGGCCATCGCGTCGAAGCTCACGGCCTGGGCCTCGCGCCGCTCGCGTCTTGATTTCCGGTGGAGAGTTGATAGTCTGACATTCGCAACTGGCCTCCGATGCGCCGCCCACAGCGGCGAATCTCCCCGGGCTCGTTCATGGCGGGCCCGGTTTCTTTTTTCCGTTCATCGCGCCGCGCTGGCCGATGCCGCGGGCGTGATCACCCGGCGGAGGCGCGCGCACTTCTCCCGGACGATTTCGCGTAGCGCCTTTTCCAGTCGCCCGCGGTCCGCAGCGGCCAACTCGACGGTGCCAGCCTCCGCGAGTTGGATACGCGAGCGGCTGACGCCGGCGCGCCGCGCGAGTGCGTACTGCGACACTCCTGCTGCCTCACGTTGAATCCGCAATTCGTTCATGTTTCCCCCTCAGCAGCAACCGCCGCCGCTCGGCCGGAGTGTGCACCCTGTTTTTCGAGCCTCTGAGATGAGGGCCGAAAACACCGCCAGTTCTAACCACTTCGAACCACTTTGGAGACGGATTTCGCCTGAGATTCGCCCGCCTTTTTGCTTGACACGGTATCCGCGGAGGGGAGGCAAAGATTCTACTTGACATCCTATGGTACCTATGGTATCTATGGCCTGTGAGCAAGAAGAAGCCAACTCGCGACAGACTCTCGAAGGGGCAATCCCTCTGGCAACTCGTTGTGGACACCGATCTCCGCCGCCGATTCAAGGCGCGCTGTGTGGAGAAAAACACCACGATGAGCCAACAAGTCGAGGCTTTGATTCGCGCGTGGCTGGAGAAAGACCGCTAGGAAAGAATCGCGCCGCTCCGGTGGTTGCACACCGAAACGGCGCTGACCACAACTCGATGGAGGTCGAGCGATGGCTACCCAAACCGTAACACACGTTCTCCCGCAGTCGAAGGCACCCGCAGTCGTAATTCCGTTTCCGAAGCCCGCGCCGGCGTTGAAACTCCGCGCCGCGAAGAATCACACGGCGGGCGTCTGCACGTTTTACGCGGCGAGCGATTCCAAGGCCGGTGTGGAGTACGTGCTCCAACTCATCCGTCGCGGCGGGCAGCGCCGTTGGTTCTGTGATTGCGCCGACTTCAAATTCCGCCGCCTGGCGCGTCGCCGCCACTGCAAGCATCTCCACGGGTTGCTCGCGATGGTCCGAGCCGCTGGCGGAGTGCGCCGCCTGATTCGCTCCCTCACCGCCGCGCCCGAATTGCCCGAGCCGCCCGCAGTCCAGGGCGACGACAATTCCCCGTTCATCGGCGCCGGCGTTCTCCACGGTGAGCGCGACGCGGCGCGCGAGGAGCTGTACGCATAGGATTCCCGAGCGCCGGCGCGGTCCACCAGGGCCGCTCCGGCCTCACCACACCGAGAGGAGAAACCCGAACATGACCAAAAAAACAGCAAAGCCCAAGCCGCGGATGCTGGTCCTGCTGCGTCCGGCGCGCCGCAGCGGTCCGAACAGTAAGCAGTAGTCAGTAGCGATCCGGGGCGCGCCTCGACGGGCGCGCCCCGGCCATTCGGAGGGAGGGCCGCACTATGAGAGCCGCAATTTACGCGAGAGTCAGCACCACCGGGAACGGACAGTCACCCGAAATGCAACTGCGCGAGCTGCGGGAGTACGTCGAGCGGCGCGGCTGGACGCTGGCCGGCGAATACGTGGACTCCGGCATCTCCGGCACGCGCGAGCGCCGTCCCGAGCTCGACCGCCTCATGGCCGATGCTCACCGCCGCCGCCTTGACGTTGTGGCAGTCTGGCGCTTCGATCGCTTCGCGCGGAGTGTGTCGCATCTCCTCCGCGCGCTCGAAGCCTTCAACGCCCTGGGGATCGAATTTGTCAGCCTCAGTGAATCGCTGGACACGTCCACGCCGGCGGGCCGGATGGTGTTTACCGTGTTGGGCGCCGTGGCCGAATTGGAGCGCAGCCTGATTGTCGAGCGAGTGAAGGCTGGACTCCGCAACGCCCGCGCGAAGGGCAAGCGCCTGGGACGCCCGCGCGTGATCGTGGACGCCGCGAGGATTGCCGCACTGCGCGCTGAGGGACTGTCCTGGGCGAAGATCGCCGAGCGCCTGGACATCGGCGAAGGCACCGCAATCCGCGCCGCGCAGCGAGCCGCCAAAATCCCCTCTGAAACCACGCCCGCAACTCCCCTGTTGTCAGCGGCAGATTGAGGCCCGCGCCGCGCCCCAAAACCAACTGATTGTGGAGCGCCTTACTGCCGCCTGTGCTTCGCGAGGTACGTGCAGACGTCTTTGACTGCGGAATCCTTCCGCGACGTTTCCGTCGAATAGACCCGATCGCCATTGTGATCAAACAGCGTGAACTTGTAAGGGTTTCGCGCCGGCCCGGCCCCCGTGTTGATCGCCTCCAACGTGTAGTCCGCCTTTCTTGGATCGGCCGTCAGCACCACTTCAGGGCAGTGCGAGTCGAGCGACTTGCCGATCTCCGCGCTGGTGACGTTGGAGTTTTCCGTGAGCGAGATCCGCGTCTTTGCGTCCTGGGCCCAGCAGGCGGCGCCGTGGGCGAAGATGAGAGCCGCCACCACCAATACCCAACGCATTCGCTGAATCTCTCCAAAAACCCGCAGCGTGCGTATCGTCTCACTCACGAGCCCCGTGCCGCAACCGCCGGCGTCCAGCGCCATCTCGGAGCATTCGCATTGTGTCGCTCCCGTGGTATCTTCGCGCTCAATGGCCAGGAGTCAGAACGCGACCGACGAGCTGGTGACGGTGTGGCACGGTGGGCCGCTTTTACCCGCGATGGACCGGAGGGGACTACTCGTGCCGCCGACACCCGCAGACTCGACGCCGCGTGTGGAGTCGAAGGCTCGTGCGCGCCGCGGGAGCGGCCATCCCGTTTACGTGCGCCTCGAGGATGATCTCGCGGCTGCGATTGCTGCGCTCGTACGCGCTGAGGGATTGCCCTCTGAGGCTGAGGCGGTCCGGCGTGTTCTTCGCCGCGTGCTGTTCGCGCCGAACGCGCGGCCCGGTGGCGATCGCCAGGCTGGCGCGTAGCTCCTTATTCCCTCACTCGTTTCCACTCGGCAGCGGAACGCGCGAATAGTTCACCGTCGGCGTTGCTTTCCGGCGCCGGACCAACTCCCACTTCGCCGACTCATCACCGACAGCCGCCAATCTCCGCAGTGCCTCATCCGTGGCCTGAGCCGCAGAGCCCGCCGACTCGACGCGCATCGGGTCCACGCGCTCACCGGGGAGGATCACGCGCCGCCCCGCAGACGCCTCATCCGGCGTTGCCATCCTCGCGGGCGCGTTCCGCGCTCCGGAGCGCGTCGCGTCCACTCCCGTTCTGCTGTACGAAGGCCCCGAGCCGGATTCGCGCGACGGCGTATAGCGCATCTCGGTCCGTGACGCGAGACTCTGCCGGGCCGCGCGCGCCGCGCTGGACCGCTCGGCCGCTTCTGTGGCCGCGCTCTCCTCCGTCGCGCGCGCTGCGATATCTTCCGGGACAGGAATCACCGCCTCGAGCGCCGCCGGGCCGACTTTGTATCCCGCGATGCCGCCGACGTACGGATGCCCGAGAACCGAGCCGGCCGCAGTCCCTACCGTTCCGCCGGCAACCTGGCTTGCCATTTTCGCGCCTGGCCGCAGCTTTCCGGTGTCCGTGTAGATTCGCCGGCCTACGGCTTCACGCGCTGCGCTCATGCCGCGTCCCGTTGCCCCCACCGTTCGAACCGCGCCTTCCTCAGCGAGCGGCGCCACTGCCAACGCTGCCGGTGTAACTGTGTGGCCGAACACGCCCGCCGTGTCTCCGCGATCCGCCGCCTCGTGCATCGCTTCGACGTCGAGGCCTGGAATCATCGCGGCCAGCGCGTTTGTAATTCGCGGGCCCACAATCGGAATGCCTGTGATGTCCGCTGTTGGCTCTGGCGGCACCAGGAATGCCCGACTCGCGCGCGCGGCTGCTCTGGCTGCTGGTATCGCCGGAATGCTGGCGGACAACGCCCCCTTGAGAATCCCTTCGTCCGGTGGCGGCGCGGCGAGGCCGAGCACGTCTTCGCGAATTGCCGGCGCGACGCCTCGCTCCCCTTCACGCTGGCGAAGCTCGAACCGCGTCGGCGGCTGCGCTGTGCCGGCCGCCCGGGCCGCTGCTATCAGCCTAGGAGTGGCGCTGGGCAGATCCGGCTCTGCCATCTGCGCTCGCAGCAGGCGCGGTGTTGCTCCCGGCAGGTCCGCCGCGGTCGGTCGTGGCTTAGGCGTGAAACCAGCAGAGAGGTCGATCTCCTCGCCCTGTTGTTTGGGAACGAATCCGGCCGACAAATCTATTCTACGCTTCGCCTGGTCGTCGGGAATGAAGTCCGGCGCCTCGTCCGGAAAGAAGTCAGGAACCGCGCCCGCAGGTGGATCGTCCCACTTAATCGATTTGGCCGGGAGCGCGGCCGACGGCGGGTCCCAGGTGACCGTTACTGGCGTCGTGCCCATTGTGCCTCCGTCAGACTTTCAGCATTTCTCAACATTCCGCACCCCCGATTTAGCCTCCCCAGGCTCTCGGCCGCCAACTCCGCCAGGCGCGCGCGAATGTTGGCATTTGTCAACAGCCTCGACGCCTGGAATCGAGCGTTGCTTGGTGTGTACCCCGCAGCGATCGCGGACCGGATCCCGAGGCCATGTCTCATGACTTCGGAGACGTAGGCCCTGCAGAACAATTCCCTCCGAAGAGTCGCGCCGCACGTCTTTGCCAGTGCAAGCGGATGTCTCGGCCATCGGTGAGCCCGTGCCCACAGGGTGCCGGTTATCCCACCACGGTTGACACCGTTGCCATCGGTGGACGCGGCTGCGCTGAGGGAATCACGCAACTTACGGGAAATACTTGGCCGCTCTCCGGCGTTGCGGAGAATCCGGCTTACAGGCTCACCCGCTGATTCTTCTGGGTCTGCAAGGCGAATCGGAAAAATCGTGCCAAATCCTCGCCACAGGCAGTTAGGTTTCGCTGACGGGGCTTGCTGCTATTGGACAGCGACCTGCAGTTTTACTCACAAGCTTTCGCTGGCTACTTGAGGCCCCATGTTCTTTGCAGCGTGAATCGCAGCTGGAACGGTTCGGCGGGGTGAAAAACGTTTGTAAACGCCGGCGCGGCTGTTGACGTTATTCGGGAGACGTAGGCGTAGGTAATGTCGTCATTGCGGCGATTCGTCAGATTCAAAAGATCGGCCGAGATGCGCCATCGCTCATTAAATTTATAAGCGAGCCCCATAGTGAGCAAAAACGTAGACGCTGAGCGATTTATTCCGTCGGACGTCAAATCGCGCGGGCCAAAGTAGCGCAAGCGGATAATCGAAGTAAATTCTTTGTAATCGTGCAGTGTGATGCCCGATGAAATCACCACCCTAACCGCCTCAGGAACAAGCTTGCCACCCGGGCCTTGCACAGGATACGGGGCACCAGGCACGTTGGTATACGCCGCATCATCGGGGTCGAGTTGGAAAAACTGGGCGCGGGAGTCGGCCATGTCTAAATCAATAACCAAATGTCCCGTTGGCGTGTAGTAGTTGGCCCATTCGATGCCATAGCGGTTGCTCGGCGACACTGACGCAACCGTGCCTCCGGTGTCGCCATCCTGCTGCAGTTCGGAATTACAGCGGAGATACCAGAGCGAAAGCGTGCTTTGCAGATGTGGGACGCCCGCCGTGCGCACACCGAATTCCCCGCCTCTGGTTTCGACCAGGGGGGAAATTGGGGTGGAGGACGCTGGGAAAGGATAGTCCGGCGAAACCGGTTCAACCCTTTGCGTTGCGCCGCGCGCGTCGTTGCTGTGAAAGCTGAATCCACCCTGTAGATAGAATTCAGTCTTGGACCACGGGCCGAAAATCAAAGTCGCTTTGGGGCTGGGCAGGAACTTGGAGGCCGTGCCGGAATTGGCGGCCGCAAAGTTGACCACCGGACTGCCGGGCAATTCGGCGGCGACATAAGGGGGAGTCAAGCTGGTGACGTGATCTATTGCCTCGTCACCGCGGAAGGCCAGGACCGAGCGGAATTTTTCCGACCACTGGATTTTATTTTCGACATAAAAACCGACCATCGTGTCGGTGAATTTATTCAAATCCGTGTCCGCGGGCAAGATCGGATAATTTCCGTTGATAGTCCCGTCGGGTTCGCAGCCGGGGATAGGGTTGGTATAGCAGGCGACGATATCAAGCTTCTCTGTGCGCACACGATCTTCCGTCCGGTAAAGACCGTTGTGGACCCAATCGTTGCGGACCTGCAGGCCGAACGTATTTTGCACCTTGCGGCCAAACCAATGGCTGAAAATGGTGTGGTGGGCGTCCAGCCCAGCCACCCAGCGCCTGTCCTGCTGTTCGAACTGATCACCTTTATTGGGGTCATCCAGGTAGTAAGTGAAATCGGAGAACAAATTGAGATCGTAATAAAACCCGTAGGCCGTAATTTTCGTTTCGGAATTTTCGCCCTGGCGATGCCATTCACCTTGCAGGCTGTAACGCTGTGACTCGCCGCCGTCAGTCGGGATCAGCGCGCCGAAGTAACCAACGAGGGGAACGGCGTCAACGGGGAGTTGATCGCTCGAGTGCCATGTTCCTCGGTAGGCACGGGCCGTGATGCTGAAACCATCGGCGTTTCCGCCCTGGCTATAGGTTACAAGGCCGTTGAATTTGTAAAAGTTGTCCTCATGCGTCCAGGGGCCGTTATCGTGATAGGCTTCTCCGCCGTAAAGCAAATTGCCCGAGCCGAGCTTTTGCGATATGCCGAAAACAAAGCGCCCGGAGCCGTAGATACCGCCTTCCACCTGGACGAAGTTCTCGGGCAGCGTCTTGAAGAATTCCACATGGGCCGAACCAGCTGAGCCAAAGTTGCCCACATCAGCGTAATAAGGGCCTTTCTCGAAATTCACCCCCTGCACAAACTCCGGGATGACGGTGTTCATGTCCGAGTAGCCCTCGCCGTGCGCGTGCGATGGCAGGTTCAGCGGCA
>Ga0187782_10004633_pt1 | contig 10281 bp, 7 predicted proteins | sample 0715_SJ02_MP15_2_FD_132454 | JGI IMG/M metagenome (GOLD analysis project Ga0187782, IMG submission 132454) | Tropical peat soil microbial communities from peatlands in Department of Meta, Colombia - 0715_SJ02_MP15_20_MG | ecosystem: Environmental > Terrestrial > Soil > Wetlands > Peat | place...
TAGAAGCCGGCCGACACGCGATCCACGCCGACGGTGTGGACTCGAACTCCTTGCTTTCGAACATCGGCGGCGATGTTGGCGCTCACCGCCAGGAAGGGCACCGTCTCGACGGCGTAGCTCGCCAGGGGATACCGCTTGGCCGCGATCTGCTCGCCGGGCAGGGTGCCACGAACTGCGCGTGCGAGGGCCGCGGTCATCTCCGGCCGCGCAATGAACGAAAGCTCGCTCTCCCAGCTCGATATCCCCGCGGGAGTCAGCCAGCCGGCAGAGGGGCCCACCCGGACAACGCTCTTGCCCGACGCGAGCGGGCTGACTTGCAGCACGCCGGCGATCGAGAGCGCGGCACTCTTTTCACGTTCGTCGGACATGGGTTGCGCGCGGCGCGCTCACGCGGAAGGAAACCGCATCGAGGTGCCTATTCGAAGCACACCATATCAAGAACCGCGGACCGGTGAAGCGCTCGTGTAGCTCGGGGGGGTGGAGCGGCCCGACGCTGGACGTCAGCGGATGGCGCCGAGCACGAGGACGCACGTCAGGCCCACGACGGAGATTACCGTCTCCATCAGCGACCAGGAGGCCAGCGTCTCCATGACGGACATACCGAAATATTCTTTCACGAGCCAGAAGCCCGCGTCGCTGACGTGAGAGAAGAAGAGCGACCCGCAGCCGATGGACAGGGTCAACAGCGATGGATCGACGTGGCGCATCATCGACCCCAGGGGTGCCACGATGCCCGAGGCCGTGACGGTGGCCACCGTCGCGGAGCCGGTCGCCAGCCGGATGGCCACGGCGACGAGCCAAGCCAGGAGCAGGGGTGGAAGGGATGAGCCGTTCGCGATCGTGCCGATGACGTCTCCCACGCCGCTCTCGACCAGCGTCTGCTTGAATCCTCCGCCGGCCCCGACGATCATGACGATCGCGGCGACAGGGGCGAGGCTTTCGCCGAGCAGCGCGCCGACGCGCCTGGAATCGATTCCACGAAGAAAACCGCACGGGAATAGCGCAAACAGGACACCCAGGAGAAGCGCAACGACGGCCTGACCGATGAAGTCGGCAAGCTGCTGGAGCCGGCCTTTCGGCGTCGCAACGTCGACAACCGCGCGAAAAACCATCAGCGCAACTGGCAAAAGCAGCGTTGCGAGCGACGTCCAGAAGCCCGGAGCATTCGGTGGCCTCGGAGCCATGGAAGCGCCTTCCACCGCCGGGAGCTCGCGAGCCTCGACATGTCCTGCCGTTTCGCGCTCATGCGTCGGGTCGCCGACGGCGACGAGTCGCCCGACCCAGGCGCCGAAAAGGGGCCCGGCGACGACGACCGTCGGTATCGCGACCAGCAGCCCCTGGGTCAGCGTCCGTCCGACGTCGGCGCCGAGGAGGGTCGCCGCCACGAGCGGCGCGGGATGCGGAGGGACCAGCCCGTGGAGCACCGACAGCCCCGCCAGCGCCGGCAGGCCGACGCGAAGCCGAGGTTGGCCGGTCCGGCGCGCCACGACAGCCACGACGGGCATGAGGAGCACGACGCCGACCTCGAAGAACATGGGTAAGCCGATCGCCATCGCTGCGATCGCCATCGTCCACGGTACGGCGGACGGCGAGGTTCGAGCGACGAGGCGCGAGACGATTCGATCCGCTCCGCCGGACACCTCGAGAAGCTTCCCCAGCATCGCGCCGAGCGCGATGATCACCCCGACGCTGCCGAGCGTTTCGCCCACGCCTTTCTGGAACGCAGCTACCGTCCTGTCCGGCGGCAGCCCCGCAGCGATACCAAGCGCTCCGGAGGCGAGGACGAGGGCGACGAAGGGGTGGAGCTTCGCGACGCTGACGAGGAGCACCAGTCCGATCAAGGCGGCCGCGGCCGCAGCCAGCAGGTGCGCGTCGTGGGCGGTCCACGTCACGGGGAGAGGACCGGCGGAGTCATCATCGTGGAATGCGGGCCGACGCGCCCAGACGCGATACGATTTCGGAAACGACGCCTTTGGGGGTGGAGTCGCCGCGAACCGATACGGAAATAGGGCTCTCGTCCGATTGGGGAACCTCCAGGTCCGCAAATTGGCTGGCCAGCATCTGCGCTCGAAAGAAATGCCCCTGACGCTGGGTCAGGTGCCGTTCGATGATCGCACGGTCGCCGTCGAGGTACACGAGCTGGACCGAAGGCCGACCGGCTCGCAATCGGTCACGGTACGCGCGCTTGAGCGCCGAGCATGCCACCACGGCCGAGTGCCCTGCGGACCGCTGCTCGTCCATCCAGCTCCCGATGCGGTCGAGCCAAGGGATCCGATCGGCGTCGGACAGCGGCACGCCGGACGCCATCTTCGCGATGCTCGTGGGACCGTGGAAGTCGTCGCCGTCCGCAAAGGCCCATCCGAGGGTGCTCGCGAGCAAACGGCCGATGGTCGTCTTTCCCGAGCCGGCGACTCCCATGACGACCACGAGCGTAGGGAGCGGCGAGGGCGTCACCATTGGCTGGCCCATAGCCGCCGGCGCGATCGGCCGCAAAATCGATGCGATGCGCTAAGATCCGCGGCCATGGCGATGTTCGCGGCCAACGATCACGACAGGGACGCTCACTCGAAAGCGCTGCGCATCAACCTCGACGCACGCCGCTACGGCACCTTCGCGGAAATCGGCGCTGGCCAGGAGGTGGTGCGCTGGTTCTTCCGTGTGGGCGGAGCAGCGGGGACGATCGCCAAGAGCATATCCGCCTACGACATGACCGTGAGCGACGCGATCTACGGCAAGGTCGAGCGCTACGTGTGCAGGCGGCGCCTGCAAGCGATGCTGGACTACGAGCACGAGCTGAACCTCACGCGGCTCAAGGAGAGTCGGGGCGATCATACGGCCTTCTTCGCATTTGCCGACACGGTATCCGCTCGCAACTACAAGGGAACGAACGAGTGTCACGGCTGGATGGGGGTGAAGTTTCAGTCCCATCCGCGCGATCAGGACAGCCAGATCATTTTGCACGTCCGGATGAAGGACAAGGAAAACGCGCTGCAGCAGGAAGCTCTAGGGATCGTCGGCGTCAACTTGCTGTACGCGGCATTCTTCCTCTTTCACGAGCCCGAAGTGCTCGTCGAATCCCTCCTCGACAACTTGACGACCGATCGCATCGAGATCGACATGATCGAGTTCTCGGGGATCGAGTTCCGTCACGTCGACAATCGGCTCATGAGCATGAAGCTCGTGCAGCTCGGGCTTTCCGGCGCGGCGATGTTCGGCCCGAGCGGCCAGGTGCTGCAGCCCGCCGAAGTCCTTCACAAGAGCAACGTACTGGTCGAGCGCGGAAGCTTCCGCCCGCTCTGCCACGTTCATGTGGACATGCTCAATTCGGCGGAGGCTCAATTCCGTCACGACATCGGCCCGGACGGCGGGCACATTGTCCGGGTGATGGAGCTGACCATGCGCGACCTGCGCGCCGAGAGCGGTGACGTCAATCGGAGCGATTTCCTCGCTCGCGCCGACATGCTCGCTGCGGCGGGGATGACGGTGATGATTTCCGACTACTTTCAGTACTACCAGCTCGCGGCATACCTCACCCAGTTCACGAAGATGAAGATCGGGATCGTGATGGGTGCCGGGAGCCTGCGTGAAATCTTCGATTCGAGGTACTACACGGAGCTCCAGGGCGGCATTCTCGAGTCCTTCGGGCACTTGTTCAAATACGATCTTCGCCTCTACATCTACCCGCTCCTCGACGCCGACTCACCGATCCTCACGACCGTCGCGAATCTGGCGATACCTGCAGAGCTGCAGAAGCTCTATGGATACCTCGTCGACACAGGCAAGATTCGCGCGCTCGAGACGTTCACGCGCGAGCATCTGTCGATGTTCTCACCCGATGCCCTCAGGAAAATTCAAGCTGGCGACGAGTCGTGGGAGATCATGGTTCCGCTCGAGGTGGCGCGTGTCATCAAGGAGCAGCGGTTCCTCGGCTATCGGCCCGCGGCCCCCGTCGATGGCGGCGGGGGATCGGCGAGCCTTTCGTAGGTTCTCGGTCACATCGTGACGATGAATTGCCCGTCCTTGGCCGTCACGGCGACCGAGGTCGCGGGAGTTCCATCGAGCTTTCGCTGAAGCAGGTCCCGGCTGACTTGTGGAAGAAGCGTGCTCGTCAAGACGGCGTCGATCATCCGGCCGCCGCTCTCCACCTCCGTGCACCGACTGGTGACCAGATCGACGGCGCTCTGATCGTACGTGAACGGGATCTCGTGGGACGACCAAAGACGGGCCGCGATCCGATCCAGCTGGAGCCTGACGATTTTTCCGAGGATCTCGTCGCTGAGTGGATAGTAGGGGATGACGGCCATCCGGCCGAGCAGCGCGGCGGGGAACACGTCGAGCAGCGCGGGCCGGATCGCGGCCTGTAGGTCGGCGGCAGCGGGCGATCGTCGTCCGCCGTCGCAGAGATCCATGATGATCTGGTCACCCGCGTTGGACGTCAGGAGGATGACCACGTTCCTGAAGTCCACCCGTGTCCCTTGCCCGTCCTCCATCCAGCCCTTGTCGAAGACCTGAAAGAAGAGCTCGTGGACGTCCGAATGTGCTTTCTCCACCTCGTCGAGCAGCACGACGCTGTACGGTCGGCGGCGCACCGCCTCCGTGAGGACACCGCCCTCGCCGTAGCCCACATACCCCGGCGGCGCGCCCTTGAGCGTGGAAACGGTGTGGGCCTCCTGGAACTCGCTCATGTTGATCGTGATCACGTTCTGCTCCCCGCCATAGAGGGCTTCGGCGACCGCGAGCGCGGTTTCCGTCTTGCCTACTCCGGAGGGCCCGACGAGCAGAAAGACGCCGACCGGCTTCTCGGGATTCTCGAGTCCGGCGCGTGCGGTCTGGATGCGCTTGGAGATGAGCTCGAGAGCGTGATCCTGACCGACGACACGCTGAGCGAGATGCTGCGATAGCTTCAAGACCATCTCGATCTCGTTTCGGACCATCCGGCCGACCGGGATACCGGTCCAGTCGGCCACGACCGTCGCCACCGCCTGTTCATCCACGATCGGGAGCACGAGTGGATGCTCGCCCTGGATCGACTTGAGCTCTCGCTCGATCTCGGCCAGCGCATCGAGACGCCGGCGGAGCTCACCGCTCGTGTCGGGATTGTCCCGAGCCACCGAGCGCAGCGATTCGCGCGCGCCGCGAACGCGCTCGACCAGTGCGGCCTCGGCTTTCCACTGCTTTTCCAGGCCCGCCAGTTTCTCGCGCGCCTCTGCCAGCTCCTGCTGCGCCGTGGCGCGCCGATCGCCGACGTCGACCCCGACCGCCTCCTCGCGCTCCACCAGCGAGAGCTCGAGCTTCAGGGCCTCGATGGTGCTTCGTAGATCCTCGACCGCGGGCGGTACGGCATGCTGGCTGATCGCGACCCGCGCGCAGGCCGTGTCGAGCAGGCTCACCGACTTGTCAGGAAGCTGACGATCGGCGATGTAACGCTTCGACAGCGAAACCGCGGCGACGATCGCCTCGTCGAGCAATTCCACCTTGTGGTGCGTCTGCATCGTCCCGCTCGCCCCCCGCATCATCCGGATGGCCTTGTCCTCGGAAGGCTCCTCGACACGGACGACCTGGAAGCGGCGCGTGAGCGCCGGGTCCTTCTCGATGTGCTTCTTGTATTCGGCCCAGGTCGTTGCGGCGATGGTCCGTAGCTTTCCGCGCGCGAGCGCGGGCTTGAGCAAGTTCGCGGCATCTCCCGTTCCAGCCGCGCCGCCGGCGCCGATGAGCGTGTGAGCCTCGTCGATGAAGAGGATGATCGGCCGGGTCGATGCCTGGACCTCTTCGATGACTTGACGAAGTCGATTTTCGAACTCTCCCTTCATGCTCGCTCCGGCCTGAAGGAGCCCGATGTCGAGCATTCTCAGGGACACGTCCTTCAGCGATGGAGGGACGTCGCCGCTCGCGATTCGTTGCGCGAAACCCTCGACGACGGCCGTTTTTCCCACCCCCGCCTCGCCGGTCAAGATGGGATTGTTCTGCCGGCGCCGCATCAGGACGTGAATCAGCTGACGGATCTCTTCTTCGCGACCGGTGACCGGGTCGAGCTCCTTGCTTCGGGCGCGTTCGGTGAGGTCGACGGCGAACTTGCCAAGCGCTTCCTGCCGTCCGAGAGCCGCCGGTGCAATCGCTTCCGCACCGCGGACCTCATCCCCCGGCGCCGGGCTCGCCGCGCCCTTGGCCTCGGGAGACGAGGCGATGATGGTCGTCAGGCGCTCGGTGAGGTCGTCGGGATTGATCTTCAGGAATTCGCGGGAAACGGCGGCCAGCGCGTTGCGCAGGTTCGTCGTCTTGACGGCGCCCACGATCGCGTGGCCGACGCGGACGCGTGACTGGTTGTACTTGAGGCTCGCATACAGCCAGCCCCGCTCCACCGTTTCCTCGATGTGAACGGACAGATCGCTCACCGAGGTCGCGCCGCGGGGCAAGCGGTCGAGAGCCTCGAGGAGATCTCGCGCGATCCGTCCCGAATCGAGCTCGTAGGCTCGGGTGATGCGGTGCAGATCCGAATCGGGTTGCTGCAAGATCTGATGAAGCCAGTGCGAGATCTCGACGTACGGGTTTCCCCGCAGCTTGCAAAACACCGTCGCGCTCTCGAGCGCGCGGTATCCCAACTCGTCGAGTTTTCCGAATAGAGCGGTGCGGCTGATGTCGGCCATTCGAGCGTCCTCAGAGCGGTTGAAGGGAGGGTTCAGGGCTGCACGTGCGCCGCGTGCGGCGGGTGAGTGGATCGACGACCAACCGCACGTGCAGAGGCGGACCTCGGCCGACGCGGGTGGTCCAGCCCAGGCGGCTTCCACCTCTCAGTCGCATGGGCGTGCTCAACGAGGCGGAGAGGAGCAGACAGAGCTCCCAGGCCCACTCGTCGTTCGAATAGTGACGCACGATCGAAGCCAGGGCTTCGACGGAGTCCGAGGTTGGAAGCATCTGCTCGAGCTCGACGGCATCGAGGGGCCCGATCACGACCCGGAACTTGTGGGCGCGCGACCATGTTCGTGCACCGATCACGGCGCGTCCGAGAGTGCCGGTCTCGCGCGACGTGCCGAGGTGCCACCTCTCGTCCTGAGGCAGAACGAGCCAATCGCCCACGAACTCGTCGATCGCGATCGGCAGCCCGAAGTAGTCGGAGAGCAGCCCGGCGAGACCGTCTGCGCTTCGCGACGGCGATGCGAACCAGGGTGCGTGGTAAAGTTTGACGAAATCGTGGATGTCGTCGCGGTTCCTCGACGTCCGCAGTCCGAGTCCCATGAGCGCGCCCACGTAAAGGGCGAACCGGTCCGAGGACGGGCGGTCCATCGATACGGTGGGGTGCGACTTCGCCCACGCGCGATAGAAGAGAAGCAGCATGCGATGGTGGAAGATGTCGACGAAGCGCACGAGCGTGAGGTCGCCGGCGTGCTTCATGCGGTCGCGCGCGTAGTCGGTGAGGTGGCCAGGCAGCGGCCCTTGCGGGCCCCACAGCCCGAAGAAACCGATCGTGAGAAGAGGCGAATCGGCTCCCTCTCTCGCCGTGAAGCTCGTCAGCATGGCCCCCTCGAACGCGGAGGATGGCAGCTGCCCGAGTCGGACCGGCTCGTCGGCCGGCCGGTCGGCTTCTCCGAGCCGGGGACGGTCGGGACGCTCCGTCTCGAAGCGCCGGAGCGCCGCGTGGAAGTCGAAGCTGCCCGGGGCCCGAGCGAGCTGCTCGAGCCAGGTCAGAGCACCTGGCGTCTGCCCATCGTTAGCGGCCATCGTGCGATCTCCCCGCGTTGCTCCGTTCGGGCTACCGTTTCCACGAACGAGTTGATCGATACGTAACGGGCGAAAAACCGGGCCAGAACCCAGCCGAGCACGAAAGCGCTCGTCCCTTCGAAAGAGGACTCGTCGAAACCCACCGTGAGCTCGATTCCTCGCCCGAAGCTCGGCGGGCCGTCGAGCGGGAGCCTGCGCACGATGGGCCGGCTGGCGATCGTCCGCACGCCGGAGATCTGGCGGCTCGTGACTGGGTCCGACACGTCCGCGTACAGCGAGAGTAGCTCGCGCAGGGCGGCGGCGCCCTCTTCGGGAGAGGTGTCGCTGAGGGTCAGGTAGTTGAGCGACAGGTGGCTGACGAGACGCCACGTGGTTTCGCCCCGCGCGTGCGATGGACGCGGGGGGGACGGGCCGGCGACGATGCGGACGGACTTGACCGGAGCGCTCGACTCCATGACGAAATCCGTCTCGCCCCTTCCGACCGGCAGCAGCAGCGGCAGGTCGCGATTGGTGCAGAGCGTATCGACGCCAAGCTGCCGCAGCGTCGGGCGGAATGCGCCGTACCGGCCGTCGACGAGGGCCAAGAAGACCTCACTCCCGACGTAGCTCGAGCGGCCCGCACGGCCTTTTTGCGGGCCGGACGTCAGTCGGTCGCGGCGCTGCACCGTGTAGTAGGCGCGGGGCGCCGCTCTCGTATCGTCGGCATGGCGGTGCCTGTAGAATGGAACGAATGTGACGGCGGCCTCGCCCTTTGCGCCGTGGCCGGTGACGGCCTCGATCGTGTGGACTTCGTAGTCGGTGGGGTGCGCTCGGTCGGCGACGACGTGATGCTCGTGGTCGGCGTCGGAAAGCTCGATGCGGTCGGCTTGCTTTGGAAAGAGGTTCACGACGGGCGTGCAGAAGAGCGAGACGAGCGAAGCCGTCGCAACGGAGTCGAGAAAGGGATCGTGGCGGTCGAGCGCAACCAGGATCTCAATCTCGCCACCGCTGGATGCTCGAACGCCGGGCGCGATCCCCTGGAGGCGAGCGAAGAGAAACCGCGCGGGGAACGCGAAGAACTCGTGAAGGAGGCGGTAGCCCTGGAACGCGCGGGCTCCCGTGGGGAGAAGCGCTTCGGAGTCCTCGGTTCCAGAGGCCGTGACGCGGGCATCGTCGAGCCGGGTCCACGCGCCGCCGGGTGGGCGCGTGGCGACACCGACGGCACCGCCCACGACGAGCTCGAACAGCCGCCACGTTGCGGAATCGTTGCCGCGGAAGAACAGGGTCAGGGCGTCGAGAGGGATTCGTTGGAATGCGGCGCCGTTGGTCGTCCTCAACCGGATGCGCAAAAGCGACTTGACGGGCCGGCGGGAGGCGAACGTCACCTCGGCACTCCCGGTCGCCGGGCCGATGGTCAAGCTGGCAATCTCGATCGGCCAGAGCGTGACCTCGTGCGCGGTTCGGTATTCGCACCAGGCGTCGCTCCGAGGCACTCCGGCGCGCAGGGCCGTGCCGCGCGGCAGCACGAAGCCCTCGTTCAGCGTCCCCTGACGCTGGTCGGGTGTGACCTCCACCACGGCCATCGAAGGGGTGGGACCGAGATAGTGGGGGCAGACGAGATTGAGAAGTTGCTCGGAGAAGCTCGGGACCTCGGCGTCGACCTTCAACTGCACGCGCGCGGCGAGGAAGGCAAAGCCCTCGAGCAGGCGCTCGACATAGGGATCGGCGCACTCGAACGCGTCCAGCCCGAGCCTGCCGGCGATCTTCGGGAAGTCCCGCGCGAACTCGCCGCCGAGCTCTCGCAAGTAACGGAGCTCGCGGTTGTAATACTCGAGCAGTCGAGTGTCCACGGCGCTAGCCCGCGGTCTCGAGGACCTGCGCTTCGCCGTCTTCGAGGCTCAGGTCGGCTCGCCACCGTAGCCGGAGGGGAACGGGCTGCGACCAGAGCTGCGCTTCGATGTCCAGACGCAACGCGTTCGTGGCGAACTGCTCGGGACTGACGGTCACTTGCACCTTCAGCGACGGTCCGAGGAGCCGGGGCTCGAAGTCGAGGATGGCCCGACGGACGACGCGGGCAACCGATCCCGCGTCCACGGTGGAAGCCGGCCGCCCCGCCAGATCGGGAATGCCGTAGTTCAGGGTCGACCGCTCCGCGTCGGGATAGTCCTGAAGGTCCTGGATCGCGGCCAGATGCGTGGCATTGAGCAGGAAGCCGAGGTCCCGACGCACCGATTCCCGAAGACGCGCCATCGAGAGCACGCTCTTGTCGGGCCCCTCGACCTTGACCGTCGGCTCGTCGTCCGTGAGGCGATCGAGGAGCGACGGTTGCAGGCGCTCGGTCGGAGTCAGCTCCGCCATTGGTGCTCCGACCAGCGCGCGGGTGCCCACAACTGCATCGGACGACTATCCACCCGCTTTCGCGGACGGCAGCTTCGATACGAGCCGGAGCGAGACGGTGAGACCCTCGAGCTGATAATGAGGCCTGAGAAAGAACTTGGACGTGTAGTAGCCGGGCTCGCCCTCCACGTCCTCGACGACGACTTGCGCGTCGGCGAGAGGCTTGCGGGCCTTCGTTTCCTCGGTCGA